>LFRM01384510.1_pt1 | contig 23568 bp, 21 predicted proteins | sample 618341 | NCBI WGS metagenome assembly LFRM01 (sample SAMN03654438, study PRJNA283298) | anaerobic digester metagenome | isolation source: pool of bioreactors CSTR01a, CSTR02a, and CSTR03a thermophilic anaerobic... | place: Denmark: Kgs. Lyngby | collected 2014-05-21 | reverse complement strand
AAGCTTTCAAAACTTACGGTGAGGTTTTCTAATTTTGTAACACATCATTGACAAACCTACAAGTTAAAAATAAATGTGAAAACAACCCGATATTTGCAGATGACCGGATTATATAAAGATATCATGACATATAGACACAGCCGCAAAGTGTACTGCTTTGCGGCTGTGTGCGCGGACTAAACGACGCTGAATTGGTCGGAGCGGCGAGCCTCGCGGCGTCCTGCTCCCGGGTGGAAAAATTCGCTATGGCGTTCCATATAGCAATATACTGTGCTTTCCGCTCCGGAAACGACGCTCTTTGCCGCTCTTACTTCCGCTGTTTCCGCACGCTCCGAAGATGCGAAATAAGCTTAAAACTCCTCAATAAAAAACCAGTATTCCTTGTTTTTGGCAATAACACTTGTGTAATCAATTGTCCTGCTTCTTTTAAACATAAATCCATTCGGATAACTATCACAGCTTTTCTTTGCTGTAGCCCCGGTAACTGTGTATATTTTGTCAGCGCTTATTACTGCTCCTTCATGCATTGGAAGCTCTGCCCTTGTTCCGGTAGCTCTCGGCTGGGTTGTGTATATTTGTGAATCTGTTAAAAAGATGAAAAAAGCTCCGTCAACACTTGCATTGTTCTCACACGGTTGCTCTAAGCTATACATATCTATGTATGATTCAATTACCCCCAAATCGGGAGCACTGTCGGTAGTTTTCTTGAATTTCAATTCGATTAAATAAAAGCGTTCAACTGATTCGTTTTTGTGTTTTATTGCGATATCGACATAATCATTCTTTGAGTTCAGCGGAAAGTTTTTTTCAAGTATTAACGAAAACGATTCCTCTATACAATTAGTATTTAATGCAAGTAGTTCGTTAAGAATTAATGATATATTGTGCTGAAATGTCGCCTCCAAACCGGGTTCATACCATCCGCTTATCAATCGGGACATATATATATTCATTGCGGTAACTACAATTTCTTTTATTCTTTCCTTCGTACTTTTATTGGCAAACTTGAATTCAGTCATAATCCACCTCGATTTTTAATTGAAGATAACGGCGAAAATAGTTTTTGAACTGATTACACTTCGTGAGGGAAACGATAGCAACCAGCTTTTCAAAGTCGCATTTTGCAACTTTTGCACTTTCACATAGCACCATTGCACTTTGAAATCAAATGATTGCACTGTTAAATCGATAAAAGCAGCTATAATTTGTCTGTTGAGAATGTCTAATATAAATATTATACCATAACCAACGCAGATAATCAACTTGTTTGTACACCTATAATTGACCATGTAATTCAGCAATCCCATGCTCAAAATCTGTGTCGCTGTAATCAAAGAAAAGCGCCAAGTCATAACAGCAATGAAAAATCTAACTGACGGCATATTGAATATCAGCAAAAATCGGCTATAATGGCATTAGACTAAAAAGTGAAATATTCAAAACAGGAGAATTATTATATGCTTACTCTGCGACAAAACGAGGTTATTTTATTTCAGGGCGATTCGATTACAGACGGAAACCGGGGGCGCAATCAGGACCTGAACCATATAATGGGGCATGGTTACCAGTACATTGTCGGCGCAAAGCTGCATGTCGATAACTTAGAGCGTAACATTAAAACATTCAACCGCGGAATAAGCGGAAACCGAGTCTCTGATTTATACGGTAGATGGGTTGAGGATACGCTGAATCTGAACCCAACCATTCTCAGTATTCTTATCGGCGTGAATGACGCATGGTTTTCATACGAAAATCAATCCGGCTCGGATGCGAAACGCTATGAAAAGATATATAGAATGCTGCTCGATGAAACGCTCGCGCATAACCAGTCCTGCAAGTTTGTCATTATGGAGCCTTTCGTCGGAGAATACTTTGAGGACGAAAAAAGAAAAGCGTTTTTCCGTGATTATGTAAGCACGCTCGCAAGCGCCGCAAAAGCCGTCGCCTCCGATTACGGCGCTGTGTTCGTCCCTCTGCAAGAAATGTTTGATGAATACTCAAAAAGAGTCCCGGCTGAAAGCTTAATCTGGGACGGCGTTCATCCCACCATTATCGGTCACGAACTCATTGCCCGCAAATGGCTTGAGTGCGCCGAAAAAGGGCTGTTCTGATTCATTGCAAAAAATGTCGTAATCACAAATGCATAAAATGTAAAATATTGCAATATAAAATATTATGTAGTATAATAATCATATATTTGCGGATAAAAGAGAAATAGCGTGAAAAATTAGATTTTTCACGCATGCTATTTGTTCCAAATAGCATAGGAAATGACGATTTATATGCTGTATGATGGTCTTTACGAGCAAGTCATAAGTAAACAGCTTGATTGTGAGCTGTCCGAAGTGGTGGGATAAATGACCGAAGTTGTTGCTGCTCTGATATGGGATAAAAACAGATTTATGATATGCCAGCGCCCGGCAAACAAGGTGCGCGGTTTGCTATGGGAGTTTGTCGGCGGCAAGGTTGAACCGGGCGAAACAAAAGAGCAAGCTCTCATCCGCGAATGTCGCGAGGAGCTTGCGATTACAGTTGCTCCGGAGGATGTTTTCTTCGACGTAGTTCACAACTACCCGGATATTGATATTTACTTAACGCTTTTTAATTGCACCATCGCCGAGGGCGAACCGAAGCTCCTCGAACATAACGACCTGAAATGGATAACTCCGGAGGAGATACCGCAGTATGATTTCTGCCCGGCGGATACGCAGATACTCGAAAGAATACAAAAAACGTACGGAGGCAACAAAATGGACGAAGTATATGAATTCTTAAAAGCGTGCAAAACCTATTATCTTGCAACGGTTGAAGGCGACCAGCCGCGCGTGCGCCCGTTTGGAACGATTGATAAGTTTAACGGTAAGCTCTATATTCAGACGGGGCGCAAAAAAAGCGTTTCGCAGCAGATTCACGCAAATCCGAAAATCGAAATCTGCGCCTTCGACGGCGGCAGATGGCTGCGCGTTGCGGCAACGGCTGTCAGCGAAGATAACATTGAAGCCGAGCGACATCTCCTTGCGGCTTACCCGGAGCTTTCCGGGATGTATCAGCCCGGAGACGGTAACAATGAAGTGTTCCGTCTTGATAATGTAACCGCAACCTTTTCGTCATTCACCGAACCGCCGAAGGTAGTGACATTTTGATATGATTAAGTACGCAAAATATTAATTGAGGGAAACTCAATAAAACGGAAACAGAGGATAACATGGACTATAATATCGAAATTTTAATAGATATTTTACCACTAATTAAAGACTTTCTTTATCACCTAGCGTCATACAGATTAATTAATGCTTATTTAGATAGTCTTCCCGGTGAACGCGAGTTTTGGGTATATACATGCAATGCACATCTTGAGACGGCAACATTGGCATGGTGTATGGTCTTTGGTTCTGATTCAAATGAGACACATTGGAAAAAAATTTTTAAAGGGTACAATGAGAATGCAAAGAAATTATTCTTAACATACTTGCAGGCTGAGAGCAGTATCGCTGAGGATGATTTTCAAAAATACTGGGATGACATCACGACTTTCAGAAACAATTTTATTGCTCACAAAGCAAGCTACAAAGAGCCAGTACCAAATTTTGATAGTGCTTGCACCATTGTCTTCTGTTTTAGTTCGTGGTTTCATCAACAATTTGAAAATAATTGTATAAATTTTCCGAATTTTAAAGAACTTTTTATTGAATATCAAAATGACATAGAAAAGACTTTACTCGAAATTATTATGTTTAAAAATTAAGATATAAGCATATTTCAATAGCATTTTACAATATTTATTAAATTGGATTAATTTTTAATAAATAAGTGTTTTCCCTCTTCATCCACAATCTTTTTTTAATTTCGAAAGATGAAAATATTGTCACGCGGATATCGGAGCGCGAAACCTTCATCAGCGAATTTCGTCTCGGAGCAAGAATTATTATAGAAGCGTTCATGGGCGACGGCTGCTTTGACGAGAAATAATCGTCAACAGCCGCCGTTTTCGCAAACTCTGCATAATGCCGGAATTACTCATCGCATTCTGATATACTTAAAATAACTCCCAACCTTTTTTCAAAAAGTGTCACTATATATTTAAACGCGTGACGGGAGGGTTATTATGGAAAAGGCACGAGCCGACAAAATCATAACTGAATACATGAAATAGCTGTACGGCTTTGCGCTTTCCAAGACCTCAAGCATCGACAGTGCAAAAGAGCTTGCATCGCGGATTACTGAAGAACGCCTGATTCACTATACGGTTGAAAAAATATCAATTTATGTGTAGTTGCAGTTTCTGTAATTATTCCTTATAATGATGTCAGAAAGAGGTACCGCTTTCAAACATTTCAAACACAAGAAGGAGATTTTTATGAAACTGAATATCGGTGAAACGATAAAATATCTGCGAAAAGAAAAGGATATCACGCAGGAAGAGCTTGCTGACATTCTCAGAGTATCATTTCAATCTGTGTCGCGCTGGGAAACGGGACTTTGCTATCCTGATATGGAATTGCTGCCGACAATAGCCGGATTTTTCGGTGTATCCGTGGATAAATTGCTTGGCGTAAACGAAATCACCGAGGAGAACAAGGTTTTAGAATACCTTGACCGTTTTCAGAAGGCGCTCAGCAAAGGACAGGTTTATGATTGCATTGCGATTGCGCGTGAAGGCATTGCAGAATATCCAAACAATTATGTTCTGTTGAACAAGCTGATGTACGCTTTGTTCCTGGCAGGAGATGAAGATGGAAATATTCCCGAATGGAAGGAAAATATGCAAAAAATGACGCAGAAATAATCACCCTCGGGGAACGGATTATGAAATACTGTCCGGAGCAGAATATACGCCTTGAGGCAACATCACGGCTTGCTTTTAACCACTGCGAAATGGGCAGGAAGGAAATCGGCAGAGCTATTTACGAAACATTGCCTTCAGCTGAAAATTGCAAAGAAAACAAAATGTGGTGGGGTCTCAATGATGACGAAAAGCTGCCGTACACAAGAGAGAGAATCAGAGCGGGTTATAATATTTTATCAGCAGGTATTTATTCTCTGCTTTGCTACCGTTTGCTTCCCGACGAAGAGCTGTTGAAGGTATATGAAAAACGGTTATCTCTTGACAGCCTGCTCTATGACGGCAAAATTCAGAACAACGATTGGGGTTCGGCGCGGCTGCATTGCAACTATGCCGCTGCTTTGTGTCGTACAGATAAGAATGCAGATGCCGTCCTTCATCTGAAGACAGCAGTGGAATGCGTACATAGTTTTGAATATCGTCCGGATGAAACAACGGTATCCACATTGCTGCTCGGAGAGGTTACAGAAAAGAAAACCGATTTTGAAACGGGTGACACAAGACCGCTTTCAGAAATCATGCGTGACGAATGGCTTTCTTCATCTGATTTCGATAAGATGCGCAACACGGAAGAATTTAAGCAAATAATTGCAGAGCTTTCATAGTAAGGTTCTAAAAAATAAGAAACGGCGGTTACCTTCATTGGTAGCCGCCGTGCATAACACATTTTTTACCTGTCACCTGTGTGAAGAGGTTTATAATTAAAAGCTATTATCCCTATTGACACAAGCGCGGCAAGGATAATGTCTACGCCAAAACGCGTGATGAATGCGAAACGCTGCTTGCTGAGCTGATAGAGCGAGTAAGGGCTGAGATTGCAGAGCAGAAGGCACAGCAAAAAGCAGGAGGGTGACCGAACGGTCACCCTCTCAAAAATTGATATACAGTAACAAAAAACAAAAATTCATTTAATCTCTTGCTCAATGTTTTCAAAAACAGCGTCATCAAAAAACTCGCGCAGAGAAATATCCAATCCGTCACACAGCTTTTGAAGCGAAACAACGCCCGGATTCTGACTCTTGGCGTTCAGCATGCTGTAAACAGTTGACGGCGAAACACCTGATGCATTTGCAAGGGCATTTATCGCTATGCCTTTTTGCTTGCATAAGTCAATAATTCTTTGGGATACGGCTTCTTTAGCTGTCATATTAACACCTCTTATTTACCCATCAAGACCAAAGAAAAACTCGTCATATGAGCAGTTATATATTTTCCGAAGCTCAACGATAACGCTTGCTCTGATGTTAAGTTCTCCGGCTTCATATTTAGCATAACAGCTTCTTGCAATGTCACATCCGCGCCGTTGCAATTCTGCACACAGCTTTTCCTGCGATAAGCCGCTTTTGTCTCTAAGCCTGCGAAGATTATCGCCCATATTCAAGTCGCGCCTGATTTTTTGCTCCATATATATCGCTCCGTTCTGACCAGTATTAGTTGCAACTGTCAACATTGTATGCTATTATGGGCATAAATATTGACCGCTATACTGGTCAGAAATCAGGCAATAGTATGAGAGAAAAAACCTGTTGCTTCACCGGGCACAGAGTGATACCGCAAGCAGATTACCGCATAATTAAAAAACGCCTTGAAAATGAGGTTGAAAAGCTCATTCATCAAGGCGTGGTTTATTTCGGCACAGGCGGCGCTTTAGGATTTGATACGCTCGCAGCCGAAACAGTTATTGAATTGAGAAAGAAGTACCCGTACATAAAGCTGATACTGGTTTTGCCGTGCGAGAATCAGACAAAGAACTGGAAAAGAGAGGATATAATCAAATATGAACAAATCAAAGGATGTGCCGACAAGGTGAAAGTGCTTTCAGGTGACTACTATAACGGGTGTATGCAAGTGAGAAACCGACATCTTGTTGATTGCTCTGCTTTTTGCATTTGCTACCTTCGAAAAAGCACCGGAGGGACAGCCTATACAGTTAATTATGCAGTAGAAAACGGGTTGACGATTATTCGCATTTAATACATAAAGGCTCAATATTTGATGCGCAGTAAACAAAGAAAAGCACTCGTTAGGTGCGGATAATTCCTATTTAGTGATATTTGCAATTGGATAGAGAATGTGGTATCATAATAACAGATTACATTTTATCGACAAATAAGGATTTTTATGGAGATTTATCTATTATATATAAAAGATAAGTATCGAAATGATTCGTTGCGTGACAAAAGATTTGCTGCAAGTTAAACTTATGCTGATAGGAGGCTGTTGATATGAACACAAAAAAGTCAGTCACAAAATTAGGGTATGTTACCGAGAAAATACTCAAGGCAACACAAATCGTTGCTATCGCATGGGCATCTCTGATCGCGTTAATATATTTAAGTATTCTGACTGATGTATTATATGCATTGCCTTTTGCAATCAGAGAGATTTGCGTAGGCGTTCTCTATTTCGGCATTTGGGGCGGACCTGTTTTGGCGGTTATTACTGTTCTTGAACTGCTGATTTTGAAGCTTAGAGCAAAAAGCCTTGCAAACATCAACAAGGGATTAACAATAGCAGCCATCATTGTGCCCCCGCTTTTTACTATGTTGATTTGCTTATATGAATTTGGTGTCGGAGAGGTTCTATCATAACTAAATCATTTTTGCTATGTTGCTCAATATGAGAAAAAACTACACAACAAAAAAATCAAGTCTATCTGACTGATAAATATCATAATTAAGTTTATGGCAGAGTTACCTGTCAAAAATTGAGCCGCAATAAACAAAGAAATACGCCGGGCAGAAGCGAAAAACTTCTGCTCGGCGTACGATTTTGGTCGGAGTGGCGAGACTCGTGGGCTTCGCCCACGACATTTGCTGCGCAAATTATCCCATTGTATGTCCGTTTTGCTTCGCAAAACACGGACTATGAGTTCAAGTCTCTTAAACATTTTCGGGACAAAAAAATATCGGTATGATTTTACTCATATCGATACTTTTGTCTAACACGTATAAAAAAGAGATTTTCGATTGTTCGGTGCAGAGTTTTGAACCTGCGCAATATTGTCAGTCTGCGGACGGGAAATGAAATATTGCTACGCAATATGAAATAATCCTTGAGGATTATGAAATTTTCTGCTTACGCAGAAAGTGAAATAAAATTTGCCCGGACTTGTTTGCAAGTCCTATACGCTCGCAGCGTATTTCACATTTGCGAAGCAAATATTTCACAGTCAAGCAAGGCTTGACTTGCGGAGACTATTTCACTTGCCCGAAGGGCAAATTTCATTGAAAAAGTCCTATTGCGAAAGCAATAGGACTTTTTCTGGTCGGAGTGGCGAGACTCGAACTCGCGGCGTCCTGGTCCCAAACCAGGTGCCCTACCAACTGGGCCACACCCCGATATTTGATTTTGTTTGTGGTCAAACATTGTGGTATGAATAATGCTGAATGCATAATGCAGAATGCTTAATTGAGAACGGAATGATGTGATTCGGGTGATGTACGACATTTACGCGATTGATTTTGCATTCATCATTCAGCATTTTGCATTGCGAATGCAATGAGCTTACACGCTCCCAAACCAGGTGCCCTACCAACTGGGCCACACCCCGATATTTAATTTTGTTTGTGGTCAAACATGTGGTATGAAGAATGCTGAATGCATAATGCAGAATGCTTAATTGAGAACGAAATGATGTGATTCGGGTGATGTACAACATTTACGCAATTGATTTTGCATTCATCATTCAGCATTTTGCATTGCGAATGCAATGAGCCCACACGCTCCCAAACCAAGCGCTCTACCAACTGGGCCACACCCCGATATTTGATTTTGTTTGTGGTCAAACATGTGGTATGAATAATGCTGAATGCATAATGCAGAATGCTTAATTGAGAACGGAATGATGTGATTCGGGTGATGTACGACATTTACGCGATTGATTTTGCATTCATCATTCAGCATTTTGCATTGCGAATGCAATGAGCCCACACGTTTGCAAAATATAGCTTTTAGCCGGTGGATTTTGCCGGTAGCTTTTGGTGGCAGCCTTTAGCCAATTGCTGTTGGGTGTAAATAACGAAAGCGTAGTGCCGGTAACTAATAGCCAATAGCTACTATCTAATGGTTACCGACTTATCGGATAACCGCCGGAAGCAATCCTCCGTCAGGGCTTATGCCCCGACACCTCCTTTGCTAAAGGAGGCTTCCGCTTGACGTAAACGCTGCAAATTACGAGCTAATGTTTACCGACTTATCGGATAACCGCCGGAAGCAATCCTCCGTCAGGGCTTATGCCCCGACACCTCCTTTGCTAAAGGAGGCTTCCGCTTGACGTAAACGCTGCAAATTACGAGCTAATGTTTACCGACTTATCGGATGACAGATAACAGCAGGCTTGCATCATATATTAGAGCGGAGAACGATTTATATTGTATAACATCGTCGGAATAAAATCAAGAGTATTAATCATTTTTGCTTGTGTGATTAAAGGCTCACATGTTTTTGCGCCAAGGCGATAGATTACAGAGAAATTGGTATTTGCTTTAAATACGGCTCTTTGGCAAAACAGAAAAATCATATTGACTTTTTATTCTATTATTTATATAATTAAGCAGGCGTTATTTTTAACACCGAAAATGCAAGGAGAAAAACAGGAGGAATAATTATGTTTTGCGGAAATTGCGGCAGAGAAAACGATGCAAGTTCAAAATTTTGCGTGGCGTGCGGACAGAGCTTGGCGAAACCGGACTTTGATACGCAGATTCTCAATAACACGGATGATAAAGCTGTTTCATATGACGGTGCTCCGTCTTATGAGGCTGATTCAACGCAGATTCCCGCTAATGCACAACAGCCGGTACAGCCTGCGACTCCTCAATATCAATACAATGCACCTGCTGTAGGTGTTCAGGAGATGCCGAAAAAGAAAAAGTCGGGCAAAAAGATAGCGCTTGCAATTGTTGCGGTTATTCTGGTTTTAATTATCGGCGGCGGTGCGGCAATTACCGTTGCGGTGCTCAATAATCCTAAGGTTGAAATCGCACTTGCGGCAAAAAAGTTTATCGAAAACGACAACGGAGAGCTTGTATTTAAGCTGAAAGTGAACGGTCTGAATTCAACAATACGTTTAAAATATGAGTTTAATCCGTCTCAGAAAAAGTGCAATCTTATTGTTTCTCTCCCGGACGACATTCTGGATGGCAATGATTTCGCGCTTTGTGACGGAATTCTGTTTATTACAGGTGGTTATTTCCCGGAGGAGTTTATTGAAGAATTCGGCGTCGAAGCCCTTGACGTTAAAGAGTTTATGGATTATTTTTGGAGTATTTATGACAGCATAGCCGCGGCCTTGAAAAGCGGTGACAAGAATACATTCAGTAAACTATATAACCTGTTGCTTGAAAAAGCGGAGAAGATTGTCGCGGAGTACGACCCGGACGGAGAGCTTGGACTCAGCGACGAGTTTGAATATTTTAAAGAGGGTATGGAAAATTATTGGTCGTATATTGATATGGCGAAGGTCGATGAGGCAATCAATACATTGGTTAACGATGCCAAAACCGAAGATTTCTGGGAGAATTACATGGGGTATGAATATACCAAAGAGGGCGACTCAAAGGTGTATAAAATTGCTCCGGACATTGAGCGGATAGTTGATTACGGATACGGTCTTATGAAGCCGGCGGTTAAAGGTGAGCCGGAAGCAATAGAGGTTCTGTTGGATGAGTTTGACGCAGATGTTGAGTATTTTAAGGATAACATCAATGATTCGGATATAAAGGTTGAAGCCTCTGTTTACATTACAAAGGGTATACTTGATAAAATTGAGGGCGTTCTGAAGTCAGACGGCGAAAAGATGGGAAGCGCGGTGCTCAGCTTTACAAATCAGGGTGAAATAAACATTAAAAACGAGTTGGGCAAGGCCTATGAAGAGGCAGCGAAGAAAAGTGTGACATTAAAAGAATATATGAACGAGGATGTTACACAAAATGTAAATCAAAACGCTTGCGCAGCCGGTATTCGCGAGATTGAGAGTATGCTTTCCCAGTACGCGATGGGAGTTACTACGGGGTCACCCATAAAGCTTACAGCCGGCTCCGCTACCATCACCACCAATGCAAACGGAGACGGAGCGGTTTATGATTGCGGTACAATTACCAATCTCAGCACTGACGTTTTTTGCAGTCTGTTCCGGGAGCTTCCCTATTGCCCGATACCGGGCAATGTTATCACGATAACTGTTTTTGAATTGGATGCAATCACCCCTTATCAGAAGATAATTGCGTATTGCAACGGTACCAATACGGGTATGAATCATTCGCACAATTAAAGATATTTCACTTTTTCCGGGAGCCTTGGCTCCCGGATTTTTGTATTTGTAATAGATATTCGGAAAATCATATTGACTTTTTATTCTGTAATTTATATAATAAAACAGGTGTTATTTTTACACTGAAAATATGAGAAGGAAAACGGAGGGAGAACCATGATTTGCAGGAATTGCGGCAGAGAAAACGATGCAAATTCAAAATTTTGCGTGGCGTGCGGACAGAGCTTAGCGGAGTCTGAGCCGGTTGCAGATACGCAGATTCTCAACAGCGCGGATAGTGAGGAAAAGGCTTTTGCCCCTGCAGGAGCACCGGTTTCTCAGGTTGATTCAACGCAGATTCCGGCTCCGGCACAACAGCCGATGCAGACACCGGTAAGTGCTCCGGTACAGCCTGCGACTCCGCAATATCAATACAATGCACCTGCTGTAGGCGTTCAGGAGATGCCGAAAAAGAAAAAGTCGGGCAAGAAGATAGCGCTTGCAATTGTTGCGGTTATTCTGGTTTTAATTATCGGCGGCGGTGCGGCAATTACCGTTGCGGTGCTCAACAATCCTAAGGTAGCAATTGCACTTGCGGCAAAGAAGTTTATCAAAAACGACAACGGAGAGCTTGCGCTGAAGCTGAAGGCGAACGGTGAGAGTTCAACAATACGTTTAAAATACGAGTTTAATCCGTCACAGAAAAAGTGTAACCTTCTGCTTTCTCTCCCGGACGAAATCGGTATGAGAACCTATATCGGAGAGAGCAGGGATATAATTAACGATTTTGCCCTCTACGACGGAATTCTTTTTGTTGCAGACAAGAACCTTTCAGAGGAAACCGAGGCAAATATGGGCTTCAAGCCCTTTAATGTCAAGGACGTTATGGAGTATTTCTGGAGTATTTATGACGGCATGGTTGATGCCTTTAAAAAGGGTGACAAGGAAACTGTCAGCGGATTTTATGATACGCTTCTCGCAAAAGCGAAAGAGGCTATAGCGGTTTATGACCCGGACGGAAATCTCAGACTGAGTGAAAAACTTAACTACATAAACAAGGTAATAGGCGAATATCTCGACATGTCGAAGGCCGATGAGGCAATCAACACATTGCTCAAGGATGTAAAAACCGAAGACTTCTGGGTGAATTACATGGGGTATGAGTACACCAAGGAGGGGGACTCGAAGGTATATAAAATTGCCCCCGATATCAGACAGATACTTGATTACAGCACTGAGCTTGCGGTTCCGGCGCTTGGAGATGCGTTGGCGGACAGGCTTGATGACGATGTCGATTATTTCAAGGATGAGGTAAGCGAGTCAAAGATGAAAGTCGAAGCCTCTGTTTACATTACAAAGGGTAAGCTTGATAAAATCGAAGGCTCCTTGAAGGCGGACGGCGAAAAGGTCGGAAGCGCGGTGCTCAGCTTTACAAACCAGGGCGAAGTGAATATTAAAAACGAGCTGGGCGAGGTCTATGACGAGGCCGTAAAGAACAGCGTAACATTAAAAGAGTACATGGACGAGGTCGTCATAAAAGCCGAAAACAAAAATACCTGTTTTAGCAATTGCAACGAAATTATTTCTACGGTAAACCAATATATAACCAATTACAACTATAATATCACGTGGGAACAAAGTCCTCTTTCGTCATTTTCGTTCTCCATCACCTCCGACGGTGTAAACGGGACTGTGGAAAATTGTGTCGGTATAGACCAGTATACGGTTATGAGCTTGTTCCAGGCAATGCCTTGCTGTCCGGAAAAGGGAACGTACTATGTGACGTATGCACCGGGCTACTACTATTATTCAAAAGACACGGTGAAGGTGAGCTGCGACTGCCCCGACCATGTTTAGGATTATTAATAAAAGCAGCAGGATAAAGTATAAATACAACTGAATATTTATTTCAACGGCGGACGTATGGCGTCCGCCGTTGAATTTTTCACAGATGCCTTTAAGCGGATACCGGCTTGAAACCGAATTATGCGCGTATGTATGTTTCCGACCGGGGCGCAAAATAAAAATAAAAAAATATGCAAAGTTTGCTTGACAATAAATGCAAAGCGTGCTATACTTCAATTGCAAAGTTAACTTAGCACACTTGCTCCGGCGTTTTTAAGGCCGGACAGAAACGGAGGAAAAAAGTGAACTCGAAAATAAAGGAGCTGCGCAAGCAGCACAAAATATCACAGGGCGAGCTTGCCGACGCTGTGGGAACAACGCGGCAAACGATAACTTCAATTGAGGTCGGCAAATATACAGCGTCGCTGCCGCTTGCCTACCGCATTGCACATTACTTCAACCTGACAATCGAGGAGGTCTTTGACTTCTCGGATGTCACCGAAGATTAAAAGGAGAGAATAATCATGAAAGAATATGCGAAAAAGCTTAAAACACAGAATATATTCTATGCAATAGCCACCCTTGCGCTTACAGCCGTTCAGATTTTAGCACACACAGGAGTGATTTCGCCTGCGTACAACGGCGAATATTCGGATTTCTGGCGAGGCTTCATCGGCGGAGTGTCCGCCGGACTTTCCGCACTTTTCATCGTCGGATTTATTATAAACATTCGTGCGATAATCAATGAGGAAAGGCTTCGCAAGCTCTATATAAAAGAGAATGATGAACGCGCAATAAGCGTGGCTGTAAAGGGTAAAAGCGCCGGCGCAAGTGCGGGAATCTGCTTTCTGATTGTTGCGGGAATCATCAGCGGATATTTCAACATCACAGTATTTGTTACCGTAATCGCCTGCGCGGTTTCACTTGTCTTGTTTGTGTGCGGAGGAAAAATATATTATGACAAAAAAATGTGACAGTGCGCATTGTGCTCTGTTTCGGAGTTGAATCGAAAATATCATTTGAATATCAAGGCTTTTAAGTCCCCGCGGATAATTGATTCGCGGGGATTTGTTGTGAAAACTACAATAAACAAAAGTTTGCGGCGCGTCTCATGACTTTTTGTGCAAATGGGATAAATTTATGTTTTACAAAATTTGTTAAGATGAATTGCTTTACAAAATTGCCGTCTTGTGTTAATATGTTAACAATAAGTTTCGGAACATTCTCGGTTGCCGTGTCTGCTTCCGAGAAATATTGAGGATTAAATAAGATTGTGCAGGACTTTGAGAACACCGCACAGGGTGGTTTTATGAAAAGCTTAAATCCTTCAATTAAATCAAAAATTTTCCGCAGGGTGACGATTTTCGTTGCTTTGCTTTTGTGCGTGTGCGTGTTTTCAAATCCGGTGTCGCTTGCGGCGGGCAGTAAAAACCTTGTTGCTGATTATGACAGTGACACCGATACATGGAAGTGGAACGGCGGCTACCGTCCGCATACGGAATGGTATAATGCCACCACCAGTGACATACTCAGGCATCAGATAATATATGTATACGCGTGTGAGGGAGAGAAGCTCCTTATAGGCAGCAGTGTTGTCGCAGGTGTGGAGGACGTTGATATAGCTTACACGAAGGCGGACGGTATAACGACAGGCTCACTTGATGTTTCTCCGGCAGGAGATACAGCGCTGGGCTATATAAGCACATATTCAATGGAAACCAAGGGACCCGATTATACGGATTTGGGAAATGCGGGCGGATACAAGCCCATAGAAGTGAATGTTGACCAGACGGGAGTTTGGAAATTTGAGTTTCATTCATCGAATAACACCATAGACAACCCTTCGGCAGTAAAGGGAAATACCGCTTGGAACACTGCTCAGAAGGCTACTGTTGCCGCGTGGGATATAACCGTCGTAAAGAGTGTGGGCGGAATAAATCAGGAGATTACCGGAAGGGTGTTTGTCACCTTCCTTTCGTTGAACATCGGCAAAAATATGGAGAGCGGAAACGTTCTCAATTCCACTATATATGTTCTCACTGCCGACGGCTATGTTTACGAGACCGATTTTAACGGACTTGACCCGTACGGCTTCATCTTCTTTGCAAACAACCGCGGACTTATAGACTCGCGTTATGACACCTCGCTTTACAAATCGGCATGGGCAACGGATGACATGACAATGGTAAATCTTCAGGCGAGGTCGGCGGACGGCGCAACCGTGATACCGACACAGTTTCATCTTCCGGTTCATAAGGACACAGAGCTTGATACCACCTTTAAAATCTTTTTTGAACCGCCGAGTGATGATTTGCCTGAAAGCATTAAGCCCACCCCCTATGCTCCGGGTCAGGTGACGGATTTCAGATTTGTCGGCGATACCACAGGCCACGGCTATGTAAGCTACGGCGGATATTTTTATTTCAATGTGGTCAGGGCTTCATCCTTCCAGGTTAAGATTGACCTTACGCAGTATACCTATGAGGAAGGCGGAGAAACCGTCAACGGCGGCATTGTATATCTTGCCAACGCCTGCACAGACGGACTCAACCGTATATACTGGGACGGCAATGATGCCAGAGGCGTGCCTGTAAAAGCGGGCACCTATAACGATGAAAGCGGTACCGGTACAAAGATTGTTGTCAGCATAGAGACAAAGGCGGGTGAGTACCATTTTCCGATGCTTGATGTTGAAAACAACTACAGCGGAATAAAAATAAAGCTCATCAACAATCCGATAGATTCAAACGGCAGTGCAATCGAGCTTACCGACGCACAGAGAAGCATGGTTTACTATGACAACTCCGGCCTCCCTGCCGGCGGTACGAAGGCTCTTGAGGGTGAGGACAGCTCGGCAGGCTCGAGCGTGTTCACCGGAAGAGCCGGAAACAATGCCGCAATTGATATATGGACGTATTTCAAGGATTCCGGCGGAGGAAGTCTTGCAAGGCTCAACGAATTTGTGCTTGAGGATGTGCCTTCCGATAATAACACCGGAACCATAACCGGCTTCGTGTTTTACGATGCAAACAGAGATGCAAAATTCAAGATGTCGGATGATGACTATGAGCTGAGCCATGTGACTGTGGGTCTTTACGATTCAAATGACCCCGCGGCACTTCCTCTTTCAGTCGTGCAGACAGACGCAATCGGCTGGTATGTTTTTGAGGGCGTTGACTACGGAAGCTACTATATAAGAGTGTCAAATCCCAACGATTCATCCGATATGATATGTACCACATCGAATCAGGTTCAGCAGGTGACGCTTAATGATGTTATGCTCACTGCCGACATGGTCGGATTCTTTTACAATGTTCTCGATAAGCCCATTGTCGTTCAAAAGGTGTGGACGGTATCTGCGCTTTATGACACGGTAAGACCCGCATCTGTTGAAATTACGGCAACAGGCAGACGCTCCGACAACAGCATTGCATACACAAAAACCGTGACTGTGGCTGCAACGGACGGTTGGAGATATTCATTCAGCGGATTGCCGAAGTTTGATTCCGGCGGCGATGCTTTAACATATACCATAACCGAGGAAGACTTTAATATATACGGAGTTTGTGTTGCCGACCTTTACTTTTCAACTGTCGGCACGGCGGTAGAAACCATTACAGAGACGCAGTATACCGTAACCAATTCGCCCAAGGCGAGAATCATGCTTATAAAATCCGATTCGGCGGATGCGTCAAAGCACCTTCAGGGTGCGGTTTTCGAGCTTTGGAAGAAGGGCTCGCCGAATTCGCTCATAGGCGAATATACAACAGGTGCGAACGGTCAGATTATAGCAACCGGACTTGCAGACGGAACATACTACTTCACCGAAAAGCAGGCACCGGACAGATATGCGCTCAATACAGCTCCCACCCCTGATATAGTGATTGACAACAGCAATAAAACGACCTCGTATTCCGAATTGACGGTTTTCAATGACCGGCTGTCGTGCGATTTCACTCTTACGAAAACGCTTACCGCGGTATCGGATGAGGACGAAAGGTTTGTTTTTGAGCTTACCGGACCGGACGGAATATCTTATTGCGTGCTTACCGTACCCGCCGGAAGCACAACTGCTTCGCAGAGCTTTGCGAATATGCCTGCGGGCTTGTACACTCTCAGAGAGCTTGACAACAACTGGCGCTATTCGGTTGTTGCCGGTGATACTCGGGCGAGCGACGGAACAAATACGTTTGCATTTGCGGGCGGTGCGCTTGCCATGAGAATGGATTCCGCCTCTGAAAACTACTCGTTTGTCTTCACAAACAGCCGGACAAATGAATATTGGGTCGGAGGCTCCGCGCACGTAACCAACAAAATGCAGTCGATTGTTTAAAGAGGGAAGTTTTGCTTATGAAAAAAGCTGTTTCGGTTTTTTCGGCGCTGCTTATGGCGGTGCTTATCGTAGCAGTGGCGGTGCTCGTGCTTCCGAGACTGTTCGGTGCAAAGCTGTTTGCGGTTTTAAGCCCGAGTATGGAGCCGGCTTACAGCACGGGTGATGTCGTTTATACGTTCCCGACGGAGGTTTCCGAAATAAAACAGGGCGATGTAATATCCTACGTGCTCGATGAAAGTCTCACTGTTGTCACTCACAGAGTGGTCAGCAAGGACGATGCCTCGAGGCACCTTATAACAAAGGGCGATGCAAACGAAACAGAGGATACAAAGCCCGTGCTCTATGACAATATTGTCGGAGTCGTAAAATTTTCGCTGCCCAAGCTTGGCTATCTTACAGGATTTTTGAGCACACTTTACGGAAAGCTCACAGCCGCCGCGTTCGTCGTTTTTGTTGCGATGTTTGCGCTGCTGTGCGGGGATGACAAAAAGAACGGCAAAAGCAAAAAGGTCAAAAATCAGGCGGATGCCGTGTCTGCGCAGGAATCCGAGGAAACCCCGGAGAAATGAGCTGCGGCGGAATAAAAAAAGAAGGAGGCGTACCGAATGAAAAAAATTTCAAAGCTGACCCGCAAGGGTAAAATTCTTTTGCGGACGGCAGTTGCTGCACTGATAATTGTTTCGATATCAGCAGGCTTTACGGGTGCGTTCCTCATCAAAAAGTCCGGCATTCTCATCAATAACATAACGCCGGGCTCCGCTCAGATTAATATAACAGAGCCGGGAGTTAATCCGGAAAGTGTTCCGTGGGGAGCCGACACCAAGCCGGTTTATGTCTCGGTGCCTGCGGACGCAGTTGCCGGAGTGGTAAGAGTTTCGCTTGTTCCGGTGCTCAAAGATGCGTCCGGCAATGTGGTTTCGGGCACGCTCGGCACTTTCACCGAGCCTGTTGCAAACGAAATGATTCTCGGTGACCTTACGCTTCATTTTTCGGACACCTGGTCGGGCAATTGGTTTTTCAAGGACGGTATGTTTTATTATAACAAGATACTCAATCCGGGCGAAACCTCGGCACAGCTGCTTTCCGGCGTCACACTCACGTATGACACGCCTGAAAAGCGCACGCAGTACAAGGATGTAAAGGTCGAAATCGAAGTGATGTCCGACATTATTCAGACACCGGGAGACGCGTTTTCCGTATGGGGTGTGAGCGTTGACCCGGAAGGCAACGTGAGTCCGGTCTAATAAAGCAATTGAGGACACAGGAATTTTCAAGGTAAAAAAGGCTAAAAGCCGTTTTTATATAAAATAGCGTAAAAGGAGAAAAACAAAATGAAAAAGAAAGTCACAATCATCGTATGCTCAGCACTTCTTATTGTATCGCTCATGATAGGCGGCACCGTCGCTTATCTCAGCGACAAGGCAAGCGCAACCAACACCTTCACCATCGGAGATATCGACATCGACCTCACCGAGCCGCACTGGGACGACATTACGGACGGTAAGGACATCCTTCCCGGCAGCACAAGTGTTAAGGACCCCGTTGTTGAAGCCGTTGAGGGCGACAGCTATATGCGCATCAAAATGACCGTTACCGATGCAGCGAATAACGCCATTACAGACGCAGCTACACTCGGCTATATTTTCGACGCAATATGCTATGATGATACTTATGTTGTTGACGGTACAGTGGGAACCGCTGTTGTTGAGGGTACAGGCTACACCAAGGCTGCTATTGACGCACTTCCCGACTACAACACCACGGATTTCACCTATGACACCACCCGTACTGCAAATGCCAACATCCGTTATTACAACTACACCGCAAACTCAGGTATTTTCGCAGAGAGCACAAAGGCTGTTCTCTTCACAAACATAGCAATCCCCACCGACTACACCTCAACTGAGATGACCGCACTCGGAACCGGCTATAAGATTGTTCTTGAGGCACAGGCAATCCAGTCCACAGGTATAGCCTCCGCAGCTGATGCTTACACAGCACTTGATGCGTAATTTGTGACTTTATAAAGGTGCGGCGGGGCTTGCGTTCCGCCGCGCCGGTCACAAATCTTTTCCGAAGGGCAGGTGAAAAATATGAAAAGAAGAACACTTTATACTGTTTCGGGCTTGCTTTGCGTGATTATATTCTTTGGCTCAGTCGGCACAACTCTTGCAAACTGGGCGGTGCGCAACGACACCGTAAACAAGCTTACTCTCGGCAAGGTCGAGGGCGAAATAGTCGAACGGTATGTTCAGGGGCAGACCGTGAATCCGGGTGCCGAGGTGGAAAAGATTGTCAATGTCAAAAACACCGGCAATGTGGACAGTCTTGTTCGAGTCAGGCTTTCAAAGGCGTGGGGCGAAACAAGAAACACGGACGGCACACTCAATGTCAACGATACTCTTGACCCGTCTTCAATTCATATAACCTGCAATGACGAAAAATGGTATTTTAATCCTAATGACGGATATTACTATTATCTCGGAGTTCTCGCTCCGGATGAGCTTACCGCTGAGCCGCTGTTTGAAGGCTTTGAGGTGGACAGCAGCATCGGCAACGACTATTCAAATATGCAGGCGGACATAAAAATTGATATGGAATGTGTTCAGGCGGGCGGAAACGGTGTGAGCGCGTGGGGCACAAGCCTTGAGGCGCTCGGCATAGAGTATAACCCGTCAACTCCGGTGCTTCCGGATATAGAGGTGGATTTCAAAGGACCCGACGAGGGCTTCAAATTCAACGCCTATGAGGGCGATTTGTTCGTAAACTTCAAGAACCTTATCCCCGGCGATTACAGAAGTGAGATACTGCGAGTCGATAACTCATATGAAAAGGGCGCGGAAATTTTCCTGCGCGCAGAGATTACCGAGCAGACTCATGCAACGCCGGAAACGCTTAAATATATTGACCGGCTGCTCAAGGAGTACGCGATTATAAAAATCACGGCGCTTGACGGTACGCTTATTTACAACGGACCTGTCTGGGGCGCACTCGGCGAGGCGGACAATTCCGGAACGATGAAAAGCAACCTCAGTCTCGGAAAATTTGCTTCAGGCTCATACAGAAGCTTTACCGTGGAGCTTACGCTCAGCCCGGATATGGGCAATGAGTACAGCGAGCTGCTCGGTATGGTGAAGTGGGTATTTGAGGCGGAGGGTATCAGCAGCGACTATACGCCGGAGAATCCTGAAATTCCGGATACCGGAGTGTATGCGCAGTTTGTGCCGTGCTTTGCACTGATGATAGCTTCAGGTATACTCGCAACGGTGCTTTTCAAAAAAAGGAAAACTGCTTCGGATGAAGCTTAATTAAAATCGAAAACAACAGGGGCTGTTGCATTTAATGCAGCAGCCCCTTTTTTCATGCGATGAATGCCTTTATTTCATCCTCAAGGATTTTGAAAACCTTCGCTACGAGGTAGCCGTCCGCTATCGCGTGATTCAGTCGTACACTTACCGGCATCATCAGTCTGCCGTTTTCTTCGCGGTATTTTCCCCAGTTGACTATGGGCGCAAAGTAAAGGTGGCCGTCCGGAAGCTCTATGTTCAGCGAATCGTAGGACACCCACGGAATATAGGAGGCATCAAACCAGTTGGGGTGATTTGCTGAGTCAAGCCCGTATTCGCGCGTCTTTTTTGCGTTTTCAATGTCCTCGGCACAGTGCTTACAGAACACATCATAATCCGGAAAATATTCGGTATATACAGGGGTGCAGGTTTCGGTGTCATCGTGAAAAATGTATTGAATGGGGTTGATTTTGTCATAGACAACAAGCTTGTTTTCTTTATAAAACCAACACATGCGATAGTCCTCGCGTGAATTCAGCGTCTTCGACAGCAGATATAAAAAGTTTATATAAAATTTTGTGCCGGTGCGCTTGGAGTGCTCATATAGCTGCGTAACATCAATACGGCTTGTAATTGAGGTTGAACACTTGCAGTCCTCGGTGAAGTGGCGGTAAACGCCCTTGCGGTAGTAGTTGCTCATGTCAATTTCTTTATAGTTCATTTTTGATTCTCCTTGTGATATTGTTCGCATACTATAATATCACCCATTAAAAAATACTGCAAGGTATTTGTATTTGAAACGTATATTAACTTAATAGTTTTGCTTTTTGAACTGCGTCAGTTAGATGACTTATTCCAAAACAAAAAGTCGCATGTTGAAATATTTTGAACATTATATACTTTTGAAAACAATTTATTTTTAAATCTTTTATATTAATCTTATATAAATAAAAAAAGATTTAAGCGCTGATTATTTAAAAAAGCTGCCTAAGGTTTAAAACATTTTTCAAGTCGGTAAAGCCGCAACCGGTTATCGACACAAAGCCCTACAAATCCTTGACATGTTGTTGTTGGCATGGTATAGTTTTAATATAGCATGCGATAATTACGCACGAACAGTATGACCTTTTTGGGGGATACAATGCCGCGGAGCATTGAATATAAAGAGCCCGGAGCGCAGTCGCTTTAAGGCTTCGTCTCGGGAGAAAGAGGGGTATGAAAATGGCAAAATATGAGGTTAAGGATTTTTCCGGTGACGAGGTTATTGCCGCGGCAGTGGCAAAGGCAAACACTTTTTTAAAGCTTGAGCAGTACGACAAGGCAAAGGAGATTTTCCAAAAGCTTGCCGATGATTATCCCGAGCAGCCCGTGGGTTGGTTCGGTCTGATTGCTGTTGCCACGGAAATGTTTGAAAATGTCGAGGACAACGAGGAATATGAAAACGGAAAGAAAATACTCGACATTCTTTTTGAAAGCAATTCTGAATTCAAGAAATATTCAGAGCCTTTTTTTGAAGAATACGAAAATTTGCGATTAGATACATTTCACGAAAGGGCAATGAGATTTTCTGCTCTTTTTGAAGGTGATTCGCAGAAACCCGATGAAGAGCAGTGGACGGTAATACCAACATGTGTGAAATGCGTTGAAGATGTTTTTAACAAGGATATACTGTGTGCAAAAAAATATCATAACGATATATATGTCGTTATAATCAGCGCAATATATTCGTGTTTGAAAAAGAATTTGTATAATGTAGAAAAATACACAAAGGATTTAAACTTATACTCAAGTGCCTTAATTGAGTATGAGCTGAAAAAATCAGAATTTGAAGCAGAGAAGCAAGGCGAAATTAAGCAGTTAGAGGACAGAGTCAGGGAGTTTTATTTTACTTCGCCCGAATTGTGGTATAATGTTGACTCGCGACTTAATGAAGCCGGTCGTAAACGGCTTCGTGATCCGGACATTGAAGCTGCCTTGAAAAGCTCCGATTTTGTTAAAAAAGTAAAGGAAATAAAGAGTTATCCATATCCCTACCATGAACCCAACAAGCCGGAGCTTAAGCTTGTTTCAAGTGACTTATCCGAAGAGGCGATAAAAATTTTCGGTGACTCACTGAAAATCAATGAATATGCGGACGATTTTATATTGAAAATCGCAGAAGCATGCGAAGCATACGAAATCTCTTTTAATCAATATACGGACTGGCTTTCTCCCGAGGGGAAGGAAAAAGAAATAAAAAGGCAAGAGGAGGAAGTTAAAAGATTAGAAAAGCAAAGGCAAGAGGAGCTTGCTCGCCGACAAGAGGAGGAAGAAATCGAGAAAAAAGAACTTTTAGCAAAAAACGAGCACGAGGCTCAGCTTGCCAAAGAAAACAAGAAAAAGAGTTTAATAAAAGGTCTGGCTGCGGTGGTTGTTGTGGCAGTCTTGGTCGTCATTGCCTTGGTGGCTTTTGACAAAATAAAATCAAGCCCGAACAACTCTGCAACCACCACAATCACCACAACGGTTGAAGCGGAAAAGCATTACGTGATGAGCAGCAAGTATAAATCCATAAACATCTGGTCTCGCGCCTCAACAAGCTCCGAGAAGGTTGTGAAAATTTCAGACCGCAGCATAAAGCTCGTCCCCACAGGCAATGAGGATGACGACTGGATAGAGGTTACAACTCCGGACGGCAAAAAGGGATGGGTCAGCAAAAGTGTCCTCACACTCGTTGAGGAATAGCAGCTGTAAAAATTGTGAAAGGGGGAGAAGAAATGCCGGGAACATCATGTTTTTGTGCTATCTGCGCATATTTCACCAAGAAGGGCAGCGTGTCGTGGTGTCTGTACCACAACTATTCAACCTCGCCTAACGGCGGAACGGGTTGCAGATTTTTCAAGAGAAGATAACTCTGATTCAGCATTTTGAACATATCCTTAAAGTAATGAAAGCCGCTCCGGTAAAGTTGATATGATCCCCTTAGAGTAGACAGTGGAAATAAAAAAACACTGCTACGGAAAGGGGA
>LFRM01209655.1_pt2 | contig 23570 bp, 19 predicted proteins | sample 618341 | NCBI WGS metagenome assembly LFRM01 (sample SAMN03654438, study PRJNA283298) | anaerobic digester metagenome | isolation source: pool of bioreactors CSTR01a, CSTR02a, and CSTR03a thermophilic anaerobic... | place: Denmark: Kgs. Lyngby | collected 2014-05-21 | reverse complement strand
AGGTTTTTCCTATTCGCTACTCTTTTTTTAATTTTTGTAACACATCTATTGTAATCCTACAGCAAAATCAATATCAGCGCCATAATATTGTTGACAAAATACTTTTGTTAGTATAGAATAAAAAATGTATAAATAATTTTCAGAACTGAAAGGAGCAAGTCCTCTATGGATGACCCCGGACCCGGTAGTATTATTTTATCATTTCTCTCAGCGGCACAGCCTGCCGCACAGGCAACCGATTACGGCAGCCTCGCATACCAGATTCCCCTGCTCGTTTTTCTCGTTCTTGTCAATGCGTTTTTTGCAATGAGCGAAATCGCAATAATTTCACTCAACGACAATAAAATCGAGAAGATGGCGGAGGACGGACACAAAAAGGCAAAACAGGTGATGAAGCTCACCGCAAATTCGAGCAATTTCCTGTCCACAATCCAGATAGGTGTTACCCTTGCGGGATTTCTGACATCCGCATCGGCGGCAACATCATTCGCGGATATGCTTACAAAATCGCTCGACGCGGTCATGCCCGACGCAATCCCCAGAGGCCTTATTCAGGGCGCTTCGGTGGTTCTTATCACGCTGATAATCTCCTTTTTCTCACTTGTTCTCGGCGAGCTCGCCCCCAAGCGTATTGCCATGCAGATACCCGAAAAAGTCTCATTTAAGGTTGTCGGAGTTCTGCTGTTCTTCGCAAAGTTTTTCAAGCCTCTTGTCAAAATTCTTTCTCTTTCCACAAACGGAGTGGTTCGCTTGTTCGGCTTCGACCCGAATGCCGACCAGGAGAGCGTTACCGAGGAAGAAATACGCATGATGGTGGACGTCGGCGAGGAAAAGGGCGTTATCGAAAACACCCAAAAGGAAATGATAAACAACATTTTCGAGTTCAACGACATAGATGCAGGTGATATCATGACCCACCGCACCGACATGGCGGCGGTTGATGCCGAGGATTCCTTCGACGAGGTCATGGAAATCGCAATAAACGAAGGCTTCTCACGCATACCCGTGTATGAGGAGGACCCCGACAACATCGTCGGCATAATCTATGTCAAGGATTTGCTGAAATACGTAGGAAAAAAGATGCCCGCAAACGGCGGCTTGCGCGACCTCATGCGTGAGGCGTATTACGTCCCCGAGACAAAGCCGTGCGGAGAGCTGTTCTCCGAAATGAGCTCCAACCGCATACAGATGGCAGTGGTCGTTGACGAATACGGCGGCACTGCCGGCATTCTCACACTTGAGGACCTTGTTGAGGCGATTGTCGGCAACATCCAGGACGAATACGACAACGAGGACGAGGAAATATCAAAAATCGACGATAACACCTTCACCGTTGACGGCGTTATCGGCATAGATGAAATAAACGAGCTTACCGGCACCGAATTGCCCGACGGTGATTATGACACCCTCGGCGGCTTTATTATAAGCCGGCTTCACTACATCCCTCAGGACGGCGAAATGAACGTAATCGAATTTGAAAACATTACGTTTACCGTGCTCAATGTCGAGGAGCGGCGCATAGGCAGGGTGAGAGTGGAAATAACACCGCACGACACACAGGAAAACGGCGCCGACGGCGAGGAAGAATAAAAATCACACAAAGCGAACCCCTGTACGGAAAAAATATCCGCACAGGGGTTATTTTCATGCGTTCACTCAGACATTGAATCTGAACAGTATAATATCACCGTCTGCCACAACATACTCCTTGCCCTCGGAGCGGATAAGTCCCTTCTCCTTGGCCGCCGTCATTGAGCCGCACTCCATAAGCACGTCAAAGCCTATTACCTCCGCCCTGATGAAGCCTCGTTCAAAATCCGTATGGATTTTTCCCGCCGCCTGCGGCGCCTTGGTGCCCTTGGTTATCGTCCACGCCCTCACCTCGTCCTTACCGGCGGTGAGGTAGGAAATGAGTCCGAGCAGGTCATAGCTGCGGCGGATGAGCAAGTCAAGTCCGCCCTGCTCTATTCCGAGCTCGGAGAGGAACATCTCCTTCTCCTCGGCGCTCAGCTCGGCTATCTGCGCTTCAAGCTCCGCGCAAATCGGCAGCACCTCGCTGCCCTCCGCCTTGGCAAGAACGCAGACTTTTTTAAAGCGTTCATTCGTATTTATATCTGACGAGAAATCCTCCTCGCTCATGTTGCAGGCATATATCACGGGCTTTGAGCTGAGAAGCGCCACTGTGTCGAGTATCTCCTTCTCATCCTCGGTCATTTCCACCGCTCTCGCGCACACGCCGTTGTCAAGCTCCGCCTTAACCCGTGTGAGGAATTCCACCTCACGTGCAAGACTTTTATCGCCCTTCATCGCCTTTGTGCTGCGGTCTATACGCCTTGAAAGCAGCTCGACATCCGAGAGTATCAGCTCAAGATTTATCGTTTCAATATCGCGGGCGGGGTCCACACTGCCCTCAACATGAATTATGTCGTCATTATCAAAGCAGCGTACGACATGAACTATTGCATCGACCTCGCGGATGTGCGAAAGGAATTTATTTCCGAGCCCCTCACCCTTGGACGCGCCCTTCACAAGCCCGGCAATATCGACAAATTCTATTGTTGCGGGTGTCTGCTTGAGCGGGTCGTACATCTCGCTGAGGCGGTCCAGACGCTTGTCCGGCACGCTCACCACTCCGATGTTCGGCTCTATTGTGCAAAACGCATAGTTTGCGGACTGTGCTCCGGCGTTTGTCAGAGCGTTAAAAAGTGTGCTTTTACCCACATTGGGCAGACCTACGATACCGAGTTTCATTTGCGATTTTCCTCACATTTCTTTTAATACAGCTGAGTAAAGCTCTTATAATGGTCGGGAGTGTAAAACACAAGACCGTCATTTGAATATACAATATATTCCGCGCCGCGGAGTCCGGAGGTGTAATTTATGTCGCACTGCTTCCAGGTTCTTCCGGCTTTTTCCGGAAGAAGCTTTTCGGGGTCGTCAAAGCCGTCTCCTCCGATGCTTTTGCCGGGCGCGACCTGAGCAAGATTGCCCTCCGCTTCCTTCCAGCCGAGAGCCTTTGCCCTTGCGGAGGTTATATAATTCGACGGCAGAGTCTTATACTGCTTTATATACTTTGCAACCTCATCACGCGAGGTGTAGGTGCCGTTGCGCGTAACGTTTGCATAGTTATGGAGCGTGGTCGGCTCCTGCTTTGTAGTGGTTTCATCCTTGGACGGAACGGTATTTTTCTGACTTTCCGTGGTTGCGGTGGTCTGAGCCTCAGTCTGATGCAGAAGCTCCTGAATATTTGTGGTTGCGGATTCCGACGGCTCGTCGTTACCGGAGCCGATAGTAAACACAAGCTCTCCTCCGACATTGCTCTGCGTAACTCCCGGCACATCGGTTGATTCCGGCTTGTTCTTTTCAAATACCGCTTTGAATACAAGCGCCCACACAAAGGCGATAACCAGCACAAGCGCGGGTATAATAAGCTTTTGAAGTTTGTTCATGGTATAACCTTCCTTACAATTTAAGGCGACGGATAGATATTATCCGAACATAAGTGAGTTGAGTACGCTTTCAAGATACTCCTGTCTGCCGCTGCCGACAGACGCTCTCACATCGCCCTTTTTGAGAGCATAATTTTCAAGCTGCTCCATAGTCGCTTTCCCGGCGACTATATCCGCACCGATTCCGGTTGAATAGCTTGAATAACGGGCTTTTACAAATTCATCTATTCTTCCGTCCGCAACAATTTTGAGCGCAATACGGTAGCCGAGTGCGAACGCGTCCATACCGGCTATGTATGAGAGGAATATATCCTTGTGCTCAAACGAGCCGCGGCGCGCCTTCGCGTCAAAGTTCAGACCGCCGTTTGTAAAGCCTCCGGCTCTGATAACCTCAAGCATACACAGTGCCGTTTCATAGACGTTGGTCGGGAACTGGTCGGTATCCCAGCCGAGAAGCATGTCGCCCTGATTGGCATCTATCGAGCCGAACGCTCTGTTTGTGCGCGCAACGCACAGCTCATGATTGAAGGTGTGCCCGGCAAGGGTTGCGTGGTTTGCCTCTATGTTCAGCTTGAAATCCTTATCAAGCCCGTATTTGCGCAGGAACGCAAGCACGGTTGACGCGTCAAAATCATACTGATGCTTGGTCGGCTCCTTTGGCTTGGGCTCTATATAAAAATCGCCCTTGAAGCCTATTTTTCTGCCGTAATCCACCGCGAGATGCATGAGTCTCGCCATGTTATCAAGCTCGAAAGCCATATCGGTGTTCAGAAGCGTCTCGTAGCCTTCTCTGCCGCCCCAGAACACATAGCCGGCGCCGCCCAGACGCACGGTAATCTCTATGGCTTTTTTTATCTGCGCGGCAGCAAAGGCAAACACGTCCGCGTCCGGAGCGGTTCCGGCACCGTGCATGTATCTCGGATTTCCGAAGCAGTTTGCCGTACCCCAAAGCAGCTTTTTGCCGCTTTTCTTCATGTTTTCCTCAATCACCGGCACTATCTCATCAAGGCGCTCATTTGTCTGAGAAAGGGTCTGCGCCTCCGGAGCTATATCGCGGTCGTGAAAACAGAAATAATCTATGGAAAGCTTATCCATTATTTCAAACGCGGCGTTTGCCTTGTTTTTATACATATCCATAAGCTCTGCGGCTCCGAAGGATTTGTCCGCCGTTCCCACGCCGAACATATCCGCGCCCTCGGCGCACAGCGTGTGCCAGTACGATACTGCAAATTTCAGCTGCTCGCGCATCGGCTTTCCGTCAATAATTTCGTCCGGATTGTAATAGCGGAACGCGAAGGGATTTCTGGTTTGTGCGCCCTCGTAACGTATTTCGGGTATACCGTTGAAAAAGTCCGACATAACTGTTTCCCCTTTTATATTTTATTTGTTTTCTCCGAAAAACTCCTCCTCGAGCATTGCACACAGAGCATGATACACGGGGAGTGTATATTCCTGAATCCGGTACGTCTGCGTTGACGGAAGACAGACGCACACATCCGCAACAGCCGAAAGCTTGCTTTCGTTTGAACCGGTAATTCCCAGAACCTTTACACCGATAGCCCTTGCCGCCTTTGCCGCATTCACTATTGATGCGGAATTGCCGGAGGTGCTCAGCGCTATGAGCGTGTCGCCCGGCACACCGTAGCCGTACACCTGCTGTGCAAACATCATGTCCGCCGCCGCGTCATTGGCGAATGCCGTCATAAGCGCAGTTTGACTCACAAGCGATATCGCAGCGAGCGAACGCTGCAAATTAGCAGCTATGTAATCGCCGCCGTCAATGCCGTCAAATGCCGCCGTCTGAGCCGCCGTAAGTCTTCTCGGCAGCTTAAAGCCCTTCATAAGCTCACCGACTATGTGCTCTGAATCCGCTGCGCTTCCGCCGTTTCCGCAGATGAGCACCTTGCCGTGTCCGTCATAGGTTTCGCGCAGCATACCGTATGCCTGTGCAATATCCGCACGCAAGCCGGCAAGGTCGGGGTTGTCAAGCAGGAATTCTTCAAATATATCGTTGACACTCATTGTCATTCTCCTTCAAACGCCGCGCTCAGTGCCGCGTAATCCCCTATGCTCTCCCCCAACGCGGCGGGAAGCACACGGCATACGCGCGCCGACAGCTCAAGCGCTTCTTTTTCTATTACCTTTATTATCTGCGGCAGAAAGCGGGCTTCGTTTCGCGCATATATGCTGCCGATTACTATAACCTGCGGATTTAAAATATCTATGATGAGCGAAAGACCCTCTCCGAGCCTCTGCGCACATATATCCAGCACCTCATTTGCCAGAGCATCGCCCGCGTCGGCAGCCAGCGCCACAGATTTTGCGGTTATGGAGCAGATGTCGTTTTCCTCTTTGAACAGGCCGGATTTTCCTCCGTCACGCAAGGCTTTTTTCGCCATGCTCTGCGCCAGACGCGCTATGCCTCCTCCGCTGCAAAAGCCCTCAAAGGAGCCGCGTTTTCCGTAGCCCTCCGGTCCGTCCGGCGAAAGCCTTATATGGCCGACCTCACCCGCCATATCATTCGTTCCGGAATAGAGCTTGCCGTCGAGCACAAGCCCCGCGCCCATGCCCGTGCCGAAGGTGAGAAACACCGCGTTACGGGTGCCTCTTGCCGCCCCGAACCGCCATTCCGCAAGTGCGCAGGCGTTGGCATCGTTGCGGAGATATGCCCTGACCCCGAAATGCTGTTCGAGCATTGAGGTTATCGGCACCTCATCCCATCCCGGAAGATTCGGAGGTGAAAGGATGACGCCGCGGGTGCTGTCAAGCGGCCCTCCGCAGCTTATCCCCACTGCCTTCAGCTGATTTTGCATCACACCGTTTTCGTCGAGCAGCGCGTCCGCTTCAGACATTATCTGAGCGAGCACCTCGCGCCAGCCGGCCGCCGTGCGGGTGGGAAAAGCCTTCTTGGCGATGATAAAGCCCTCATCGCCGCCTTCGGGCAAAACGCCCTTACCGAGAATTACGGCGCACTTGGTTCCGCCTATATCTATGCCCAGCGTATACATGCGTATTTCCCCCGATATCATCCTTATATAAACACTTTTAATAGTATCACAGTAAGAGATTCAAGTCAATGCAAAACTATTGACACGGGTGTTACAATATTTGTATTAAACACATGGGAGAATCACATATTATGAGAGATTTTATGAAGTCCTCAAAGCTTGACAACGTATGCTACGACATACGCGGCCCGGTAATGGATGAGGCAAACAGGATGTCCGCCGAGGGCATCGACATAATAAAGCTCAATATAGGAAATCCGGCTCCGTTCAAATTTGATGCTCCGGATGAAATAATCAGCGACATGCGTCTGAATCTGCGCGACAGCCAGGGTTACTCCGATTCAAAGGGGATTTTTCCCGCGAGAAAGGCTATAATGCAATACTGCCAGCTCAAGGGCATACCCGGTGTCGGCATAGACGATATATACACAGGCAACGGCGTTTCCGAGCTGATAGTAATGTCCATGCAGGGGCTTCTCAACAACGGCGATGAAATTCTCGTGCCCGCACCTGATTATCCGCTCTGGACCGCTTCCGTCACTCTCGCCGGAGGCACAGCGGTACACTACATCTGCGACGAGCAGGCAAACTGGGCACCCGACATTGATGACATAAAGAAAAAAATCACGCCGAACACAAAGGGCATTGTCATTATAAACCCCAACAATCCCACAGGTGTGCTCTACCCCGACGAGCTGCTCAGACAAATCGTGCAGCTCGCACGCGAGAACGAGCTGATAATCTTCGCTGACGAAATATACGACCGCCTTGTAATGGACGGACTCAAGCACACCGCCATATCCTCACTTGCGCCCGACCTTTTCTGCGTAAACTTCAACGGGCTTTCAAAATCCCACCGGGTAGCCGGCTTCCGCAGCGGCTGGATGTGCCTGAGCGGAGACAAAAAGCATTTCAAGGACTATATCGAGGGCTTAAATCTGCTTTCAAGCATGCGCCTTTGCTCAAACGTTCCGGCACAGAGCATCATTCAGACCGCTCTCGGCGGTCATCAGAGCATGGACGCGTATCTCCTGCCCGGAGGCAGGGTGTACGAGCANNCCAGGGTGTACGAGCAGCGCGAATACATCTGTGATGCACTCTCAAAAATCGACGGCATATCCTTCGTGCGTCCTCAGGCGGCATTTTATATCTTCCCTAAGCTCGATATCAAAAAATTCAACATCACCGATGACGAGAAATTTTCACTTGACCTTCTCCGCGAAAAAAAGGTGCTTATCGTCCACGGCGGCGGCTTCCACTGGGAGCAGCCCGACCACTTCAGAATTGTGTATTTGCCGGATGTCAAGGGGCTTGAGGAGGCAACCGGAAGGCTTGCTGATTTCCTTTCAACATACAAGCAAAAATAAATTAACTCAGTTTGAATAAATTGTAAAATAAAGTATTGAAAACTTTGGTATAATGTGATAAAATTACGGAGATGTATATTAAATCATCTATAAGGAGGATTTTCAAATGAAGACCAAAAGCATGCGTGTTACAGCGGTTCTGCTTGCGTTTGTGCTCGCGTTTTCCGCGATAGCAACAGGCAGCGCGGCCTACACACAGCCCGAAAAAGTTTCCGCATCCTCTCTCGCAAACAACAATTCTTCTGCCGACACCTACACAGAGGTTAACACGGTTGAAGATGCTGTTAAGCTTCTTGAAGCAGATGCGGCTGCACAGGCGGCTGCGGCAGCACAGGACGAAACTCCCGTGGAGTATATTCCCACAATATTGCTTCCCGGTATAAGCCAGTCCTATTCTTATCTTGCAGACGAAAACAACGAGCCCGTTCTCAACAAGGACGGCGACGAGCTCGGCGGAGGACTTCTTATAATCGACAGCTCCACCGTTGTTGACACACTCCTCGGTACACTTGCGGCTCCCCTCATTAAAACCCTTATAGCTCAGCGCGATATGGGCTTTACCGACGCCGTATATGACACCGTCAAGGAGCTTTTCTGGATTCAGGAGAGCAATAAGGACGGCACACCCGTAAACAATCTTCAGACCAAGACCTTCACCTGCTCGGTAGGCGAAATGTCCGAGGCCGACAGAAGCCAGTTCTATCGCTACATCCCCATGCAGGATTATGCGAACCAGGTAGGCGAGGACAACATCTATTTCTTCGCATTCCCGCTTATTGCCGACCCCATGGACTCGGCGGTTGAGCTTGATAAGTATATCCAGATGGTCAAAGAGGTTAAGGGCGTAGACAAGGTCAACATCGTCAGCGTCAGCCTCGGCGGAACCATCCTCACCTCTTATCTCGACCTTGAAGGTGTTGACGGAAGCGACCTTCACAACATCGTAAACGTTGTTTCGCTTCTCAACGGAACCGACCTTATGGGCGATTTCCTCGACAGAACCTTCAATCTTGACGAGCAGTTCATTTATTCCGATTATATTCCCACAATACTTGAGGAATCCGAAGGCTACGGCACTTACGGCTATCTCATCAACATCGCAATCAGAATTTTCCCGCGCGAGGTTCTTGAAAAGACCCTCACCCGCGCTGTGGACGGAATTCTCGAAACCCTTGTTGTCAACTGCCCGCAGTTCTGGGCAATGGTTCCCAATGACCGTTACGAAGCACTTGCCGACAGATATCTCAGCGGCAGCGATTACGCGGTTCTCCGCGCAAAGACCGACCGCTTCCATCTTGCTCAGACCAACCTTCAGGATAACCTCCGTGAAGCTGTTGCCAACGGAGCAAAGGTCAACAACATCTGCGGATATGACCTGACATACGGTGACGGCGATTACAACTTCTTCGGTATAATGGCTTCCTCCAACACCACCAACAGCGACGGAATCATTGATATCGACTCCACATCGGTCGGCGCGACCTATGCAAAGTCGAACACCGTTCTCGGTTACGACGGAGCCTATGTCTCCCCCGACCAGTCGGTTGACCTTTCTACCGCCATGTATCCGGACAATGTCTGGCTGTTCTACAACCAGCATCACGAGGTCGGCAGAAACGATGTCGTTCTCAAGCTTGCCGGTAAAATCCTCACCGATGAAATCACCGATGTAAACAGCGACCCCGCAAACTTCCCGCAGTTCAACGGAACCCGTAACACCAAGAACATCACCCGTTGGTATCTTGACGAGGCAAATACGGTGTTCGCAAATGAGGCTGCCGCTCCCGGCACCTACAACGCAGCCGACCTTGAAGAGCTTCATGCCGCTTATGACGAGGCAATTGATATGCTCGCCGATACAAACGTTACCTGCGGACCTGAGCCTGCGGCTGCAACATCTGAGAGACTTCTCAATGCGCTTCGCAGAGTCGGCGTACGCGGTGCCGCATCCGACCCGACAACAAACGAGGTTCTCGAGGCTCTCACCAAGCTTATGAGTGATGCTCTTTATGAGTTCTACGGACCTCAGGGCTTCTCCGATTGGATGAAAAACGGTGTACCTGCCAGCGGCAAGCCGTTCCCCTCGGGCCCTCTCACCAGACACTGAGTAACTTAAACCTTCGGGGTCGTGCTTTACGGCACGACCCCGTTTTTTGAGGAAAAATACATATGAATGTTTACTTTCAAACTCTCGGCTGCAAGGTCAATCAATATGAAACGCAGGAGATGACCGAGGCACTGACAAACTGCGGCTACACAATTTCGGAGCTTTCCGATGCGGATATCGTGATTGTAAACTCCTGCACCGTAACCGCCGAAAGCGACCGCAAGGTTCGCCAGTGCGTAAGGCATCTGAAAAAGCTGCGCCCCGACTATGTTCTCGTGCTCACGGGCTGCGCCTCCCAGGCCGACCCCTCTCTTTTCGACGAGCTGCCCGAGGCGGACATAGTCCTCGGTAACAACACAAATCTTCTTTTGCCGGAGACTCTTGAGGAATTTTTCGCATCCCGCAAGCGCATACTCCGCGTTGAAAAGCATACATCTGCAGCTGAATACAAGGGCTGCGGAATAACAAAATTCAATGAACACACGCGGGCATTCCTGAAAATTCAGGACGGCTGCAACCGCTACTGCTCCTACTGCATAATTCCCGAATCGCGCGGACGCTCACGCTCAAAGACTCCGCAGGAGGTGCGCAGTGAAGCCGCCGCTCTCGCTGCAAACGGATTTTCGGAAATTGTGCTCGTGGGCATAAATCTTTCCGATTACGGCGCAGGAACAGACTGCTCCCTTCCGGACGCGATAGAGGCTGCGTCCTCACCCGATTGCATAAAGAGAGTGCGCCTCGGCTCACTTGAACCCGACCATCTTACCGACGAAATGCTTGAGCGCTTCTCCGCTCTGCCCAAGCTCTGCGAGCAATTCCACATCTCACTGCAAAGCGGCTGCGACAAAACGCTCAAGGCGATGAACCGGCACTACACCGCATCGGAATACGCAGACTTGTGTGACAAGCTGCGCCGCAAATTCACCGATGCCTCTCTGACAACCGATATAATAGCCGGCTTCCCAGGTGAGAGCGAGGAGGATTTCCTTCAAACGCTGGAGTTTGTCAAAAAAATCCGTTTTGAAAAGGTGCATGTTTTTCCCTATTCAAAACGCGAGGGCACAAGAGCGGCTCTTATGCCGCAGCTTCTCAATGCCGTAAAGAATGAACGTGCCGCACGGCTTTCCGCCCTTGCCGAAGACATACGCCGCGACTATCTCGCCTCACAGACCGGCAGACGCCTTGAGGTGCTGTTTGAGCGCGGCTGCAACGGAGTGTTTGAGGGATATACAAAAAACTACACACCTGTAAAGCTCGTATCCGGCGAGGATATGCGGGGTATAATCACTTATGTAACCATCACCGGAAGTGACGGTGAAGCGTGTCTTGCAAAGCTGTGAAAATCATATGATTTTTGAGAATTAAAGATTACAAAAGCGTTACGAAAATCCCGCCTATTCTTACAATTGTCTTACAAAATGCTCAATAAGTTGACTTTGTCTTTTTTTAAAGATATACTCAAATCAGCAACATAACCAAAAGGAGGAAAGAAAATGATTGAGGTCTGCTCGGTCACGAAGAAATTCGGCGATTTCACTGCTATTCAGGATTTATCGCTGAGTGTACCCAAGGGCGCCATATACGGACTTGTAGGCTATAACGGCGCAGGCAAAACCACACTGCTGAAAACGGTGTCCGGCGTTTATAAGCCGGAGGGCGGTGAAGTTAAAATCAACGGGGAAAACATTTTCGACAATGCAAAGCAAAAGGCAAAAATGTTTTATGTTCCCGATGATTTGTATTTTCAGCCCTATGCAAGCATGGACAAAATGGCTCATTTCTATAACGGCTATTATGCCAACTTCGATATGGAGGAATTCAAAAAGCTTGCATCCGTATTCGGGCTTAACACCACAAAAAGGATAAACGGTTTTTCAAAGGGCATGCAGCGTCAGGCTGAAATTGTGCTTGCAATGTCCACAAACCCGGAAATAATCCTGCTTGATGAATCCTTTGACGGACTTGACCCCCAGAAGCGTGCGATAATCAAAAATCTTCTTAATGAATACATGGCGGAGAGAGAGGTTTCAATCATCATCTCCTCTCACAATCTTCATGAGCTTGAAGACCTTTGCGACCACGTGGGGCTTATCAACGGCAAAAACATCGCACTTGACGGCTCTGTTGCCGACCTGAGTAAGGATAAGGCAAAATTCCGTCTGCTGTTCGACCATCCCGTGACGAAAGAGGATTTTGTCGATGTAAAGCTGCACACCTTTACAGAGGACGGAAGACTTATTACAATCTTTGCCGACGGCAATGTTGACGAGGTAAAAACAAAGCTTGAGGCGATGAAGCCTCTTCTTCTTGAGCGCAGAAACCTTACTCTTGAAGAAATATTCCTTGATGAAATGGAGGGACTTGATTATGACTTCTCAAAAATCTTCAGCTAATCCGTTTATCTACACTGTAAAAAGCGGTCTCACCGGAAGCAATCTTGTGCCCGCACTTCTCAATGCGGCAGGCTTTCTGCTTCTCTCCTCCTTGCTCGCCATCATAGAGCTTACAAGGGAAACGATGAAATACGATGAGTCTCAGACAATCATCGGCACTATTTCGGCAAAAGACCAGTATAAATATGTGCTTTTTTCAATGAGTGATATGACAACCTTATTCGCCCTTGTGGTGGTTGTGGTTGCGGCAATATTCATGGGAATATCGGCATTCCGCTTCATAACCTCAAAGAAAACGGTAAATGTCTACTACTCACTGGGCATCACGCGCGACAAGCTGTATTTCGGAAGATATATATCCGGCGCAATTCTGCTTGTTGCATCAATAGCGATACCGCTTCTTATCACCTTTATTATCAATCTTATTTTTATCGGAGGCAGCGCTCAGCTCACCGCTGCGATGCTTTACTATATTCTGATGTTCGCAAGCATATCGCTGACCACCTACACAATAACAGCGGCAATATTCTCATCGGTAGGCACAAGCTTTGAGGGCGTATTGTTTACCGGCACCCTGCTTTTCCTTCCGACAATATTCTTCACCTGCCTTCAGTTCCTGATGTCAAAGTTTGTCTACGGCAACCCCTACGGCGAAAAGTTCAACTATACTACCAATCCGGACTTGTATTCGGTAGCGGCTGAAAAGCTTTCCACACGCTTCTCGTTTTTAAGCCCGATAATGCATAATCTCAATGAACTTTCAATGTACGGCGCGTACGACCCCAAACTTGAGGGAAATCCCGTTTTGGCAATGACCGAGGGTCAGCCGTACACGGCGCCGAATTATCTCCCCGCAATTATCTGGCTGATTTTCTCTGCGGCGGTATTTTTCATCGGTATGCTGATTTTCCAGAAGCGCAAGGCGGAAATCTGCGGCTTCATAGGAACAAACAAATACCTTAATTCCATCGTCCCCTTCATTATAGGCTTCTTTGCGTTCACCGTATGCCTTTACAAGCTTCCGCTCTCAACCGTTGTCTGCGGAGTAATCGGTTTAATTATTTATTTCATCATCTACTGTGCAATTGAACTTGCACTCAAACGCAACTTCAAGCTTTTCCTTCGCGGCCTGTTCAAATTCCCGATACACGCAGCAATATCCGTAGCGATAGCCGCAATATTCGCAACCGGACTTTTCGGTTATTCATCAAGGCTTCCCGACCTTGAAAACATTCAGAGTGTGGATGTAACCCCTGTGGGCAATTCCGTGCTGTACTCCACAAATCAGTACCGCATCGGAAGCGGAATGTCGGTGTCCTGCGCCACGCTGACCGGAATGATTGACAACTACACCTCCGAGGGCGACATCAAAGCAATATATGAGCTTCACAAGAAGCTTGTGGACAAGGGCGCTATCAAAGCCACCGGCAAAAGCGAGCTTATCGAGGATGATTCGCAGCGCAATATTCCTACCACGATACAGTTTGTATACAAGCTTAAAAACGGCAAAGAGATTCTTCGCTGTTACAAGATTGCGAATGCTCAGATGCTTGCAGATATGCTTGAAATTGACTTCCTTGAGCATACTAAAGAAACAATCGAGCTCAACTTCGATAAAGCAAAATACGATAAGCTTAACGAAATCATCATGGCAAACAAAAATGATATTCCGGAGAATTTTGACCATTCCTCATACAACCTTCTCGGAAATCTGTTTGCGGAAAAGGTTTCAACTACTCTCTACACCGCCGACGGTGCAAAGTGCGTAACGCTCAACCTTTCCTACGAGGAGCGTATGCAGCTTATAGACGCGCTCAAGAAGGATATCCTTGCGCAGAACGTACAGCAGAGATATTTCCCGGACGCACCGGCTCTTTGCGCACTTTATTTCGTGCAGGACAGAACCGGAGCGGAAGGCCTGGAGTCCGAGGTTATCGCGGACGGCTCGGCGGTAATCCATGCGGAGGGCGCAACCTCGCCTGAGCAGCCGGAGGAACCCGAGGAGCCCGAGGGACCGATTGAAAAAATCGAAGTAAGCGACAATTCTACAGTAATTTCTCCGATTGAATTCAGCAGCAATCTCTACTCAATAACCTCAGACATGGTCAATACTCTTTCCGTGCTCAAGTCACTCGGCGCCGAGGAATACACAGTGAGCAAGCCGAAAATTGTCAAGGCTCAAATTGCAACCGTTGAGCGCTACAACAGCTTCAACAGCTGGACCTATGAGTACTACCAGGACAGAACCTCCTTGTTCTTCTCCTACAACTTCATGCCTTATTTTGACTTGTCCTCAAAAGACGGAAGTGCCTATGCCATGCGCACCAATCCCTACGGCCTGGAATTCGATAACCACGAAACCTTCAGCCTGGCGGACGAGTCAACGCTTCAAACACTGTGGGCTGCAAGCCGAAACAACTACTATACGAAGATGACCGGATATTATGTACGCTTCACCCTCGCGGACAAGGGCGGTTACTTGACAATGTATATTCCCAAGGACAAGATGCCCGCCTCGGTTGCACAAAGCGTTGCGGAATTTGAAAGCACCCATTCCGTCGCTTCGACAGACGGAATCATGTACGCGTATTGATTTCATTTTAAAATCGAAGGGGCTGTCGCTCGAAAAGCGGCAGTCCCCTCTTTTTATGCCGCAGGCTTCTCTGCTGAGGGAAGTTCAAGCGCATGTGCCGTGTCAAGCATTGTCTGTGCAAATATCGCATAACCCTGTGTCGGGTCATTCACAAAAACATGCGTCACGGCACCCACAAGCATTCCGTCCTGAATTATCGGACTTCCGCTCATGCCCTGAACTATGCCCCCTGTTTTTGCCGTAAGGGTCGTATCCGTCACCCGGATTACCATGTTTCTCTTTTCAGAATCCGCCTGTGCGTTAACCTTGGTTATCTCGATGTCGTAATACTGAGGTCCTGCACCGTCAACAGTTGAAATTATCTTTGCCGGACCGGTCTTTACCTCCTGCGCGGTTGCCACGGGTATCGCTGTTGTTCCCTTCGGAATTTCATTCAGCACACCGTAGACTCCCGCGGAGCCGTTGGCTAACAGGGTGCCGGTTATCTCATCGCAGAAGCTTCCGCACAGCTCACCGGTGTATCCGCTTGAGCCCTTGTAACAGCCCTTTATCTCCGCTTTGAGTATATCGCCCGACATCAGCGGCATTATTTCCCCGGTATCAATGTCGCATATTGCGTGGCCGAGGCCGCCGAACACCCCTGTTTCGTTGTCAAAAAACGTCATGGTACCTATTCCCGCGGAGCTGTCGCGTACCCAAAGCCCCGCTTTGTATCTGCCGTCGGAATCCGAAAGCACGGGCTTAAACGTAAGCGTAAGATTATTGCCGGAACGCCTTACCGACAGAGTAACCGGCTCTCCGCCGCTGCTTTGCACCAGAGCGGATACCTCGGCGTTTCTGCTCACCTTTTTGCCGTTTATCGCGGTTATCACATCTCCGATTTCAAGTCCTGCCGATTTTGCGGGATTCGATGTGCCCGAACCGGTCTTGACATCATCCATTCCAACCACAACCACGCCGTCGGTATAAAGCCTCAGCCCGAAGGCAGTGCCTCCCGGTACCGCGTACACGCGACGGCTGACGGTAACCGAGGCATCCTTTACCGGAAACACGCCGAGCAGACTGACTCTGGTTTCATATTTCCCCGTGCGTCCCACACCGGCGACCGTCCTTGCCTCACCCGTACGGGCTGGCTCAAGCGAGTAAATGCCGCTCACATTTATCGCCGTTGAATCGACCACGAAGAATTCGTCCGGGAGAGTGCTGCTCCCCCATATCACCATTGAAAACACTGCTGCCGAAAGGAAAAACGAAAGCACTGACAAAATTTTTAAAGCTTTTCGCATTCAATCCGTCATGCGGTTATTGCGCCGCACTCGTCTCCTTTCCTCGAAAATGCGGCGGAGCGTTTGCTTGCCGTCGCTCTAATAATTTGCCTTGAAAAGCACATATTATTTACGGAAAATGAAGTCTTTCGATTGAAATTATGCCATGTTTGTTTTTAACCTTTTTATTTCGTGCGGAATGTGGTAAAATACCTGTGTAAAAAGTGTGACGGAGGAAAAATTTATGGATTTTGAGTCTGCTCAAAAGCACGCCGCCCTGCTGCGCGACGAGCTTAACCACCATATATACCGCTACTATGTTGAAAATGAAAACGACATTTCCGACTATGAATATGACTGCCTCATGCGCGAGCTTGCGGCGATTGAAGAGGAATACCCCTCACTGCTTACCGGCGATTCTCCGACTCACCGCGTCGGCGGACAGGCGGAAGGCCAGTTTACGCCGGTTGAGCACAGGGTTATTATGGAGAGTCTTCAGGATGCTTTTTCCGAGGATGAAATCAGGGATTTTGACCGGCGCGTACGCGAGGTCTGCGAAAGCCCCACATATATAGTTGAGCCTAAAATCGACGGCCTTTCGGTATCTCTTGAATATGAAAACGGCGTGTTCGTACGAGGTTCAACGCGCGGCGACGGTGCGACCGGAGAGGATATAACTNNNNCCGCCAATTTACGCACCGTTAAAGCGATTCCCCTCAAGCTGAAACAGGCTTTGCCGTTCATCGAGGTGCGCGGCGAGGTATATATGCCGCATGATTCCTTTTTCTCTCTTATCGAAAAGCAGGAAAACGAGGGCGAAAAGCCGGCGAAAAACCCCAGAAACGCCGCAGCCGGCTCTCTGCGTCAAAAAAATCCTAAAATTACGGCTCAGCGCAAGCTCAGCATTTTTGTATTCAATATTCAGCAGCTTGAGGGCGCTCAGATGCAAACGCACAAGCAGTCGCTTGATTTTATAAAGCAGCTCGGCTTCAAGGTAATTCCGTCATATAAGGAATTTGACACCATAGAGGGTGCGCTCTCGGAAATAAAGAGCATCGGCGAATCACGCGGAAGTCTGCCGTTTGATATCGACGGAGCCGTCATCAAGGTCAATGATTTTTCACAGCGTACCAAGCTCGGCAGCACATCAAAATTTCCGAAATGGGCAGTTGCGTTCAAATATCCTCCTGAGGAAAAGCCGACCCAGCTGCTTGACATCGAGATAAATGTAGGAAGAACCGGAGTTCTCACTCCTACGGCGATATTTTCTCCGGTGCAGCTTGCCGGTACCACCGTCAGCCGCGCCACGCTCCACAATGAGGATTTTATAAAGGAAAAGGGAATATGTCTCGGTGACACCCTTATTATAAGAAAAGCCGGCGATATTATTCCTGAGGTAGTCTCGGTTGCACAGCATAAGAGCGGAGCCGAGGAGTATGAAATGCCCGCCTACTGCCCGTCCTGCGGAGCAAAAACCGTGCGCGAGCAGGGAGAGGCCGCAATCCGCTGTGACAACCCCGATTGTCCGGCACAGCTGCTTAGGATGCTCATACACTTCTGCTCGCGTGACGCGATGGATATTGAAGGGCTCGGCGACGCGGTGCTTGAAGCACTGACAGCTGAAAAGCTGATAAAAACAGCCGCCGATATCTACACTCTGCGCGCCCCGGATATAGCCGCTCTCGAGCGAATGGGCGAAACCTCCGCACGAAACCTTATCAATGCAATCGAAGTGTCCAAGGACAACGATTTGTGGCGCCTTATATACGCGCTCGGCATACGGCATATCGGTCAAAAGGCGGCAAAGCTGCTCGCCTCAAGATTTGCAAGCGCCGAAAAAATAATGTCCGCATCCCGCGAGGAGCTGATAAGCATTGACGGCTTCGGCGAAATAATGGCAGATGCCGTAATCAGCTTCTTTTCCCTTGAACAGTCCGTGTCGCTTGTAAAAGAGCTTGCCTCGCTCGGAGTAAATACGCTGTGCAAAGCCGGTGCTCAGGATTCGCGATTTTCCGGAATGACCTTCGTACTGACCGGAACACTTCCGGGCTATACGAGAGATGAGGCGAGTGAAATAATTGAAAATCTCGGCGGAAAAACCTCGTCCTCGGTGTCAAAAAAGACAAGCTTTGTGCTTGCGGGCGAGGATGCCGGAAGCAAGCTGCACAAGGCGCAGGAGCTGGGTGTGAGAATACTGTCCGAATCGGAATTTAATGAAATGATAAAGTAAAAAATGTATAAAATCTCTCCTTTCGGGTAATGCTGTTATTACCAAACGAAAAGGAGAGATTTTTTATGGCAGACCTTACCTCGGAAGAACTCAAGGCGCTTGAAGACCAGCTCAACTGCGAACAGCTTCTCATCAAAAAATTCAAAACCTACGCGAGCATGACCTCCGACGCGCAGATAAAAACCAACTGCGAACAGATAGCCGCACAGCATAAGACACATTTTGACACCCTTATGGGTCATCTTTATTGAGGAGGCAATATAAATGGATACGAATATTACACCTCTTTCCGACAGGGAAATCATGGAGGATGTGCTCACCTCGCAAAAGCACATCACGGGCGTATACAACACCTTCTCAAACGAATGCGCTCATCAGGCTCTGCGCAACGACTTTCTGAATATTCTGCGCGAGGAGCACGACATTCAGGCGAGCGTGTACACGGAGATGTCGAAACGCGGCTGGTACTCCCCGCCCCAGGCTCAGGCTCAGATGGTTGAGCAAACCAAAACCAAGTTCAATAATATTGCACAGTCTCTCTGCTGACATCCTTTTTCATTACGGTATTTGCGGCAACGCGAATGCCGTAATTTTTTTATTTTTCTTGAAAACATGCTGTACTTTTCCAACGGTTGTGATATACTTAATAGGTATGTAATTTCAAAATCAATTTTTGTCTCGGAGGATATTATGGAAAATAAAAAGACCGTAAGAATAGGCGCCGTCGGTTTAAGCGGACGCGGCTCGGGAATGCTCGGACTTCTGCTTCAGGTGGAGGGCGTTGTTGTGCCCGCCGTATGTGACCTTGTTCCCGAAAGAATGGAGCGCGGCATCGGCATTGTCGAAAGCGCTCCTGAATGCGATTATGATGTTCACGGTTATCTTGACTATAAAGAGATGCTGAAAAACGAGCAGCTTGACGCGCTGTTTATCGCCACAACCTGGATTACCCATTCGCGCATTGCGTGCGATGCGATGAAGGCGGGACTGAACGTTGCGTTTGAAGTCGGCGGAGCCGCCTCTGTTGAGGAGTGCTGGGAAATTGTCCGCACCTCGCGCGAAACCGGAAAATTCTGCATGCTGCTTGAAAACTGCTGCTATGACAGAAACGAAATGGCAATATACAACATGGCAAAGCAGGGCATGTTCGGCGAGCTTATACATCTTGAGGGCGGCTATCGTCACGACCTGCGCGACGAAATAACCCTCGGCAGAGAAAACATCCACGGCAGACTTTACAACTTCATGAACCGCAACGGCGAGCTTTATCCCACACATCAGCTCGGCCCGATTTCAAAGCTGCTGAACATAAACCGCGGCAACCGCTTCCTGACCGTTTCCTCGTTTTCGACGAAATCAAGAGGTCTTAACGAGTGGATACGCAAAAACAAGGGTGTTGAGTACGACCTCTACGGTACGGACTTTGCCTGCGGAGATGTGGTTACAACCATAATCAAATGCGCCCACGGCGAAACCATACAGCTCACTCACGACTGCTGCCTTCCGCGTCCTTATTCAAGAGATTATCTTGTCCAGGGCACCAAGGGCATCTATGAGGAAACCGAAGAGGGCGCAGCCGGCAGGATATATCTTGACGGACTTTCGCAAAACGGTCACCGCTGGGAGGACTTTAAGCCCTGGCGTGACAAATACGAGCATCCGCTCTGGAAAACCTATGAGGAAAGCGGCGTAAAGGCAGGCCATGGCGGAATGGATTTCCTCGTGCTCTCAGCGTTTGTCGAAAGTGTACAGCTCGGCGGCAGACCTCCGATTGATGCCTACGACACCGCCGCATGGATGTCTGTAACCTGCCTTTCCGAGCAGTCAATAGCTCTCGGCGGAGCGCCTGTTGCCGTTCCCGATTTCACCAACGGCCGCTGGATAGACCGCGAGGAGCCCGTAAGACGCGGTGTCTACTGTCTTGACGATATCTGCACGGAGTTCTTCCCCGAAAAATAATCATAGCACTGGAGGATACGCGAATGGCATATTACATAGGAATTGACGGCGGCGGCACAAAAACTCTTTTTGCGCTGTTTGACGAAAACAAAAACAAGCTTTCCGAGGTTTACGGCGGAGGAAGCAACCATGAAAATCTTGAGGGCAGCTTTGAAGAGGCAGCCAACATCATCATGAACGGCATAAACGAGCTGCTTGAAAAAAGCAATCTTAAACTCTCCGATATCAAGCATACGCTTATGGGTCTTGCCGGAATCGACCATGAGTTCCAGCATGAAAACATGTGCGACGAGCTCGGCGACAGAGGTCTTGAGGAGTTTTCCGTGTATAATGACGGATATATTGTTGTCAAGGCGGGAGCAACCGGTAAGGCTGCAATAGGCTACAACTGCGGCACCGGAACCTGCTGTAACTCCATCGATTCGGACGGAAAAATGCTCCAGATAGGCGGCTTCGGTCAGCTTTCGGGCGATGAGGGCAACGGCTACTGGATAGCCGCGCAGACCTTCAGAGCGGTATATGACGATATATGCCTGAAAAAGCGTCCGACGGTGATGACACAGCTTTTTTGCAAGGCATTCGGTAAGGACGAAACCCGCGAGGGTCTGCTCTCCTCAATCGGTATGATAGAGGGCTACGCGCGTGAAAAGAGCGCCCGCACTCTCATAGACATACTCTTTGAGGCAGCGAATCAGAATGATGAGGCAGCGCTGCTGATAACCGAGGAAATGGCTCAGCGCGGCGCGGACTTCATCACCGCACACACACGGATAATGAACTTTACGGACGAGGAAATTGAGGTTGTGCTGTCCGGCTCAATGCACACCAAGCTTCCCAACGACAAGTATATCTCCCGCATGAAGGAGATTGCACAGCAGCAGAGCGGAAGAAAGCTCAAATTCATAAAGCTTGACGTTCCGCCCGTAACAGGCTGCATAAACTGGATGCTTCAGAATGAAGAAAATTAAACCGAAAGGATGATATAGAATGAAAGAAATAAATGTAACCGTAATCGGTTCGGGCAGCACCTACTGCCCGGAGCTTATCGATGGCTTTCTTAAAGCCCGCGACAGCCTGAAAATCAAAAGAATTGCCTTCATGGATATTGATGAGCGCAAACGCACGATAGTCGGCAACCTGTGCCTTCGCATGCTGAAAAACGCCGGCATTGAGTGTGAAACACTCCTCACCGATAACCTTGACCTCGCCCTCAAGGGTGCGGACTTCGTTGTTACGCAAATACGCGTAGGCAAGCTTCCCGCAAGGCATCTCGATGAAACCATTCCGCTCAAATATGACCTCATAGGTCAGGAAACCACCGGCATCGGCGGATTTTTCAAGGCACTGCGCACAATTCCCGTTATGGCAAACATCACCTCGCGTATGGAGGCAATTTGCCCGGACGCATGGCTTATAAACTTTACGAATCCCTCGGGCATCATAACCGAGTACGTGCTTAATCACACAAAGATAAAATGCATCGGCCTTTGCAATGTACCCATCAACATGCTTGATGATGTAAAGGCGGCTGTCGGCGACAAGGCCGATATCACCTATCTCGGACTTAATCATCTCAGCTGGATAAGCTCCGTGCTTGTCGACGGTGAGGAGATGCTTCCCAAGCTGTTTGAGCCCGGCTTCGCTCCCACAGTCATGAAGAACATTCACGACGACGGCTTCGATGTGGACTGCTGCCTGCATTCGGCTCACGGCTTCCCCTCTTCATATCTTCAGTATTATTATTCAAGAGACAAGAAGCTTGAGCACCTCAAGGAATCCGAGCAGAGCCGCGCTCAGGTCTGCATGGAAATCGAGGAGGACCTGCTCAAGATGTATGCAGATGAGCAGCTTGTTGAAAAGCCCGCCCTGCTCGACCTGAGAGGCGGTCATAAGTACTCGCTCGCGGCGGTATCGCTCATAGACTCCATCGCCAACGACAAGCAGGATGTTCATGTTGTCAACATCAAGAACGCAGGAACACTTGATTTCATGGCCGATGACGACATCGTTGAGATTGCCGCGGTAGTCGGCAAGGACGGCGCAAAGCCCGTTGCCGTACGCAAGGATGCCTACACGCGCCATATGGTAGGCCTCATGCGCATAGTCAAGGACTATGAGAAGTATACAGTTGAGGCTGCCGTAACCGGAAGCGATGATGCCGCACTCAACGCACTTATGCTTCATCCGCTCATCGGCGACTATGCCAGAGCAAGAGCCTGCTACGAGGAAATGAAGGAAGCACACAAGCAGTATCTTCCGGAGTTTTACAACAAATAAGCACACATAATAACGGCTGTATCAAAGCTTCCCGGTGAAGCAGCGATACAGCCGTTTTTTATTGCTTTTTATTCAGCTTTTTTCTTTTTGGTGAGCTTAGGCTCAAGCACCTTCCACACTGCCGCGCCGATGAATATTGCCGCTATGCCGTAAAGCGCGCCGACAACGACACCCGCGAGAACATCCGAGCAATAGTGCACATGAACATATATCCTCGAAAAGCCTATGAGAGCGGCGAGTATCAGCGCCGGTATGCCGAGCTTCTTGTTCTGGCTGAAAAGCGGAACCGCCGCCGCAAACGAGGACGAGGTGTGTCCCGACGGGAAAGACCAGCTTGTCGGTCTGGACACAAGCTCGGGATAGATGTATCCGCTTGACGCGTCAAAGAAATTGAACGGACGCGGACGTGATATAAGCGGCTTGAGCACGAAGTCATTGACTACAAGCGAAATTATAAGTCCGAACGCCATCATCACGCCGCATTTGCGTGTCTTTTTAAAGCAGAGCATAACCACCGTGAGGATTATCCAGAATATTCCGCCGTTTCCCAGCGAGGTTATCACCGGCATAAGAAAGTCGAGAAAAGGTCCCCAGATGTAATTCTGAACCCACAGGAATACCGGCAGGTCAAAGCTGTTGGCTATCGCTTCCATTAGTTTTCCCCCTTATAATTTTTCAAACTCCTCAACATTGAGGACAAAAAGTGTAGCACCGCTGACATGCGCCTTTGACTTGACATCCGAAAGCGACATGCCCCTGCCGAAGGAGGCGTTTGTAGGCACTTCCTTTTCGCGCGTGCTGCTGAACTGCGCGATTATCGCCTTTATGTCGGCGACCTGATTGTCGTCGGCTCCGATAAGGAATGTGGTGTTGCCCGCCATAAGGAAGCCACCCGTTGTGGATCTGTCTCTTATACACATCT
>LFRM01283504.1_pt2 | contig 23597 bp, 22 predicted proteins | sample 618341 | NCBI WGS metagenome assembly LFRM01 (sample SAMN03654438, study PRJNA283298) | anaerobic digester metagenome | isolation source: pool of bioreactors CSTR01a, CSTR02a, and CSTR03a thermophilic anaerobic... | place: Denmark: Kgs. Lyngby | collected 2014-05-21 | reverse complement strand
CATCTGCCAGGGATTCCCGGACAAAGGTCCCCTCACCATGCCGGGTTTCCAGTATGCCCAGGGCTACCATTTTATGGATGGCCTCCCTGATACTTACCCTGCTGACATCCAGAAGCTCACATAACTGGTTTTCTGAAGGAATCTTGCTTCCTGGTCCCCAGTCCCCTTTGATAATTTTTTCTTTAAGCAACTGAAAAACCTGTTCACTGATACTTTCTCTTCTAAGCTTCTTCATCTGCAATCCTCCAGTAGAGCTTGTATGATGTATTACAAGTTTATTTTATATAATAATTAGCTCCCTATCAATTACAGTCCCTGCTCAGTTCACCTGAATAAATAGAAGCGGCTAACCCTTTCCTGCCAGGCATTAAGCTGGCCCTTTCATTACCGGTTAAGAGATAATTGGAGCTTGGGATACTCCCTGGAAGGTTCATTTCTGTCATGTAAGGGATACCAGACCTGGGCAAAAAAGGGGCTTCTTTTTGCGATTTCATGATAGTTCCAGCTTTTCCCTTCACATACAGTACACCAGTGTCCCCCTTCCAATATTAATCTGGGACTGGCTCTAAATTTATGGCCAAAGGCACATTGCCACTCCAGTTTTGTGTGCCAATCCCCTTTTTCCATTCTCTTTGATAACAATTGTCCTCCCCTGAATTCTGCCGCTGCCTCCAGGTCCTCTATAGATAGTTCTGATTCTTCTTTGTTCTCATCATAACCATGATCAATCCAGATAACTTTATCCCAGTCTGTAAAGGGCTTAAATTCATTTATAGAAGGAATCTCTGCCCACTTTTCTTTAGATATAAAATAAGGCTCAATAAACTCCTCTTTACCATTGAGTAGCCAGTTTAATGTGCCCCTTTCCTTATACAGTATTTTTTTAAATCTATTTTTAAAAATCCTGCCACTTATTTTTTCACCGGCTGGTATTTTGTTAATGGTTCTGATTACAGGCAATAGCCAGCCCAGTTTTTTCCTATAAAGTTCATATAGGTATTCCTTACCCAGGCTCCTGAAATTTAAATAATCATTTAATTTATCACTATCCAGAAAATACTGGCCATGAAAATTCCTCAAGGCAAACCATTTTGAATCAAGAACATTCTCCAGGTTCTTTATCCCCATTAATTCAAAGAGGTTTTTAAACATCTCATAGCTACTTAACCTGCAGTCCTGGCCGCCACCAATATTATAGATATGGCACCAGAAATCTTCCGGTAAATCCCCACAGATATTTCTCAACAGAACTCCAGAGTCTTTATCTGTAATATATTCCAGGACATTATCTAGACAGTTGTGAAAGATGATCGGATCATTTATTTCTATCATTTTCTTACTTATTATACCGGTCTGCCTCAAGGAAACCCAGTACTTTAAGCCAGACTCTATCACTGCCCTTTCTGCTGCTACTTTTGAAACAGCATAGTAATCATGTATACTGGGTTTTATGGGATCACCTACCCTGCCCCAATGAATAGGAGGCATTCTATCCCCGGTCTGGGCAACTGTACCAATATAGACCAGTTTGATCTTTTCCCAATCAGATTGGGCTTTTATAGCCTTAATGATATTAACTGTTGAACCATAATTAATTTTCATGGCTGCTTCCGGATAACGATCAGCCAGGGGAGAAACCAGGGCAGCACAATGCAATACAATATCCACTCCGGCCACACATTTCAAAACATCAGCATAGTTGGTCAAATCCCCATAATATACCTTTAAGTTCTTTTCCTGCAGGTATGGTTCTATAATCTTCCTATCTCTTTTTGTATCCATTACCAGGGTTATAATTTCAAAAGAAGCTACTTTAAGTAATTCCTTTAAAGCAGCCAGACCCATTGTTCCAGTAGCTCCAGTCAAAAAGACTCTTTTCATGCTACCCCCTTATATTATTAGTCCATTCCATTAATTCCTTATACTGCCCCTCCGCCTCCCTGTATCCCTGTTCATAAAGGGCTTTCAGCTCGGCGCTATCTTTCTCCATCCTGCTGACTTCGATCTCTTTTATTGGTCAGAAAACAAATACCTGTTTTTTCTTTTATTATATTATATTTATAACCATCCTCAATAGCTTATTTTACTACTATTCCAATAAAGCTTTATTTTACCATCTTTCGCCTCTTCTATTTGCAATTCCAATAAATATTCTCCTGGTTCAAGGTTCTTCAATTTATATTCCTCCTTTTTCGGACTATCTTTTGTCAAACATTCTTCAAAAACAATCTCATCTTTATAAATTATTCTTAGTATCAGTTGACCCTCTTTTATTTCAAAACCACTGTAGCCAAATTCCAGATTAGCTTTTTCTTTAATCTGAATCTCATATCTATTCTGTGTGGATAAATCTTCGAAGGTAAATGACGTTTCTCCTTTAGATTTGGTATATCTATAATCTAAGATATGACAAGCTGAAAAAACAAATATTGATAAAACAATTAGCAAAACTAGTAAAAATCTTGATGATTTATTTAGCATATTATTGACCTCCTATTTTTTCCGTTTTATTATTAATATATTTATTCCAGTTATCTTCCTGTAGTCCTGCTTTTTTCTATTCTTTATTACAACAGACTTCAAAGTTTGCTTATGTTAATTGCGGGAAATTTTTAGACAATATAACCTTGACTTCCTTGAAATAACATAATATAATTTAGCAAAAGCTATGAAGAGATAGAGTAAGTTAAGCAAATCTTTTACAGAGAATCCCAGCCAGGTGAGAGTGGGAAAAGAAATCTTAACTGAAAATGGTCTCTGAGCTGTGTATGTGAATCCCTATGGTAGTAATGTACACCGGAAGCTTGCACCCGTTATAGTGCTAGAGTATAAACATATATAATGTCACTATATATTATATATGTCGTACTCGAAGAGGTTAATACCGTGAGGTATTAATAAATTGAGGTGGTACCACGGGAATATTACTCTCGTCCTCTAACTAATTGTTAGGGGCGGGAGTTTTTTTATTATTATCAAATAATAAATAGAAAGGGGTTAAAAAATGAATGTTTTTATTGGTGGTGCCTGGCCTTATGCAAATGGTTCTTTACATTTAGGCCATATTGCCAGTCTTTTACCAGGTGATGTTTTAGCCAGGTATTATCGCTTAAAAGGGGACTCTGTATTGTATGTTTCAGGCAGTGATTGTCATGGAACCCCAATAGCCTTACGGGCCAGTAAGGAAAATATATCTCCAAGGGCTATTACAGATAGGTATCATCTGGAATTTAAGGAGTCCTTTGAAAAACTGGGTTTTACCTATGATTATTATAGTAGGACTGATCAGGCTTTTCATAGTTCTGTGGTACAGGAATTGTTTTTAGAGCTTTTGGAGAAAGGCTATATTTATAAAAAAGAGATAGAACATATTTATTGTGAAGACTGCCAGCAATTTCTGCCAGATCGTTATGTGACAGGTATTTGCCCGGTTTGTGGAGAAATGGCCAGAGGTGATCAATGTGACGCCTGTTCCAGTCTGATAGATCCCCTAGAACTTAAAGAAAGAAAATGCAAATTATGTGGGAATGAACCAATACTGAAGGAAACTGAACACTTTTATCTGGCCTTATCCAGCTTTGAGGAAGAATTGAGAAATATGTTTCAGGGAAAATCCAATTGGAGGGATAATGCCCTTAAGTTTACTGAAAGATATTTAAAGGAGGGCCTCAAGGATCGTGCCATTACAAGGGATTTATCCTGGGGGATCAGTGTACCCATTGAGGGCTATGAAAATAAGAAGATTTACGTCTGGATTGAAGCTGTCCTGGGATATTACACTGCCAGTAAGGAATGGGGTATAAAAAACAAGAAAGATTGGGAGAAATTCTGGGGAGATAAGGTAAAGGCCTATTATGTCCACGGTAAGGATAATATCCCCTTTCATACTTTGATTTTGCCTGCCTTACTGTTGGGCCTTGGAAATTTACATTTACCAGACAGTATTATATCCAGTGAGTATTTAACAATTGAAGGCAGGAAATTATCCACAAGTAATAACTGGGCTATCTGGGTTCCCTATATGTTAGAGAGATATCATCCTGATTCCATCAGATATTATCTCCTAATAAAGGGACCGGAAAAAAGGGATTGTAATTTCTCCTGGGAGGAATTTATCAATAGTCATAATGGAGAATTACTTGGGGCTTATGGAAATTTCATTAATAGGACCCTGGTTTTTGCCGAAAAATATTTTGCTGCTAGAGTTCCCGAAGCAGAAATAGATCCCGAAATTGAAAAAGGGCTTAAAGAATTATATCAGCAGATAGGAAGTAAAATTGAAAAGGCTGAACTTAAAAGCGGCCTGGAGACTATCTTTTCCTTTATTAGAAGTCTGAATAAATACTATGATGAGCAGAAACCCTGGATTACTGTCAAAGAAGACCTGATAAGCTGCCAAAAAACAATCTATACCTGTCTACAGGCCATAGCTAATCTTGCTAATTTACTGGAACCCTTTTTACCTTTTTCAACTGCTCAAATCAGGGAATTTTTTAACCTGGAAAAAGGAAGCTGGTCCTATATAGAATTAGAGGCAGGCAGCCCTATTAATAAAACTAAAATATTATACGAGAGGATTGATAAAAATAGGATTAAAGAAGAAAGGGAGAGGCTTTTAAAGGAGCACAAAATAAGTTAAAGGAGGGCCCTGGTCCCTCCTTTTTTATATTCTTTTATATTCTTGTATATTCTTNNTATATTCTTGTATATTCTTGTATATTATATAGTCTTATATTTTTTATAAAATCTTATATTTTCTTATATATCTTTATTTATCCTTATATATTTATATATCCTTATATCCTTGTATTATCTTATATATTCTTATATATTTTCCACTCTATTCCAGGCCTCTTCTTACTTACCAGCCATAATTGCTTTCAGATCTTCTTCTACAGTACCGATAGGCTTAATATCAAACTTCTCTACCAATACCTTCAGGACATTTGGAGATATAAAGGCCGGTAAGGAGGGTCCAAGACGGATTCCTTTAACCCCCAGGTATAATAGTGCCAGGAGAACTGCTACAGCCTTTTGTTCATACCAGGCCAGGTCATAAGAGATGGGTAGCTCATTAATATCTTCTACTCCAAAGACTTCAGCCAGTTTCTGGGCGATAACTACCAGGGAATAGGAGTCATTACACTGGCCAGCATCAAGGACTCTGGGTATACCGTCAATATCTCCCAGCTCTAATTTGTTATATCTATATTTTGCACAACCGGCAGTCATGATAACTGCATCTTCAGGTAAATTTTCAGCCAGTTCTGTGTAATAGGCACGATCTTTATGACGCCCATCACAACCAGCCATTACCACAAAGCGGTTAATCTTTCCTTCTTTAACTGCTTCTACAACTTTATCAGCCACACCCATCACTGCTTCATGAGCAAATCCACCATAAATTGTTCCCTCTTCTAATGCTTCAGGAGCCTTACAGTTTTTTGCATGTTCAATAAGGGCAGAGAAATCCTTCTGTTCTCCTGGTTTACGGTCTTCTATATGGGTACAACCAGGGAATCTAACAACACCAGTTGTATAAACCCTGTCTTTATAGGAATCTTTTGGTGGTACCAGACAGTTAGTTGTCATCAGGATAGGGCCATTAAATTTCTCAAATTCAACATTCTGCTGCCACCAGGCATTACCATAGTTACCAACAAAATGTTCATATTTCTTAAATGCTGGATAAGAGTTAGCTGGTAACATCTCTCCATGGGTATAGACATCTACACCGGTTCCCTCTGTCTGTTCCAGAAGTTCTTCCAGGTCCCGCAGGTCATGGCCACTGATCAGAATACCGGGGTTATTCCTGACACCGATATTTACCTCTGTTATTTCTGGATTACCATAACGGCCAGTATTGGCTTCATCCAGTAAGGCCATGGCCTGAACAGCAATTTCTCCACATTTCATAACCAGAGCGATTAATTCCTCTACTGTTTTTTCTGGATCAACTGTAGCTGCCATTGCTTCAATCATAAAGGCAAAGATTTCTTCACTCTTTCTTTCCAGTACATAGGCATGTTCAACATAAGCAGCAATCCCTTTGAGACCATAAGTCAGTAATTCTTTTAAAGATCTGATATCTTCATCTTCTATGGAAAGGATACCGATTGAGGCTCCTTTAGCATAAGAGTCATTACTGTTTTCACTATACCAGGTACATTCATCAGGCAATTCCTTATTATATTCTTCACCTTTTTCAGCCTGATAAGCTTCAAATAGCTGCCTTTTAATATCTTCCCGCAGGGCAAAGGCTTCTTTAATTTTTGCTTCAAAATCTTCAGGGTCAAAACTTACATTAGTAATTGTGCTGAATAAGCCCCTGGTAATAAAAAGACCTACCCGTTCATCCTGAACTCCAAATTCTTTTGCCTCTTCTGCGTAAACAGCTATTCCTTTCATTACATAGATTAATAAATCCTGTAAATTGGCTACATCTTCTGTCTTTCCACAAACTCCCCTTATTGTACAACCTTCTCCTTTTGCTGTTTCCTGGCATTGATAACAAAACATATTCATCTCTTTCATCACTCCTTAAAAACTTATATATTTATAAAAACTTTATTTAGTTTTTTGGCAAATGTAATTTCTTATCTCTATGTTTATTATAAAGCTTCCTTATGCCAGGTACTATGATATAAATCACACCCAGAAAAATTTTTATTATTTTTTTCACAAGAGAGTCTTGCTTAAGCTTAAGGATTTTTAATAATTAGATAAATCTCCATGATCTAAAGAAAAAAGTTACAATATAAAAAAAGGAAGCTGTTTGAACTCAAATCAGCTTCCTAATAGTCCCTTCAAAGTATGCCAGGCCAGTACCGCACATTTTACCCTGGCAGGCATATAAGAGATGTTTTTTAATACAACAGCATCTCCCAGCATCTCCAATTCTTCTTCTGTAAGTTCAGTACCCTTTATCATCTCCAGGAAGATCTCTAGCAATTCCAGGGCCTCCTCTTTTTCTTTACCCTTTATTAAATCAATCATTATTGAGGTAGAGGCCTGGGAGATAGCACAACCACTACCTGTATAAGCCAGGTCACTGATCCTGCCTCCTGTAAATTTAATCTGCAGGGTAATATCATCCCCACAATTGGGATTATGGCCCCTTTCCTCCCGGTCTTTTTCCTCCAGGACCCTCCTGTTCTTACCATTGTAACTGTGTTCCATTATCAACTCTGTATATATTTGATTAAGATCCATTGACAAACCAACTCCTTGCTCTCTCCAGGCTTTCCAGCAACTTATCTACATCATCTTTTGTGTTATAGAGGTAGAAGCTAATCCGGCAAGAGGCGCCCACCTGGAGGAAGTTCAGCAGGGGTTGGGCACAGTGGTGACCAGCCCTTAAGGCAATACCATCCAGGTCAACAATACTGGCCAGATCATGGGGGTGGACCTTATCCACATTGAAGGAAATTATCCCTCCCCTATCCTCCAGGTCAAGGGGTCCATAAAGAGTAAGATAGGGAATCCCTTTCATCTTTTCCAGGGCATAGGCTGTTAGGTCTATTTCATGTTGGTAGATTTTATCCAGGCCAATATTATTTAAGTAATCGATGGCTGCGGCCAGGCCGACAGCTCCCTCCACATTCGGGGTTCCCGCCTCAAATTTCTCCGGTAAAGGCGCAAAACTGGCAGTATCTTCAGTAACATATTCGATCATATCACCACCACTTTGAAAGGGAGGCATCATTTCCAGGAGAGATTCCCTGGCATAGAGGACACCTATCCCTGTTGGCCCCAGCATTTTGTGGGCAGAAAAGACATAGAAATCAGCATCCAGTTCCCCTACATCAACTCCCAGATGGGGCAGGCCCTGGGCCCCGTCAATCAGGACCAGGGCTCCCCTTTCATGGGCATAGTCAATAATTTCCTTGATAGGGAAAATAGTACCCAGGACATTGGACATCTGGGTCAGGCAGACCAACTTAGTTTTATTACTAATCTTTCTTTTTACTTCATCCATACTCAAGCGGCCATCTTTATCCAGATACATATATTTCAGCCTGGCCCGCCGGCTCCTGGCCACCTGTTGCCAGGGCAGGATATTGCTATGGTGTTCTGCAATTGATAAAAGAATCTCATCATTTTCTTCGATAAAATTCATCCCATAGGAATAGGCCACCAGATTAATGGACTCTGTGGTATTCCTGGTAAAAATAATCTCTTTTCTTGATCTGGCCTTGATAAATTCCTGCACCTTCTGCCGGGCCTGATCGTATAACTCTGTAGCCTTTACACTTAAATAATGGGCACCCCGGTGGGGATTGCCATGAAAAGCCTGATTATATTTCTCTACAGCTGCAATAACAGGATAGGGTTTCTGGGTAGTGGCAGCATTATCTAAATAGATCAGGTCCCTCCCCTGGACTTTTTCCTGAAAAATAGGGAAATCCTTTTTTAAAAGATAGGGATTTATTTTATTATCCAAACCAATCCCATAGCTTCCTTCCTGGGACCTATAAGGATCCAGATAATTTGCGGCTACTCTATTCATTATAGAGCCTCCTCTGGATTTCATCCTTGATAGTCTCCCTGACAGACAGTAGGGGTATCCTGTCAATAAGGGGGTTCAGGGCGGCTTCTACCAGGACCTTCCTGGCTTCCTTTAGAGAAAGGCCCCTGCTCATTAAATAATACAACTGCTGGTCACTGATCCTGCCGGCACTGGCAGCATGTTCACCGCTGACATCTTCTTCACCACAGTAAAGGGCCGGAATGGTCTCTGATCTGGCCTCAGGGCTAAGTAATAAAACTGTTTCCTTTTCAGAACCATCAGCCTTAACAGCACCCCTATTAAAAATCAGATTACCACGGAAAACCTTTCTGGCCTTATCCTTTAAAACCCCTCGACTATCAATCTGTCCCAGGGAATTGCTACCAGTAAGTTCCATGGTATAATTCAGATCATAGTCCTTCTCCTGATCAGCAAAATATATGGAAGATAGATAACCACTACTACCGGAACCCTTCAGGACAGTATGATAGCTGGAAATACCCTCCAGGCTTCCTGTCTCCACTGTAAACCAGTTAATCTTTCCCCTGCCATGAACCTCTGCCCGATTATAATCAAGGCTTAGAGAATGATTGTTTCCCCTTTGTATTTTGATAATATTCAATTCTCCCTTATTTGCCACCTGGATTTCAGTTACTTTACTATGAATTATCTCTGCCTCATCTGTAGTAGTATAATCAAAAACAATAGTTGCTGAACTGTTTTCTCCGATTATAATACTGTTTTTTTCATTAATCCTCTTCCGGTTACTGGCCGCAACCTGGTTTATAAATATAGGCTGCGTAATATTTTTCCCTGGCAGAATTTCAAGCTTATAACCTGCATTTATGAAAGGGTAGGAAGCGAAAAATTCCCTGATCCTTTCCAGCCTTTTACCCCTATCTGCTATATATTTTTCTTCCAGGAAGGGAGACAGTAGTTTTTTGCCTGCACTGGGTCTGATTTTTATAATTTCTTCATCATATCTTTCTAGAAAACCTTCCAGTCTGGCATCTATCTCTATAATCTCCGGAAACTTATTCTCCATTAAATCTGGCTGACTTTTTATTATACCCACCTCTTCTCCCTCCTCTAACCGATAGTTCCTTCTAATTCTATTTTTATAAGATTATTTAACTCCACCGCATATTCCAGGGGAAATTCCCTGGCAATGGGCTCCACAAAACCCCGGACTATCAAAGCCCTGGCCTCTTCCTCACTGATACCCCTGCTCATCAAATAATAGATGGCTTCTTCACTGATTCTACCAACTTTAGCCTCATGGCCAAAGTCCACCTGGTCATTCCTGATATCTATGACCGGTACAGTATCAGACCTGGACTGGCTGTCCAGCATCAAAGACTCACAGGAGACAGAGGCTTTACTATTAACAGCCTCCGGTAAAACCTTGACCAGGCCACGGTAAAAAACTTCTCCTCCATCTTTGGCAATAGATCTGGAACTGATGGTAGAGGTTGTAAAGGGGGCAGCGTGAAGAATCTTTGCTCCTGTATCCAGGACCTGGCCTGAACTGGCAAAGGAAATACCGGTAAATTCTGCCCGGGCCCCCTCCCCCTTTAAAATACTCATAGGGTAAAGCATGGATACCCTGGACCCGAAAGAACCGGAAATCCACTCAATCAGGCCGTCCTTTTCCACCAGAGCCCTTTTTGTATTCAGGTTGTACATGTTTTTGGACCAGTTCTCGATGGTGCTATACCTTAAACGGGCACCTTCCCGGACATATAATTCCACACAGCCGGCATGAAGGTTATTGACCGAATACTTGGGAGCAGAACAACCCTCTATAAACTGAAGGCTGGCTCCTTTTTCCACAATGATTAAAGTATGTTCAAACTGGCCTGCTCCCGGAGCATTTAACCTGAAATAGGACTGCAGGGGAATATCCACCTGGACTCCCTCTGGTACATAAACAAAGGAACCACCTGACCAGACTGCCCCGTGGAGGGCAGCAAATTTATGATCTTCCGGAGGTACCAGTTTCATAAAATGTTCTTTGATAATATCTTCATATTCCTGCAGGGCTGTCTCCATATCCATATAGATAACACCCTCTTTTGCCAGCTCATTTCTCATATTCTGATAAACAATCTCCGAATCAAACTGGGCCCCTACCCCGGCCAGAGACTCCTGTTCTGCCTTAGGGATACCCAGGGCAGTGAAAATACCCTTAATTTCCTCTGGTACCTCATCCCAGCTATTTTTTTTCTTAAAATCAGGATCAATATAAGTAATTATCTCATTAAGATCTAAATCTGATATATCTGGTCCCCATTGGGGCATTGGTTTAGAATTATATATATTTAAAGACCTTAAGCGGAATTCCTTCATCCAGGCTGGTTCCTGCTTTTTTCTGGAGATCTCTTCTACCAGGTCTGCACTTAAACCCTTCCAGCTTTTATTCTGATAATCAATAGCCTGCCTTTGGTCAAAAATCAGGCGGTCAGGCTCCTGTATATCCTGTTTTACCTTAGCCATTCTAAACCTCCTCTAAGGCCATAAAGCCATTTTCCTCTATCTCTTTAGCCAGAGATATGTCACCACTTTTGACTATCCTGCCATCCATCAGGATATGGATATAATCAGGCTCCAGATAATCAAGTATCTTGTGATAATGGGTAATGATCAGGAAAGCATTATCAGCATTGGCCAGTTTTTTGATTCCTTCAGTTACAATACGGACAGCATCTATATCAAGGCCAGAATCTGTCTCATCCAGTATCGCCAGGACCGGTTCCAGGACAGCCATCTGTAAAATCTCATTTTTCTTCTTTTCTCCTCCGGAAAAACCATAATTTAGATAACGGCTGGCATATTCCTCTTTGATGTCCAGCATAGCCATCTTATCCAGCAAAACTTTCCTGAACTGAAAGATTCCCTGCTCTTGACCAGTAACTGCGGCCCTGGCGGTACGGAGGAAATTCTCGACACTAATACCCGGGATTTCTTCCGGATACTGAAAGGAAAGGAAAATCCCCTTCCTGGCCCTCTTATCTACCTCCAGCTCATTGATTTGTTCACCCTGATAGATAAGGTCCCCTGCTGTAATCTCATATGTAGGAGCACCCATGATTACATTGGCCAGGGTAGACTTGCCAGCACCATTTGGACCCATTATTATATGGATTTCCCCTTTCTTTACCTGCAAATTAATACCCTTTAAGATCTCTTTTCCTTCTACAGCTGCTTTTAGATTATTAATTTCCAATAATTTTTCTCCCATCTTTCCCATCTCTCCTTATCTCTATTTAAAAATTCCTTTATTCATATTATTCCTACCGATTTACTCAACTTTTTATATAAAGATACTATATTGTCCTGGTTAAGTCAAGTAAAATAAAAACAAAAAGGACAGGTGGCTACACCTATCCTTCTTTTAGGAAAATTATGCCTTTATACTATGTTTTAATATTATCCTTTAATCTATTTTGGCAACTACCAACTTTTCAGTCCATTTTCTTCCTTTCCACCTAAAGTACATGGAAATACCCCTTAACCATTCATCAAGTAAGTTCCCTACCCAGATACCGATCAGGCCATAACCCAGTGTAACCCCAAAGACATAACCACCTAAGACCCCGAATAACCACATGCTAAACATGGCCATCATTACAGGGAAAATAACATCTCCCGCACCCCGGAGATTATTAATTAATACAACATTGAAAGCCCGGCCAGCTTCCAGGAAAGCATCCACAATCATTACAGGTACAGCTATTTTTATAATCACCGGGTCATCAGTAAAGATCCGGATCAGATATCTGGACAAGATAGCCATGCCACTACTGGCCAATACAGTGAAAAACATGGCTGTTTTGAAATTCCGCAAACCTGTCTCATAAGCCTCTTCAATCCTGGCTGCACCTATTAATTGGCCAATCATGATCTGGCTGGCCTGGCCTATTGAGTTAAAAAAGATCATCACGAAACGGGCAATGGTCATAACATAGGTCCTGGCAATATAGGCATTGTCTCCCAGATTTATTAAGATAATACTCATTATGGCTGTCTGGGACAGGCTGTAACACATGCTTTCCATGGCAGAAGGAAAGCCAATTTTTATTAGGCCTCCCAATTCATTTAAGGGTTTTTCTTTTAATGATAAAAACATCTTTAATGGCAGTATTTTCTTGAACATAAAAATAAGGGCTATGATAGTAGCAATAATTTTACTGAAGGCTGTAGCAATAGCAGCCCCTTTGACCCCTAATTCAGGAAAGCCAAATAAACCGAAAATTAAAAGGACATCACCAAGTATATTTATAATATTCATAAGTACTGTTATATACATGGTTTGCCTTGTATGCCCATGACTTCTGATTATGGCAGTTACAGTATTTAAAATAGCCTGAAAAAACAAAGCCCCTCCAACAATAGTCAGATATTGTGAGGCATAGGCCATCAGATCAGCTGTTACCCCCATCTTTTCCAGAATACTATTACCAAAAAAGATCATGGTTAAACCAATTATTAGGCCAAGAAAAAAATTCAGGACTAAGGCTACAGAGGCTACTTTCTCCACAGCCTTATATCTTCTGGCTCCAACATTCTGGGCCACCAGGACAGCTGTACCGGTAGAAACAATAGCAAAAAGCAGGTGCATATTGCCAATAAACTGATTGGCAGCTCCCACTGCTCCAGCAGCCCAGTCACTATAGTTACTCAACATAAAGATATCAGCAACTCCCAATAACATAAAAAGTAATGATTCAATTAAAATAGGAATTGCCAGTTGGTGTAACTTCTTTGTTCCCATAATTATCACCTCATCCAGTATTACTTTTAAATAAGACTCCTGCTAGATTTTTATCTATATTAACATAATCCAGTCATACCTGACCTGGATTCTCCAGAAACAAAGAAATACCTTTAATTTAAAAGGAATCCTTAATAAAAAATAAGCTTATAAAACTAATAAAGCAGGTTCCAGAGAACCTGCTTTATTATAATACATCTCTCTAAAGCTTGCAAAGGAATTATTTTTAAACTACAAACTTGCTAAGATTATTTTCTAATTCATCTACTGAATTCTTCAAATTAGCAGCTAGCCTGGCCAGCTCATCAGCAGAAGACACCTGTTCCTCACTGGCAGCTGTTACTTCCTCTGTAGAAGCAGCAGTTTCCTGAGCAATAGAAGATATATTAATTATTTCCTCAAGAGCCCTGTTTTTGTATTTATCAATTTCCACCATAGCATTATTTACATGATTAACTGCTTCAGTAATCTTCTGGAGAAAATCGATTATACCCCGGAAGGCTTCATCTGCCTCCTGGACAGACAGCTTTTGCTCATCAAAAATTACATTAGCACTTTCTACTTCCTGTACAGCATTCTGGGTCTCTTTTACAATTTCTTCTACTATACTTCTTATGGTTTTAGTAGCTTCACTGGTCTGTTCGGCCAGGTGCTTAATCTCATCTGCAACAACCCCAAAACCCTTACCAGCAGCACCAGCCCTGGCTGCTTCTATTGAAGCATTGAGGGATAAAAGGCTGGTCTGTTCACTAATTCCATTTATTAAATCAACGATTTTACTGATCTGTAAAGCCTTATCATTCAGATTTTTGATATCTTCCTGTACCCTGGTAAATTTCTGTGCAGAACTCATACTCTTTTCATTGAGAACATTCATTGTATCAGCAGCATTTCTACTGGTACTCCTTATTTCTTTGGCTACCTCAAGAACTGCTTTTATATTCTCATTAACCCCAACTATACGTTGGGCCAATAATTCCATTATTTCTGAACTGCTCTGGGCTTCATCTGCCTGCTGTTGGGCACCAATACTGATAGTTTCAATAGACTCTGATACCTGTTGAGCAGATGCAAAGGACTGTTTGGAGACTTCATTGATCACATTAGTGTCCTGGAGAACCCTATCTCCAATATGGCTGGTATTGATAATTAATTCCCTGATATTTTTAACCATTTTATTAAAACTATTAGCCAGGTTTGCTATTTCATTTTTACCTTTAAAATCAACTGTAGCTGTCAAATCTCCATTTTCCACCCTGCTCATGGAATCCATTATTTCCCGCATAGGATTAGTTGTACCAATGGAAATAAGTATTCCTAATAATACTGAAATTACGGCATAGAAAAGGCCCAAAACAATGGTACTTCTACCAATCTGATATATATCACCCAGGAGAGAATTTACCGGTATTGTGCTAACCAGGCTCCAATCATTATCTGCTCTTCCATAGGCAATAAGCTGATTATCTATTGTTTCATTTCCTGTGTCTTCCTCCTGGTTAAGGAAACCTGTATAATAAGTACCCAGATTATCACTATTAAAAGCATTTATTATTACCCTGTCTTCGTTTAACAAGAGGACCTCTGCCCCTTCTCCAAATTGACTGCCAGAGATAATATCACCTATTACATCTCTTTTAATTACATAAACCAAAACACCTAAGTGTTTCTGGGACAGCATATGTGTAACCCGGCGCATCAGATAAAAATAATTATTATTTTGATTATAATTGCTTACCCAGACTGGCCTTCCTCTGGCTGCAAGTACTTCTTCATATAAAGGGGAAGTGGTAAAATCAGCACCAAGGAAATCCCTGACATCACTTTCATTGATCTTGGAGTAAAAGTGTCTGCCATCTTCTCTAAAGATAACTATACCATTAATATCCCTATTGGTAAAAGATATAGTATCTAATTTTTCCTTAATTTTATTAAATGTCATTAATTGTTCTAAAGGGCTGCTATATTCATCTATATCCAATAAATTGATTAATTCCTGGTCACCAATGATCATCATTGATGATTGGACTATTTCCTCCAACTTATTGTCTATTTTATCAACTACCTGACTTACTATTGCCTCTGAATAATAACCAACCTTTTGCCCAATAACATCTTTTGACTCCTGATATGTAAAATAACTAACAATCGTAAGAGGGACAACAGCAATCACCAAAAAGGCTATAATCAGGATATTCCTGACCTTTAACCTGGTAATTCTTATCTTTACCCTTTTCTTTTTATCGGCCTTTTTCTGCTTATCCTTCCTGTTTTTACTCTTATTAAACTTAAATAATGATTTCAATTTTTCCAATCTAATCCCCTCCCTCAATATATACAAACCACCGGGACTTATAAATTCTTTTAATAATAGCTAAGTAATAATTCTGCATCAAGAACTATAATTCCTTCACAATTTTATATTTTTTTCGGTTTTTTCAGATTTTTTAAGACAAAAAAACAGTAAATTTACTGAGTAGAGTCTTCAGCCTTTCCATCTGTATAGGACAAATATTTATTGTGGGTCTTCATTCCTGTATTCACTAATTAGCTGCCTGGCCCTGTCAAGTTCTGGCTCCGGGACATATAGGGAAACGCCAAAATGGCTGGTCCCGGTGTAGATTTTCATATAGCCGCCACTATCAGGATATTGCCTTAATACAGGGATATCCATCTGGCGCAATAATGATTCGATAATCTCTGCTTCCAGAGACTCAAAATTACCCAGTAAAGCAAAACTACTCTTATCCATCTCTTCACATCCTTTTATTTAATAATAGTCCTACTGGCTTAAGCATTTATAAGCTGCAAATTTTATCTAGCAAGGAGACAAATATTCTAATCACCAGAAAAGTTATAACCTGCTGTTTTAGCCAATATTATAACATATATTTGTGATTATTAAAACAATTATTGCCATTTTTAGTCATTTTAACCCCCTAATAAATTTCTATAAAAATAAAGATATATAAATACTTATTTTTATTTATACTACATCTTTATATTTCTTTTCTCAATAAATCTAATTATTACCATGGTAAAGAGAAAAGGTTGAGGAAATAACTATAAAAGAAAGAACAAAGGAGGTGAAAGTAATGAGTGTAGGAAAACAACTCCACCAGACATTGGCCTCTTTACATGGCGCTAAGGCTGATATGGAAGCCTATGCCCTTTCTACTGAAGATAAAAATGCCCAAAAATTGTTTTCAGACTGTTGTAATCAATTAGATAATGTAATCAAAAGTTTTGAAGGAAGGGTAAACTATATAGAAAAAGAGGAGCCACAGTACAAAGTAAAAAAACAAATGCAACAACAAAATAAACAACAATAAAAAAGAAGAATCCTGATTAATTTGCAGGGCAAAAGGGACAGGTATAATTATAATACCTGTCCCTTTTCCATTAAACAAAAATTTTTTTATGTAATTATTCCTCTTCCTTTAAAAACCTGCCATCATCTTCCGTTATGGAAAGTTTATCTAGATTATTTTCTAACCAGCCGCTTTTGACATTATCCCTGTGATCAAAAGCAGGTACATAAGGTTTGATGTCCAATAAGGGAGTACCATCAAGAATATCCAGATCATCAATATATAAAATATTCCCTTCAATCCTCTGCAGACATACTATGGAAAGGCCTATAGAATTTGGGCGGCTGGGAGCTCTGACAGCAAAAACACCATGTTCCTCATCTTCCAGAAAGGGTTTCACAATTAGTGATCCTTTTCCTGCCTTATGAAAATGGTATAGCAAAATCAAATGGGAAAAACCATCCAGATCTTTTAGACCTGGTAGGTATTCCGGGTACAACTCAATCCTGCCACTGGCTGTTCCTTCTGCACTGGCCTGAATGGGTGTGCCCCTGGCTTCCTTAAAAGGTGATCTGATAATTCCAATTGCTTTATAGACTATCTTATCCATTCTTCCTCTCCTCCTGACTTAATATTATAACCTACTACAGGTAAAGAATCCAGGTAAATTAACCAGAAGTCTGTAGCAAAATTCTCCTGTGTATTTTTATAAAATATCAGCTATTAATTATAAAAAGCTGGAATTAGATTCTGCCATTACTGGAGAACTCTTTTAATAATTGACAGTTTTTATTCTGAAAGGTATAATAATTAATAATTAATTACATAGCTTGGGGAGAATTGAGTATAAAGGAGGCCAATATGAGTACAGGTAATTATAATCCATACCATACTGCTCAGAAACAGTTTGACAGTGTTGCAGAAAAAATAGGGTTGGAGCCAGCTATCAGGGAGTTTTTGCGCCAGCCAATGAAAGAATTTCATTTTACTATTCCAGTAAAAATGGATGATGGTAGTACTAAAATATTTAATGGTTACAGGGTACAGCATAATGATGCCCTGGGACCGGCTAAAGGAGGTATCCGTTTCCATCCTGAGGAAACCATAGACACAGTCCGGGCTTTATCATTGTGGATGACCTGGAAGTGCTCTCTCCTGGGTTTACCTCTCGGTGGTGGAAAAGGGGGAGTAGTTTGTGACCCAAGGCTTTTATCCGAAAGAGAACAGGAAAGGCTCTGTCGTGGATATGTGAGAAATCTATTTAAAAACATGGGGCCTGGTATTGATGTGCCTGCTCCAGATGTAATGACAAATGCACAACATATGCTCTGGATGCTAGATGAATATGAAACCATTACCGGTGGTAGATATCCAGGAGCACTTACTGGAAAGCCTGTAGCCATGGGAGGCTCCCTGGGTAGGACTGAAGCTACTGGTTTTGGACTTATTTATATGCTCCGGGAAGCACTAAGAGAAAAGGGTATTAAGGCAGAAGACACCAGTGCAGCCATTCAGGGTTTTGGTAATGTAGCCAGACATGCTGCTTTAAAATATACAGAATTAGGTGGCAGAGTAGTCGTTGTCTCCTGTTGGGATAATAATGATAAAAAACCCTACAGTTTTTATAAAAAAGATGGTCTAAATATAGAAGAATTAATTGCAATCACAGATTCTTTTGGCACTATTGATAAGGAAAAGGCCCAGGAACTGGGTATTGAGATTCTTCCAGGAGATGCCTGGATAGAGCAGGAGGTAGATATCCTTATCCCTGCTGCCCTGGAAAATCAAATTACTATTGATAATGTTAATAAAATAAGTCAAAAGGTGAAAATTATAGTTGAAGGTGCTAATGGGCCAACATCTACAGAGGCCGATCAGGTATTGCGGGAAAAAGATATATTTGTTATTCCAGATTTCCTGGCTAATGCCGGTGGAGTTACCTGTAGCTATTTTGAACAGGTTCAATCTGATTCCAATTACTACTGGGAAAAAGATGAGGTAATGGAAAAACTGGATAAGAAAATGACCGCAGCTTTTAAAGATGTTTATGCACTGGCAGAAAAAGATTCTCTATATATGCGGGATGCTGCTTATATAATTGCCATTAACAGGGTAGCCCAGGCAGTAAAATTCCGGGGCTGGGTCTGATTAATAAGCTAACAATCTAATCCTCTTTCTTTTGCTCCCCTACAGGGGAGCTCTTTTATTTTTATAAAGATCCAGTACATCCATTTTATTTAAACTACAGGTTTTATCTAATATCTATCCAGGGCATCATAGATGACCGGCAGGTCCCAGTTGGTAATAATCCCTAAAAATTCTTCATCATCCCTGCCGTTTTCTGTTATTATAATCGCCTCCAGTTTTTTGGCCATATTTTTATATTTATCAAAAATCTCCAGCACCTCAAGAAAATTCGTCTGGGCAGTGATAAAAAGACAGACATTACTACTCTCCCTGTATCTTAACACCTCTGCTATGGTTACATTCTCAATCTGGCCTGAATCTGGTTTAACACTCGATCCCAGCCATCTAACAATGGTATTGGAGGTTAATAAATCAAGATATCTGTTATCTTCACCAAGGATGGGAATCTGTGTAACAGATCTTTTTGTCATCAGGCTTACTGCATCAAATACAGTATCAATATTACGGAGTGTAATAACCTTTTTTCGGAAAGTAGGTAATACCTTTGGTGGATCCTTTAACAGCCGCTCTATCTTCTGAATCAGTTCAACTGTCCCATCATGAGGTTCAGCAATAACCTGTCCATTATAACGCTCATGGACAATCGCATTTCTGAGATCCTTCAATTCCAGGAGGTCGGCCTTATATTGCTTGACTATACTGTTGGTCCTACTGGCTTTATTGACCAGATTGGTAAAGCTTTCATGTTTAAATGTATTGGTATACCTTTGCAGATAATTTTCTATTTCACTAAAGGAATTGAGGAATAACCGGGAGTTCTTCAATCTTATCACCTGCTGATATAATTATTTTACTTATATTAGTAATTTCAACAAATAAGGAGAAAATCCTTTGCTTTTCTCCTTATGTTATTAACAAAAAAACTCCATCTGTTTTAAAGATGGAGTTTTTAAGCTTAAAAAAGAAGATCTATTCAGCCAATTCCAGGGCAATTTCTATCATATCAGTAAAGGTCTGTTCCCTTTCCTCAGAAGTGGTAAGCTCCCCGGTAACCAGCGAATCACTTACTGTGAGGATTGCCAGGGCATTAACACCATATCTGGCAGCAAGGGTATAGAGCTCAGCAGTTTCCATTTCCACTGCCAACACCCCGTATTTACTCCATAATTTCCAACCTTCCGGATCATCCTCATAGAAAAAGTCAGAACTGAGCACATTACCCACTTTGACGTCAATTCCTTTTTCTCCGGCAGCCTGGTAGGCCTTGAGGAGTAAGTCAAAATTAGCGGTAGGAGCAAAATCTGCCCCCTTAAAACGGATTTCATTCATTTTGGAGTTGGAACAGGCCCCCATGGCCAGGATTATATCCCTTATCTTAATCTCTTCACTCATGGAGCCACAGGAACCGACCCTGATCAGATTTTTAACACCATACTCAGTAATTAATTCATTTACATATATGGAATGAGAAGGCATACCCATCCCGGTACCCTGGACTGAGATCCTCTTTCCTTTGTAGGTACCTGTAAAACCATACATCCCTCTAACTTCATTGTAACATATAATATCCTCTAAAAAATTTTCTGCTATGAATTTTGCCCTCATGGGATCACCTGGCAAAAGGATTGTACCGGCTATATCCCCTTTTTTAGCCCCGATGTGGATACTCATATAGTTTACCTCCCTTTGTAATCATTTGAGCCTGACTCAATGTTCTCTCCAACTGAAACCCTTAAGTTCCTCTCTTATCAGGAACCAGGTTTTTAATTCATCTAATTGTGAGCCTTCACCTGTTACTCCAATACTTATAATAATTTCTTTATTAAACATATCTTTCTCCATTTTACTTTCTTTAATGTAATACCCCTCTTCTTCTAATTTATAATATATTTTTTGAATAAAATCCAGGCTATTTTCATCTAATCTAAAAATAAATTCCTGGTTCACAATCTTTTTTTTGCTAAACTCCATTCTGGTAAAAAAGAATAGTGAGATAAAGACAACCAGGGCACTGATAATTGCCGTTAAATAAAAACCTGCACCAACAGCCAGGCCTATAGCTGCAGTAGTCCAGATACTGGCTGCTGTTGTCAGTCCCGTTACCGTTGAACCCTGGATCAGGATTGTACCTGCACCCAGAAAACCTATCCCGCTAATAACCTGGGCTGCAATACGTGCCGGGTCAGCAGAAGGATATTTTTCATGCATCATTATGGAAATAGTCATAACTATGGTTGAACCGATACCCACCAGTATATGGGTACGGAAACCGGCAGGCCGGCCGTGTCTTTCCCTATTCCAGCCTATAATACCAGCGAGAACCAGAATCAATAATATTTTAGTGCCAATCTCCAGCATTGTATCACCTCCCACCAGTTATAGCTTCCAGGGCAATCTCTATCTCTGCTTTAATGGCTTTATCAACTTCACCCCGGTAGGGGTTATAACTATCAGCATCAAATTCAATGGATACTCCATCTATGGCAAATAAGGCTGCTGCTTCAACACCATATAAGCTGGCTATAACAAAGAGGGCACTGGCCTCCATCTCTACGGCCAGGACATTGGCCTGACTGTAATATTTATTGGGAAGTCCATTCAAACCTGGGTAAAAGGCACCCACAGTCAGAACAATTCCGGTGCTGGTCTTAATACCTAATTTCTCCGCAGAACCTTCCAGCCTGTTGGTCAATCTGAAACTGGCAATCGCCGGATAAGGCATATCAATCAACTGCTCAGTTAAGCCATCTTCCCTGACTGCCCCGCTGGCAATGACTATATCACCATCTACAATATCTTTGCTGAGGGACCCTGCAGTCCCGATCCGGATAATTTCCCTGGCCCCTCCTCTAATCAATTCCTCAAAACAGACAGCGGCTCCGGCTGCCCCTACTCCATGGGAAACCACGGTTACATCTACGCCATTCCTGGAACCGTTAAAGAGGCGGTACTCTCTATTAAAGCTAATCTCTTTAGCCTTATCCAGTCTGGCGGCAATTTTTTCTGCCCGGGCCGGATCACCACAGACCAGGACTTTTTCGTTGATGAATTTCTTATCAACCTTCAATACCGGCAAGATACCTTCATTCATTTCCCTATCACCCCTGTACTTTCACTATCTCTTTAGAAATATCATCCTTAATTTTATTCTACCAGATTACGGCTAAACCTGCAAAATTTCAGTAAAATTTAAAAGGCTATCCTCTATTCCGGATAGCCTCTATTTTTTATTCACTTAGTTTTATTACTTCATAACCTACTTCTTCAACAGCTGCCTTCAGTTTTACCTCAGAAATGGCAGTGTTTAAACTTACTACAGCCTTTTTCTCTTCCACATTGACTTCAACTGATTCTACACCCTCAATTTTCTCCAATTCCTTTTTTACCCGGGCTGCACAATGAGCACAGGTCATCCCATCAATTTCAAGTATTTTCTTCATTATAATTTACCTCCCAATATATCCTTTGAATCTCTGTAAACCGAATGTAAATTAACTGAGTGTTACCCTTTCCTGTAATCAGGCTGAATATTTATCCTCCGGAGCAGGTTAGCATTGGTTACAACAGTGATAGAACTGATGGCCATGGCAATTTCCGCGATAACCGGGTGCAGCAGGCCCAATATTGCCAGGGGGATGGCAATTATATTATAAATAAAAGCCCAGAATAGGTTCTGTTTTATCTTCCTGAAGGTAGCCCGGGATAGTTTTACCGCTGTAACCACTGCTGAGAGTTCTCCCCGCACCAGGGTTATATCTGAAGATTCAATGGCAATATCTGTCCCGGTACCTATGGCTATCCCCACGTCAGCCTGGGTTAAAGCCGGTGCATCGTTTATTCCATCTCCAACCATGGCAATCAAGCCAAACCTATCCTGTAATCTCTTGATTTCATCCACCTTGCCTTCCGGCAGGACCTCTGCCACTATGTGGTCAATGCCTACCTCTCTGGCAATGGCCCTCGCTGTCCTCTCATTATCGCCGGTAATCATGGCTGTCTCCAACCCTAATTGTTTCAATTCCCGGATAGCCTGGATAGAATCTCCCTTCAGGGCATCAGCCACTGCTATGATACCTGCAGGCTGGCCGTCTACAGCCACCAGCATGGCTGTTTTCGCTTCTTCTTCCAGCCGGGTCATTTCGTCCTTTAATTCCTCTATATCTATTCCACCCTCTTCCAGCAGCCGGCGGCTTCCTACCAGTACCTCCCTGTCATTTATCCAGCCTTTAACCCCTTTTCCGGTCAGGGTAGCAAATTCCCTCAGTTCCTTTAACTCCAATCCTTTCTCCCTGGCCGCATTGACTATGGCCAGGCCCAGGGGATGTTCTGAACCGGCCTCCACACTGGCAGCTATCTGCAGCAATTCGTCTTCATTCCAGCCGTTCAGGGTTAAGAGATCAGTAACCTCCGGTTTTCCCCTGGTTATAGTACCGGTCTTATCAAAGACTATGGTATGGACATCCTTCATCAACTGGATAGCCTCACCATTACGGATCAGGACACCGTTTTCCGCTCCAATGCCGCTGCCAACCATCAATGCAGTCGGTGTAGCCAGGCCGAGGGCACAGGGACAGGCAATTACCAGGACGGCTACTGTAGCAAAGATAGCCAGGGTAAAGGGGCTTAAGTCCGGGTTAACCCAGGGCAGGAAACCCTGGGCCCAGTAGGCGACATTCCGCAGTAATTCGGGAAATAAAAGCCAGCTAAAAAAGGTTAACAGGGCTATGATGAGAACTGTTGGTACAAAGACAGCTGTAATCCGGTCAGCAAACACCTGAATAGGCACCTTGCTTCCCTGGGCTTCTTCTACCATTTTGATTACCTGGGCCAGGAAGGTATCCTTTCCTACCTTTGT
>LFRM01093773.1_pt1 | contig 23598 bp, 17 predicted proteins | sample 618341 | NCBI WGS metagenome assembly LFRM01 (sample SAMN03654438, study PRJNA283298) | anaerobic digester metagenome | isolation source: pool of bioreactors CSTR01a, CSTR02a, and CSTR03a thermophilic anaerobic... | place: Denmark: Kgs. Lyngby | collected 2014-05-21 | reverse complement strand
GTGCTTCCTCCTCCGAACCGATATAGTAGAGAATATCGGTAGAGGTAGGGTTTCCGTCTGCATCAATGAGCTTTCTGACGCTGAAGGATTCATCGTGATAGCCGTATAGCTCATTGTCGTTGACAAAAATTTTGACAATATTGGTTGCGGTGCGGTCCTCGCCCTGCTCGTCATTGGCGTACATGGTGAGCACCTCGGTGATCAGCGGCATGGATTCGTCCATACCAGCCTTCCACATGTGGATTTCGCAATTGTTTGTGGAGCTGTCATGAAGCAGGGCATAGACGGTGTCGTCTGTGGACGCGATCATTTCCAGATATAAGCCCTGTTTGAAGGTGATGTTTATGTTCCTAGTCTCGGCGGCAGTTGCGATAGCGGCAGGGCATAGGGCGGTGATCACTAAAAGCATGGTTAGCATTGCACTGAGTAAGCGTTTCATTTTTGTCCTCCTCATCGGTGTTGGATATATCTTACATATTTGTTGTTATTATAAGAAACGATGGAATGTTGGTAATTCTTGCATGCGGGTTACTGAGGTGTTGGATGAAGAATTCGTGCTTTTGAAAAAAACCAAATCATCTATAGTAAGAAGGAATTGTGCGTTCCATATGTTGATATATAAAGCGCACAAAACTTTTTTGGTTGGAATATAATCTGATTGTAAAACGTTGTTATAATATGGAACAATTGATCATTTGACTCATCTACTAAAGGAGAAACCCTTATGCATACTCGGTTCATTGCTATTCTTTTATCTGTGATGCTTGTAGTATCGCTTGCATCAAGCGCAGCGGCAGGCGATAGTTATTATTTGGCACCACCCGAAAATTCCGCGACAGTCAATAACCCTGATCCTGCCGATAGGCTAAACCTTAGAACACGGCCTAGCGGGGATGCACCTACACTGGGGAAATATTACAACGGCACCTTTGTTGATATTGCTGGCGAGGAGAAAGACGGCTGGATAAAGGTTCGGTTCTGCAATCTGGAAGGATATATGCAGGCGAAATATTTAGCGTTCGGTCAGGATCGATTTGAGGTCACATTGGCAATCCCTAGCGTGACAATCAATAATACGGGCGGCACGGGTTTGAATTTGCGCGAAACACAATCATTGAATTCGTCCTCCCTTGGTCTATACAAGAATGGCGAAAGTGCGCTGGTATATGGCGTGGGCGAAACTTGGTGTCATGTGCAAATCGGTGAACAAATTGGATTCATGCTTCGAGAAAAGCTTTCGCCCGTGCTTGATTTTGGCAATGGAACGAGTACATCGGGTAGCACAAACGGGAGTGGTACAGGAACAGCACAAGTGAACAACCCAAATCCTGAAGATAGGCTCAACCTGAGGACAGCGCCCAATGGGAGCGCCTCCACATTGGGTAAATATTACAATGGTGTTCAGGTCAAACTGCTGGGCGCTGAAAAGAACGGTTGGGTACAAGTGAAGATTGGAAACCTCACTGGGTATATGCAAGCCGATTTTTTAGATTTTGACTATAACCATCCTATACATTCAGTATCGCCGCTTTTTATCATCAATAACACCGCGGGCACAGGGCTAAATCTGCGGGAATCGCAGTCCACGCAGTCAAACTCACTTGGCTTCTATTCAAACGGTGAGATCGGTTGGGTGCATGGTGTTGGTGAGACATGGTGTCACGTCTTAGCGCCTGACGGGAAAGTTGGGTTCATGCTAAGGGAGCACCTGTCACCGGCTCCCGAAATTGACCCATATACGTTTGTCGATCCTCGCGAAGGCACCACGGTAGGCGAGCCAGGAGATGAAATCACAGATGATTATATGCCCGGCGGGAATGGCTAACTTCCTCAATGACATGCAGTGATATCAAATCATTCTACAGGCACGGGTCTCAATCTGCGTGCATTACAGTCCATGGAGTTAACTCACTTGGCTTTTATTCAGCTGACTCTTAAGGATATACTTCAAAAAATTATATACCAATAAAGCCGTGGCGATAAGTCGTCACGGCTTTAGAGCGTCAAAAAAGCTCGGGGCTTCGAAATGCTGGGTTTCATTAAGAGGGCGAAGCCCCTGTTAGTCTTCGAAATGTTGGGTTTCATTAAGAGAGCGAAGCTCCTAGTCTTCGAGGCGCATCATGGTGAGGCGCTTGTCCATTTCTTGGATGTAGCCGTCAAGGGTGATGGCTTTATCCAAGTACTGGCTGCTTAGGGTGCCAAATTCCTGAGCGGAGGTTCCTGACCAGTCTCTGAGGGGAGTCATGGGCGTAGCGTAGAAATAAGGGAATATGTTCTCTCGGTAGGCTTTGATCCCCTCCTCTGAGACAAGCATCTTCCATTGTTCGCTTTTGCTGAGCGATTCCTTGGCTAGCTTGAGCGTGTCCTCGATAACCGCTTTTTCCTCAGCGCCTACGATGTTGAGGCGATTTTCCATCATTTCGATGTCGCTTTCCATCGACCGAACCGTTGACTCATAAAAGGGGTTCTCGGCGGTCTCATTGTAGTCAGACCTAAAGGCATAGCTGCTTCGAATCGAGTAGTTCTTCATGTACTCTGCCATGTATAGGGGGGCGGTATCCTTGTGGGTGGAGTGGGGATTTAAAACCAAAATGGTCATGGTCAGCTCACCAATAGGCTCGAGCCCTTCGTCAAGCGGCAAGACGAGCGGGGTGTAATTTGCACTCGGGTTGTAGGTGGTTGGGCTGTTGAATTCAACGTAATTGCTCAGGAGCGCGGATTTTTGATAAAACTCATTCATGAGGGTTTCGTTGCTCCATATCTCGTCGCCATATTCCCCGTATGGATCAATCTCAGCAAAATCAATGGATTCGTAGGCAGCCATGAGCTTGCGGAAAAGCGGGGTGTCCATGGTGACGACTTCGCCAGCCCTCATCTGATGAGCGATATAGAGCGAGGTGAGATCGCTGAGCACGCTGGCGCTCATGTCCATGTTTTCAAATAGCATCACGTCAGGATGCGATTCGCCGTAGTTCTCCTGAAAGCTTGCCATGAACTCCAAAAGCTCCAAAAAGGTCTTGGGCATATCATCATGGGTGAGCCCAAGCAGCTCGAGGGTTTCGTTGATATAGCCATAGCCCTGGGCTGCCGCCATTGTGGGCACACCGTAGAGCTTGCCGTCCTTCATGATCATATCCTTGACGGTATCAGGCATGGCGGCCGTTAGTTCCATCAGCTCGGGGTATCCGCTTAGATCAGCAGCATAGCCCTNNCATCTGCGCTGACCATCATGGTGTAGTAGTCATTGACTCCCTCAAAATTGATATCAGCATTTGCGACGGCAATTTCGGGATGCGCATTGATAAAGGCAAAATGCTCATCGCCTTGCATCACGGCATACATGGTGAGCGCGCCCTCAGAGAGCGTGGGCGAATCAAGCTCGCGCACGGTGATGGTGTTGTTGTCTGACATGCTGACAAACAGCCCGCCCGCAAGCGCTGCGCCGTAGGAATACCTTGATACAAAGGATGGCATGTAGGCACTGAGCTGATAGTCGCCTGTCATGTCCTTGTAGGCATATACGCTGGTGCCAGAAGCAAAATAAATGGTGTTGTTTTCGGCCAAATAGCTTATGCAGGTATCGTTAATGTCCTTTGTATAACCAATGCCCTCGCTCTCGCCTGTGGTCATATCGCGATATACAAGGCCGGCGGGCTCATACTCGCCTGTTTCTGCGTTGTAGGCATTTTCATGATCAGCCTGTACGAGGATGAGCTTGTTGTACCCAATGGGGGTAAAGTATTGGGTGAGGGGAAGATCGGCCTGCGAAATGACTTCGCCTGAGTTGATATTACGGCTGACGACCCGCATGCTGCCGCGGTTGTCCACGTAAACGTACTGACCCGTGTAGAGCACATCATCCTTTGCCACAATCACATCAAAATGAATCTGATTGGCGTCCTCGCCTTCCGCCTTTGTATCCACGATATAGTAAAGAATATCGGTGGATGTTGGGTTTCCGTCTGCATCAATGAGCTTTCGGATGCTGGAGGACTCACTGTCATAGCCGTAAAGCTCATCGTCGTTGGCGATAATATCGGTCATATTGGTTGTGAGGCTCTTGCCCATATCGTCATAAGCGTACATGGTGAGACCTTCTGTGATCACCGGTACAGCTTCGTCCGTGCCAACCTTCCAAGCATGGATTTGGTTGTTCCCTGTGATGCTTTCGCGCAGCATGGCATAGACGGTGTCACTTGTGGACGCGATCATCGTGAGGGACAATTCCTGACTGAAGGTAATGTTTTTGTTCCTAGTCACGCCCTCGGTTGCCATGGCGGCGGGGCATAGGGCGGTGATAATCAAAAGCATCGTTAAAACTGTGCTCAGTAAGCGTTTCATATTGGTCCTCCTCATTGATTCATGCGTATTTTGGTAGTTTGTAGCTACTAGATAAACGAAGGCTGTTGGGTAAATCTTGCATTGAGCAGATTTTATGGGTCGTGAGCTCAGAATGCAAATGCAATAGCCATCAAAAACGACCCATAGCAAGAAACACCAAGCGCCGCGTTTTTGCAAACAACGAGAAAGGGATTTCATAGCCATGAGCCATTGTGTTGATGAACATCAAAAGCGATTATAGGAACTTAGTGACCCAGTTTTCAATCAAATCCATTGGGATATGCAGGTTGCCATATCCCTTTCCGATCTTCCGAACCCTGCCCTTTTCGCCGTGTGAGTCCGATCCGCCTGACATGGGCAGATGATTTTTCAGGCAATAATCAATGAGGGTATGGCTCTGTTCCTGCGTAAACGTGGAATGGTATACCTCTGCACCATTGATGATTCCATCCTTTAGCATACTTTTAGTAAACTCTATATGATGGCTGAGACCGTATTGATAAACATGTGCTAGAAAGACCATTCCGCCTGCTTTTTTGATTGTTTCGGAGGCTTCCTTTGCGGATGGAACCATATCACTGTATTCTATAAAGAAGATCGAATCTCGATTTGTAGTCGCTGTTCTGAAAAACAAATCGAAGCTGTTCCATTCTTCCTTTCGCATGAAGGCTTGATTGTCATCATGCTTCCTGATTCCATTATATATGGCGGTGTGGGGTAATCCCAGCTGCGGGTCCCATATTTCGGGCAGGTCATTTCTGATATTGTTGTTGGTTAGTACCTCAAATAATCTGGCATATTCCTGATTGCGAAACGCCCTATCCTTTTCTTTGGAGAAATGATCATCGCACCATTGCTGTATGCCCTCAAAATCCGTCATTCCATATCCCAGCACTTCGATCTTCGCATTGTCATACATGCAGTTGATCTCTATACCGCTGATCGTTTTTATATCGTACGTTTCCTCTGTATTGATCCCTTTGAGTTCCTCATAAGCACCCACTGTATTATGGTCGGTGATCGATAAAAGCGTGACATGATTCTTTTTTGCTTCTTCCAGCACTTCCCGCACGGTATAAGTTCCGTCTGAATATACGGAATGGATATGTAAATCAATCATGTGAATACCCCCGTCTTTTTGCGTATAGCCAAGGCTTCTTTGGTGATTGATGAGTCATACAGCAATATATCGATGACATCAAAGAATTTAGGATATTGACGAATTGATTAGTATTTCTTCTATGATTTTACAATTCTTTTCTAATTCATCTGCGCCATTTAGTTTGATTTGTTTGCACTGTAATAGTTTTTCCCACTCATCATGTTCTGCTTTGCTTCGCATGTCAATACCGCCGGTATCATATGCTTTAGCCCATTGCAAAAACGCTGCATGCTGTTGATACATATCCCCATTTGGCTCTATGCGTTCACCTAATATTTCTTTTTCTCTTTTTTGTAATCTCTCGATACGAATAGCTGTATCTGTTTCCAGTCTAACCGCTAATGTAAACAGAGGAATCAGCTCATTTCCCCAGTCGGCAAGCGCCCCTGATACCACGGCATTTTCTGCTTCCATCATATCATCTTTCATCATGGCTAATCGCTCCCGCCTGTCACGCTTGGCACTATACGGTGGATTTATTGGCAGCCAAAAATAGTCATCTGTATCCATGAATGTATATCCTAAGGTATCAGATATTCTTCTGCCAAGAGTGGATGTGCCGGCACCTGCAGCACCAAATATATGAATGACATTTTTTCGCATAGTCCTGCCTCGCCTTTCATTTCCTTTGATATCAACATATCAATCATTTTATCATCTGGATTTGAAATGTCAATTTTACTATTGCCTATATTTTTCTTAGCATTTGCCGCACTTGTCTTGACGATTAGCGAGACAAAAAAACCGCCTGCGAAGAGGCGGTTTTTGTTGATGTTTTTGTTGCTTATGATTAGGCGTTTTCCTTGGCACGCTTGGCGATATCGTTGGTATCGATATTGTCACGATAGACCACAAAACGCTGAAAAAGGAACTCGGTGATGAAGTTGAGGATCATGCAAATGGCGAGTACGAGGTACTCATGCCAGCCAGCAGTTACCAGGGATGCGTCCAGCCATGTGGAAAGCGGCGTGAAGACCAGATAATAAAGCGCGACAAGTGCCATCGCTTTGGGGATATTCGCATCGGACCTAAAGGTGTAGCGGCGGTTGAAGGTAAAGTTCCAGACGACGCTTAGCACCAGCGAAATCAGATACGAGACCGTGTTGGATAGATGAAGAACGTCAAACAGCAACGCATAGCTCACGATTTGAATAATGCCTGCACTAATAGAAAATAATGTGAACTTGATGACTTGCCATGTTTCGCTCGACTTAAAATCTTTTTTCAATTAATTTTCTCCTTTCTTTGAAGCATCGGAAGTAATGGATAGCATGTCTCCATGCGATCCAAGTTGAATATTATACCTTTTTGTGGATTCTGTCCATTGATTTTGGAATTTCTAATCATTGGGTGGTCAGAGGGCGTGCAATAACTCAGCTGCGAACGTACTGGCCACGTGCCCTGCTATGCTTTGCATAAACCGTCATCAGCCTATGCTGTCCCCTCCATCCGCGCACACCCCTGCCCTCTGCGCAAAGCGCAGATACGGGTTTCCAAAGGGATTCTATCCCTTTGGTGGGGTACAGGGGCAAAGCCCCTGTAAAGCCTCTGTAATTCTCTTGGAAAATGCAGGGACATTCATGTGTGAATCGTGTTATACTTAAGGCAAATTGTAGGTAGATTGAACACAAGTACATAAGAAAAAGGAGAAAAAGATGAAAAAGCGTTTGATAGCGGTGGCAATGTCGATAATGATGATGATGTCTGTTTCTATGCCTGCAGTGGCGGTGAGTGCTGAGACAGGCTCTCATTTCGTGGGTAGTGAGAACCGATTCGTCCAGTCAGTTGCTGTGATTGGAGCGCAGCTGTATATTCTAGATATAGATGGAAACATCACCACCCGCACGGCGCCGTCAAGGGATGAAACGCTGCTTGGCATCGTCAATCAGTACGTCATGGATGGCGATGAGTTAACCATGGACGTCCTGATCTCCCAATTGTTTGGGTATGAGGGCAAGCTGTATGGCCTTAACGCGGATGACGGCACATTGTTTGTGCTTGCAAACGAACTAGGCGAATATGCCCCTGTGCGGCAGGACTTGGTGCTGGATGCATCTGGCCTCTCCTATGATATGGGCGAATATTCGAGTATGCTGAATATCAAAAACCTATTTACGCAGGATACTTGGCTGTATTATACGGGAGAGTTGTATGGTGAAGGGCAAGAGTATAAGGCAGGACGCATCAGTCTGGAAACGGGCGAGCATAAAGCATTTTCGTCCGTAGGGCTCAAGGAGCTTGCGCCTTACAAGGATGGAAACGTACTGGCATTGATCTTTGACGAGAATGCGACCAATACCAGCTCTTTATCGGGCTATGCCGAGAATTTGGCACAGATTGCAGTCTTTAATCCGCAAAATGAATCGCTGCAAAATCCCATCGTGCTTGAAACCGATACTACGATGGGCGGCCTGTACACCTCAAACCTTTGCTCCGCAGGGGATCAGGCGTATTACTTTGATGGCGCACGTATCAAGGGGCTGGATCTTGAGACGGGGGACATTCGCATCAGCGCATATACAGGCGATGGCGAATACAGCGGCATGAGCCTGAAAAGCTGCTATGTGGATGGCTACTTATTTTCCTACGACTATTACGGCATGACTTCCCGCAAGCTGGATCACGACAACCTCAAGGACGGTGCGCTCGTAATCTTTGGCGATGGCGGTAGTGAACCGCATAAGACCTTTTCCAAAAACTATCCTGATATCCCCGTTGATCTGTCTAGCAGCAACTCCACGGATTTGGATTTTCTCACACAGGCGATGATCAGTGAGAATCAAATGCTGGACGTGCTGGTGCTTAATTTGTCGAATTACCCTGTGGATAAGCTCATGGAGAAGGGCTATTGCCTTGACCTGAGCGGATATCCCGAAATCACCTCACGCATTGAGACGATGGATTCGCAGCTTCTGGACACGATGATCGTGGATGGCAAGCTATACGGTGTGCCTGTGGGGCTATACGCCACATCATTCGCCGTGAACATGAAAACTTTGGATGAGCTTGAGCTCACCATGGATGACATGCCTACCTCCGTCCTTGAACTGCTGGATTTTGTAGTAAATTGGACGCAGGACTATGGCGATGAGCATCCGGATATAGAGCTTTTTGAATTTACGCTGATGAAGGATATCTTCTTCAGCAATATCCTTTCACAGTATAATATTTATATGCGGCAAAAAGGCGAGCAGCTTTCGTATGATACCCCTGAATTCAGGCAGATTATGGACGCCTTTGAACAGATCGACTTTAGGGAGTTTTCAGGCGGCGATGACGCAGATTTCTCCTGGGGTCATGAATCGCTATTTCTGATGTCACACTCGGTAGCGAATTTCCAGACATTCGCATCACCAGACGGTTCAAATCAACGCATTGAGCCTATGCCCCTATCGCTTCTGGGCGGTGATGATCGCTTGATCGATGCGGCCGTCACCGTGATGGTCATCAATCCAAAAACCAAAAGGCTCGAGCAGTCACTTACCTATCTGACAAACTACCTTGACAACCTTTTTATCTACGCCGAACATATCACCTTATTTACCGATCACAACGATCCGGTTGAGACACAGGATTATCAGGCGAATTTCAAAGTCTACTCAGACTTACTTGCAGATACAAAGCAACGCTTAACCTCCGCTACGCAGGAGTACCATGCAATGCTCAAAGCTGATATCGAAATGTATGAAAATGATCTGGCTTTGCTGGAAGAAAACCGCTACGAGGTAACCGCCCAAGAGATCCTTACCTACCGTGAATCCATTGCGCCCTTGCTTTGCATACAGCAATATCAAGCGAATTATGGCAATCTATTCACCAAATATATGGATGGCACAAGCACCGTCGATGAAATGATCAAAGACGCAGACGCACGCCTGAGAATGATGGAGCTGGAGGAGTAGGGGACGGGGGACGCGAGGAGAGGGAACGATAGGGGCTGCCGCCCCTATAACCCTGCGCATGGGAGCTTCGCTCGTTTAATTGCCCTGAACCCTTTATTTGGTTTTATATTTTATGATAGCTTTAACACACACCTTGGGGCTGTTGCAAAACAGCCGTTATCTTACAAAATAGTAGTAAATACACACAAAAATCCACCTGCGAATCAAGTAATTCGCAGGTGGATTTTGTTGCTATTGTCTTTTGAAAAGACTTCTGCAACAGCCCCATTTTGGGTCAAGGGTCCCGACCCTTGCGGGGGTGCAGGGGGCAGAGCCCCTTGCCTGCTATTTGCCTAGAAAATCCTCGGCTAACCGTACGCTTGCCATGGCGTCTTTGCCGTAGCCGTCTGCGCCTATCTTCGCGGCGTAGTCGGCGGAGAGGACGGCACCGCCGACGATGACGCGGACTCCTGGGAGCTGGTCGTGAATGAGGGCGATGGTTTCCTCCATGGCGGGTACGGTGGTGGTCATGAGGGCGGACAGACCGACGAGCTTCGCGCCGTGGGTGCGGGCGGCATCCAAAACGACTTGCGGGTCAACGTCTTTGCCAAGGTCGATGACAGTAAAGCCGTAGTTTTGCATGAGGACTTTGACGATGTTTTTGCCGATGTCGTGAACGTCACCTTTGACGGTGGCGAGGATGACTTTGCGGCTGTCGTCTTGCTCGCCTTGGGGCATGGCGGCGCGGATGATGTCAAAGGCGGCCTGCGCAGCGGTTGCGGATTGCAAAAGCTGGGGCAGGAATAGCGAGCCTTTTTCGTAGCGGTCGCCTACATCGCTGAGCGCGGGCATGATCTCGCTCTCGATGAGGACGAGCGGGTCTGCACCTGCGGCGAGGAGCGATTTTGCTTCACGCGCGGCATCGGAGGAAAGCCCTCTGGCGATGGCGGTGTAAAAAGGCGATTGGGACGCATTGGAAGGCGTGTTTTCCACATTATTGTGGGAAACTGCGTTGGTTTTCGCGTCTTGGAGGGATATTTGACTGCCGAAGGTAATGCCGACCTTCATTTCCTTGTCGCCGTAGCCGGAGAGATAGCGCGAGAAGGCTTCGTCCTTGCCATGGATGGCGCAGGCGGCATCAAAAAGCGCTTTGGCGGTGGCATCGTTTGGGTTCATGATGGCGGCATCGAGCCCTGCTTCAATCGCCATGGAGATAAAGGCGGCGGTGAGCAGGGGACGCTGGGGCAGACCGAAGCTGACGTTGCTAACGCCAAGCACGGTCTTGACCTTGTATTCATTGTGAAGGGCGCGAAGCGTTGCGAGCGTTGTGTTTGCGGCATTTGGATCAGTCGCAACGGTCATGGTAAGGGTGTCAAAGAGCAGCTCGTTCTTTGAAATGCCGTACTTGGCAGCCTCAGCGATGATGCGCTCGGCAATCGCGAGCCTGCCCTCGGCGGTTTCGGGAATGCCCGACTCGTCCAGCGTGAGCGCAACGATAGCGCCGCCGTATTTTGCCGCGAGCGGGAACACCTCGTCCATGATCTTCTGCTTGCCGCAAACGCTGTTGATCAGCGGCTTTCCTGCGTACACGCGCAGCGCGCCTTCAAGCGCGATGGGGTCTGAGGTGTCGATCTGAAGCGGCAGCTCGGCAACCGTCTGCACGGCTGTGATCGCAGCCTTTAGCATCGCGGGCTCGTCGATCTCGGGGAGTCCGACGTTCACGTCAAGGATGTCAGCGCCCGCGTCAATTTGGGCGATGGCTTCTCGCAGGAGGTAGTCCATGTCGCCGTCCTTGAGCGCCTGCTTCATCCGCGGCTTGCCCGTGGGGTTGAGCCGCTCGCCGATGATCACAGGGCGCACGCCAAGCGATAAGCTTGACGACCTGCCCGAAATCACGCATTCCTCAGGGATTTCGCGGCCAGCGGGGATGATGTTTTTCGTAGCTTTCACCATCTCCGAAATATGCTCAGGCGTTGTGCCGCAGCACCCGCCAACGCCCCATGCGCCAAGCTTGGCGATTTCCAGCATATCCTCAGCGAATTCCGCGGGGCTGGTGGGGAAAATCGTCTTGCCATTTTCTACAATCGGCAGACTCGCATTGGGCTGGATGAACACAGGCACCGTGCAGCAATTAAGCAACGCCCTTACATTATCCATCAGCGCCTTTGGCTCGTGACCGCAGTTAAGCCCAATCGCGTCCACCCTCAGACCGGTCAGCATCGCCACCGTGCCCTTGATATCCGCGCCCGTGAGCAATCTACCCCGCTCGTCAAATGTCAAACTGACAAAGAGCGGGATTTTTTTGCCTATTTCTTTCATTGCTTCCTTCGCCGCAAGCGTGCACGCCTTAACCTCCAGCAAGTCCGTCATCGTTTCGATTAAAATTAGGTCTGCACCTTCTTCAATCGCGCACGTAAAGGACTCCTTGAACTGTCCAAGTGCCTCTTCAAACGGCATGTCGCCATACGGCACCAGCAATTTTCCGATGCTGCCCATATCCGCCGCAACGAATCCATGACCCGCCTCAGCAACCGCTGCCTTCGCGACCCTCACAGCCGCGCGCATCAGCTCCGGTGCTTCCTCGCCTAAATGCGCCCTCGTTGCGCCAAAGCTATTGGTCGTCACGATGTCCGCACCTGCATTCAGGTACGACAAATGAACACCCTTGATCCGCTCAGGATGCTCTATATTCCACCTTTCGGGACGCTCGCCGCCTTTTAGGCCCATCGCCTGAAGCAGCGTGCCCATCCCGCCGTCAAAGTACGCAAGCCTTGCGCCACCAAACTTCTGATCTAGTAAATGACTCATTTGAAACCTCCTACGGGGTTACGGATTATGGGGAGTGGGGAGACGTTAAGGAGAGCTTCGCTCATTTAATTGCCCTGAACCCTTTATTTGGGAGATCGATTGATACGATAGGGGCTGCCGCCCCTTAAAGCCCTGCTCAGGAGAGCTTCGCTCATTTAATTGCCCTGAACCCATTATTGAACTGCGCTTTGCGCAGTTTGGGTACTCTAAATATTTATTCTTTTCGGTAAGCACAGGTAGTTAAACTACAGCTTTCGCAGCGATGTGACTCGCCTTCCTCTTCTTTGCATGTCTCTGCGAGACTCTTTTCCTTCACCGCCACAACTGCGCTCACAGACTTTTCGGGTAGCATCAGGAAACCATCCGTGAGTGCTACGCCGATACGCCTTGCTTCCAGCACCGCCAGCAGGGGTTTTTGGTAGCTGAGCGGCATATCGCCATAGCCGGGGCTGAATCTAGGGGAGAGCGTCAAGCCATCCGCAGCGAGCTTTTCATCAAGCTCCGCGAGAAATTCGTCGATGTACTCATCGATATACGCCGACGCGCATGAGCTCAGTGCTGCGCCTAAGGCGGGGCTTGTGATCATCAGGCGTTTGATGCGCATATCAAGCGGTGCACCAAGCGTTGCGAGCATGCCATAGCCCTTGGCAGCGCCGCAAAAGAGCTTCGCCAGATTCGGGCTGATGATCGGCGCAATGTCCCCAAACGTGAACTCATCGCCGTCTACCTTCACTGAATATTCGCGCAAAATATGCATCGGCTTTATACTGGCATGCAGCTCGTCATATGCCTGATCCAGCAGCTCAAGCGCGTCGCTGTCCAGTGCTTTCTTTTGGTAGCCTAGGTATCTTGCGGCATTGCGAAACACCCGCTCCTTTTTATTCATAGCTTGTATCCAGTATACAGCCGAGGTTATCAATAATCGCCTTGGCGATATCGGGCTTATTCATTGTATACAGGTGAATATTATTCACGCCGTTTGCAATCAGGTCAATGATCTGGTCAGTCGCGTAGGCAATGCCCGCCTTCTTCATGCTTTCGGGATCTGAGCCAAAGCGATCCAGAATCGACATAAACCTTTGGGGTATGCTCGCCGACGAAAGCGAGTTGATCCTTCTGATTTGGTTAGCGTTGGTGACGGGCATCACGCCCGCCGTCACGGGGATGGTGATCCCCTTTTGCAGCGCACGATAGAGGAATTGATACAGGATATTATTATCAAAGAACATCTGAGTCGTCATAAAATCCGCGCCTGCATCCTGCTTCATCCGAAGGTAGATCAGGTCTTGATCGCGGCTTGGGGCTTCGGGGTGACCCTCTGGATAGCATGCCGCGCCCACGCAGAAATCCCCGCGCAGCTTGATCGCTTCAATCAGCTCAGAAGCGTAGCGGAAATGATCCTCGCCTGGGAAATCCACGCCCTCTGGCAGATCGCCGCGAAGCGCAAGGATATTATTCACGCCAACTTTTTTGAGGTTATCAAGCACCACCTGCACCTTGCTCTTGGTGTCGTTGATGCAGGTCAGGTGATTGAGCGCCACCACGCCGCAGTCCTGTATGCACTCGCTCATCTCCTGCGTGAAATGCGGGGTTTTGCCCGTTGCGCCATAGGTCACACTCACGTAGGAGGGGTGCAGCTTACAGATTTCGCCAACAACGCTCTTCGCCTCCTCGACCTTTTCAAAGACCTTGGGCGGGAAGATCTCGCAGCTCATATGCACCTTGGACGTGCTGATCAATTCTGAAATTCTCATGCTTTTATGCCTCCCTTTGCCCTGCTCGCCAACTTGCTAAGCTCAAAGGGCGTTTCCTGATAGACAAAGTAATTCAGCCAATTGGAAAACAGCAGGCTCGCATGCGCATGCCAGCGCAGAACAGGCTCGCGCGAGGGATCGTTATTCGCAAAATAATCCCTTGGCAGCCTGATATCAAGGCCCTTGTTCACATCGCGGAAATACTCATGCGCGAGGGTGTCGCGGTCATACTCGCTATGGCCTGTCGCAAAGATGCGCCTGCCGTCGCGGCTGCGAAGGAGCGCAACCCCTGTTTCCTCGCTGGATGCGAGCACAATCAGATCATCGCATTTTTCGATGTCTTCGGTGTCCACCGTGGTATGGCGGCTCATGGGCACGATAAAATGATCGTCAAAGCCGCGCAGCAGCTTATCACGACGATCGGTGAGATTGGTGGTGAACACGCCAAACAGCTTTTCGTCCAGCGGATGCTTATCGATATTGTAGCGATAGTACAGGCATGCCTGTGCCGCCCAGCAGATGTAGAGCGTGCTAAAGGCACGGCTGTCCGCCCAGTCCATCACGCGCTTGAGCTCATTCCAGTAGATCACGTCCGTGAAATCCAGCTTTTCAACGGGCGCACCTGTGATGATCACGCCGTCAAAAAACTCGTCCATCACATCGTCCAGCGTGCGGTAGAACATATTCAGATAGTCATCATCCGTGTTTTTGCTCTCATACGTACCTGTGCGCAGCAGCGTGATTTCGATTTGAAGCGGCGTATTGCCGATCAATCGAAGCAGCTGCGTCTCGGTCTTTTCTTTGGTGGGCATGAGATTGAGAATCGCAATCTTCAGCGCACGAATGTCCTGCGCGGCGCTTCGGTTTTCCGTCATCACGAAGATATTCTCTTCGGTTAAAATTCGCGTTGCGGGCAGTGCATCGGGTATTTTGACTGGCATATTATTCTCTCCTATTCGTTTGAAGCGATCTTAAAATGATAGACCTTTTTCAAGGTCAGCGATCAGATCGTCAATGTCTTCAAGCCCTATGCTGAGGCGGATGAGTTCAGGCGCAACGCCGCCATGTCTGAGTTCTTCTTCGTTCATCTGTCCGTGGGTGGTGCTGGCGGGGTGAATGACAAGGCTCTTGGCGTCCGCTACGTTCGCTAGCAGGCTGAATAGCTCCAGCCCATCGATGAATTTGCGCCCTTCCGCCACGCCGCCTACCACCCCAAAGCTCATGATCGCGCCCGCGCCATTTGGGAAATACTTAAGGGCACGGTCGTGATAGGGATCGGTTTCAAGCATGGGGTAGTGAACGTAGGCGACTTTTGGGTGAGTGCTTAGGAACTGCGCGACCTTCAGCGCATTATCGCAATGCTTTTTCACGCGAAGGCTGAGCGTTTCAAGACCCTGCAGCACCATGAAGGCACCAAAGGGCGACATGCATGCGCCGAATTCGCGGATCAGCTGGCAGCGCAGACGCTTGGCAATCGGCGCTTCCTGATCGGCATAGATGATATTGCCGTTTTGGGGATCAGGCAGGGATAGCTCGGGGAATTTTTCTTGATGAAAATCAAAGGTGCCCATATCCACGACGCAGCCGGCAATGGTTGTGCCGTGGCCGCTCGCGTACTTGCTGAGCGAGTGAATCACGATATCAATGCCATTTGCCTTGGCATCAAAGAGCGGGGGAATGCCAAAGGTGTTGTCCAGCACGAGGGGCAGATTGTGCCTGACAGCAATCGCTTTGATGGCTTCAAAATCGGGGATATTGATATTTGGGTTGCAGATGGTCTCAAGGTAGATCATCTTAGTTTTTGGCGTGATGGCAGCCTCCATGGCTTGCAGATCATCGGGATCGATGAAGGAGGTCGTGATATTGCTGAGCTGAGGGAGACGCGCAGAAAAGAGCGTGTGGGTGCCGCCGTAGAGCGTCGCGACGGACACGATATGATCGCCAAAGGAGCAAAGCGCGTAAATTGCCGCTGTAATGGCCGCCATGCCGCTTGAGAAGACGACGGTCGCCTTACCGCCCTCAAGAGCGTTTACGCGCTCCTCTAGCGCCGTTACGGTAGGGTTTTCAATGCGTGTGTAGGTGTAACCGGGCATTTCGCCGCTGAAAACGCCTGCCGCCATCGCCGCGTCATCGTAGCAATAGCTGGTGGTCTGGTAAATCGGCATGGCGCGTGAATGTGTCTGGCTGTCAGGTTTCTGTCCTGCATGGAGCTGGAGGGTGTCAAATCCGTATTGTTTCATCTTGTGTTTCTCCCTTAATCTCGTTTAGATAAAAAAAACAAGCCTATCCCAAAAGCGGGAGGGCTTGTGTGTAACTAACGTAATAAACGTTCACCCACGACCGCAAAGGGTACACAAAAAAGGCATGGGGAACATTCGCATGGTGTTCTTCTTCGTCATGGTAGTTCCCTTCCTTCCCAGTGTATTTTCGCGGAGGATAAAAACGCTTGTTGCTATCCTAACAGACTGAGAAGGACGCTGTCAATACTTGATATGGTCTTTTGGTGTTTTTGACACGCCATTAATGTGTTGATGAGCTAGATTTAACGTTTTTTGGGATGATACATCTGATTTTTTAAATAAAAGACCCAATACAAGAATATTGTATCAGGTCTTAGTTGGATTATTTATATTCTATACGTAATCACAATTAGATGCAAAGCAGCTAATATTGGGTTTAGGGCAATGAAACGAGCGAAGCTTTCCTGAGCAGGGTTATTGGGGGCGGCAGCCCCTAACCGTACCCTTAGTTAAACACACGAACGGGAAGAACTAAATACAAGTAGTTGTCGCCTTCGAGGGGGGAGATGACGCAGGGGCTGACGTTGGTGTTCATGCAAAGGGTGCAGCACTCCTCGTCAACGTTTTTAACAACGTCTGAGATGTAGCGGGCATTGAATGCGATTTCGATATCTTCGCCTTCAAGGTTTGCATCCAAGTCTTCCAGCACATCGCCAAGCTCGCTCATGGAGGTGATCTTGAGATTGCCTTGAGTTGCCTTCATGCGGATGAGGTTGTTCTTACCCTCCCTTGCCATGAGGCTGGCGCGCTCAACGGATTCTTGAAGCTCTTTGCGCTTGACGGTGACGCGGGTGAGCCAAGCGGTGGGCAGAATCTGCCGATAATTGATATATTCACCTGCGAGGAGGCTGGTAACGAGGGTGGTTTCGCCGCTGGTGACCATCATATGGGTGTTGTCGAGATGAAAAGTAATCATTTCCTGATGATCGTCCATGATGGAAGCGATTTCTCCCATGACGCGGCCGGGAATAATTGCGGATATCTTGTCTTTGCCGTCAGGCAAAATGAAGTTGTCATGCATGCGCTGGAGCGCAAGGCGGAAGCCGTCAAGACCTACGAGGCGAAGCTCGTCGGGCGTTACTTCCATGAGGCAGCCGGTGAGTGACTGGCGGCTCTCTTGCATAGCGATGGCGAAGGTAACCTTGCTGATCATGTCGCGCAATCTCTTTTGATGAAAATGCAGGGCGAATGTATTGGTCAGGTCCTTCATTTGGGGGAACTCCGCCGAGTTCATGCCCGAAATAGTCGAGCGGCTCTGGCGGCAGCGAATGGTCATCATGAGCTTATCGTTCATGGAGAAGGCAGCGGTACCTTCGGGCAGCTTGCGCACGATTTCGGTGAGCAGCTTACCAGGGAGAACGACTTCACCTTCTTGGGAAATATTAGCTTTAACACATGATTTGATGCTTAAAGAACCGTCCGAGCACATCAGCTCGACTTTATCTTCATTAGTTCTGATGAGTACACCTTCAAGAATCTGCATCGCAGGGCGGGAACTAAGCGCTCTTGTCGCGTTGATCAGGCCGCCTAATAGCTCCTGAGCAGAACATTCGAACTTCATTTTTGAACCTCCACAACCTATATAATAATAGTGTCTTAATAGTTAGTAGTAGTAGTAGGGCATGTGGAAACCATGGAAAACCCACTTTCGGCTATATGGCATCTCAAAAATGCCCTTGCGTAACCAGTGGATAAAGCCTGAAGTTCTCCTATAATTCCACATATGTGGATAACTTCTTCCAATTCAGGATAGGTCATCCATATCTATTTTCGATGCATTCGCGGCATTATCCTGCCTGCGAAAGATCAGATCATTTGTACATCGAGGTAAATTGATGGCGAAAATTGCAAGTTTTCCGCAGTTTCCACATGCTATGGAAAAAGCTATGTGCAAAACATAATGAAGGGTATATAGGGGTTATAGAATCTTCCTCATAATCCTTCCATAGCCTTTTCAACAATTTTCCTCTAATTCTGCATACAGGAATGCGGCGGCCTGTGAGGCGACATTTAAGCCTTTCATCATGCTAAAAGCAGCCCCGGAAATCCCTAGGTGTATTTTCTGTTGATGCAGGGCAAAACGGAGGCAATACATGCCCCATTTTAAATCACAAATTCTAAATCACTCATCATCAAAACGGGCAGCAAAATAGAAAAACGCTGCTGTGATGAGTTTACTGATGTGTGCTCATCATGGTGAGTAAAGCACTGGTGGCAAGCTCTTCATCATGTCCATCCGCTACGAGCCACATATTGCCGTCCTTTGGGATGGACTGGGATAAAAGCCCGATGAGGCTCTTTACATTCAGCACGATCGAATCGCATTCAAGCGTCAGTGTACAGCTGTATTTTGACGAAATCTTAGCGATGATCGCGGCCTTTTCTCTATTAATCGGCATTAATTCCTTTAAGTTTACTTTGGTCCTGATCATTTGTTTGTTCCTCCTGAAATCACTGTATAAATTATCATTTGTCATGCTTATTCATCTGTTTTAGGCGTTGCTGCATAGGTCATCAGTCTGCGCATACGGTGATTGACGCCGCTTTTGCCAATCGGTGGGTTGAGCAATTGGCCAAGCTCGGTCAGGTTTGCCGCAGGTGCGTTAAGTCTGGCATTGGCGACTTCCTGCAAGGACAGGGGTAGGGATGAAAAGACATTTGATTGTTGAAGGGAAAGGATGGCAGAGATTTGCTCATCACTGGCGTTCATCTGCTTTTCCAAATTGGCATTATCGCAATTGATCGCGCGATTGACCGACTCGATGACCTGACGGCGCACACGCAAATCTTCAATTTGCATGACCGCCTGATGGGCACCTACGGCTGTTAAAAAAGTCACGATTTGATCGCTTTGTTTGAGATATAAATAGGCGTTTTCTTTGCGCGTACTCATTTTAATGGGCAAATCTAGGCGCTGAAAGCACCGCGCGAGCATCGCACGAAGTTCGCCGTCCTTGACGGGGAGCTCTAAATGATAGCCCTGCTCGGGGCTTGACATCGTTCCGCCGCCTAGCATAACGCCCCGAAGGAACGCCTTCATGCAGCAAAAGCGGTTGATATTGATTTTAGGTGAGGTGGAGACGAGCGTGTCGCCATCGTCCTCCTCAACCATCATATGAAGAGATTTTAGAAACTGGGGGGATTGCTGGGTGCCAAGGGTAAGCACGCATTTGCGTTTGCCGCCAAAGCGCGCGGTTGTCACGTAATGAATCTGTGGTGACAGATGCATATGACGGGTCAATAGCGTATATATCCGGCGGCATACGGCCATACTTTCGTTGGTGAATGTAACGTTCACCTTGCCTCTGCCAAGCAGGCTCAAACTCGCTGTTGACATATACAAGCCCGATATTTCGCTGATATAACAACATGCCTTTTCAGGCTCTATCAGGCAGAGCTCCTTCTTACAATCAGAAGCAAAGGACATCTCTCCACCTACTTTTGTTTGTACTTTACTAAGGTGATATACTACTAAGGCTATTGTAACCGCCAAAGCACGTTACGTCAATGATTCTTGCCAGTTGCAGGTAAAAAAACTGTAAACAATATGCCGCGGGTTACAAAAAGGTCAGGCTTTGCGTTATCATAGGTAAATCCCCTGCTTGATTGGGAAAGTGATAGAGTGGTTTTTATAGGCAAAACAGTGAAATAAGTACGTTCGCTTCATTAAAAAAGCTAGTATGCCATTTTTGCATACTAGCTTTTTATTTGGTTTAGAGGGGTAGGGGCGTGAAATCCAGCTTGTTCATCTCATAATCGACGGATGACTGGGGATTGCCCAGTTGATCGCGCCATGCGTTTTCATTGACTCGAAGCTTTGTGAAGCCGAGCTTCTCATAGACATGCTGAGCGCGGGTATTCTCCAAATTTGTATCAAGTATGATCTTCTCGTACCCGACCTGGAACAGCTTTGTCATCAGCATGTTGAGAAACAGCGAGCCGAGTCCTTTTTCCTGCATGTCGGTTTTGCATATCTTGATGCCGATTTCGGCAGCCAAGCCGCCTGTATTTTGAAAGCTCATCTCGCCAATGGGGGTTTTGTCAATCTCCATGATCAGCACGCGATGCCGATCGTCCGACGAGGCGGCGATCTGGCGCTCGACCTGCTCGGCTGTAATGCCCAAACCGTTTGGGAATCCTGCATGCGCCATGACATTCCCGTCGTTCCACCAGTTGCAAAGCAAAGAAGCATCGCTTTCTTCCGCGTTGCGAATGGCTAGGTTTTGATAATTGACTTCCATATAGACCTCCATTTTTTCAGTTGGAGTTGTTGCGGCGAAGCAAATCAAGTATAATATGAAAAACAAGGCTTGTAAAGAGAGCGGAGGTGAGGAATTGGACGGCATTGAGACGTTTCCAGCCAAAAAGCTGCTGACCCCTGTGAAGATGTCAATGGAGCATTTTTTTCTATCTAATTATACCCTCAATCTCTACCGTGGGTGCAATCATGGGTGCATCTACTGCGACAGCCGAAGCGAGTGCTACCAGATTGAGCGATTTGATGATGTGCGGGTGAAGGAAAATGCGCTTTGGATGCTGCGCGATGAGCTATCCAGAAAGCGGGAGAGCGGCGTGGTGTCCATGGGCGCGGCGAGTGATCCCTATAATCGATTCGAGGGGAAGCTGAAGGTGACAAGGGAAGCGCTCAAACTGCTGCATACCTACGGCTTTGGCGTGGGGCTGAGTACCAAGAGCGCACTTGCGGCGCGGGACGCGGACATCCTTGGCGAGATCGCCAAGCGCAGTGTCACGTCCATTTCGTTTTCCATTACAGCCAGCGATCAAAAGGTCGCGAGGTTTATTGAGCCGCAGGCGTCCAGCACAGCCGCGCGCTTTGCTGCGATGGCTATGCTCGCTAAAAATGATGTGTTTACAGGCACATGGATGAATCCCATGCTGCCCTTTATCACCGATGACGAAGAGAATCTGAGGAATATCATCCGCATGACCAAGGACAACGGCGGGCGGTATGTGATCTGCTTTTTCGGCGTGACGCTTCGGGCGGGTGACCGCGAGTATTTCTATCAGGCGCTTGACCGTGATCCGAAGTATCGCGAGATCAAACAGAAATACGTTGATACATTTGGTTTTGACTACGAATGCACATCGCCGAGTATACAGAGGTTGTATGATGTGTTTCGGGAGGAATGCGACAAGGCGGGGCTTTGCTGGAATTTTGCGGAATTAAATAAAGCTGCTATGGCAAAATGCCCACAGCAGCTGAGTATGTTTTGAGGCGAATGATTTTTTCTATCGGCTATAAATGCCTGTTTTAATTTCATTGATATAAGAAGCAATGCGGGGAATCTGGGGCATATTCTCTGCATCGCGGATCGCCTGCGCCTTATCATAATCAAGCTGGCGCAGCCTTATCTCAAACGGTGCTTCGCACTCTTGATTTGGTGCTTCGCACTCTTTATTTTTTGGTGCTAAGGGGCTATTGGGGCTGTCGCCCTTTTGATTTGGAGCTTCGCCCTTTTCATTTGGAGCTTTGCTCTTTTCTTTTGAGATGTCGGGGCTGTCGCCCTTTTCATTTAGAGCTTTGCTCTTTTCTTTTGAGATGTCGGGGCTGTCGCCCTTTTCATTTAGAGCTTTGCTCTTTTCTTTTGAGCTGTCGGGGCTATCGCCCTTTTGATTTGGAGCTTCGCTCTTTTCTTTTGAGCTGTCGGGGCTGTCGCCCTTTTCATTTGGAGCTTTGCTCTTTTCTTTTGAGATGTCGGGGCTATCGCCCTTTTGATTTTGGCTGCCGTCCTTTGCTCCTACCCCTTCCCCCATCTCCCCTTCAATAATCGCATAACAGCATTTCGCAACGCCCATCGCATTGCCCACGCTGCCTGTATTCAGGAAGATGCCCGAATGAGAGCCTTGACCGTATCTGTCCATGCTATTTGCATCCTGCGGGTGCATGCTTTGCATGCTGACCGTGCGCACGCCCTGCCGATGCGCGTCTGCATAGGCGACCACATCGTATGCATCGCCTTGGTTATCAAAGAAAAAGGGCGCGATGAGGTCTCTTTCATGGTGAATCATGATGAGTTCCTTCATAAGAGGACGTCCGTGGAATAGGCGAATGCGCCTGCCGCTCATCATGATCTCGTGCTCTATGGGAAATGTGAGTAGCTTGTTCATTCGCTCCTCGCCTAACTGATCGAAATAGGGATGATCATTTTGGGCAAAGAGCTTTTTGCCAACGCCGATATCCCAGTTGCCCGCAAGGATGAGATCGCTGTGACGAAGCGCCCAATCAAAGGTAAAATCACTGCTTGGACCTTTGCCCACGATGTCGCCAAGGCAGTAAATGAGATCGGGCTTTTGAATCTGTAAATCCCTCTCGAGTGCCTCGGTTGCGGGCTTGTTGCCGTGCAGGTCTGCGATGAGCGCAATTTTCATGGTATCTCTCCTTTGGATGTGAATGGGGTAGGATTTAGTGTAGCATAGGCACAAAACGATGTCAAAGAGAAGAAAAAGTGCCTTCTTAATATACGTTTTGGCGAAACAATGACCGTATGTTCTTGTTATGAAATAAACAAAGAAAAAAGTAGGAAAACGCTTGACAAACAACTGCATATTATGCATAATACATGCATAATCATTCCCAAGGAGGATGTCATTATGGCTGCTATTGCCAAGAAGGATATTAAGAAGGTAGTTCTCGCGTACTCGGGTGGATTGGATACATCGATCATCATTCCGTGGCTCAAGGAGAACTATAACAATTGCGAAGTCATCGCTGTTTGCGGTGACGTGGGACAGGGTACGGAGCTTGACGGTCTTGAGGAGAAAGCGATTGCTACAGGCGCATCTAAGCTCTATATCATGGACCTGAATGAAGAGTTCATCACCGATTACATCTACCCCACAATGCAGGCGGGCGCGGTTTATGAGGGCGAATATTTGCTCGGAACAAGCTTTGCACGTCCGATCATTGCTAAGCATATGGTCGACATCGCGCTTAAAGAAGGCGCGGACGCGATCTGCCATGGCTGCACAGGCAAGGGCAACGATCAGGTTCGTTTTGAGCTGAGCATCAAGGCATTTGCGCCTCAGCTAGCGATCATCGCGCCTTGGCGTGAGTGGGATATCAAGAGCCGCGAGGAAGAAATCGAATATGCAGAGGCTCATAACATTCCGCTGAAAATCAACCGCGAAACCAACTATTCCAAGGATAAGAACCTATGGCATCTCAGCCATGAAGGCCTTGACCTTGAAGACCCAGCCAACGAGCCGCAGTATAACAAGCCCGGCTTCCTTGAGATGAGCGTCAGCCACGAGCAGGCGCCCGATACCCCCACCTATATCACGCTTGCGTTCGAAAAGGGCGTGCCGGTGTCGGTTGACGGCAATGAGCTCGC
>LFRM01180017.1_pt1 | contig 23623 bp, 25 predicted proteins | sample 618341 | NCBI WGS metagenome assembly LFRM01 (sample SAMN03654438, study PRJNA283298) | anaerobic digester metagenome | isolation source: pool of bioreactors CSTR01a, CSTR02a, and CSTR03a thermophilic anaerobic... | place: Denmark: Kgs. Lyngby | collected 2014-05-21 | reverse complement strand
TTTAAGATTGTCTCTTATGAAATCTAATAATAATCTTTTTTCTCTTTCTCTGAGAACTTTAATACCTACCGGGGGGATACCATCTTCCTTCCGTGTTCCATTTTTTTTGATTTTCCCTATTGACAAACCTAAAAAGTGGTGGTACATTATAGTTGCCATCGGTTCTGAGGAGCTAAGCCGGAGGATGGAAGAAAGAGCTTCTGTTTGAAAGATAAGAAGCTCAAAGCTTTNNGGAAGTCCATCCTGAAATTTCTCGCAGAATGCGAGAAAGCAAAGGCTAAAGCTTGTTGGAACCGGTGGCTTTTTTGTTTGGTTTTGTAACCTGCTTGAAAGTTTCTGCTTTTTTAAGCTTATAAGTTTACTTCTTCAGGGGGTTAGCCAGCTATATTTACAGTAAAGTCGGGGTGTGGTAAACTACTGAATAAGTATAAATGGGAGGTGTAGATGCTTGGCTTTAACTAAAGAAAGAAAACAAGAAATCATAGAACAATTCAGAATTCATGAGGCAGATACTGGATCTCCTGAGGTGCAGATTGCTATCCTTACTGAGAGGATTAAAGATCTCACCGAACATCTGAAAACCCATCCTAAAGATTATCATTCCCGACGGGGGCTCTTTTTGATGGTAGGACAGAGAAGGAGATTATTAAATTATTTGAAGAAATACCATATAGATCGCTATTATGCTATTTTAGAAAGATTAGGATTGAGAAGATAAAGGGAGGTTGTTTAATATAACGAAACAATTCGAAATTAGTTTTGGTAAAGAAAGTCTGTTAATAGAGACAGGGAAGTTGGCTAAACAAGCTGGAGGAGCGGTGACAGTCAAATATGGAGGCACCGTGGTGCTGGTGACCGCTACTGCTGCAGAAGAGCCTAAAGAAGATATTGATTTTACACCGCTTCTTGTAGAATTTGAAGAACGTTTTTATGCTGCGGGTAAAATCCCTGGAGGGTTCTTTAAAAGAGAAGGGAGGCCAGGACAGGGTGCTATTTTGAATGCCCGTCTGGTAGACCGTTCTATCAGGCCACTTTTTCCTGAGCTTTTCCGCAATGATATCCAGGTAGTGGTTACTGTTCTTTCGGTGGATGAAACTCATCCTCCCGATGCCATATCTATCTTAGGTGCTTCTTTAGCTTTAGGGATTTCCGATATTCCCTTTGATGGCCCATTAGCTGCCTGCCGTATGGGACTCGTGGGAGATGAATTGGTAATTAACCCTAACTTAGAAGAGTTGTCCTCCAGCAAGCTGGATATGATAATAGCAGGCTCCCAGGAAGGGATTACCATGATTGAAGCTGGAGCTCAAGAAGTGCAGGAATCACAGGTAGCTCAGGCTATGATGCTGGGCTATCAGGAAATAGTCAAAGCCATTAAAGCTCAAGAGGATATTATTTCTCAGATAGGGAAAACTAAGAGGGAAATAGTTATTCCTCCTTATTTCAATGACCTTTCTTCCTGGCTGGAAGATAGTTATCGTGCTTCTATTAGAGAGGTAATCACTATCCCGGAGAAAACCGAGCGAGAAAAAGAAACAAGACTCCTCATGAAAAAGGCTCAAGAAGAAGCGATGGAGAAATTTGAGAGCATATCTCTTTTCACCATGGCTTGGGAGCGAATCATGGGAGAGGAAGTTAAAGAATTAATTTTGACAAGTGAAAGAAGACAGGATGGTCGGACTCCTAAAGAGATAAGACCTGTCAGTTGTGAAGCAGGGTTTCTACCTCGCACTCATGGTTCCAGTCTCTTTACCCGGGGTCAAACTCAGGCTCTGGTTATCACCACCTTAGGAGCCTCGAGCGAAGAGCAAAAAGTAGACGCTCTTCAGGATGAGGAAGCCAAAAGGTTCATGTTGCACTATAATTTTCCTCCTTACAGTACGGGAGAAGTCCGGCCTATGCGAGGTCCGGGGCGGAGAGAAATCGGGCACGGGGCTCTGGCAGAAAGAGCTCTGGAGTGTTTTATCCCTCCCGAGGAGGAGTTTCCTTATACCATAAGAGTGGTTTCGGAAATTCTGGAATCTAATGGTTCTTCTTCCATGGCTACGGTTTGTGGAGGAAGCCTGTCGCTGATGGATGCAGGAGTTCCGGTTCGATCTGCTTGTGCCGGTTTATCCATAGGTCTTGTTAAATCAGACGAAAAGTACCTTCTCTTACGAGATATTTTAGGTTCAGAAGACCATTATGGAGAGATGGACTTTAAAGTAGCAGGAAGTAGAAACGGTATAACTGCTATTCAGCTGGATGTAAAAAATAAAGGGCTGAGCTGGGAAATACTGGGACAGGCTCTGGAAGAAGCTAAAGAAGGTCGGTTTTACATTCTGGATATCATGGATAAAGTTTTAGACCGACCCCGGAGTTCTGTATCTCCTTATGCTCCCCGGATAGAAATTCTGGAGGTTGATCCTGACCGCATCGGTGCTTTAATTGGTCCGGGAGGGAAAGTCATCAAGAAAATCGTAGAAGAATCAGGAGCCACTATTGACATCAAAGATGATGGGAAAGTAATAGTTTTTTCTCGTACCGAAGAAGGTATGAATAAAGCCATTAATATGATTAGAAATATCACTCAGGATGTGGAAGTGGGTCAAGTGTATCTGGGTCGAGTTACCAGAGTAACTAACTTTGGAGCTTTTATAGAGATATTTCCGGGGAGAGAAGGTTTGTGCCATATTTCCCAGTTTTCCTCAGAAAGAGGAAAAAAGGTGGAAGACTTTGTCAAAGTGGGAGATGACGTACTGGTAAAAGTAACGGGAATAGACTCTATGGGTCGTATTGCCCTGAGCCACAAAGAAGCCCTGGGTGATAGCGATAATTCGGAGAAAAGCAACCGGAGTAAAGAACCGAGACATCGATCCAGAGAAAGGTAAATACATCTTTGGAGTTAGGCGAAGTGAATAAAAAACTTTTAGTTGTTTGTTTCCTGAGTTTTTTTGCCATATATAGCCTGCTCATCGTTTTCTCTTTTGATGTGGGAGAGTTAGGGGAATTAATCGGGTTTTACCTTTTTCGCTTTTTAGGAGTAGGTGCTTACCTTCTTCCCTTTTTTCTGGGCTATCTGGCTTATGAGGTTTACCATTTTCAGCCCGCTCGTAAGTTTAGAGTTACGAGCCGGATAATTAGCTTCTCTCTGTGGATAGTGATTTTTCTCACCTTGAGCCAGCGAGCCGCGGAAAGGGCAGGCTTTTCCTTTTCTGATGGGGATTTTGCCGGAATAGTCGGAGCGTTTCTCTATCGTCATCTGGTGTATTATCTCGGGGACACCGGCACTATTCTTGCACTCTTTTTTACAGCTTTTTTAGCCGTTTATCTGGGAGGAGAGGGAAAGCTACTCCGTCAGCTTTCACAGGGCTGGCGTTTCTTGAAGAGGAAAGGGGGAGAGCTCTTTTCTCGCAGGAGAGAAATTCCCCAAAGAGAAATTGCTTCGTCTGGAGTTTCTCGGCCAATAAAGGTAAAGGAGAAAGAAATCACCTCTTCTTCCTGGGAAGGGGAAGCATTAGATGAGGTTTTTGCTCCGCTGGAATTGAAGGCTAAAGAAGAAGCTCAAGCTAAAAAGAAACTCACTTCTTCCTCCAGAAAGAAAAAAAGTACCACCTGGACTCTTCCTTCCCCCCAGATTTTAAGGGTCTATCCTTCTCGGGGGGGAGAGAAAACTAAAAAAGAGGTAATGGAGGAGATAGATAAATTAGAACAAACTTTAGCCGAGTTTAACGTGCTGGGGAAAGTGGTAAATGTGCAGGTAGGTCCCACTATAACTCGTTTTGATTTTCAGCCTGCTCCAGGAATTAAAGTGCAAAAAATTACCAGTCTTTCTAATGATTTAGCTCTGGCTTTTGCCGTTGCTGCGGTGAGAATTGAGGCGCCCATTCCTGGAAGGTCAGCAGTGGGGATTGAAGTTCCTAACCGCCATAAAGAGCTTGTTTCTTTGCGAGATTTGATTGAAAGTGAAGAGTTTAAAAAAAGTGAATCTCCTCTTACCGTTGCTTTAGGTAGAGATGTGAGCGGTAGGCCTCTGGTCTGGGATTTACGAGAGGCACCCCATCTTCTCATCGCCGGAGCTACTGGTTCAGGTAAAAGTGTGTGCATCAATTCCATTTTGACCAGCCTTCTCTATCGAGCTACTCCTAACGATTTGAGAATCGGCCTTGTAGATCCCAAAAGAGTGGAGCTTTCTCTTTATTCCGGGCTTCCTCACCTGTGTGCCCCGGTTATTTCTGAGGCTCGGTGGGTGGTGAGATTTCTTAAATGGCTATGTCGGGAGATGGATAACCGTTATGAGCTCCTTTCTGAAGTTTCTGCCCGAAATATAGAGGAATATAACCAGATGGTAGAAGAAGGGGAAAAGCTCCCCTATGTGGTGATAGTTATAGATGAGCTGGCTGATTTGATGATGACTGCTCCTACGGAGGTGGAAAGTTCTCTGTGCCGGATAGCACAAATAGCCCGGGCGGTGGGAATGCATCTTGTTGTGGCCACTCAAAGACCCTCGGTGGACGTTATTACCGGCTTAATTAAAGCCAATTTTCCCTCTCGTCTGGCTTTTGCCGTTTCTTCTCAGGTGGATTCCCGAACTATTCTGGATAGCCCGGGGGCGGAGAAACTTTTAGGCAATGGAGATTTACTTTTTGCTCCTCTGGGAGCGAGTAAACCTATCCGGGGGCAAGGAGCTTTTGTCAGTACTTCAGAAACTAAAAAGCTGGTAGAATGCTGGTTGAATCAGTCCGGAGACATTTACTATCCTCTGGAATATGTTCCTCGAGAAGAAAGAGGAGTGGGAGAGGAAGAAGAGGATGAACTTTACCAGGAAGCGGTTAGAGTGGTAATAGAAAGCGGCAAAGCTTCCACTTCCCTTTTGCAGAGAAGACTGAGAGTAGGCTTTAATCGGGCAGCTCGTCTGATTGAGCAGATGGAACGGGAGGGCATTGTTGGTCCTTATGAAGGAAGTAAACCTCGAAAAGTAATTACTCCCAAAGGAGAGGGATAAAATGGCAGAAGGACAACTTAAATTAGGAGAAATTTTGCGGGAAAAAAGAGAAGAAAGAGAGCTTACCCGTGATGAGGTAAGTGGAGTTACACATGTTTCCTCTCGATACATTGCCGCTTTAGAAGAAGAAGATTGGGATAAATTGCCAGGAAGGGCTTATGCTTTAGGATATTTGAAGATTTACAGTCGTTTTCTGGGATTAAATGAGGAAGAGATGGTTTCTCTCTTCAATCAGGTTTATTCGGTAAAGCCTGTGGATTGGAAAAGTCTGGATTGGAAAAAAACCGAGGAACCGGAGCTTAGAAGCGCCAGAGATAGAAAGAGCGATAGATCTACCCTGTTTAAAAGGCTTCTGGTTCTTTTAGTTTCTCTGGCAGTGTTTTTTACTTTCCTTTTCATCTTTTTTAGTTTTCATTCTTTACCCGAAGGAGAAGAAGTAGTGGTTAATCCCCCGGTTTCGGCGATTGAGCCAGAAGAGATTCTTCCTTCTCCTTCTGCAGAAGTTGGACCTCAGTTTTCTCTCACCGTTACCCTTTTTCCTGAAAAAGCAGCCTGGGCAGAAATCTGGTCGGGAGGGAATGAGGTTTTTTCTGGAATATTAGTTCCCAACAAGGAATATGTTGTAAAAAGCAATTATCCCATAGAAGTAGAAATAAAAGGAGGGAATGAGGTTAAAGCGGTAGTAAATGGAAAAGATTGGGGTTATCTCAGTGAGAAAGAGGAAGCATCACGCCAAGTATTTGAGCCGTGAGAAAAATTGCCTTTATCAGTTTGGGTTGTGATAAAAATTTAGTTGATACCGAAGTAGCCCTGGGTAAATTGCTTTCTCGAGGATATAATTTTTTTTCTTCTCCGGAAGAAGCAGAAATATTGATACTCAATACCTGTGCTTTTATTGAGGAAGCCTGTCGGGAAACTGAGGCATGGATTGAGAAATTGTCTTTTCTCAAAGAAGCTCATCCTCCCAAAAAGTTACTGGTTATGGGTTGTTATGCCCAGCGCTGGGGGAGAAAAAAAGGTTTTGTATATCCTGCTGTAGACTACTGGGTGGGAGTGAATGATTTTCCTTCCCTCGTTGATATTCTGGAAGACAAGTTCCCCGGAAAGTACTTTTTAGATTCCCCTCCTTTTCTTTACCACCACGAAACAGAGAGAATTCTTTCTACTCCTTCTCATTATGCTTATCTCAAAATAGCCGAAGGCTGCAATCATCACTGCAGTTTCTGCTTAATACCTTCTATCCGGGGTTCTTTGCGCAGTAGAACTATGGAGTCGATAGAAAAAGAAGCTCTTAATCTGGTATCTCAAGGAGTGAAAGAAATAATCCTGGTGGCTCAAGACCTATCTTCTTATGGCTTAGACCTCTATCATCAGAGGATGTTATCGCCCCTTCTTCGCCGGTTGGACGAAATTTTGCCCTCTGGAGTATGGTTAAGGTTGTTGTATTTTTCTCCCGAAGGGCTGGATGATGAATTTATAAAAACGATGAGAGATTCTTCTCATCTTGTAAAATATCTGGATATACCTCTTCAGCATGTGGATTCTACTATACTCCAGAAGATGAGGCGCCCTTCATCGATAGAAAAAATAAGAGAAAAGTTAGAAAAATTGAGAGAGTGTGTTCCCGGCATATTTTTGCGGACCACTTTTTTAGTGGGTTTTCCAGGAGAAGACGAGGAAGCTTTTCAGCGCTTGGTTGATTTTGTGGAAGATTTTCGCTTTGAGCGAATGGGAGCTTTTGTCTATTCTGAACCACCTGATACACCTTCAGCTTTCCTTTATCCTAAAGTGGAGGAGAAAGTGAAACAGGAGCGCTACAAAGCACTTATGGAAGTGCAGGAAAAAGTGATGGGAAAGTTTCATAGTTCTTTAGTGGGTCGGGAATTGGAAGTAATAGTAGACGAAGCTCAAAGAGGTAATGGAGTTACTAATTTTTGGGGAAGGACATACGGAGACGCTCCGGAAGTAGATGGGAATATAAGCTTTAGCTCCCGGAGGAATAAATTAAAAAGAGGGGAGATAGTAAAAGTTAAGGTTACTGAAAGCAGTAGCTATGAATTAAAAGGAGAAAAAATTTGAAAGCCGCTATTCTTGGTATAGGAACAGAACTGTTGACCGGGTTAGTCAGGGATTATAATGCCTACTTTCTGGCTCAAAAACTGGTAGATAAAGGGATATTGCCTCAATTTATTCTTTTTGTGCCTGACCAGATGGAGAAGATAGTAGGTGCTTTACAATTTATCATGAAGGAAGAGGAAGTAAAGCTGGTGATTGTATCAGGGGGGTTAGGACCTACTGAAGATGACCTGACCCGGGAAGCAGTGGCTCAAGCTTTTGGCAGAAGTTTGATTTTTAGCCCTGAAGCCTGGGATAGAATTCAGTTTTTCTATCGGGAACTGAGGAATACCGAGCCTCCGGAAAATAATAGAAGGCAGGCCTTTATTCCTCAAGGAGCAGAGATACTTTATAATGAGCGGGGAACTGCTCCCGGTTTTAAGTTAGAGGTGAACGGGAAAAGTATTTTTGTCATACCCGGTGTCCCCCGGGAGGCGGAGTTTTTCTGGAGCTTAATAGAGAAAGACCTTCCCCGGGAAGAGGAATATTTTTATCGTTCTCCTATCTTCAAATTTTGTGGAATTGGAGAATCTAATCTGGCTAAAGAGGTGGAACCGTTTCTTCATCATCTGCCCTCTTCTTTCAATTTAGCCTTTCTTCCTAACTATGGAGAAGTGTGGCTCTATGTTTACAGCTCCCGCTTTTCTCCAGAGGAAAAAGAGTCTGCCCTTATTTTTTTAGAGGAGGTAGCTCGCCACCTGGATAGATTTTTCTTCAGTCCCTATGGTGACACTTTAGAAGAAGCGGTGGGCAACATGATGAAGGAAAAAGGCTTGAAACTGGGACTGGCAGAGTCGTGCACCGGAGGGCTGGTAGCTAATCGGATAACTGATATAGCGGGTAGCTCTCAGTATTTTGAGCGAGGATACGTGGTCTATAGTAACGAGGCTAAAAAGGAAGATTTAAAAGTTCCCGAGGAAATTTTGCAAGAAAAAGGAGCAGTAAGTGAAGAAACTGCTCGATTTTTAGCTCGCGGAGTGCGCCATAAGGGAAAAGTAGATTTGGGTCTCGGGATTACTGGTATTGCAGGGCCAGGAGGAGGAAGTAAAGAAAAGCCCGTAGGCCTGGTTTATATTGCTCTATCGAGCGAAGAAGGCGTGAGAGTGCAAAAATTCCATTTTTCAGGGGATAGATTGATGAACAAAAGATTTGCCTCTCAATCCGCTCTGGTTATGATTTTTCAATATTTAAAGGAGAAATTTGGTAATGAGTTCAACTACCATCAGAAGCTTTGTGGCTTTAGACCTTCCCTCTGAAGCTCAAGACTTCTTAGAAGAGTTGATTAACGAGGAAAAAAAACTTTACCCTCAAGCAAAATGGGTTAAAAGAGAGCAACTCCATCTTACGCTCCACTTTTTTCATGCTTTTCCTCTTGGTGAGGTAGAGGAAATGAATAAAATACTGGAAGAGGTAAGCAACAAATTTACAGCTTTCCCTGTAACTTTAGAGAGATGGGGGGCTTTTCCTTCTCTTCATCGGGCTCGAGTGGTGTGGATAGGGGTGGACAGAGAGGGAGAGGGAAAGATAAAAAGTATAAGAGAGGAAGTTGAAAAAGGAATAGCTGCTAAGGGATGGGAGAGAGAAGATAGAGAGTTTTCTCCCCACATTACCCTGGCTCGCTTTCGTTCTCCTTTTGCTCTTCCCTCTTTAGGGGTAGAGAATATCAACTTTTCTACCGAAATTAAAAAACTGGTTTTTTATCAAAGTACTTTAACCCCTCGGGGTTCGGTTTACCAGCAATTAGGTGTTTTTAGTTTAGAAGGGGTGAAAAAAAATGAGTGAGGAAAAAAGCTCTAAAGATTTGAGAGAAGATGTAATTAACCAGGCTATAAGCTCTATAGAAAAAAAATATGGCAAAGGCGCTATTATGTACTTATCTCAAGATGTTTTAACTGCTGATATAGAAGTGATAAAAACTGGGTCGGTTCTTCTCAATATTGCTCTGGGAGTAGGAGGATTTCCTCGAGGGAGAGTGGTAGAGATTTTTGGCCCTGAAGCTTCGGGTAAAACCACCATTGCTTTGCATGCCATTGCTGAAGCTCAGAAGCAAGGTGGTATTGCTGCCTTTGTGGATACAGAACATGCTTTAGACCCCAGCTATGCAAGCAAAATTGGGGTCCAGATTGACAGATTACTTATTTCTCAACCTGGAAGCGCAGAAGAGGCTTTAGATATAGTAGATGCCCTGGTGCGTACCGGAGGAGTGGATATAGTGGTGCTCGATTCGGTAGCTGCTTTAGTTCCTCAGATGGAATTAGAAGGGGGCATGTCTGATTCTTATATTGGCCTGCAGGCTCGCTTGATGTCTCAAGCCTTGAGAAGATTGACTGCCTATATCAGTAAAACTAAAACCGTGGCTATTTTCGTTAACCAGCTCCGGGAAAAAATAGCTATGGCTTATGGGCCTTCGGAGACCACACCGGGTGGCAGGGCTCTCAAATTTTATGCTAGTGTAAGGTTAGATGTGAGAAGAAGAGAGTATCTGAGATCGGGAGATGAAATAATAGGTGCCCTGACCAGAATTAAAGTGGTTAAGAACAAAGTAGCCTCTCCATTTAAAGAAGCGGAGTTAGAATTGATTTATGGTGAGGGAATATCCCAGGAGGGAGAAATATTGAGCCTGGGAGAGACAACGGGAGTAGTTAAAAAATCGGGCAGCTGGTTCTCTTTTGGAGAATATCGTTTAGGCCAGGGTCGAGATAACGCCCGGCAATTCTTAAAGGAAAATCCGGAAGTAGCGAAAGAAATTCTCTCTGCTGCTCTTTCTCAGATGGAAGTTGACCCGGTGATTGCTTTTAATTCGTGAAAGATATCATTCGACAGGGTTTTCGCTATCTCAACCGGAAGATGTATACTCGAGGCGAGCTTTTCCAGAAATTAGCTCGAGATGGCTTTTCTCGTGAAGAGATAGAAAAAGCACTTCAGTTTTTGGAAGAGCGTGGTTACTTAAATGATGAGGAATTTGTAAAGATTTATGTAGAGACAAGAAGAAGACTGAACCCTCGGGGTTTACAAGCTATAAAGGACGAGTTGCGTAGGAAGGGTGTTCCTCACGAGCTACTCGATTCTCTGCGGGAATTTTTCCCCCGGGAAGAGGAAGTAAAAGACGCTCGAGGGCTAATCAGAGAATGGTCAGGAGAGGGAAAGGAGAAAGAAGACATTAATAATCGTCTTCTTCGTCGGGGTTTTTCCTGGGAAGTAGTAGAAGAAGCGTGGTACAGGGAAGAATCTTGACTTGGCCTTAAGGTACCGTTAAAATATTCTTTTACCTACATGAATCGCACATTGAAAAGTGAATAAGGGGTGAATCCAGAATATGGAGCTCATATATATTTTGATAGGAATAGCCGTAGGATTGGTAGCGGGATTTAGCTTCTTAAACTCCCAGCTTCAGAAAGAGAGAAAGATTGCTCAGGAAGAAATAGAGAGAGTGAGAGAAGAAACGCTTGGCCAGGTAGAAACTCTCAGGAAAGAAGCCTTAATTTTAGCTAAAGAGGAAGTTTTAGAAGAGAGAAAATCTCTGGAAGAAGAAATACAGCGGAAGAGAAAAGAACTGCAGAATTTCGAATCCCGGATTTTGCGCCGGGAAGAAATGCTGGAGCGGAAATTGGAACAGGTAGAGAAAACGGAGAACCTCTTGCGCAGGCGCCAGGAAGAGCTGGAAAAAGAAAAAGAAGTAGTGGAAAGTATTAAAGCGCGAGAAGTGGAGGAATTATCCCGGATTGCTAATCTTTCCTGGGAAGAGGCGAGACAGGAATTGCTGGAGCGAGTAGAAAAAACTCTGGACTACGAAGTAGGGGTGAAGGTCAAAGAAGCAGAAGAGCGGGCTAAAAGAGAGGCAGGGAAAATGGCTCAAGAGGTTGTAGCTCAAACCATTCAACGTTATGCTGCTGATTTCACAGTGGAAAATACTGTATCGGTGGTTAATTTGCCCAGTGACGAAATGAAGGGAAGAATTATAGGAAGAGAAGGACGCAACATCAGGACTTTCGAGATGATTACCGGCGTGGATTTAATCATTGATGACACTCCTGAAGCGGTGCTCATTTCTTCTTTTGACCCTATAAGAAGAGAAGTGGCGCGCTTAGCTTTAGAAAAATTGATTGTTGATGGTCGTATCCATCCGGCGAGAATAGAAGAATTGGTAGACAAGGCCAAGCTNNCAGGTGGAAGAGAAGATAATTCAGGAAGGAGAACAAGCTCTTTTTGATGCGGGAGTGAAGAACGTTAATAGTGAGCTGGTAAAGCTTTTAGGTAAGTTGTATTTCAGAACCAGCTACGGACAGAATGTTTTGCAACATTCCAAAGAGGTAGCTTATTTTGCCAGCTTAATGGCTAGCGAGCTGGGAGTGGATACCACTTTAGCTAAAAGAGCTGGTCTTTTACATGATATAGGTAAAGCGTTAGACCATGAAGTGGAGGGTCCTCATGCTAAAATTGGAGCAGAATTAGCCTCTCGATATGGAGAGAAAAAAGAAGTAGTGCATGCCATTGAGGCTCACCATGGAGAGGTGGAAGCTCAAACTGTGGAAGCAGTTCTGGTGCAGGCAGCTGATGCCATATCGGCTTCTCGGCCTGGAGCAAGAAGAGAAAGCCTGGAGTCGTATATCAAGCGTCTGGAAAAACTGGAAAAAATTGCCGATGGTTTTGAAGGAGTGGAGAAATCTTATGCCATTCAGGCGGGAAGAGAAATTAGAATCATGGTGAAGCCTGATAGGATTGACGATGCCCGAGCGGCGAAGCTGGCTTATGATATAGCTCGTAAAATAGAAAAAGAACTGGAATATCCTGGACAGATTAAAATAACAGTGATTCGAGAGACCAGAACCGTAGAGTATGCTAAATAATGGAGGAATGAACTTTTGCGATTTTTAATAGTGGGAGACATAGTGGGAAAGCCAGGACGGCAAGTACTGGCTGATAACTTAGAAGTTATTAAGGAAAAATTAAATATCGAGGGAGTGATTGTCAACGGAGAAAATGCTGCCGGGGGTCTAGGAATTGTGCCGGAAGTGTGCGAGGAAATTTTGAGTTATGGAGTAGATGTGATTACAACTGGCAACCACATCTGGGATAAAAAGGAAATCGTAGACTATATTGATTACCAACCCCGGCTTATCCGCCCTCTCAATTACCCTTCTGGAGTTCCGGGCCGGGGCTGGGTGGCAGTGGAAGGGAAGGGTAAAAAATGGATAGTGGCTAATATGAGTGGCCGGGTGTTTATGCCTTCCCTGGATTGTCCATTTCGTCGGATAGAGGAAGAGCTGGAGGACTTCAGGAGGATAACCAACATGATTTTGCTTGATTTTCATGCTGAGGCTTCTTCAGAGAAGATAGCCATGGGATGGTTTCTGGATGGTAAAGTATCTTGTGTTTTTGGCACTCATACCCATGTGGCTACTGCTGATGAGCGAATTCTTCCTCAAGGTACAGCCTATATTACGGACATTGGTATGACAGGGTCTCATGATTCGGTTCTCGGGGTAAAAACAGAAGACATTTTAAGCAGATTTCTAACTCAAATGCCTATCAGATATCGAGTGGCTAAAGACAACGTTAAGCTTAATGGTATTGTAGTGGAGGTAGATGAGATTACGGGAAGAGCTACGGAAATCTCTCGCTTATCCATATCTTAAAATTAGAAAAAAAATGAAGGAGGAATGGCCATGGATGTCCTAAAAGTATCTTCTAAGTCTAATCCCAATGCTGTAGCTGGCGCTTTAGCCGGAGCCATCCGGGAAAAAGGCATAGTGGAAGTACAAGCGGTAGGAGCAGGAGCAGTAAACCAGGCTATTAAAGCTATTGCTATAGCACGGGGGTATGTTGCTCCCAGCGGTATCGACCTCGTTTGCATACCAGCTTTTACCGATATCAATATTGATGGGGAGGAGAGAACAGCTATTAAACTGGTGGTGAAACCTCGAAGCGCTTGAGTGTTTTGCTATGAATTTAGTGGAGATTAAAAGAAAACCGGATTTTCCGGCCGGAAAAGTGGCTGAAGCTACTTTCTGGGTGGAAACTTTTGGTTGTCAGATGAATAAAAGTCGCTCTGAACACCTGTCTTATCGACTGCAGGAGCTGGGGTTCTCCCCTGCTGAGGAATCAGGGGAAGCAGATATTCTCGTATTTAATACCTGTGCGGTGCGAGAGCATGCTGCAGAACGAGCGATAAGTATTATAAGTAAATTTGCTCGGGAGAGAAAGGAGAAAAATCCAGACTCTATAATTGTGGTATGTGGATGCCTGGGACAGCTGGAGAGGGAAAAACTCCTTGGGAAGGATAGAGAAATAAATGTTCTGGCGGGCACTCATAATTGGGAGAAAATACCCCTTCTAATTAAAAAGGCCTGGCAGGAAAAAGTAAAGATAGTGGATTTCCAGGAGGAGCCTCCTTCTCTTTATGAGGAGAAAGGATACCGGTATTCCAGTAAAATTTCTGCTTATTTACCTATTACTTTTGGTTGCGATAATTTCTGTAGCTATTGTGTGGTTCCTTATACCACCGGGAAACAGAGGAGCAAGCCCCGAGAAATAATAGAAGAGGAGCTAAAAAACCTGGTAGAGGAAGGATTTCGAGAAGTTACCCTCCTCGGGCAAAATGTCAATAGTTACGGTCGGGATAGAGAAAGAGAAGGAGCTTTTGAGGAGTTGCTTCTGGATATCGAGGAGTGGCTCCGGGGTATAAAAATCTGGGTTCGTTTTCTTACTTCTCATCCTCGAGACTTCACAGAGGACATAGTAAAAATAGTAAAAGATAGCTCGGTGCTTTGCCCTTATTTTCATCTTCCCCTTCAGGCTGGCTCCAATAAGATTTTACAGCTTATGAGGCGGGGTTATACCCGGGAGGATTATCTGAATAAAATCAACTTCATCCGTAAGTCTATGCCTTCGGCGAGAATCGGGACAGATATCATTGTGGGCTTTCCCGGGGAGACGGACTCTGATTTCCGGGAAACTCTGGATGTGGTCAGGGAGGCGCAGTTTGATGTGGCTTATACCTATGTTTATTCTCCCCGGCCAGGTACTGCAGCCTATCTTTTAGAAGATGATATTCCTGTCTGTGAAAAAAAAGAGCGTCTCCATATTTTGAACGATACTCTGCGAAGCATCTACCAGGAAAAATTACCCTCCCTGCAGGGAAAAGTAATGGAAATATTGATTGATCAGGAAGAAGGAGGCCTGTTATCGGGTAGAGGGGCTAATAATCTGCGGGTATACCTGAAAGAACTCTCCTCTGCGGAGGTAGGGGAGTGGAGGGAGGTAGTTTTAACCCCTGGAGAGGGCAATAAAGTTTATGGTTCAGTTAAAAGGTAAAAAGCTCCCCGCCATCGTTGGTCCTACTGCTACCGGGAAAACTGACCTTTCTTTAGCTCTGGCTGAGCGACTGGGGAAAGTGGAGTTGATTTATGCTGATTCCTTAGCAGTTTATAAATACCTGGATATAGGTACCGATAAGCCTCCGGCCAGCTTTCGAGAAAGAGTTCCTCACCATCTCGTGGATTTCCTCGACCCCGGAGAGAGATGGAGTGCTTTCCAGTTTAAAAAAGAAGCGATATATCTCCAGAGAGAAATTAGAGAGCGAGGGAATCTTCCGCTTGTGGTGGGAGGGACTGCTTTTTACCTGCAGGCGCTTTATCGGTCTTTTCTATTTGTGGGAGCTCCTGCTGAAAATAATATCCGCATTGCTTTCGAGCGTTTACCTACTGAAAAACTCTATGCCCTTTTGCAAAATGTGGACCCCCGGAGAGCGCAAAAAATAGGAAAGCATGACCGAAAAAGATTGATCAGAGCTCTTGAGATATTTGAGAAAACCGGTCGTCCCCCTTCTCTTTTTTCTCCCCGTCCCTCTTCTTTTTCTCCTCTTCTTATCGGTATTCGCTGGGACAGGGATAAATTAAAAGAAAGAATTTGCCGCCGGGTAGAAGAGATGTTCGAAAGAGGAATAGTAGAAGAAGTGGAGGAGCTTTTTTCTCGGGGATATTCGGAGGATATTCCTGCTCTCGATAACTTTACTTATCGCCCGATAGTAAAACTACTTAGAGGGGATATTTCCCGGAAAGAAGCTCAAGAAGAAATAGTGCGGGGCACTTTTCGATTTTTGAAAACTCAAATTAACTGGTTCAAAAAAGCCCCTGTAATCTGGATAGAGGGAGAGGGAAAACCTCTATCCATTCTGGTAGAAGAAACTTGTGCAATTATAAAAAGAAATTTAGTGGAGGAGGATGTAAAATGAGCGAAGAAAAAACCGCAAGACCCAGTAAAACTAAGGATCTGGGATTTTACTTTTTAGGCCTTCTTTCAGCTAAGGCCTGGCAATATCTGGGGTTGGTAGTTCACCCTGAGACTGGAGAGATGCTGGTAGATTTAGAAGAAGCACGTAAATCTATTGACCTCTATTCCGTGATTCTGGAGGAAGTCAAAAAAGATTTAGAAGGAAGCGAGCTGCGAGAACTGGAAGCTCAGCTTTCTCAGCTCCAGCTCAACTTTGTAGAAAAATCTAAAGAAACTAAAAAACCCGAGGAAACTAAAAAACCTGAAGAAGCTGAAGAGAGTAAAGAAGCTGAAGAGAGTGAGGAGTCATAAATTATTCTCTCTCGCAAGAAGAGAAACCTCTCTCCTTTACTTATAACTTTTAAATTTGGCGGGGATTACCCGGTAAACTATTAAGGCTATGGCTCCCCCTGCTAAAGCTGTAAAAAGCTGAGGAGTCTGCATGGCTTTGGCTACCGGTGGAGGCACTTGCACCACCCAGGCTACCGCTTGAGAGAGAAGGAGATATTTTAAGAAAGAGCCCAGAATAATTCCTGTTATTTCTCTCCGCAAGTTTTCTCTTTTTCCTGCCACAAGGCTGAAAACTATTACCAGTATGGCATTGCCGGCCATGATGAAGGGAATCATCGGCCCCAGTGGGGGGGCAAGAATTCCCCGGGCAAAAGCTATCCAGGGGGTAAATAACCCTATTATTACCCCGCTCCATATTCCATTTAAAAGAGCAGCCAAAAGAAGAAAGGCATTTACTAAGGGGCCGGTGAAAAACTGAGGTAGCCCCAGCATCTGAATGACCAGAGTAAGGGCAAAAAGAAGAGCAGTTCTGACTAACCACCGAAGCCCCTGGTGAGAAATTTCTTCCATAGTTCATCCCTCCTTATTCTCTGAGGTATTTTCCTCTCTTTTCTCTTCTTCTTTCTCTTTTGCTTCAAAACTCCTCAATAGTTCCACGGTTTTAGCAAGCTTTTCATCCACTAAGTAATTTAGTGTTCCTTCTTCAAAAGTTCCATCAGGCTTTTTTTCTCCAGCTGGAAGACCAGTTAATATCTCCATGGCCTGGTCTACAGCAGAGACGGCATAAATGTGGAATTTACCTTCTCGCACTGCCTCTACCACTTCTTCTTCTAACATAAGGTTTTGAATGTTACTCCGGGGAATAATTACTCCCTGTTCTTTAGTTAACCCTTTTCCTTGAGCGGTGCGGAAAAATCCTTCGATTTTTTGATTTACTCCTCCGATGGCCTGCACTTCTCCTTTTTGATTAATAGACCCAGTAACGGCGATGTCCTGGCGAATAGGTATTTCTGCCAGACTGGAAAGCACTGCGCAGGTTTCAGCCAGGGAAGCACTGTCTCCTTCTACTCCCTCATAAGACTGCTCAAAACAAATGCTGGCAGCCACAGAAAGTGGTTTATTCTGGGCGTACTTATAGCCTAAGTATCCTCCCAGAATAAGAACTCCTTTATCATGGATGCGGCCGCTTAAGCGAGATTCTCGCTCGATGCTGACTACTCCTTGTTTTCCAAGGTAAGTGCGAGCAGTAATGCGGGAGGGCCGACCAAAACTATAGTCTCCCAGGTCATAAACTGCTAACCCGTTGATTTGCCCCACCACTTTACCCTGGGTATCAATCAACAGCACATCTTCTAAAATAGCTTCTTGCAGGCGATCAGCTATAAGGCTCAGCCTCTTTTTTCTCTCTTGTAGCGTTTTCTGGACATGGGGAGCATAGACCCGGTCTGCGCCTTCCTCTCGGGCCCAGAAATCTGCTTCCACCAGGATATCTTTCATAAAACCAAATTGAGAACTGAGTTTCTTCTGGTGAGAAACTGCCCGCGCACCATATTCCAGAACTTTTGCTACTCCCGTCCGGTCAAAAGGCAGAAGCCCTTCCTCTTTGCAACAATTATTGACAAAACAGGCAAAGGAGTGCAAAACCTCTTCTTCTCTCTGAATCTGATAGTCAAATCAGCTTTTATTTTAAATAGATCTCGGAAGTCCTCATCGAGAAGAGTTAAAGCACGATAATAATATTCATCACCGATGATAATAACTTTAGCGTCGAAAGGTAAGGGGTCAGGACGCAATCCTTGAGGAGCGATGATGCCAAATTGCTCAAAAGGGTCTTCTAATCTGATTTCCTGATTTTTCAAAGTCCTTTTCAGTCCTTCCCAGACGCCTGGATTGCTGATTAAATCCCGGAAATACATTATTATATAACCACCATTGGCTTGATGAAGGGAGCCTGATTTCAACATAGTATGGTCACTGAAATAAGCTCCCATAAAAGCTCGGCGCTCGATCTTCCCGAAAAGATTGCTCCAGTTAGGATGGGTTTCCAGAATTATTGGAGGGTCTTCTAAAGGAGCGTTGTCCACAAAAACATTTATTTTAAAAGGTAAGAAAGGATCTTGCAGCCTTTGATAGGGGAGAAGCTGAGGAAGTTGCTGAGGAGTTTCTGATAAGTCTCTGAAGATGTGAAGATAAGAAAGGGTAAAGTTTTGCAGTGACTCAAGAAACTTGAGCACCTCGGGAGAGGAAGCATACCTGTCTAATAGTCCCTTAAAAAGAGGATTAACGGCAAACTCTGCCACTCTCCGGTCAAGTTCCGCTATTTTATTTTTCAGCTCTACTTCCAACTGGTGAATTTTGTCAAAAGCCTCACTGATTTGAGTCAAAAGCTCTCGCCTTTTACTTTCTATAATTTCTTTTTCTTCTTCGCCTAAAGCTAAGTATTGCTCTTGAGTCATAGGCTTTCCTTCCACTAAGGGAATGAGGATAGGACCCATGGGAGTCATGCGGAAAGCAAACCCTTCTTCTAAAGCTTCTTTTTCCAACTCTTGAATTATTTGGCGATTTTTTCTCTGCTGCTCATCAATCAGAATTTGTTTTTGGTTTTTATACTCATCTCCAGCAAAAGTTTTGGGTATTGCATCTCGAAGGTTTTTCAACAACTCATCCACCAGGCGAGAAAGGACTTTTCCCTCCCCCCGGGGAAGTTTTAAAACTTGAGGGCGGTCTGGATCGTCAAAGTTAAAGATATAACACCAGTCATTTATCTCTGGAGTGATTCCCTTTTCCTTCTTTTCTTTCACCAATCTCTCAATGCGGTTTTTAACTGCACTGGCTCTTCCGGTTCCTGTAGGACCAACCACAAAAAGATTGTACCCCGATTTTTCCATGCGCAATCCAAACTCGATAGAGCTCAGGGCTCTCTCCTGACCCAAAAACCCTTCCAGCTCTTCTAATTCGTCAGTACACTCAAAAGAAAAAGCATCCGGAGGACAAATCCAGCGCAACTGCTCCGGGCTTAACCGATATTGAGAAAGGTCAACATTGCTCTCCATAGGTCCTCCCTTCGTTTTTCCATAAAAGAAAAACCCTCGTTATAATTCTTGATAAATAGCCTTAACTCCTTCTATTTTTTCCAGGTCCTCTTTAAGCTTTTTAAAATCTTCTAAATTACCGGAAAGCTTTAAGATTATGATGCCTTCATCTTTCCCCTCACATTCTGGAGCAAACTCATGGAGTCCTAAGCGAACTTCAATATTGCACCCGTAACGGCTGAGTAATTCTTGCACTTTCAAAGCATTTTGTGCTCTGTTTCCCACTTTAATGAGAAGTAAATCAGCCATACTCTTATCCCTCCCTGGAAGCCTTATTTTTTTCTTATTATAGAATATTTTTTGCTCTTTTACACTTTCTGGAAAAAGTTCTTTAAATAAAAAAATGGAGCGGGAAACGGGACTCGAACCCGCGACATCCAGCTTGGAAGGCTGGCGCTCTACCATCTGAGCTATTCCCGCTCGCTACTGTTAGCACAATGATTATAGATAATGGAACAAACTTCGTCAAGGGGGAGGAAAGGCGAGGAGTTGAATCAAATATTAGAAGGAATTTTTGATTGATTAGTCTGAGAAAAACTGGAAGATAGAGAGGCCTGGTTGATAAAAACAGCCTGATATTTTTTGACTTTGATATTTAAATACATTTCGTAGTATGCCTTTCTGGGGTCGGGATTTTAGGTCTTCGGTAAGCCACTTATCTATGGTTTCTTTATAGGGATCCAGTTTACCCCTACGGGTATGAATAGCTTTTTTCTTGATGTTAAAATCCTCCCTTTCTACATGCTTTCGAACAGTTCGGAAGTTAAATCCTGTTTCTTGGGCTATTCTTCTCAATGATTTACCTTTTTCATTATGTTCAAATCTGATATGATATATTTGTTCCATTGTTAGCATCCTTTCTTTACCCCCTTTAGATTCAGCATCTAAAAAGGTAGTTTATTTTAAGGGTGCTGGCAATGGAGTTTCTGTTGTGTGCTGGATTTCCATTGCGCTGAATACACAGATTTCTTTTTTCAAAAAAATTCCTGGCTCTAAAGTTTTGGGAGAAGCTGCCGATAATATTTATAAGAGGAGGTAAGAGTAGATATGAAAATGGTACAGGTAAGAAATAACCAGACGGCATTCTTCAACTATCGGAATTTAATCATTGTTCCTCTTTCAAAAAAAAGCTCCTCTTCGGGAAGTAAGGAAGAAAAAGATTCATCGAGAAAGGGTTAGTCTTGCTGTACGAGGAAGAATCGCTGAAGGAATTAGAAGAGAAGGTTTGGGGTTCCTTTTCTGAAGCAATATTCTTAGAAGATTTAGCCCGTAAGTTAGGAGCGGAAATAGTGGATGTCTGGGAAACCGTCCTTCATATGGAAAAGGAAGGATTGATTTCCTTTTATAATTGGCAATATAAGACCGTAATCTATAAAAAAGGGAGGGAAGAACCTTGCCTAAAGAATTCCAATTAGTGGCTTTTCAGTTGGGAGAAGAAACTTATGGGGTGGATATATCTCAGGTGGAAGAAATCATTCGTTTGCAACCTATTACCAAGGTTCCCGGAGCTCCAGACTTTGTAGAAGGAGTAATTAATTTACGAGGAAGAGTAATCCCGGTGATTGACCTCCGGAAGAGATTTCACCTTCCTCCTCGGGAAGAAACTAAAAATACGAGAATTGTGGTAGTAGAAGTTCCTCCTAATACGGTGGGAATGATTGTAGATGCCGTGGATGAGGTTTTGAGAATTAGTGAAGAAAAAATAGAAGCTCCTTCTCTAATAATCTCTTCTATCGATACTGAATATATAAAAGGAGTAGGGAAATTAGAAAACAAGCTTCTTATCCTTTTAGATTTAGCCAAAGTGTTAACTAAAGAAGAAAAAGGTGCTCTGCAAACTATGAAAGAGGAAATGGAGAAAAGAGAAGAGGGAGAGGTGGAAAATTGATTTTATCCCTGCGAGGAAAACTGCTCTTAGGGTTTGGCTTATTGATTGTTCTTTTATTAGTGGCAGTAGGATTGGGTTATTACTCCATTAATGAGGTAAATAACGCTTTTCTTATTCTTTCTGAATTGCAAGACTACGAGGAGGCTTCCCTAGAAGAAATCAGCGCCATCACTGCCCGTATAGACCGGATCCAGAGCACCCTGCTTTTAGTGGGTCTTTTAGCTTTAGCTGCAGGATTGATTTCTGCCTTTTTTCTCTATCGCAGTATTTTAGGACCCATACTTGAATTAACCAGGGGTTGTGAGATGGTGGAAAAAGGAGACCTTCGTCAGGAAATAGAAGTTAAAAGTAAAGACGAGATAGGGAAAGTAGCTCGTAGTTTTAACTCTATGATTCAAAAGCTACGGGAGCTCATAAGTCAGGTGTTGAGAGTTTCTTCTGCTCTGGCTTCCTCAAGTGAAGAACTCTCTTCCTCGATTGAGGAGATTTCTCAAGCTACAGAAGAGATTGCCAAGACCATTTCCCAGGTGGCACAGGGCTCTACCGAGCAGAGTACCGAGTTAGAAGCCATTAGCCAGGAGACCCAGAAGATTTCTCAAATTACCCACCACCTGAGTGAAGCCACTCAGAGGAACCTAAATTTAATAGCAGAGATGAAAAAAGGACTGGAAAAGAACCGGCTCTCTCTTTATGAAATTGAAAAAGCCATGAAGGTAACGAGCACCGAAGGAGAAAATAGTGAAAAAGAAGCTAGGAAAGGGCAGGAGCTTCTTTTTCTTTTAGCCCAGAATATCCAGGAAATCTCCCGGGTAACGCAGGAAGTAGCTCAATCTATCTCCACGCTGGAAGTGAGATCCCAAGAAATAAGTAAAATCGTGGATTTAATTACCGGTATTGCCGAGGAAACCAATCTCTTAGCTTTAAATGCTGCAATTGAAGCCGCCCGAGCAGGAGAGGCAGGAAGAGGGTTTGCCGTGGTGGCTAGTGAAGTCCGAAAATTGGCTGAACAATCAGCTCAAGCAGCACAGCAGATTTCTGCTTTAATCGAAGAAGTAAAGAACGACACTCAGATGGCGGTAGAGAGAATGGAAAGAGCTGAAGACCGGGTCCAGGAAGGAGTGAAAGAATCAGAAGAAGTGGCAAAGAATTTCCAGAATATTCTTGCCACCGTTCAGAAAGTGATACAGAGTGTTAGTAATTTAGGCCTGGTATTTGAAGAAGCGAAGAATTCTCAGAAAATCACGGAAAAAAGCGCTGAAGAAGTAGCTGCTCTTTCTGAAGATAATGCTCAGATGATTCAGGAAATTGATAGCCGTATTCAAGGAGTAAGCAAGAGTATAAGCTCAGTGGCTCTTGTATCAGAAGAAAATGCTGCTTCTTCACAGGAGGTTTCTGCATCTACTGAAGAACAAAGTGCTTCCTTAGAAGAGTTAACCTCTGCTTCCCGATTTCTGGCTCAGTTGGCTCAAGAATTGAGAGACCTGGCAGCTACTTTCCAGGTATGAATACCTTGGGGGAAGAGCTCTGTACCCGGGGTTTTAGACCTCATTATTACTACTCTGGGAAAGCAGGAGACCGGGAAAGAAATTATATAGAGCATCATTTACTGGACACTCAAAGCGATATGGTCAATGAGAAGCCGTATTTCTGAATCATCTTCTGGATTCTTCCCCCGGGCAATGGCCTCGGAGACTTTCTGCTGAAGAAGAGGGAAAGACTCTGCCTGAAGGATGCGATTAGCTTTATAGGTAATTATAATATTCGGGTCTTTTTTCCCGGAAAAAAGATGTAGGAGAACAAGACTCATTGCTGTAGAGCGAGCATTGGCAAAAGAGAGGTTATACCTTTCTCCTTTTTTCACTCGTTCACAGATATCAAGAATTATCTGGTTATCTTTTTGAAATTGAACGAGATACGACCTTCGGGGAGGAACAGGTATTTCATAAGAACCGTCCATTCCCGTTTCCTCTTCTGCGACCACTCTTCCGGTGTGAAGATCAATAACAGTGATTGATGCCCGGGAAAAAAATCGCTCTTTGACCTGGTTTTCTGAGGTAATAAAAGGAACAAAAGCCCTACCCTCAAGGATAGCTTCCTCTTTTTCTCTGGCACCAAGGGGGGAAATAGCTAAAAGAAGAAAAAAGCTCACTATCCCCATCACAGTCCAGCGACGCATAATTTCTAATACCTCCCTCTCAAGGTATCTAAGTATCTAAACAAGATAGCTAATTTACAAATGAAATACTACCACCGACTCGAAAATACAGCAACTATTTTGATAAGATTCTTTTTACGGCGCTAAATTGTTGATGCCACAAAGCGCATGATGATGTCTGATAGAAATTGTCACGCCATGTGATAAAAAGAGGATCATGGTGACCCCCGAGGGGCAGCGCCACACAGGCAAAATCATGGACTCCCAATGACAATATAGGGGAAACGCCCCAGCGTGGGTAAAGTCCTCGTTTTTCTTCTGCAAATTTCTTTTTAGAAACCGGCAGACATCCCTCCTGAGGCCATTTGAAAGATAGGGAGGAAAAGAGCAAGAGCGAGCAGCAAAACAGCTCCTCCAATTATCACCGTCAGAACCGGCTCAATTACGGTGGAGATACGGTCAACAAATATTTTAATTTCCTTGTCGTAAAGCTCAGTTACCTTACCTAAGGTGAGCTCTAAGCTTCCGGTTTCTTCTCCCACTGCTATCATCTGCGCCACAAGGGGTGGAAAAAAGGGATGTTCTGCTACCCCGCGCGATAAGTTTCCTCCTCGCCGGATATCTTCAGCTATTTTCCGGATAATATCTCCCACATAATAATTGCCCACCGAGCTTGCAGTAACTTCCAGAGCCTGCACCATAGGCATTCCACTACGCAGGAGTCCAGATAACAACCAGCAAAATCGGGAGACTAAAAGTTTGTGGAAGAGCTGTCCAAACAAAGGGAGTTTGGGTTGCAGGCTGTCCCACCACCTTTTGCCTTGTTC
>LFRM01223822.1_pt4 | contig 23665 bp, 20 predicted proteins | sample 618341 | NCBI WGS metagenome assembly LFRM01 (sample SAMN03654438, study PRJNA283298) | anaerobic digester metagenome | isolation source: pool of bioreactors CSTR01a, CSTR02a, and CSTR03a thermophilic anaerobic... | place: Denmark: Kgs. Lyngby | collected 2014-05-21 | reverse complement strand
GCCCAAAATGGCTCACCACGTGCACCAATCCTAGGGTCCTTGGCTCTTCCAACGGTGAAAATGGTGCACTATGTGCACCATTTTTCCTGTTTTCAGCTGTGACTTGAGCAAGAATCGTACACCAGGTGCACCAATCTTCCCGGTTTCTGCCTGAGCTGCCGTCAGAATGGCACACCGAGTGTACCAATCACCCGCGTTTCCAAGATCCCCAATCCCCCGCTGCTATGGGACGGTTGCCTCAATGATGGTCCATTACGTGTACCAGCTCTAGGTGTGCGGTCTCACAGCAGGGAAAATGGTGTATCCTATGCTATCTGTGTTGTTCTATCCTTAGTTGTTCTATCCTTAGAAGAACCAAGTGTCCAGGCTTCTTAACGCGGCAACACCTTACGTTAAAGGCACCTGGGCTCCCAGCGCCAACAGCAGCCGCCGTTCAACGTCTTCCCAGTTTATGAGGTTCCACCATGCCTCGAGATATCTGCGCCGTTCGTTCCTGTAGTCCACATAATAGGCGTGTTCCCACACATCTGCCACCAATACCGGGATGATTCCCCACTGGGTGAGGTTTTCGTGCTTCTCAGCCTGGAGGATCTCCAGGCGTCCCCACGCAGGGTTCCATCCGAGGATACCCCAGCCCGATCCCTGGACAGCGTTGGATGCGGCCAGGAACTGGTCCTTAAACGCGTCAAAACTTCCAAAGGCAAGGTCTATCTGTCGTGAAATGAACGGGCCGGGTGTTTCCCCACCGGGTGCCATGTTTGTCCAGTAGATACTGTGGAGTATGTGGCCTGACCCGTTAAAAGCTATCTCGGTCTCCCAAAACCTTATTAGTGAAAAATCACCTGCCTCCCTGGCAGCTGCCAGCTCCCTTTCCGCCCGGTTGAGGTTGTTGACGTAAGCTAAGTGATGTTTGTCGTGGTGGAGCTTAAGCGTTTCCTGGCTGATACAAGGCTCAAGAGCATCGTAAGGGTAGGGAAGGGGTGGTAGCTTATGGCCGCCGATGGGAACAGCTTCTCTCAACAGTTTCTCTACATCGCCATGAGGGCCGTTGGTTGTGAACCCGTTGCCGGAGCCTAAGGTATTCATAGGATCCCTCCTTAAGAAGTGAGACATGTTGGGATGGCTGAAGACTACAGATACAGGTGTGTAACTAGTAGGAATGTCTCGACTATATCTTATCCAAATCTTACTGCCTGCTGCGGGCCTTGGCAACAGGCAAATGGCTGACGAATCACGGGGTGGATGCTGACTTGGCCGGTCTGAAGGGTGTCTACGGCAGCAGATGGACGGCTAGAAGAGAGGTTTGGCTTGCAAGCGCGGTAGAAATGGCAGGTACAGAGGAAGGCAAATGAGCTGCTTGAGGCTGGTTTGGACGCTGAGCATCGGACAGCCACGGCAAACATGCTTAAATTCTACTTCACAAAGTTAATTTTGTGGTTGCATTCCGTTGAGGCCTGTGCTACACTATTTGTGAAAGTGAGAACTATCACTAAACGCGAACGAGTCTGCTTCTCTCGACGCGTAGGTCTAGTTGGCATCAGGCAAAGGTTTCAAGAGTCAGTCAGGTCGGCAAGGTAAAAAAACACAAAGCAAGCAAGGAGGTATAACAATGATGAAAGGGTTTGCAATGCTAGGTATCGGAAAAGTGGGTTGGATCGAGAAGGAAAAGCCCGTAGCTGGCCCTTACGATGCCATTGTAAGACCTATCGCAGTTGCTCCTTGCACCTCAGACATACACACGGTGTTTGAAGGTGCACTGGGAGAAAGACAAGACTTATTGCTGGGCCATGAGGCAGTGGGAGAAGTAGTTGAGGTAGGTAGCGAAGTTAAGGATTTCAAGCCCGGAGACAGGGTAGTCGTACCGGCGATTACTCCGGACTGGCGTACTTCGGAAAGTGTGAGGGGTTTCCCGATGCACTCTGACGGAATGCTTGCAGGATGGAAGTTCTCAAACGTGAAAGACGGAGTGTTTGCAGAATACTTCCACGTCAATGATGCCGACATGAACCTAGCTCTGCTTCCCGACGATGTCCCTCCTGAAGTGGCAGTTATGATAACCGACATGATGACGACTGGATTCCACGGCGCTGAGCTGGCCGACATCCAATTCGGCGATTCGGTCCTGGTGATTGGGATAGGCCCGGTAGGTCTCATGTCAATCGCAGGAGCCAAACTACAGGGAGCCGGCAGGATCATCGGAGTAGGCAGCAGGCCCGCGCTAATAGAAGCAGCAAAGTACTACGGAGCCACAGACATAGTCAACTACAAGAACGGGCCTATCGAACAGCAAGTGATGGAACTTACCGATGGCGAAGGAGTCGACAAGGTCATTATAGCAGGTGCCGGCTCCGACATCATGAAGATTGCCGTAGAGGTGACCAAGCCTGGTGGTATCATCGCCAACGTCAACTACTTCGGCGAAGGCGACACCATCCCCATCCCCAGGCTAGAGTGGGGTTGTGGAATGGCTCACAAGACCATCAAGGGCGGGCTGACCCCTGGCGGAAGGGAACGGATGGAGCGGTTCCTGGAACTAGTCCGCAACGACAGGGTCAACCCCGGCAAACTTATCACGCACAAGTTCCACGGGTTTGAAAACATCGAAAAAGCTCTGCTGATGATGAAGGATAAGCAGCCAGACTTGATTAAGCCCGTGGTAATCATCGACTGGTAACTAAGGTAATGCCTGCCTAGACCCTACTGGGCTTAAGAACCGGCTTGATGGGCTTCATCAAGCCGGTTCTTTTGTTTGCGGCACCCTTGAGTCCTTGTCCATAAACAAGCCTGTGAACATGAAGCCCGGGCGCACCTTGAGCCAACCTACAACCAATGTATGTTTGCCAGGGCCGTGGCGTCTGATAACCTAAAGGTAGGTCTCAAATAGGCACTCAGTCCGGTGCCAGGGGTTTGAAAACAGCCGGACAGATCGCATCGTTAAGGGGTGCCGTCACGGAAGCTTAGAATGAAGAAACGGAGGGGTCGTCGGTGAAACACATAAATTGGGGGCCGCTTGAGGGCTACATCGAGCAGATGATGGAAAAGCATCACATAGTGGGCGCCGCGGTGGCCGTTGCAGACAGGCAACGCGTGATTTATGCAAAAGGTTTTGGAGTGAGGGACTTAGAGACCCGGGATCTGGTCACGCCTGAGACGATTTTCGGATGTGCATCAGTGTCCAAATCGTTTACCGCCATGGCCATAATGCAGCTGGCAGGCCAGGGAATGCTGTCTGTTGACGACCCGGTGATCCGGCATCTGCCGGAGTTTCGTTTGGCCGGGATGGAAGATATGTCGGCAGTGACCATCCGTCATCTTCTGTCCCATACCACAGGCCTTCCACCCATGAAACGCCGGGAGGAGATCATCGATTTAGAGGAGCACCTTGAGTACATTGCTTCTGCCGAGTATGAACTGCTGGGGCCTCCAGGCGAATATTTCAGTTACTGCAATGATACGTTCCTGCTCAACGGCCTTATCATCCAGCGAAAGTCAGGCCAGCTTTACAGGCGCTACATGACCCAGCATATCCTGGATGCGGCGGGTATGCACCGTTCCACCTATAACCTTGAAGAATTGCCCAAGATGGGAAACGTGTCCACTCCGTATTCGTACAACAGGAAGACACACACCCACGACAAGCAAGCTTGGCCTACTCTTGGCACATACGAGGTAGGTGGCGGCGTAAGGTCATGTGTGTTGGACCTTATGAAGTATGGCCAGATATATCTGAACGAAGGCAAGACCCATGACGGTAAGCAAATCGCCCCTGCTCATGGCCTCCGGGAGATGTGGAATTCGCCCATGTACGCCATCGATAGGAGCACTTACTACCATCTTGGGCTTAAGGTAACTCCCAACTACGCAGGTACAGGGGTCACATTGGTTGAACATAGCGGGGGCCAGCCAGGCGTGTCCTCAAATTTTGGATTTGTCCCGGAAAAGGGCATCACCGCAGCGGTGCTTACAAACGTCGACGGAGTTCCCGCCGGCGCCATCTGGCTTGCGGCAGTCAACACCGTGCTTGGGCTGCCATTGGATACCCAGAGAAGTGTTGAGGTGGATTGCGGGGCTTCACCCGAAGAGCTGGCCAAGTTCGCCGGATTCTACGAGTGTGATGAGGGCGGCAAGGTGGACCTGTATATGGACGGCGATATACTCAAACTCAGGATGGAAGACCTGGAGTTTGAAGTTAAGGCAAGCGATCACCGGACCCTGTTCTACGATGATATGGGTCAGCAGAGAGTGCTCCGCTTCTATTTCCGTGAGGAGGCTTCCAAGCCTTGGGCTGTATTGGCAGGCTCCAGGATGCTTCGCAGGAAGCAATGAGGCATGCAAACTGTTAACTTGCAGGGGCTAACTGTACTAAATTAGACCGGAAGGAGACCCGGAAAGCTTGGGCCAGGCTAGCCCAAGACCTCCGGGTTTACTACATGTTCAGGCCTCTTGCCTGACAGGGCCTGGATTAAGTTCTGTGCTGCCATGACCGCCATCTTGGTGCGGGTAGCTATGCTCGCGCTGCCTATGTGGGGGAGAAGCACTACATTATCGAGATCCCTTAGCGGGCTGTCTGCCGGCAGAGGCTCCTCGTGGAATACGTCCAGGCCTGCTGCGAAAATCCGTCGCTCTTTGAGTGCCTGGCAGAGGGCTTCTTCATCCACTACTTGTCCTCTGGCCGTGTTTACCAGCACCGCAGTTGGTTTCATGAGGCTTAGTTCACGCTCGCCTATCATGCCCCGGGTTTCTTCAGTGAGTGGCACGTGGATGGATACGAAATCGGATGTGCTCAGCAGCTCTTCGAGGGTAGCCCTTCGGACGCCCATACTTGCCTCAAGGTCTGGCCTGGCGGTTCTGTTATAATACAGCACTTTCATCCCAAATCCTTTAGCCCTGCGGGCAACTGCCTGGCCGATCCTCCCGAAGCCTATTATGCCTAAGGTGGCGCCGTAGATGTCCATGCCGGTAAGCAGCATCGGCGACCAGGTGGTCCATTTGTTTTCCCTCAGGAAGCGTTCAGCCTCGGTTATCCGCCTGGCTGCCGCCATGAGCAGCGCCCACGCCAGGTCGGCGGTGGTCTCAGTCAACACCCCTGGGGTGTTGCAAACCAAAATCCCTCGCTTAGTGCATTCCGCTACATCTATGTTGTCAAAACCCACGGCCATGTTGGAGACCACCTTCAGCCGGGGCGCCATGTCCAGCAGGTCCTTGTCGATTTTCTCTGTGAGCAAAGTAAACAGCCCATCGGCATCTTGAACATTTTGTTCAAGCACTGATCTAGGCACTGCTTGGGTCTCACTTTCCCAGATTCTATACTCACAGCATCTGGCTATGATATTCAACGCGTCTTCAGGGATGATCCTGGTAATATAGGCCTTTGGTTTCATACATCTCCGCCCCTGTTCTGCTGGTTTTGGATGAACTGCACTGGGCTTGTTATCGCCTGACGCCTTAGGCCACGGAGTTTGAAAGAAGGGCTGTCCGGGCCATGCTCAATCTAACATATATCCTCTCCATGGGACAGCTTCAAGGGCAGCAAGGAAATTCATTCAAGAATGAGAATATTGTGAAAGAAGGGTGATGTCTAACTAAGAAGCGTGGGAGGAGGATCGTCATGTATGATTACATTCTTAAGGGCGGGATTGTAGTTGACGGGACCGGTGTTCCGGCGATTGAGGCCGACGTTGCTGTCAAAGACGGAAAGATAATAAAGATTGAGCCGGGCATCAAAGAGCCAGCTAGAGAGGTCCTGAATGTCACAGGTTTGGCGGTGGCGCCAGGGTTTATCGATTTCCACTCCCATTCTGATACCGGTTTCCTGCTTGATGACCGGTGTGAAAGCAAGATTTATCAAGGTGTAACCACAGAACTGGCGGGACAGTGCGGTTCCACCATCTATCCGTGTCCTGAAGACCGATTGGAAATCCTTCGGGAGTACGCCGGGGAGCCTTTCAAGGAGTTTGCCTCGTGTTCTTTCCAGGAGTTTATGGACAAGGTGAAGGCACACAACAAGAAAATGGCCACTAACCTGGTATCTCTCATCGGCCACGGGGCAATCCGTGTCGGGGTAATGGGCTTTGAGGATCGCAAGGCCACTCCTGAGGAACTGGCCCAGATGCAAGCCTTACTGGACAGGGATATGAAGGCAGGCGCATGGGGGCTATCCTTGGGGCTGGGGTATTCACCTGGGGTGTCTTCTGACCAGGAAGAACTCAATGCGTTAGGTGAAGTGGTAGCCAATTATGACGGCATAATTACTTCCCATATGCGCAGGCAAGACGAAAAGACCCCTGAGTCGCTGGAAGAGATGTACGAGATTTACCGCAAGACCGGTGCCCACGTGCATATTGCCCACTTCAAAGCCAGCGGCAGGCAAAACTGGGGGCGCGCGCCAGAGTTTGTAAAGCACGTTGCAGATGCAAGAGCGGCAGGGATTAACGTTACGGTAGATGTTTATCCTTATACTGCAGCATCTTCAGGCATCACCAACTCTTTCCCCAAGTGGTCGATCCAGGGCGGGGTGCATAAGGCAATTGAACGCCTCAAACCAGGGGCTGGTGAGCGGCCAAGGCTCATGGCCGAACTGGAAAAGGCTTTTAGGACCCAATCCGACGGCGAAAGCCTGTACATAGTTACAACCAACGGCCGTTACCCTGTGGCCGACGGCAAGACCATCTGGGAGTTGAGCCAGGAACTAGGGCTTAGCATGGCGGAGACCGTTGCCAAGGTGGCGGTGGAAACCGGCGGCATGTGCACGTGCATTTCGTTTGCAATGAGCGAAGAAGATGTGGATTACATGCTATCTCAGAAAGACTATGTTATCGGCAGCGACGGCCGGGGGCTGCCTCTTGCGCCCGAGGAGAACAGGGGCAAGCCTCATCCGCGCAACTTCGGAACCTTCCCACGGTTCCTGCGTTGGGCCAGGGAAAAGGACATACCCTTAGAAGAGGCAGTGCATAGGATTACCGGGCTTTCATCCAAGTACCTGGGACTCCCCAGGCGCGGCGTACTCAAGGAAGGTTTTGTGGCCGACATTACCGTGTTCGACCCGGTAAAGGTTACAGACAAAGCCACTTACGACAATCCATTCCAGAAGCCTGTGGGCATCGTGCATGTGTTCATAAGTGGCCAGCCTGCACTGCTCCATGGCGAGCAGACCGAGCTTAGGTTAGGGCAGTTTATACTAAAGAAGTAGAAGTCTTGGGAAACGCCGCCTAAGAGGCGGCAGCTTGCAGGTTAGGGTCTTGATCTCTCGATAGTCTTGGGAGAGGGCGGCCTGTCCGCCCTCTTCACCCTGCCCTCTCTGCCGTCTTCACCCTCTTCTCCATCTTCTCCCTCTTCTCCGTCTTTTCCCTTCCAGCAGCGTAAGTTAGCAAAATCCTGATAGTTTTCGACAAGATCCAGACAGCGCGCAGCATTGCTTTGGTCATCCTTCCTGATATACTAACCGAAACCTCCTCCCCATGGTGGTAAATGGGCCCAACTTAGGCCCTTTTCCTTGCTCGGTGGTTGTCTTCAAAAGGAGGTGAGGGAGGCTGCAACATACCCGCAAAGCCAAGGTTGTCCCCGGTGATGTGACAGTATGTTTGGTAAGTTATGGAGGTGAATTTCCTGGTGATTAAAGAAGGAATGGTTCTTACTTTCATTCTTGAACTGATCATGGGCATTGCATTGCTTGTCGTGGTCAAAAGGGCAAGGGCTGGAAAAAAGATTCCGGTAATCCACGAAATACCGGGGCTTAAGGCCCTTGAAGAAGCTGTGGGACGGGCAACTGAAATGGGTGCCCCCATCATGTTTGTTCCAGGGAAAGGTGACTTGGCAGATGCCCAGACATATGCAGCCCTGCCTGTTCTGGAGTATGTGGCTAAGTCATGTGCTGAATACGATACACGCATTATAGTCCCGCTTGGTGTGGCAGTTGTATATCCCGTTGCTGAGGCGGTAACCCGCCAGGCCTTCCAGGTGAGCGGAAAAGGCGACGCCTACCGGGAAACCGACGTGCGCTTTATCAACGAACAAAACTGGGCGTGGGCAGCAGGAATCAACGGCATCATGGAGCGGGAAAAAGTGTCTGCCCAAATACTGTTTGGAGCGTTTTGGGCTGAATCGCTTTTCTTGGCCGAAGCCGGCAACAGAGCAGGCGCCATGCAGATTGCAGGCACTGCTTCTACCAGCCAGATCCCCTTCTTTGTAGCAGCATGTGACTATACCCTCATAGGTCAGGAGATATTTGCTGCGTCAGCTTACCTCAATCCGGAACCTTCCACCACAGGCGGCCTTGTGGTTCAGGACTGGGGGAAAATGCTGGGACTGGTCCTGGTGCTTCTCGGATCGATCCTTGTCACACTTGGAAGTAACGCGATAGCAGAATTGATGCTGAAGTAGGGGGGAAGAAAGTGAAACGAGAAGGACCCGTAGCCCTGCTTATGATTTCGGGCTTTCTATACATAATCAGCGTGATAGTAGCAAGTCCGGCTATGGAGCCTGTAGCCGCGACTCTGGACGATTGGTACAAGGTGGTAGTAGGTTTCATCAATTTAGTAGGGGTTATCAGCCTTACTCAAGTCAACGGCCGTGCGGTACTCAGAAGGAGCGAAGGATGGTTTTACAATGCCATTTTGCTGGTAGTGCTCTACGGATATATCATCCTGGGCCTGGTTGGCGGCCTGCATAACGTTGCCTTCAACCTCATATACGATAACATCCTTACGCCAATACTTATGACCATCTTCTCGACACTTACCTTTTGGATTGGTTCTGCCGCATACAGGGCTTTCCGCGCCAAGAACGCGGATGCTGCTATTTTGCTGGTAGCCGCAGTCGTCGTAATGATCGGCCGCGTGACTCTAGGCTCTGCGATTTCGCCTGCAATCCCCAAAGCGGCTGAATGGATCCTCAATTTCCCGACTGTTGCGGGTATGAGAGCCATTGAAATGAGCGCTGCCATAGGCGGTATTGTGCTTGCCCTGAGAATGATAACCGGGCTCGAGCGCAGTTTCATGGGCTTTGATTGATTGCCGAACACGGAGGTGAGTTCATTGACCATATTTGAGAAGCTTGATTCTCTGGACAGGCGATGGGTTTTTGCTTTCCAAGCGCTGGTTTTCTGTATCGTTATCCTAAAGCCTGTAGGCTTGGCACTTACTGTCGGGGACCAGGTAAGGACGGCATACGAAACCATCGATAGCCTGCCTGCAGGGTCCATAGTGTGGTTTGGCACCGACTATCAGGCGGCAAACGCTGCAGAGTTGGAGCCGGCCGCCCTGGCCATCTTGAAACATTGCTTTCAGAAGAATTTGCGTGTGATTGGCGCCAGCACATGGCCGGAGGGCGGCGCCATGATGGCAAGGCTGCTCAATCAGGTAACGCCGGATTTTCCTGATAAGGAATATGGAGTAGACTTTTTGAACTTGGGCTATCGTCCGGGAGGCCAGGTGTGGCTGCAGCAGCTTACCGATGATCTCCCTGCTGCAGTAGGCGGAGTTGACCACTTTGGGGATCCCATCTCAGAATATCCCATCATGGACGGTCTCAACAAAATCCAGGACGTTGCCCTGATTGTAGGTATCCATGTGGGAACACCTGGAACCCCGGAGTACATCAGGGTTATAACTGATCCTCACAATGTACCTATGATCACAGTACTCCCTGCCGTGTCAGTAGCGGTTACCATGCCCTATTTGGCGTCAGGACAACTGGTGTCCATTGTGGCCTCTCTCAGGGGCGGCGCTGAATACGAATTGATTTCAGGATTCTCCGGTACCGCAATGACCGGGATGGACTCCCAGTCTTTCATGAACCTCACAATCGTGATCTTTGTGATCCTGGGTAACATCGGCTTCTTCTATAACAAGTACAAGAAGGGTGCAAGCGGAGGAGGTGGAGCTAATGTCTAATGACATCTGGGTTTGGATTGGCGCTTTTCTGACCCTGGGAACTTACAGCATTCTGTTCAAAGACAACCCTGTATACAGGGTGCTTGAGGCCTTGTTTGTGGCGATCTTGGCAGGACACTCTGTGGTTATCAACTGGTACAACTTCCAAAAGCCGACCCTTACCGGCCGGCTGGGTGAAGGCAAAGAGTGGACTCTGATAATACCCTTGTTTCTGGCAGCTCTCATGTACTTCCGGTATTCCCGGAAATATGCCTGGCTAGCCAGGTATCCTATGGCCTTTCTCATGGGTATCGGTGCTGCCTACGTGCTCACTAAGAACCTCAAGCCTATGTTCTTGGCTCAAGCCCGGGCTACAATGCTCCCTCTGTGGGTGCCCGGCAATATTGGTGCGACCATCAACAACTGGATTGTAGTCATAGGCGTAGCATCGGTGCTTACGTACTTCTTCTTTACCATTAGGAAACAAGGCCCCGTAAACGCTTTCAGCAGGGTCGGAAGGATTTACCTGATGATAGCGTTTGGCGCACTGTTTGCCGACACTGTGTTGGGGCGGGTCAGCGTTACCCTGGTTCGTTTCCAATTCCTCCTCCAAGATTGGCTAGGCTTAGGGATGTAAATGGATCAAGCGAGTGCCGTCCTGCCGTCGCTGCGTCTTAGGACGGCCGGGACGGGCTCGCACCTATAAGGGGATGAAACAACATGCAGACAATGGAACAGATTAGCAAGGAACTACTAGAAGCCCTGTGGCAGCTTGACCCTGTCCAAGCCACCAATTTGGGCGTATCCGGATTTGAAGGAATGCTACCTCCTGTGAACCCTGATCTGCGCCAAGAACTTTGTGCGCGGATTTCGCGGCTTGCAGGGCAATTAAAGGAACTGCTTGAAAGTGGGGTCTTGAGCGCATCTGAGATTTTGGATGCCGAAGTAGCTATTGCTAACATAGAAGCCAAAATGGCCCAGGAACCCCGCAAGGAAGACTGGAGAGCAAACCCCAATTGGTATGTTTCTCAGGTAAACAATGGGCTAAACGGGCTGCTCACAAAGGACTGGGAATCTACAGAACACCAAGTTGAGGCAATCCGACGCATGGTGGAAGCGGTGCCTGGGTTCGTCGAAGACGCCAGGCGGAATCTGATTGTGTCAAGCATCCCGAAAGAATGGATCGATGTTGCACTTCAAGCTATCTCAGGACACCAGCGTCTTCTCAAGAACTCAATACAACCCTTTGTCCAGGATGCAGTTGGCTACAACAGGGCTTTTGATCAGTTGTGCCAAGCATCCATAAGGGCTATGGGTGAATTTGGACGGTATCTCGAGGATATCCGGCCCAGGGCTACAGGTAGTTTTGCTTGCGGGCGTAGCTATTTCGAAAGGGTACTCCAGCAAGTACATATGGTGGACATGGATGCCGAAGAGCTCCGGGAATTCGGCTTGCAAAAGATCCAAGAGTATGAATCGGCACTGGAGGCAGCTGCCAAGTCCATAGATGCGGACAAACATTGGACACAGCTTATCGCTGAGTTCAAGGAGGATCATCCTACCCCTGACACCCTGCTGGATTCATATTTCAATGAAGGGCGGTTGGCAGAGGAATTCGTAAGGGAAAAGGACCTTATCACTATACCCGAAGGGCAGACGTGGGCAGTGGAACCGGTGCCTGAGTACTCCAGGGCGACCCATCCCCTGGGTTACATGCGTACCAGCCCGCCTTTTGCCCCAGGGTATCACAGCGTACTGCACATCACGCCTATCGACCCTAACGCAAGCCCCGAACGCCAAAAACAGCATTTGCGGGACAACTGTTACGCGTTTCAGCGCACTATTGCGTTCCACGAACTAATTCCGGGTCATCACCTTCAGGCTTGCCTAGCTAAGATAGGTGTATCTGACCTAAGGAAAAATTTCCGGTCCACTGTTTTTGTGGAGGGATGGGGGCTTTACACCGAGGTATTAATGGCTGAACAAGGATACTTGGATGAACCTGCGACAACCTTGATAAACCTCCGGAATGCCCTATGGCGCGCTGTCCGGGTTGTAGTTGATGTAGGCCTCCACGCGGGCGGTATGAGTCTGGAAGAGGCTACCAGGTTGCTTCAGGAAAAAGTGCGGATGGAACACCACATGGCTTCCGGAGAAGCTACAAGATATACTTTCAGCCCTACTTATCAATCCAGCTACCTGCTGGGTAAAGAGCAAATCCTTAAGCTTCGCAGTGAGTATCAGCAGAAACTGGGCGAGAAGTTTACACTTAAGGCATTTCACGACAAGCTCACAAGTTATGGCTCTATCCCAGTGGCGCTGGTCCGCAGGGAGATGCTGGCCGGGCGATAAGGGAAGGTACTTAGTTTTGTGGAGGGGTTAACATGCAGACAAATGCATGGTCACAGCAGGAACTTGAGGTTATCAAGTCGCTGGACCTACGAGTTGCCCGCCTGGTTTCAGATTACTTAGGCGGGCCATTGGAGACTGAGGCGCTTTTTGTGCCCACCAAAGACAATTTGAGCGAGATGGACTCGAAGGTAAGCCAACTCTTGTCGGAGATAAACCGGCTTGAAGACCCATTTTGGAAGAGCCACTTTACTGCTGCGTTAGAATCCCTGAGTTTCCAAATACAATGCAACACCAAGATGCCTTATGAATACATAACCAGGATCTCATCAAGTCTCGACAAGCTTATGATGGAGACAGGTGCCACGGGATCTGGACAAGAGGTTGAAACAGCCCTCAAGCGGTTAAGAGACACTGTGGCGGTAATCCAGGCTATAGACCAAGAGGTCCATACCCGCACTGATCTGGCAAAAAGCCAGCTGGCAGACGTTTTACCCTCTTTGTCCAAGAATGTTCAGCGATGCATTGATTTTGTTCAAGCACATGCAGCCACCCAAGGTGCTAAGGATGATGCCCAGGCCTTCGGCAACCAGGCGTTAGAAGCAATAAGAGGGTTGCAATCCAAGGTAAAGCCCGTGTATGTAGGCGAATTGGAGCCGGTGGACATACCCTTTGCAATCTCAGTGGAGAAGGGCATGCAAGTCCCCTTGGATTACCTCTTGTCCTGGTATGAAGAAGATGCAGTAAACAGGCGTAAAGAGTACTTCGAAATTGCTGAAGCAGATTTTCCTGGTCAAGATCCCAATCAGGTACTGATGTCCGGCCAAGGTTACGCTACAGTAGAGGAACTGTTTGCAGACATGAGGCAGATCCTGGACCTGCTTCAGGAGGAGTGCACCCGGTTTGTGGATTTACCTGAGGATGAATACTGCGACATTGGGCTGATTCCTGAAACCTGGCGGATGATGGTGCCGGGATTCATGTATCTGGGCGGATTAGTGGCTATCAATCCCGACAATCTAGCCTCATACCGCAGGGTGGGGCTTGAAACCACAGCCGTCCACGAAGTATATCCCGGACACCATGTACACAGCGTAAAGTCAGCCCAGCACGCTTTGCCCCACACTTTCAAGCTGGGCCTTTTCTGGTCCCGTTGTCTCCAAGAAGGAATGTGTGACCGTTCCATGGTCCTGATGACACCCTACCTTACAGATCCTGCAGCAAAGCTTTCTGTGGCCAAGCGGCTCTGGTTTACTGCCAGCAGGGCAAAGGCTGAAGTGGACATATATTACAACAAGAAGCCTGTTCAGGAAATCATCGACAACTATATGAACAACCTAGGCCTTCCCAGTTACAACGCCCACGCTCAAACCCGGGCTCACCTGATGCGTCCTGCCGACGCTATTTCATACTACACGGGTATGAAATATCTGGATGACCTGTACAACGAGGCAGGTCTAGGACTTAAAGAGTTCACCAACGAGATTTTCAGCTATGGCAGCATCCCGCTGGCTACCATGAAGCACATATTGGCGTTGCCTGAGGAGAAAAAGCAGCAGATAAGGACCCTGACTGCCCAATAGAGAGTATCTCAGCAATGGGGGCTTGTGAAAACAAGCCTCTCTTGCGTATCGCCGAGCAACCTGCAAATAGAAATCGATAGGAGGGATAGAGGTGCCGGCCACACAACACAGGCTGTTCTTGCAAAACTGCCGCCTTATAGATGGAACCGGAAGCCCTGCCGTAGAGAGCGCTTCAGTGGTGATAGATTTGCCCTCCGGGCAAATAATCTATGCAGGAAAGCAGGGTAATCCAGGCGCCCCTTTGCCTAAGCAGAATGACCAGGTGATAAACCTTGAGGGGCACACTGTTTTGCCGGGCCTGTTTAACGTCCACACCCACCTAGGGCTCAAACTGCCCTTTACCCCTTACAAGCTTGACCCCTATACACAGCCGTACTGGGCTCTTATATGTTACAGGCGGACCGTGGAAGCTTTGCTCTGCGGTGCTACCACCCTAAGATGCCCCGGCGGCCCCCACGGCGCAGACATTGCCGTACGTAATGCCATTGACAAGCAGATGATTTGGGGTCCCCGTCTGGTGGTGGCAGGTGGGATCCTTTTGGCCCATGGAGGCCACGGACATAACAGCGTTGGCACCATTGAGTGCAGCGGAGTTGCCCAGTTTAGGGAAGCAGCCCGCATTCAACTGAGGGAAGGGGCAGATTTCACAAAAATCTGCCTTACAGGTGGCTTGGGTACTCCTGGTGAGAAGTTTACCGATAAGCAAATGACTGACGATGAGGTAGCTGCAGTTGTGGAAGTGGCCCATATGTCCGGCAAGAGGGTGGCGGCCCACGCCGGCGGAGACAAGCCCGTCCAAGAATGTGTACGCTTGGGAGTAGACTGCATTGAACACGGGTATGTGCTCAGCCAAGCTACAGTGGAACTCATGGCAGAAGCAGGTACGTATTTGGTGCCTACACTGGCTGTAACCCACGCCTTCGATTACTTGGAAGCCCATGGCAGTCCCGCATTTCAGGTAGAGAAAGCAAGGGAAGCTGCTCGTTTCCACAAAGACAGCATTACAAGGGCAATAAAGGCAGGAGTCAAGATTGCCGTGGGTACCGATTTGCTTCCCTCGGATCCTTTGGATGGAACCAATGCTACTGTGAGGGAAGTTGAACTGCTGGTAGAAGCGGGTATGACGCCCTTGGAAGCCATCAAAGCGGCAACCCTCAATTCTGCCGAACTTTGCCAGGTAGACCATATCACCGGTTCCTTGGTTGCCGGAAAACAGGCAGATCTGATAGCGGTCAAAGGAGCCCCGGATAGAGAGATATCAGACCTCAGAAACCTGGCGTTAGTCGTAAAAGACGGACATATCGCACGGAGCGAAGTTCCCGGACATGAGACACAGCCTTTTGGGATTTTGCCGCCCGGCGTACCCGTGGAAGGCGGAACCTTTAAGGTGTGGTAAACACAGAAGACAGTACTTCGGAGGTGTAAGCGCGTGGCAGATAAATGGACGGAGCAAATACTTGAAACGGTCCGCAAGCTGGACCTTGATATCGCCAAATTAGTGTCGAGATACACAGGTGGCCCTTGGCACAAGGATGAGCTGTTCATGCCCACAGAGGGCAACCTTAAGGCTATGAAGTCTTCCATCAGCGATTTGAAGGCCAAGGTTAACGCTTTGGCAGACGATTTTTGGCGGGCCCATTTTACCTCGGTGCTTGAGTCCCTGGAGTTCTCAATTGAATGCAACACCAAGATGCCCTACGAGTTTATTACGCGGATCTCTGCCGGGTTTGACAGCCTCGTAGGGGAAGCCAATCCGGCCACTGCACAGGAGCGTGCCAATGTGCTTAGCGCAAGGTTAGCGCAGCTGCCCGATTTGCTAGCCGCAGTAAACACGCTGCTTACGAGGTGCAGCGACCTTGGGCGGAGCCAGGTGGCAGACTTGCTACCACCCTTGTTTGGCAACATATCAAAAGGGGTAGCCTTCGTCCAAGCCTACGCTCAAGGTTCTTCCCTGGCAGCACAGGCCAAGAAACACGGGGATCACGCTCTTGCCGCTGCCGGGAAAATACAAGAAAGTGTAAAGTCGCTGCTCCTTAGTGAGTTGGAAGTGGTGGATATTCCTTTTGAATTCTCGGTTGAAAAAGGGATGCAAGCGCCCCTTGACTATGTGCTTTCTTGGTACGAAGAGGATGTGGAGTACAGGCGTCAGCAGTTTTTCGAAATGGCCCGGGAGATAGATCCTGACAAAGACGCCTACGACCTGCTCAATCACGGCACCCCTGGGTACTCATCTGTTGAAAGCCTGCTTGAGGACATGAAAAACATGATGGGCCAACTCAAGCGTGAAGCCCTTAGATTCATCGATCTGCCTCAGGAACACGAGCCATGTGGAGTAGGACTTATCCCACCCACATGGAGAATGGTTTGCCCTACGTTTATGCAAATCGGCGGCGCAGTGTGTATAAATCCTGACAACCTGGCTGCGTTTACCAGGGGGATGGTGGAAGAAACCCTGGCCCATGAAGTGTACCCCGGCCATTATACTTCCAAGATAAAATCGGGCCTAAATGATCTTCCCAACACCTTCAAGTTGGGATTGTTTATGTCCCGGTGCCATCAAGAGGGTATTGCCCACAGATCCGAATACCTTATGATCCCATACTACAAGGACCCCATCGCCAGGCTGGAGGCTGCCAAGCGAGGCTGGTACTGTGCATACAGGGTCAAAGCCGAGGTAGATCTTTACTACAACAAGAAGCCGGTGCAAGAAGTGATTGATAATTACATGAACCACCTCAACTGCACCGAGTACAGCGCCCAAGCTCAAACCAGGGCCCATATGATGCGTCCTGCTGACGGCATTTCTTACTACACGGGCATGCGTTACATCGAGGAGCTGTATCGCAAGTCCAACATGGATATGAAGGAGTTTACCAATCAGACCTTTGAGTTCGGAAACGTAGCTCTTAAGACACTTGAGCACATTTTGAGCCTTAGCCCTGAGAAAAAAGCACAGCTTAGGGCGTTTAGACCCTTGTCGTAGAGATAAGTTAGCGAGCCGGAGCAACGGACGGCACAATTCAGACGTCCGGCACGCAGGTATGAAGAAGTAGACATCGTGAAGGGAGAGGAACGAGTGAGTATCCGGAACAAGATGTCGCCCCAGTTTGCCAAGCTGGAAGGAGGGCTTTTCAGCAAAGTAACCAAAGCCGATGTGGGAGACTCGTACCTTGAGCTTATACGCAAAGGCATAGCCCCCATGGGCTGGGCAGACCCTTTCTATCCAGACGGAAAGATGCCTGAACATGTCCTACGGGCGACAATTGAATGTTTGCAGACGGGAGCTGCTTCCCACTACACAGTACCTATTGGTAACCCGGAACTGAGGCGGGTAATAGCCAAGAGGCTCAAAGAGTTTAACGGCATAGACTCGGACCCCAGCCGGAATATCCTTGTTACCCCCGGCTCCGACTCAGGGCTGTTTTACGCCATGCTGCCGTTTATCGAGCCAGGGGATGAAGTGATGGTACTTGACCCCAGCTACCCAAACAATTTTCTCAACGTTGAGCTTATGGGCGGGAAGATTGTAAGGATACCTTTGCGGGAGTCAAACCAATACCAGTTCGATATCGAAGACTTTGAGAAGCGGCTCTCAGACAAGACCAAGATGATCCTGATCACCCACCCGAACAACCCGACTACCACCGTGTTCCGCAGGAGCAAGCTTGAAGCGCTTGCCCAGTTTGCGGTGGAAAACGACCTGGTTGTTGTGGTGGACCAAGCTTTTGAAGATACAGTGTTTGACGGCATAGAGTTCGTCAACCTGGCTACCCTTCCTGGGATGTGGGAGAGGACCCTGTCAGTGTTTTCTGTATCCAAAGGCTTGGGACTAAGCGGCTTCAGAGTGGGCTATGTAGTGGCTGATGACGAAGTGATGGACGTGCTATACGGTGCGTGCGTCAACGTGCTTGGCGCAACTAATACCGCAGCCCAATTAGGCGCCATCGCTGCCTTGTCAGACTACAGTTTTGTAAATAAGTACAAGGAGATTTACGACAGGCGGCGCAAGTTGGCTTACGATATCTTCAACTCCATCCCAGGTGTGAGCATGCTTATGCCTGAATCAGGCTTCTATTCATGGATCAACGTATCCAAGCTGGGTGATTCCTCTGAGATCTGCGAGTTTCTCATAGAGGATGCCCAAGTAGCCGTCAATGACGGCAAGACCTATGGCCACGAAGGCAGCGGTTACATCCGGGTGATCCACGGGGCTCTTACCAATGAAGAGCACGCGATAGACGCACTCTTGAGAATAAAGGAATCCCTTGAGCGGCTGGCGAAGATAAAGGGGATAGCAGACTGATATCTGCAGGTTAGGTGGAGTTTTGCGGCGGCAGGCGGGCGCATGCCTCCAGGCGCGAGCTGCTAACGCACGATGTCCAGGGCATGAACCGGACCCGCCTGCCGATGGCTCTTTGCAATACTGAACATATTCTGAAAGAGCGTGGCATTTTAGCATGGCAGCAAACAAACCAACACACAGACCAGACCTAGCTGAATTGCAGAGCCAGATAGTGTTAGATGGGGATTCAAAACTAGGATTACAAGAGTTTGCTTACGGCCGCTTCGAATGGATTAGGCTTCCTGATGAGCAGACTCCCGATGGGATCACCATTGGAAGAGGTACCATTGAACCTGGAAAAGAATGGCCCGAACACTACCACAGCGGTTATGAACAAATGCTGTATGTGGTGTCGGGTACAGGTATCCATTGTGTCAATGGGGAACTAAGGCAGCTCCGTCCAGGTGTTGTGGAATACCTTCCTGCAGGTGCCCGTCACTACGTGCGCAACACAGGCGATGAGCCTCTGGTGCATCTGTCTGTGTACCATCCGATTATGCCCAAGGAAATCAAAGATCTTGCTCATTCCTTAGAGGACGGGCAGGATGACCTTAACCAGGTCAGCGCTGCTGAGCTCTTGCCTGCCTCTACTATGCAAAACATCCAGGACAAGTTTGCCGAGGCAGTGGATTTGGGCGTGATAATGGTCGACGTGGAAGGTAATTTGGTAACAAGGCCCACACGGCTGCCTCAGCTTTGCATTTATCTGCGCTCCCTGGGCAAATCCAGGCTAAACTGTCCCGCGTTTGACCCAGCCTCTGGTGCAAGAGCTTCTGAGGAAGGACATCCTACTATCTTGGAGTGCTGCCCGGGCATAGTGTGCGTGGTAATGCCCTTAAGGGGATGTGGCAAGCTGGTTGGACATATGGCTTGCGGTTTTGTGAAGATCCAAGAGCCCGCCAAGGAGCACCTAGACCGGCTAAAAAGCATTGGGGAGTCGTTGGGGCTGCCCGTAGACACCCTTCTTGCGTACTATCACGGGATCGAGGTGGTGCTAAAAGCCCAGATTGTAGCTGCGGCTTCATCTCTTGAATCAATCGCCAATGCAATCACTTCTTACCATGTGCGCGAGGCTCAGAGACGGTTGGAAAGCCAATACCATGCAGAGATGGTAAAGAAACTCCAGCTGGTAAGGACATTGGAACGAGAAGTTCAGGAAGCAGAGTTCCGTGCCCTTGAGGCCCGGATAAATCCACATTTCCTGTTTAATGCCCTCAACACTATTGCAGAGGCAGCTTCAGAAGGTGGATCAGACGTCGAGGAAATAGTGTATTGTCTTTCTGATTTCCTGAGATTTAGCCTTAGGAACACCAAGTCAACTACTACGCTGCGGGAAGAACTCCGTTGCCTCAGAAACTACCTACGTATTCAGCATGCCCGGTTTGGTGAGGGGCTTAAGACCAGGATTGCGGCACATCCTTCAGAATCTGAGCTGGCGGATCTGGTCGTACCGTCTATGATACTCCAACCCCTTGTTGAAAACGCGATATCCCACGGGTTGGCAGAGCTTAATTATACAGGTTTGATAGAGGTACACATCAGGGAGGCCGGTGGCCGACTTCGTATAACTGTGTCTGATAACGGGGTGGGCTTTGAGGATCAGATTGCCATGGGTTTTTCCTTGCTTGATGAGGAGAGAAAGCCCCAGGGTATAGGAATCAAATATGTGATTACAAAACTAAGGCATACCTTTGGTGATGATTGCTCCTTTTCCATAAGGAGTGTGCCTGGGCAGGGGACCAAGGTAATATTGGACATGCCTGCAGTGTGGTCAAGGGGGTAAAACATTTGTCTGAAAACATTAGGATTGCCCCGGATTTCAAACTAAGGGTCATCTTAGCTGATGATGAGCCTGTCGCCCGCCGCCTCCTTAGGCGAAATCTATGCCGTTCGGCGCCTAATGTTGAAGTGGTGGGGGAGGCTTCAAACGGATATGAACTCCTGTCGCTCCTGGAAAGCGTAACCGCGGACATGGTATTGCTGGACATCATGATGCCGGGCCTAAATGGCCTTGAAGCCTTCAAACGATTGGGGCGCAAAGCAGAGGAGTTGAAAGTAATAATAGTGTCTGCCTATGACAGGTTTGAGTTTGCTCAAGAAGCCCTCAATCTAGGCGCTTTCGCCTATCTGCTGAAGCCGGTCAGGCCCAGTGAACTCAAGCAGTCGATCAGGAAATGTGCTTCTAAGATCATGGAGGAACGCGCTGCGGTATCGTCCAGGGTTGGTCTCCCTGGTTCTGTAATGGACGGACGAGCGGCCGATGAACTTCAACCCCTGGTTGATGCTGATGAGTCTTCAACAAGGCGCCTACTTATGACGGCCAAATCAATAATAGAGCAAAGAGCTCACGAAAAACTCACTTTGTCTGATGTGGCGGCTGAAGTGTTCATAAGTCCGTGGTATCTAAGCAGGTTGTTCAAACATATATGCGGAATCAATTTCCACGATTATCTCACAAAGATAAGAATCGATAGGGCCAAGGCTTTGCTCCGTGATACCCAGATGTCCTGCATGGCCGTAGGGCAACGGGTCGGGTATGATAGCCCCAGCTACTTCAGCCAGGTGTTCAAGCAAATCACCGGGATGTCCCCTACTGAGTTCAGGCAACGGTCCTGTCATAGCCCACGACAGATCTAGTTGTGCGATGTGGCAAAGTCTGGCTTGCACAAGGCGGAAACCCAGGCAAGACCGGGCGTTCCTTATTGGTTTTGTCCTCCTAGCACATCCTAGTCGGTGGGCCACTCTTCCGGTGAAAAGTCAGCCTGATGCTCTTGACCGTGATGGTTCCAGATATGTCTATCTTCCATCTGCCGCAAAGCTAGAGACATTTGGTCTACTTGTTGCTGGTTTTGTTTGAACTCGTCCTTAAGTTCCAGAGCCAGTGCTGACACGAGGATATTGGCCAAGGCAATGGGGGCGGTAATCGAATTGTAAAACACAGGTGAGTAGGTTGGACAGGCAAATGTCACTGTTGCATGCTTGGCAACGGGGGATGTTAGCTTGTCTGTGATGCAAATCATTTTATTGCCACGTTGCCTCAAGTATTCAACAAGGGTGATGATGCGCCTCGAATACTGTGGAAACGACACTATGATGAACACATCGTTGTTGTTTACCCGCAGAAGTTGGCTTGCAATGTCATAAAAAGTGCCCAATTCGAAATGGACTACATCCAAACCGAGGTTGGTTAACCGTAGCTTGATGAAATCGCTTACCATCTTGGAAATATTCCCGCTGACGGTATGAACGCGCCTGGATTCTTTCAATAGAGCAACTGCCGATTTTATGTCACCTGTCTCGAGCAATGTGAGCATTTGATTTAGCGTTTGCTGCTCTTGTTCGATGATTTCGCTTAGTCCATCCTGCTGTAGGCTGCTTATGGCTGTGGCTATCTTTTGACTCGGGGACAGCTTCTCGCTGATATAGTGCTGCAGCTTGGTCTTGAGTTGTGTGTAGTTCTCATATCCGATTGCACGGGCGAAGTTAATAATGGTTACTTCCGACACCTGAACTCTGTCGCTTAGTTCCTTTAGCGATAGAAAACAGGCTTTATCCGAATTTTGCAGCAGGTAATCTGCGATCCGCTTCTGTGTGCGCGTCAAAGAAGAGTAGGCGCCTTGAATTCTGTGGATTACGTCCATATGATCAACCACCCTTTTCCAGAATAACACAAACCGGATTGTCAAAGGTATAGTACCTCAGTCACTTTTTAAAGTTAAAAATATACTGACAACAGTTTTTTAAATCAAATACTTAAACATCAGGCAGGATATTTCAATTCCCTGTAGAAAAAACTACTCGGTTAAAGCTCTACAGCATCGGGGTTTACACTACCACACATCCTTGTCAAGTCGGCCTGGCGATTCAAAAGCAACTTCACAAAATGAGGACGGGCCTTTGGTGGCACGCAGAGTCTTGACCGATGCATGAGTATGCGGTAGAAGTGGCCAATCAGTCCTGGCGTGTCAAGGGTTTGCGCTAATGGCTAGACTAAACGTGGTCAATCTGAAAGGGGGTGTGTAGTACTACAAGTTGGAGTGAGTAGATATGCAGGAATTTGGATTTGCCCACATGAACAACCTAGCACCGGTTGCGGCACCTTAGCCACAGGTATCAAGCAGCAGTCATCCCAGTGTTTGCAGTATCCTTTACAATACCTTATCCCGTTACAAGCCACCTTGAACGTCAAGACCACAACAGGGCCATGAAAATGGGGCAGACAAGTGGCTACCTTCATATTAGAACTGCGTTTCCTCGTGTAGGTTGCATCTTCTGAGAATGGCCTGAGTGACAAACAGCAAGCAACTTTCAATTATGAGTAGGGGGGAAACCATGATATTCGAAGGACGAGCAGCGATAGGAGTCGCTGGAATCGTATTTGCCCTTGTTTTTGCGGTGAGGATTTATACTGCCAAGAAGGGGTATTATGTTCCGAAACTAAGGCGGTTGCCGGCAGTAGATGCCATCGACGAAGCTATCGGCAGGGCAACCGAAATGGGACGGCCTGTGCATCAGGCGTTAAGTTACCAGAGTATTACCCAATCCGCTGCCAACGCAATGCTGCTTGCTGCTATTTCCGTATCCCGGTACATAGCACGCAAGACGGCAGAACTAGGTACTGACCTAATAGTAACGGTAGGTGCGTCTGAGACTTACACCGTGGCTGAAGAAGTTGTGAGGACTGCCTACCTTGAAGCCGGGAAACCTGAAGCTTATGATCCCACGTCTATGGTTCGATTCCTTNNTTAGCGGTGAAATCAAATGGCTACGGAGAATTCCCACTGCCTTGATGGTTGGAGTGGGGTCAGGCCTGGCTTTTACACGGTTTGCCCAGTCTGACTTGGTAGGCCAAATCCGCGGGACCATGCTACCCCTAAACGACATCAACAACATCATTATCGTACTCGGGGCGCTTTGCACCATCGCATATTTCTTCTTTACCAGCGAAAATAAGGCGGTAGTGGGAATGAGCAGGGTAGGCAGGCTCCTTATGATGATCGCTTTCGGCTCCGCTTTTGGTAACACCCTCATGGGCAGGTTGTCCCTGTTCATAGGCAGGTTGAAATACCTGTTAGGTGACTGGTTGGGCATTTTGTAGTCCTGTAGACATACCGGTAATGTGAACCGACCGGTGTCATAAGGTGGACTGAGGCAAAAGCATATGGGGAGGCGGAAGTCTTGAAGAAGACATATACACGTACAATAGAAGATCTTATGCCCATGAACTTGGAATTCCATCTGTTTGGCGAAGGTTCACCGAGAGTGTTCTTCTCAGGGGGTATCCACGGAGGCGAAGCCACAGGCATACATGTGGCTCAGCGGGTGGTAGAGTTTCTTGAGAAAACCCCCCTCAAAAAGGGTTCTGTAAAAGTACTGCCTGTTGCCAATGTGGCAGCATTCCGCCGTTTGCAGCGCACTTCTCCTTACGATGAACTAGATCTTAACCGCATCTTTCCGGGGGACCCTGAAGGTACGCCGTCCCAGGCCCTTGCCAACCTAATTTGGGAGGAAGCCAAGGATGC
>LFRM01047872.1_pt1 | contig 23687 bp, 30 predicted proteins | sample 618341 | NCBI WGS metagenome assembly LFRM01 (sample SAMN03654438, study PRJNA283298) | anaerobic digester metagenome | isolation source: pool of bioreactors CSTR01a, CSTR02a, and CSTR03a thermophilic anaerobic... | place: Denmark: Kgs. Lyngby | collected 2014-05-21 | reverse complement strand
ACCGTATGTAAGCCAATGGATGCTCCACCCATAACGACAGTTTGGGTGGTGAGGTTCACAATAGAAACTGATTATACTTTGCTTGCAACCGAGCAAATAAAGACGAGGTTGGGTGCTTTTTACGAAAACCTTGTTGCAAAGCCGAAAAAGAAGCAGAGAAAGATTTCTGCCTTTCATACTTATTATGCTGGGCTAGATATTGGTTCGACATCGACAAATGCTGTAATAATAGATGAGAACAAGAACACAGTATCCTTTGCCACTGTGCCTACTGGAGCCAAGGTGGCAGAAAGTGCCCAAAAAGCATTGGCTGAGGCTTTGGAAAAGTGCGGTCTTGAAAGGAAAGATATAAGCAAAATCGTCACCACCGGCTACGGCAGAGGCAGAATTGATTTTAGGACAAAAGATGTTACAGAAATAACCTGCCATGCAAAAGGTGCGTATTTCTTCAATCCCAGCGTCAGGACAATCATAGATATAGGTGGTCAGGACAGCAAAGTGATAAGACTGGATGCAACCGGAAAGGTCATTGATTTTGTAATGAATGATAAATGCGCTGCTGGTACAGGACGTTTTCTTGAAATGATGGCTCAGTCGCTGCAGCTAAGCCTTGAAGAGATGAGCACATACGGATTAAACTGGAACGAGGAGATAGCTATTTCAAGCATGTGTTCGGTGTTCGCGCAATCGGAAGTCGTGTCATTGATCGCTTCTGATAAAAAACTGGAAGATATAGTTCACGGCATTAACAATTCAATAGCTGCCAAAGTTATTTCCCTAGGCAGGCGGGGAAAGCTTGCAAGAGAGTTTATGATGACTGGCGGTGTGGCGAGAAATATTGGAGTGGTGCGAGCGCTTGAAGAAAAGCTTGATGCGGAAATAATTGTTCCCAAAGAACCGGATCTCTGTGGAGCGTTGGGAGCAGCACTGATCGCTTCTGAAGATTAAAGTGCTCACCCAGACGGGATATTAAATCAGTAAGCGAAAGATTTTTTCCCCAAGGATTGACAGAACCATCTCCTATTCGCTATAATGTGTAAAGGTTAAATACTTTACAGGATAGAGCGATGGAACGAATAGCAAAACTCGGCCTTTTATGTGATTATTACGGCAGGCTTTTAACAGAGCGTCAGCTGTTGGCCTGCAGGCTCCAGTGCGACGAGGACAGGTCCCTTGCCGAGATCGCCGAAGAGCTTGGGATCAGCAGGCAGGCTGTGCACGATCTCATCCGCCGTTCGCAAGAGACCATGGAAACTTTGGAAAAAGCTTTGGGACTTGTGGAAACAAGCTTGAAGCGGCAGAAGGCTTTAGGGGAGATCGCCTCCCAGCTTCTAGAGCTTGCCGAGGAGCTTGAGGAAAGCAAGGCAAAACGCCTGCGGGAACTGGCTGCAGAACTTGAAAAATGGAGGTGAAAGCGTGTTTGGCAATTTGACTTCCAGGCTTGAGGAAACCTTTCGCCGCCTCAGGGGCCGGGGCAAACTCAGCGAGGCAGACGTGGATCAGGCCATGCGGGAGGTACGGATGGCCCTTTTGGAGGCAGACGTTAATTATAAAGTGGTCAAAGACTTCACAGCCAAGGTGAAGGAGCGGGCCAAAGGGCAAGAGGTGCTCGCCAGCATTACACCAGCCCAGCAGGTGATCAAAATCGTCTACGATGAGCTGGTGGAGCTGATGGGGGAAAAGGAAAGCAAGATCAAATTCAGCTCTACTCCCCCCACTGTGATCATGCTCTGCGGGCTGCAGGGTGCAGGCAAGACCACAACTGCAGCGAAACTTGCAGCTCACTTGCGCAGGCAGGGCAGAAAGCCCCTCCTGGTCGCAGCAGACATCTATCGGCCTGCTGCTGTGAAACAGCTGCAGATTCTAGGCGACCAGATCTCGATTCCCGTTTATCATCAACAGGGAGCAAGTCCTGTGCAGATTGCACAACAAGCTGTGGACCATGCCAAAGCTGAAGGGCTGGATGTGGTGCTCATCGACACAGCCGGGCGACTGCAAATCGATCAGCCCATGATGCAGGAGCTGTCTGCTATTCGTGAGCTGGTGGAGCCAGATGAGATCCTGTTGGTGCTGGACGCCATGACAGGCCAGGAGGCAGTGGACGTCGCGAAAACCTTTAACGCGCGCCTCGAGCTGGACGGCGTTATCCTCACCAAATTGGATGGCGATGCCAGGGGCGGTGCTGCCCTTTCCATCCGTTCAGTGGTGGGAGCGCCCATTAAGTTCGCAGCCACAGGAGAAAAACTGGACGCTTTGGAAACCTTCCATCCGGACCGCATGGCCTCCCGGATTTTGGGCATGGGCGATGTGGTGAGCCTGGTGGAGAAGGCCCAGCAGGCTGTGGACCTTGAGAAAGCCAAGGAAATGGAGAGAAAGCTGCGGAAAGCCCAGTTTACCTTGGACGATTTCCTCTCCCAGCTCGAGCAAATGAAAAAAATGGGACCTTTGGATCAACTCCTGCAGATGCTGCCTGGTGTAGGCGGTGCCAAAGCTTTGAAGAACTTGCAGGTGGATGAGAAGCAGCTGGACAGAATCCAGGCCATCATCCAGTCCATGACCGTTGAGGAGCGGAACAATCCGGGGATCATCAACGGCAGCAGGAAAAAAAGGATCGCCTTGGGCAGTGGCACTAAAGTGCAGGATGTAAATAGACTGCTGAAAGACTTTGAGCAGACTAGAAAAATGATCAAACAGCTGACAAGCGGCAGAATGGGCAAAGGCTGGCCCTTTGCTTTTCATTGAAAGGAGGTGAGTTGAGATGGCAGTGAAAATTCGGCTGCGCAGGATGGGAGCAAAAAAACAACCTTTTTATCGTCTGGTGGTTGCAGACTCCCGCTCCCCAAGAGACGGCAGATTCATTGAGGAGCTGGGCTGGTATAACCCCCTTACCTCCGACGATAAAGTTGAGGTTGATGAGGATAAAGCCCTCTCCTGGTTACAAAAGGGCGCTCAGCCAACTGACACAGCAAGACGCCTTTTGCGGAAAGCAGGCGTGATGAAAAAGTTCCATGAATTGAAAAATCAAAGGAGTGACAATCAATGAAGGAACTTGTAGAACTGATTGCTAAAGCATTGGTAGATGAGCCAGATGCTGTTTCCGTGAACGAGGTTGAAGGCGAACAGTCCATGATCCTGGAGCTGAGAGTGGCGCCAGATGACATGGGCAAGGTCATCGGCAAACAGGGAAGAATTGCCAAAGCCATCCGCACCGTTGCGAAGGCAGCAGCTACCCGCAAGGGCAAGAAAGTTGTGGTGGAAATCGTCGAATGACCCTGCCTGACGGTTGGGTGCGCATCGGCAAAATCGTTGCCCCCCATGGGCTGGCTGGCGGACTGAAAGTCTATCCCCTGACAGATTTTCCAGAGCGCTTCCTCAAAACAGAAGAGGTGGCTCTACAGCTGCCTTCTGGCCCCCAGGTATGTAAGGTTGAGGAGGCGAGGCTGCAGGGATCTGTCTGCATTATGAGGCTTGCCGGCATCTGCGACCGCACAGCTGCGGAAAAACTGCGGGGGACCTTTCTTTTGGTCCCAGAGGACCGGCTGGTTCCTCTGCCGGAAAACCACTACTATATTTACCAGCTGATGGGACTTGATGTCTACACAGATGAAGGCGAGCTTTTGGGGAAGTTGGCCGATGTTCTCCCTACTGGGGGCAATGACGTTTGGGTGGTGCGGACGGAAAAAGGCGAGGTTTTACTTCCTGCCATTCGCCAGGTGGTCCGCAAGGTGGATTTAGAGGCGAAACGGATCGTGGTCCATCTGCTGTCCGGACTTGTGGATTAGGTGAAGAAGATGCGTTTTGACATTCTGACCCTCTTTCCTGAAATGTTCCAGGGCCCTTTCAGCCACAGCATTCTCAAACGGGCCCAAGAGCGATCTCTCATCGAGATTCACGTCCACTATCTGAGAGATTGGGCTCTGGATAAGCACAAGCTCACAGACGACGCCCCCTACGGAGGCGGCGCCGGCATGGTGATGAAGCCGGAACCCATCTTTCGAGCAGTAGAGGATCTTTCCCAGGGGTCAGGGGAAGGGTTTGAGGTGATCCTCCTCACGCCCCAGGGCGTGCCCCTTATCCAAAGCCTTGTGGAGGAGCTGGCAGCAAAAGAGCATCTTTTGCTCATCGCCGGCCACTATGAGGGAGTGGACGAGCGGGTAAGGCAAGCGCTTGTGGACCGGGAAATATCCATCGGCGACTACGTCCTCACAGGCGGAGAGCTGCCGGCAATGGTGCTGGTGGATGCCATCAGTCGCCTTCTGCCGGGCGTTTTAGGCGAAGAAGAGTCTGCCAGGGACGATTCTCACACAACAGGCCTTTTGGAATATCCCCACTACACAAGGCCTAGGGAGTTTCGGGGGCTTTCTGTGCCTGAGGTTTTGCTCAGCGGCGACCACGCCAGGATCGCCCGCTGGCGCCGCAAGGAATCTCTCCGGCGGACACTTTTGCGCAGGCCGGAACTCTTAGCTACCGCGCCCCTTAGCGAAGAGGATTTGCAGCTTCTAGCTGAAGTCAGGAAAGAGGAAGGTAAATAATTGACTTTCCCTTCTCCTGTGATATAATTTTGATTAGAGAAGGGAATATTTTCACTCGCAAAGGCGGTCCGCTGCTTCAGAGCATGAACGTCTTTGGAAGGAGGAAGTAAATTGAATTTGATCGAAACAGTGGAAAAAGAATTTCTAAGATCAGACATTCCAGAATTCAGACCTGGTGACACTGTCCGGGTTCATGCGAAAGTTGTGGAAGGCGGCAGGGAGAGGATCCAGGTTTTCGAAGGAATTGTGATCAGGAGACAAGGTGGGGGTCTGACTGAATCCTTCACCGTGCGGAAAATCTCCAGCGGTGTTGGGGTAGAGAGGACCTTCCCAGTCCATTCCCCGCGGGTAGCGAAAATAGAGGTAACAAGACGCGGCAAAGTGCGGCGAGCCAAACTCTACTACCTGCGCACACGTTCCGGAAAGGCCGCCAGGATTAAGGAAAGAAGATAGGGGGCGCAAGCTGTGACGCCAGCCGTCAAAGCTCAGATTCTTGAGTACGTAGAATCTTTCGTCACTGCAGCCATTTTGGCTGCCGTCATCATTATCTTTATCGGCCAGAATTTTTTGGTCCAGGGCAGCTCCATGGAACCAAATTTCCACGATAGAGAGCGTCTCTTTGTGGAAAAGATCAGCTATCGCTTCCGGGAGCCTCAAAGGGGAGAGGTTGTTGTCTTCAAATACCCCGCTCACCCAAGGCGCAAGTTCATCAAAAGGGTAGTGGGGGTTCCTGGCGATGAAATCAAGATCAGGGATACTAAAGTTTACATTAACGGGGTACAATTAGAAGAGGACTACCTCGACAGCATCACCTATGGCGAGTTCGGTCCTGTTTACGTTCCCCCAGGACACGTCTTCGTTTTGGGAGACAACCGCAACAACAGCGAAGACAGCCGTTTCTCTGACGTTGGTTTCGTCCCCTTTGAAAACGTGGTGGGCAGAGCCTGCTTCCGCTGGTGGCCTCCCACCCAGATGACGGTCATCAGGCGGCCTGATGTATTTCAACAGCTTGATAAATGATAAAGCGGCGCAATAGCGCCGCTTTATTTGTGAACGGAGGTTAGAGATGCAGCGCGGTCTACCAGGACATATGCAGAAAGGGCGCCTGGCCATTGCAAAATACGCCAAAGTATTGGACTGCTGCCTTCTGGTTTTAGACAGCAGAGCGCCCTGTAGCACCTGGGATCCCAAAGTTGCAAAGCGTTTTTCCCGCAAACTGCTAGTGGTGTTGAACAGGGCAGATCTTGCAGAACCTGAGAAAACCCGCCGCTGGGAAGAACACTTCAAAGAAAAAGGATATGCTGTCGAGGTGGTGGATGCCAAATCAGGCACAGACATAATGAGGCTGCGGCAAGCCCTGGAAAGCAGAGTCAAGGGAACAAAGCCCCTGAGGGTTGCTGTGTTAGGCCTTCCGAATACTGGAAAAAGCACGATCCTCAATAGACTCATAGGCAGAAGGGCGAGCAGGGTTGAAAACAGGCCAGGCGTCACCCGCGGTCCCCAGTGGGTTCGGGTAGGGAAGCTGGAAATTTTGGATACCCCAGGGATAGTTTCGAAAAAAGCGGACCTTGAAAACCCAATTTTAGCTGCCCTTGGCCTTGTGGCTGCAGATTCACAAATGGCAGCGGAGTGGCTCCTTGAGCGAATTCTCATCCCCAACTCTCCAGCCCTGACCTACTTCGGCCTCCAGGAGCCGCCCAAGCAGGGGGAGGAGCTTTCCGAGATCGCCAAAAGCCAAGGCTGGCTCCGCCAGGGGGGACAGCCGGATCTCGCCCGGGCTGCCCAGGGAGTTTTGGCAGCTTTCCAAAACGGTAAGCTGGGAAGATGGACATTGGAGGAGGCTTGATCCGCCCCTTACTTTACCGTTTAGGAGGATTCTCCAACCGAAAGGCGAAATATTCTCAGGAGGGAAAAACATGCCAAATTGGCTTGCAGAAGAAGAAGCAAGGCAGATAGGTGCGAGAGCTGTGGCAGGAGTGGATGAGGCTGGCAGGGGCCCTCTTGCAGGCCCAGTTGTGGCAGCTGCAGTAGTCCTGCCAGAAGGAGCTCTTAACCTGCCTTTTGACGATTCCAAAAAGCTGACTGTCAAGAGAAGAAACCTCCTCTATGAGCAGATCAAGGAAATGGCCCGCATTGGCATTGGCCAGGCAGAGCCAGGGGAAATTGAAGAACTGAACATTTTAGACGCTACTTTCCTTGCCATGCGGCGGGCAATAGAGGCGGTTGGCTTTGTTGACTACGTGCTTGTGGACGGAAATATGCCCATTAAAAACCTGTCTTTGCCGCAAAGACCGATTGTGAAGGGCGATGCCGCTTCCTTCAGCATTGCTGCTGCGTCCATTATCGCAAAAGTGACAAGGGATAGACTCATGGACCAATTGGCAAAAATGTATCCTTATTATGGCTGGCAGCGCAATCGTGGTTATGCGACGAAAGAGCACCTCGAGGCTCTGAGGAAATATGGACCTAGCCCTGCTCATCGTTTTTCCTTTGAACCGATTGCCTCCATGATTGGGAGTGAGCCTTATTGCGCAGGATAAGAACAGAACAGCTGAAACCAGGCATGATTATCGCCAGACCCATTTACTCAGATGATGGAAAAATCCTCTTAAATTCCGGTGTTGAATTGAAAGAACACTTTATTCTGCGCCTCGAGCAGTTGGGAATCGCCTCTGTCTACATCCAGGATGATCTGGGCGATTACGAGATCCCTGAGGTAATTTCTGAAGCAACTCGGGTGAAAGCTATCCAAACGCTGCGCAACAGCGTCAATCAAATGAGATTGGGCAAGACTTTGGATTTGACCTCAGTGGAAGAGAGCGTTACCAAAATCATCGATGAGGTGCTTGACAATGACGATGTCCTCATCAGCCTCACCGATATCCGCAGTTTCGACAACTACACATACGGACACTGCGTCAATGTAGCTATTCTCTCTTTGGTCTGCGGCATTTCCATGGGAATGAGCAAAGCAGATTTGAAGCAGCTGACTTTGGGAGCAATGCTGCACGATATAGGTAAAATAAAAATCCCTGAAGAGATCCTGAAAAAACCTGGCCGCCTCACCACAGAAGAATATGAGACAGTGGTGAAACACGCAGCTTTCGGGTATGAGATTGTCAAGAAAATCCCTCGCTTTCCGAGAAGGGCGGCTTTGGTCATCTACCAACACCACGAACGAATTAACGGCTCAGGTTATCCGCAAAAGCTGAAAGGAGAACAAATCGATCTGTTCGCCAGGATAGCCGCCATCGCAGATGTATACGATGCCATTACTGCTGATCGGGTTTACCAGAAAGGGATTTTGCCGTCTGAAGCGATTCGTGTGCTCAAAGGATTAGGCAGTTTTCACTTTGACCTGGACGTTCTCTCCCATTTTGTGAAGAACATCGCGCTTTACCCTGTTGGCAGCAGTGTTGTTTTGTCAGATGGTACATCAGGTGTGGTAGTGGACGTCAATAAGCGTTATCCAGCAAGACCTATCGTCCGAGTGCTTTTTGATGGGAAAGGAAAGAAATGTGAGCCATATGAAGTTGATCTAATGAAAAATCAAGAGCTGGAAGTCACGAGCACGAGTTGGTAGGGGACTTTATGGGGGGGATTAAAGTGCGGCAAAAGAGAAAAGAACTGGAGAAAAAGGCTGAAGAACTCCGGGAGAGGTTGGACAGACTAGCTGCAGAGAAAAAAGAGAGCCTTGCCACAGCCGAGCTGCTTGAACTTTCCCAACAGCTGGATCAGATTCTGCTCGAATGGGAAAAATTAAAATCAGAAGAGGAATAGGAAGGCAACTTAAGGAGAAGCTACTAGATGAACAAATACCCGGGCGGGAGGAGGAGAAAGATGGATAATGCCGCCGGGATCCGTCACCTGTATGCTTGTCCTTCCTGTCAAGAAGAAACCTGGCATCATCTATCTGTTTTGTCAGAGGATCGCTGGGGCCTGACCTGCCTTACCTGCGGAGTTACCTCTCTTTTGACAGGAGAACAATACCTGGAAGCGCAAAGCTGGGAAGAGCTGGACGATGCCATGGATTTATTGGAAAAAACCTGGCAGTCAATGCCGGAATCTCCCCTGGACGATGAGGACTGAACTTTACTTTTTGGAATTGGCTGGTTATAATAAATTGAAAACTGACTGGAGGGGGGAAAATGCAGGAGAGGGTAATTCAGCTGGTAAGCATTTTAATAAAAAAACTGGTGGAAAAAGGCCAAGACCCCAGTGCACTGTTGACTAAGCTTGCAGAGAGCGGCTTTTCCCAGGAGGAAATCCACTCTGCTTTGGAGCTTGTCTACAGCACCCCAGATCCAGAGGAGGGAAAGGCCTATCTTCGCCAGCGGGTGCTCCTGCCCCAGGAGCGGAGCAAGCTCGACAGCCAAGCTCAAGAGTTTCTCTATCAGCTGCTCGAGCAGGGACTGCTGCGGATAGATGAGTTTGAACTGGTCTTGTGGCAGGCAAGTCTTTTGGAACATGCAGAGCTGGGCAGGCCGGAGCTTGAATTTTTACTTGCCAATGTCATAGGCGACCCTGAAAGACTGTTTCTCACAGGTATCCATTTGAGAAGCCTGGTTCAGGGGGAAGAGGGCATAAATTAGGAGGTAGTTATGGCAGAAGCGTTAATTATTGTGGAATCGCCTGCCAAGGCGAAAACCATAAGCAAGTTCTTGAGTTCGAAGTATAAAGTCGAAGCATCCATGGGACATGTTCGCGATCTGCCGCGCAGTCAATTTGGCGTTGATTTGGAGAACAACTTTGCTCCAAAATACATCAACATCAGGGGCAAAGGAGAGATTCTCAATAAGCTGAAGAAAGCTGCGAAGAAAGCCGACCGCATCTATCTCGCCACAGACCCGGATCGGGAAGGGGAGGCCATTTCATGGCACTTGGCGCAAATACTCGCAGTGGACCCAGCATCCAGCTGCCGGCTGGAATTCAATGAGATCACAAAAGAGGCAGTTAAAGGCGCCATAAAGAAGCCGCACCCCATTAATATGAATTTAGTCAATGCCCAGCAAGCCCGCAGAGTCCTGGACCGGATCGTGGGTTATCAGCTTAGCCCTCTTTTGTGGGAGAAGGTTAAAAGCGGCCTCAGCGCCGGCAGGGTCCAATCTGTGGCAGTGCGCTTGATTGTGGAGCGGCAGGAAGAGATCGATGCTTTCCAGCCGGAAGAATACTGGACAATTGAGGCCAACCTCAAGGGAAAGGAAGGTGGCCTGGTCACTGCAGAGCTGGTAAAGCGGGCTGGCAAGAAGATCAAAATCGAAAACCAGGGGCAAGCCCAAGAGATTCAAGCTGCCTTGGAAAAGGAGAAGTTTTTCGTCCGCTCTGTAACAAGGAAGGAAAGGAAGCGGCGGCCCAGCCCCCCGTTTACCACCAGCACCCTGCAGCAGGAGGCTTTCCGCAGGCTGCGGATGAACGCCAGAAGCACCATGCGCAATGCCCAAGAGCTCTACGAAGGTCTGGATATCGGCGAGGCTGGAACTGTAGGTTTAATTACATATATGCGCACTGACTCTGTCCGGATCTCTGCTGCTGCCCAAAAACAGGCTAGGGAGGTAATTGCCCAGCAATTTGGCAAGGAATACCTTCCGGAAAAAACCCCTGTCTATAAAACCAAAGCTCAAGCTCAAGACGCCCACGAGGCCATCAGGCCTACAAACCCTGCGTGGACGCCAGAGCAATTAAAGCCGCATCTGAAAAGGGATCAGTATAGGCTTTACAAGCTGATCTGGGAGCGCTTTATGGCCAGCCAGATGAAGGACGCTGTCTACGACACCATCGCTGTTGAGATCAAAGCAGGTCCCTGGGAGCTGAGAGCCAGCGGCTCCCAGCTGAAGTTTGCCGGCTTTCTGAAAGTATATCCTCCAGCTGAGGAGGAAAAAAACACCTTAGGCCAGCTTCCCTCTTTAGCAGAGGGAGAGGAATTGTTCCTTGACTCGATAAATCCCAAACAGCACTTCACAGAGCCACCTGCACCTTATACTGAGGCATCGCTGATCAAAACTTTGGAGGAGCTGGGAATCGGCAGGCCCTCCACCTACGAACCCACCATCCGCACCATCATTGAGCGGGGATATGTAAAGAGCGAAAGAAAGAGGCGGCAGCTGCACCCCACGGAACTTGGCGTTGTGGTGGTGAAGCTCTTAAAGGAACATTTTCCCCAGATTATCGACTACAAATTTACAGCAGAACTGGAAGATCAGTTAGACAAGATCGGCGAGGGCGAGCAGGATTGGGTGGAAGTGCTGCGCAATTTTTACAAACCCTTCAGCCAGGCTCTTGCTGCAGCCCAAAAGGAAATGGAAAAGGTAGAGGTGCAGGACGAGGTAACAGATGAGCCCTGTCCTAATTGCGGCAGCAAAATGGTTGTGAAAATGGGCCGCTACGGGAAGTTTTTGGCCTGTCCTGCCTATCCTGAGTGCAAGACCACCAAGCCCTTATTGAACAAAATCAACGTGGACTGCCCTAAGTGCAGAGGACAGATCGTTGAAAGACGCAGCAAGCGCGGCCGGGTGTTTTACGGCTGCTCCGAATACCCCAATTGCGATTTCGTCACCTGGGATCTGCCTACAGGCAAACTTTGCCCAAAGTGCAGCTCTCCCATTGTTTTAAAGCGCAATCGGGGCGGCGGCCAATATGAGGTGTGTTCCAATAGAGACTGCGGGAAGGAGTAAAACGTGAGAAAAAATTTTATTTTCACACTTGCACTTTGGATGTGACAATGATAAAATGACCTTAAATAGTTGCCTAGATCAATTTCTTCAGTATCTAGCAGGGGAAAGGCGCCTTTCTCCCCATACAATCTCTGCCTACAGCAAGGACCTGATCCAGCTGTTGGAGTTCGGAGAGGAAGCCGGCTATTGGGATTGTGAGGAAAAATTGGACCCCAACTCCTTCACCCGCTCCCTTTTCAGGCACTGGCTGGCTGAGCTGGGGGGGCTTGAGCGTTCTTCCATCGCGAGAAAGCTCACAGCAGCCCGCAGCTTTTTCCGCTACCTCTGCCGGGAAGGCCTTTTGCCTGCGAATCCCCTGCAGGGGATGACAGCACCAAAGCGGGGACGAACTTTGCCTGACTATTTGAGCCTTGAAGAAGTTGAACAGCTCCTTGCAGCACCGCCAAAAGACCCTTTGGGCCTCAGGGATCGGGCCATTTTAGAGCTCCTCTACAGCAGCGGCCTGCGGGTGGGGGAGCTGGTGAGCCTCAGGCTTGAAAGCCTGGACCTGGAAACTGGAATGGTCAGGGTCCTGGGCAAGGGGAAAAAAGAAAGAATCGTGCCAATTGGCTCATATGCCAGGGCAGCTTTAGGGGAATATTTGAAACACAGCTATACCGAGCTGGGCGGCAGAGAGTGGCTCTTTGTCAACAGACGAGGAGGCAAGATCTCTACCAGAGCCGTACAGATGCTGGTTGAAAAGTACACCAGAAAAGTGCTGCCGGGGCGAAAAGTTACACCCCACACCCTCAGGCACAGTTTTGCCACGCATCTGGTGGAACAGGGAGCAGATTTACGCTCTGTGCAGGATCTGTTAGGGCACAGCAGTCTTTCCACAACTCAGATTTACACGCACCTGCAGGCAGCGCAGCTGCTTGCCGTATACAACAAGGCTCATCCTAGAAGCGGAAAGGGCCTTGGGCAACAATTGCAAGGGAAGCGAGGGAGGGCTTAAAGGTAGCTTAGGCCCAATTTTTATGGATATAAAATCCACCACAGTACTGGCTGTGAGAAGAGATGGCAAACTTGCCATGGCAGCAGACGGGCAGGTCACCTTGGGGCAGCAGATGATCAAACAAAAGGCCCGCAAGGTGAGGCGCCTGTATCAGGATCAGGTTATTGTGGGCTTTGCAGGAGCTGCAGCAGATGCATTTGCCCTTTTGGATAAGTTCGAAGGGTACCTTGAGCAGTACAGCGGCAACCTGATGCGCGCTGCAGTGGCCTTGGCCCAGCAGTGGCGCACAGACAGAGCTCTGCGGAGATTGGAAGCGCTTCTCATTGCTGCAAATGAAGAGCGAATGCTCCTGCTCTCTGGCACCGGGGATATCATCGAACCGGACGAAGATATCCTGGCTATAGGTTCAGGAGGCTCTATTGCCTATGCTGCAGCCAAAGCGCTTTACGAGAACACAGAATTGTCTGCAGAGGCAATTGCCCGCAAAGCCCTGGAAATTGCAGGTTCCGTTTGCATCTACACCAATGACCAAATCACCATGGAAAAACTGCCGAAAGAGTGATGGATCATGAGCATGACGCCGCGGAAGATTGTTGCAGAGCTTGACAAATACATAGTGGGCCAGGACGAGGCGAAGCGGGCTGTGGCCATCGCCTTGAGGAATCGTCAGCGGCGCAAAATGCTGCCACCGGAACTGCAGGAAGAGATCATTCCTAAAAACATCCTCATGATCGGCCCTACCGGCGTTGGCAAGACTGAGATCGCAAGACGCCTGGCCAAACTTGCCAAAGCTCCTTTTGTGAAGATCGAAGCCACGAAATTCACAGAGGTAGGCTATGTAGGCCGGGATGTGGACTCTCTCATCCGGGACTTGGCTGAGACTGCGGTGCGGATGGTGAAAGAAGAGCGGATGGAAGAGGTGGAGGACAAAGCAAGGCAGGCAGCAGAAGAGAGGCTGTTGGATCTGCTTCTGCCCAGGCGCAAGTCCCGCTCAGCGGGCAACCCCTTCGCCTTTTTGACAGGCCAGGAACCGCAGCAGGTAGACGAAGCAGAAGAGGAGCAGTACAGCCAAACCCGTCAGCGCCTTGCCCAGCAGCTTGCTTTAGGGGAACTTGAGGATAGGATCGTGGAGGTTGAGGTTGAGGATTCAACTCCGCCCATGATCGAAGTGTTCTCAGGCACAGGCATGGAAGAGATGGGAATCAACATGGCGGACTTGTTTGGCGGCATGTTTCCCAAACGGAAGCGCAGGCGGAAGGTAACAGTTAAAGAAGCTCGCCAGATCCTCACTTCCCAAGAGGCACAAAAGCTCATCGATTTGGACAGCGTCCACGACGAGGCAATTGCCCGGGCTGAACAAGAAGGGATCGTCTTTATAGATGAGATAGACAAGATCGCCGGCGTCTCCGGCGGAGCCGGGCCCGATGTGTCCAGGGAAGGCGTGCAGAGAGATATCCTGCCCATCGTGGAAGGCACAACAGTGGTGACAAAATACGGCCCTGTGCGCACTGACCACATCCTCTTTATTGCAGCAGGGGCCTTTCACGTAAGCAAGCCTTCAGATCTGATTCCAGAGCTGCAGGGACGCTTCCCAATCCGGGTGGAGCTGAAGGATCTGTCACAGGAAGATTTCAAGCGGATCCTGACCCAACCCCGGAATGCTTTGACAAAACAATATCAGGCGCTCCTTGCAACTGAAGGTATAAAAATCGAATTTACAGAAAATGCTATAGAGGAAATTGCTCTGTTGGCGGTACAGGTAAATGAACAGGCCGAAAATATCGGCGCCCGCCGTCTGCATACTCTGCTTGAGAAGCTCTTAGAGGAAGTATCCTTCCAAGGCCCTGAGCTAAAGGGGAAGGCACTCCTGATCGACGCTGTATACGTTAGAGAGCACCTGTCAGGGATCGTGAAGAATCAAGATCTTAGCAAGTTTATTCTCTAAATAGGGCCAGGGCAAGGAGGTGAAGATGGCCCTGACTCGGTGGACAAGCTAGGAAATTAAAAAGAATGTATCCTCTCATTAATTGCTGAAAATGAGAGAAGATATATTGAGTACAGATATTTTGAGTCGGTCCCCAGATGACAGTATAGATACTATTGAGAAAAATCAAGGAGGAATGAAAATGGCAACATTGCTTGACAAAACTAGAAGCTTGAACAGACTCTTACAAAAGTCTGCCGGCTATCCAGTGAATTTTAACGAAATGGCAGAAGTTTTAAAAAGGGTGTTAGATTCGAATGTTTACGTTGTGAGCAAAAGGGGAAAAATTCTGGGTCACTGCACAACTGATGACTTTGAAAGCGAAAACATGAACAGGCTTTTGGAAGAGGGGGGCACCTTTCCGGAAGAGTTTAACGATTATCTTTTGCGGGTAGTGGAAACATCTCCTAACGTCCAAGACAGAGGGACATGCTCTGTGCTTGTGGGAGAAAATTCTCCCTTTGAAAACCAGTACGTGACCATCGTGCCGGTGAACGGCGGCGGCGAGAGGCTGGGCACTCTCCTTCTCCTCCGCTTTACAGATCCCTTCGGCGATGAAGACTTGGTGCTGGCAGAGTACGGCGCTACTGTAGTTGGAATGGAGATTTTACGTTCCAAGAGCGAAAAGATCGAAGAGGAAGCCCGCAAAAAAGCAGCAGTGCAGATTGCCCTCGGAACCCTTTCCTTCTCAGAGCTTGAAGCAATCGACCACATTTTCGAAGAGCTGCAAGGCGATGAGGGAATGCTGGTGGCCAGCAAAGTCGCAGACAGAGTTGGTATTACCCGTTCTGTAATCGTCAACGCCCTGCGGAAATTCGAAAGCGCCGGGGTAATCGAATCCCGTTCCTTGGGAATGAAAGGCACCTACATCAGGGTTCTCAACGACAGGCTTTTAGAGGAGCTGGAAAAGCTCAAAAAGCGGTAGGTTAGGTGAGGACAGTGTTAGCGGAAAAGCAAATACAACAAGCGCACCGGAAGGCTGTAGAGTACTTCCAGCGCGCCAAGATCGCCCTCACAGAAGAGGAGAAGAACAGAATCGAGATCGCAGACTTCGGCCTTGGAGATCTGGAGCGAACCGGTCTTCAGCTGCTGGTCTATGTAAACAATGACAGGTACTGCGCCAAAGAAATGGTGCTTTTCCCAGGACAGGTCTGTCCAGAGCATCGGCATCCGCCGAGGGGCAATCTTCCAGGCAAGCAGGAAACCTTCCGCTGCCGCTGGGGAAAGGTATATCTTTTTGTAGAAGGCGAACCAAGCGGACCTCCGCAGGCTTCGCCTCCCCAGGGAGATGAAAAGTATTACACAGCAGCAAAGCAGATCATCTTAGAGCCTGGCCAGCAGTACACCATCCCACCCAATACTCTGCACTGGTTTGCTGCCGGCAGCGAGGGAGCTGTGATTTCTGAGTTTTCTTTTCCCAGCGATGATGCCAGCGATATTTTTACAGATCCGAGGATTGTCAGGGTTCCTGAGCCATGAAGATAAAGCGCTATGGGATTATGGGTGGGACCTTTGACCCCATCCACTTCGGACATTTGGTTGCAGCTGAAGAGGCCAGGGCGGTTTTGGGCTTGGAATATGTTTTCTTCGTTCCTTCTGGGCGGCCGCCGCACAAAAAGGAGCGGCCCATAACCAAAGCTGAACACCGCTACCTGATGACTGTGCTGGCTACTGCCACAAACCCTTCGTTCAAGGTTTCAAGGGTAGACATCACAAGACCCGGCTATTCTTACACAGTGGATACCATCTCTGCCTTCAGGGAAATGCTGGGGCCGGACTGCGAACTTTATTTCATCACAGGGGCAGATGCTATTTTGCAGATCCTCTCCTGGAAAGATGTAGACCGGCTGTTCGCCTCCTGCTACCTGATCGCTGCCACCCGCCCCGGCTACGATCTTTCACAACTCCGTGCAAGTTTTGGCGCTTCATGGCAGCGATATTCAGACAAGATTAAAACTTTAGAAGTGCCTGCACTTGCTATTTCGTCCAGCGAGATCAGAAGAAGGGTAGCGGCAGGGGAACCCATCCGCTACCTGCTGCCAGAAAGCGTGGTCCAATATATCTACAAACATGGTCTTTACGGGGCGCATAGGCAGGTAAAAGGCTGCATATAATAACACAAAAGGTCTTGGTTGAAGAAAGGATGACGTCTGTGACAAAAACATTGTACGTAGGGAACCTGCCTTGGGCCACGAAAGAAGAGGAGCTGGCAGAGGCGTTTAGCCGGGTGGCAACAGTCCACTCCAGCAGAATAATCACAGATAGGGCCACCGGCAGATCCCGGGGATTTGGTTTTGTTGAGGTGGATGAAGCTGATGTAGAGAAGGCTATTGCCTCTCTAAACGGAACTGATTTTAATGGACGTCCTTTAATTGTTAACGAAGCAAAAGAAAGATGACTTTGAACAACAGCCCGATTTTCGGGCTCGTTTTTTTAGGTGATGAAATTGGAACTTTTAAAAAAGCAGCTTTCTCCCAAGCGCTACCAGCACAGCCTCAGGGTGGCAGAACTTGCCAGCTGCTATGCTCCCCGCATAGGAGTGGATCCCCAAAAAGCATACCTTGCGGGCCTCTTACACGACTGCGCCCACGAACTTGCGCCTGAGGTTCTCTTGCAGAAATGCCTAGAATTTGGTATAGTGATAGGGAACATTGAAAGGAAAAACCCTTTTCTTCTCCACGGACCTGTTGGCAGCCAGCTGGCAAAACGAGATTACGGGATCGAGGATCCTGCCGTTTTGGCTGCCATCGCAGAACATACCACAGGCAAGCCAGGGATGGGGAAGTTATCCCGAATCGTTTGCCTTGCAGATTATGTGGAGCCAGGCCGCACTTTCTCTGGTGTAGAAAAAATACGCGCCCTGGCGGAAGAAAACCTGGATCTTGCGCTGCTTCGTGCCCTTGAAAATACGATAGCTTATTTGCTGGCAGAGGAGCGGCTGATCCATCCACTAACCATTCTAACCCGCAATTGGCTATTAGAGGAGGTTCGCCCATGAAGCTCGAACCTGTACAGGTTTTGCAATTAGCCTGGCAGGGTGCGGAAGATAAAAAAGCACTTGATCCCGTCATCCTTGAAATGAAAAACCTCACTTTGGTTGCAGATTATTTCTTCATTGTCAGCGGCCGCACTGACCTTGCGGTCCGGGCGATAGCTGATGGCATCATGGAAAAATTAGCTCCATACATCCAGCCCAAGGGCAAGGAAGGATATGAGGAAGGCCGCTGGATCTTGTTGGATTACGGAGCTGTCATTGTTCATGTCTTTTTAGAGCAGGCTCGTGAATATTATGATTTAGAGCGGCTCTGGGCAGATGCGCCAAGGGTCCAGCTGCAGGAAAATGTACCAAGCGCTGGCGAAAATTTATGATCAGGTCATGACCCGGGTGGATTACAGCGCCTGGGCAGATTTCGTCTGGCAGGCTCACAGCATGCTCTCTTTGCCCTTTCCCAAACGTGCACTGGATCTAGCTTCAGGCACCGGGAGCGTAGCTTTGGAGATGGCAAAGCTCGGTGCGGATGTACTGGCCATCGATCAAAGTATGTCCATGCTGGAGCTGGGGAAGGAGCGGGGGAAAACTTTGGGGCTTCTCGAAAAGATCCGGTTTCAGCAGGCGGATCTCGAAAGCTGGCAGGGCCCTAAAGAGTCCTTTGATTTCGCCTGGTGTGCCTGCGACGGTTTGAACTATCTCTGCAAAGCTGGCATCGCTCATCTGCTGGAGGAGCTGGCTGCTCTCCTTGCGCCAGACTCTTTGTTTATATTCGATTTGAACACGCCTTTCAAGTACCGAGAGATTTTTGCCAACAACGTTTTTGCAGAAAACTTTCCCGATTTCTCTTATATCTGGGAGAATGAGCTGCAGGAAAACAGCTGCCATTTCAAGCTGACCATTTTTCTCAAAGAGGGACAGCTTTTCCGAAGATATCAGGAGCACCACATCCAATACATTTACTCCTTGGAAGAGATGGCTGAACTTATAGCTGATTTCGGCTTCAGCTGGCGGGGGGTATTCGATTCCTACAGCTGGCGGGAACCTGTCATGGAAACTGAGAGGTGGACCATCATCGCCCAGCGCTGAGGAGGATTTACAGTGGCCTGGTGGAAGAAAGGAATTTGCCTGCTCTTGGTTATTGTCGCATTATTGGCTATTTTCAGGCCGAAGCTGCGGCAGGTACAAGCGCCCCCTCAGAAAAAGGAGACCAATTGGTCTTTAATGGCGCTTGGGGATGTGATGCTGGCCCGCAATGCCGGCCGGGCCATGGCCAGGCACGGCTTCGAATATCCTTTCGGGAAAATAGCTGCTCTCACTCGCAAAGCCACCCTTACCTTTGCCAATTTGGAAAGTCCCATTGCTGAAAGCGGTCGGCCCCTGCCCGGCAAGCAAATCGCCTTTCGGGCTGCGCCAGAGGCTGCCAAAGCTCTGGCATATGCCGGAATTGACGTTGTGTCTTTAGCTAATAACCACGCCTTCGATTACGGAGAAGAAGCCCTCCTTGAAACCATCAGGCTCCTTGGGGAGCAGCAAATTGCTGCAGTGGGGGCTGGGGAAAACTGGCAGGAGGCAACTGCGCCCCTGTGGCTTGATGTGGCAGGGCAGAAGGTGGCTTTTATTGCTGCCAGCGAAATGGCAGATCTCTTTTTCAGTTATTCATATCCAGTACCCAGCAGGGCTACAGAGGAGAAAGCGGGGGTAGCGCCCCTTGAAAAAGAGTGGCTGCTGGAGGCCATAGGCCGGGCCCGCCCCAGGGCAGATTTGATTGTGGTCTCCCTACACTGGGGGGTAGAGGACAGCAGCCAGGTCACAGGCAGCCAGCGGGCTTTGGCCAGGGAACTCATCGACCACGGCGCAGATCTCATTTTGGGGCACCATCCCCATGTTCTACAAGGCTTGGAGTTTTACAAGGATAAACTTATCGTCTACAGCCTCGCCAACACCATCTTCGATCAAAACGACGAGACAAACAAGGAGGGAATGCTCCTGACCCTACAGTTTACTGGCAGCGAGCTGAAAAGGGTTTGGGCACTGCCTACATACATCTACGAGAAGGGGCAGGGAGCTTTAGCTGGGGAAGAGAAAGGGGAGAGAATTCGCAGCCGCCTCATTGAGCTATCCGAAGCTTTAAATACTAAGTGCCTCCAGATGGGGGAGGCGGTTTATTTTTTCCCATCTAAATAAAAAGGATCCCGCTGGGGGATCCTTTATTGTTTTTTCTTGGCAAAAGAAAACAAGAGCCGGATCAAGAGGTAGAAGAGGACCAGCGCCAGGAAAACTCCCCCTAAGCCGTATCCCATTAATTTCAATCCTAAAGCTAGATTGTTCAAGGCAAGTACTCCTTTCTTTCTAAGCCAGCGACAACAGCCATGGAACCAGTGAGAGAATCAAACCGCCGGCAACAATGGATCCAAGTTGGCCGGCAACGTTGGCGCTTGCAGCCTGCATTAAAATGAAATTGTTTGGGTCTTCTTCTTTGGCCATTTTCTGCACGATGCGGGCAGACATGGGAAAGGCTGATATGCCTGCTGCTCCAACCATGGGATTGACCTTCTCTTTGGTGAATATGTTAAACAGCTTAGCAAATAAAACGCCGCCTGCAGTGTCGAAAACGAAGGCAATCAGACCCAAGCCCAAGATTACCAGGGTCTGAGGCTGCAGAAACTGCTGATAGTGCATGGTGGCGCCGATGGTGATGCCCAAAAGCAGGGTCACGAGGTTGGACAGTTCATTTTGGGCAGCCCTATTCAAGCGCTCAAGGACACCAGATTCTTTAATCAAATTACCGAACATCAGCAAACCGATTAAAGGTGCGCTGATGGGAGCGATAATTCCTGCCGCAATGGTGATAGCGATGGGAAACAGCACCATAATCCACTTTGGAATTGAAACTTCGCTGTACGACATATGGATCATTCGTTCCTTTTTGGTGGTCAGGGCGCGGATCACAGGCGGCTGAATGATGGGAACCAAGGCCATGTATGAGTAGGCTGCCACAGAGATGGGGCCTAACAGGTGCGGCGCAAAGCGGGAGGCAACAACTATTGAGGTTGGTCCGTCAGCTGCTCCTATGATGCCGATGGAAGCGGCTGATTTCAAATCGAAGCCTAGAGCAGGGAAGAGCTCGCCGATCCCAAGGACCATCAGGACAGTGGCGAAAATCCCGAATTGAGCAGCTGCGCCGAAAAAGATCATTTTTGGTGTTGTCAAAAGAGGCCTGAAATCCGTCATCGCTCCGATTCCGACGAAGATCAAGACGGGAAACAATTCAGTTAAAATCCCTGCATCGTATAGAATTTTCAGCACGCCGGGCATTTCATATTGCTGCCAAACCATGTTGAATGGTAAATTGGTAAGGATGGCGCCAAAACCAATGGGAAGTAAGAGCATAGGTTCATAGTCTTTGGCTATGGCCAGGTAAATGAGCAGTCCTCCAATGGCATACATAATGAAATGTTCCGGTCTGAGCACTAAAAAACCCTCTAGCAGTTTTGCAAAATCATCCATAACTTCACCAGTCCCTGTACAGATATTAGTTGCTTTGCAATTGGCCTGGCATTGGAGGTCAATTGGCAAGTAACCGAGAATATTATAACAAATACGGTCAAAGCTTACAATAGATGAATATCTTGCTTCCAAAAGCCTGTTGTCTAGCCATATTTAATTATTCCCAAAGAAAGGGTTGTTTCTATGAACGCCAACAATAAGTGGAAGATAGCCATTGGCACCTGGGAGTTTGCAGATGAAGCAGTAGAGAAGGCTTATTTTACAGAAGAATTAAAAAACACCCTTTCCTATTTAAGACCAATTATCCTGATTATGGGCGTTTTGTACTTGCTGTTTATCATTCCCGACTATTTTGTTTTGACAAACCAAAACTTTTCTCTGATTTTGGTCAACAGACTCGTCTTCCTGGGTTATTTTGTTTTTCTTTACTGGAAGTCGAAAAACTTTGAAAAAGTGGAGAGCTATTATTTTTGGATTACCACAACTGAAATTCTGGCGGTTTTGTTTTTCCTTTCCGTATTTATAATGTATAAGCCTGCAAACTTTTTAATTCAAGGCTTTGGCGTCATGATTATTCTCCAGGCGTTCTTTTTTGTGCCAAATAAATTTAAAAACGTTCTTTTGGTTTCTCTTTTGACTGTTGCCCTTTTCCTGCTCACTGCCTTTTACGTGATCGAAGGATTAGTGCTGATGGAGTTTATCGCAGTAACCGTATATCTTTTGTTGGTTCTGGTTATGAGCTCCATCACTTTCCTCAGGACAAATTATTATAAACGCAAGCAGTACGCTAACAGCCAGGCATACCTGCATCTTTCCATTACAGACCACCTGACAGGTGTCTACAATCGCCAGAAATTCAACGCTGAATTAAAAAAAGCGTTCTACAGCTTTCAAAATTACAATAGGCCCTTTTCCGCCATTTTATTGGACATCGATGATTTCAAAAGCATCAATGACAGATACGGCCACTTAAAAGGCGACAAAGTCTTAGTTGAAGTGTCCGGAAAGATCGATCAGGCCATTAGATCTACAGACATCCTTGCCAGATGGGGTGGAGAGGAATTTATCATTTTGCTGCCTGACACACAGCTGGAGGAGGCAATTGAAATTGCCGAGCGGCTGCGAAACTTAATTTTGAAAAGCAATTTTGCAGGGGTTGCTATACACTGCAGCTTTGGCGCCGCATCTCTCGAGCCTGGCGAAACAGAAGAAGATTTTCTCAACAGGGTTGATGGGCTGCTCTATGAAGCTAAACGAAAGGGGAAGAATCAGGTTAGCTATTGATCGTTGGCAATTTATCTAAGCTGCTTGCTGTTTAGCCGCATTGAATTGTAAAGTGATAGAGTGCATGTTGGGAAAGTCTATTACGCTGCATAAAATCCTCACCCCAGTCCATATTAGAGATAGTTTAATAAAAAAATGTTTATATTTTAGCAAGTTTTTATAGTATACTATAAAAATATATCCACAGAACACAATTTTTATAGTAAAATATAAAAAGGGTGAGGATTATGGTGCAGCGAAAGCGCTATTTGGAAAAACTCAAAAAGTTAAAGGATAAACAAATCATTAAGGTAGTGACCGGTGTTCGAAGATGCGGAAAATCTACTCTCCTTAAGCAGTTTCAAGAGTATCTGAAAAGCTGCGGTGTGGAGGAGCGTCAAATTATCTCAATAAACTTTGAGGACGTGTCCAACGAGCCCTTGATGGATTATAAAGCACTCCACGATTTTGTTGTCAAGCAGCTGATCCCCGGCAAGATGACATATGTATTTCTCGACGAAGTGCAGGCAGTACCGCAGTATCAGAAAGCAGTAGATTCTCTGTTCATCAGAGATAATGTCGATCTTTATATAACGGGATCAAATGCTTATCTGCTCTCTGGAGAGCTTGCTACCTTGCTTTCCGGCAGGTTTATAGAAATTCAAATGCTGCCGTTTTCCTTTGCTGAGTATTATGAGTTTGTCGGAGGAGACAAGAGGGATGCATGGCAGGCTTATTTCAAAAATGGAGGATTTCCTTTTGCTGCGCGTCTAGATGACGACGAAATTCGTAAAGATTACCTAATGGGAATCTACAGCACAGTTCTGCTTAAGGATATTGTGGCCAGGAAGGGAATAAGCAACGTTCCCCTCCTGGAAAGTGTGATTAAATATCTTTTTGATAATATCGGCAGCATCGTGTCCTCGAAAAAGATCGCAGACAGCTTGACTTCATTTGGCAGAAGAACATCTCCCATTACAGTCGAAAACTATATTAAAGCCCTTCAGGAGTCTTTTGTGCTCTATAAGGCCAGCCGATATGATATCAGGGGCAAGCAGCACCTGAAGTCTCTTGAAAAATACTATCTTGTAGATGTGGGCCTGCGGCGACTTCTTTTGGGGAACAAAAATGCTGATATTGGTCATCTGCTTGAAAACATCGTGTATTTGGAACTGATCCGGCGAGGGTTTTCCGTTGACATCGGAAAGGTTGGAGATTTGGGAATCGATTTTGTCGCCCACAGCGGAGGCGACAGGGTTTATTATCAAGTTGCAGCAAGCATTTTAGATCCCAGCGCCTATCAGAGGGAAATCAGGCCGCTGAAAAAAATTGCCGACCACTACCCAAAATATATCCTAACCATGGATGAGATAAGTATGGGAGAAGATGGGATCAAGCAGAGAAATATTTTGGACTTTCTGCTGGAGCAGAGCTGAACGCATTCGGCTTGAAATAGGTTTGTTTTATTGTCCATTACCGAAGCGAAAGCGCAGGAAAGAGAAAACGGTGATTAAAATTGGTCGTCTGAAATCATCTACAAAGAATGGACAGAGCTCAGTACTCAACTTGCAATATAAAGAGTTGTGGCATCAACTCTGGACAAGGAGATTTAAGACGGTCTGAGACCGAATTCACCGCTTGAGCCCTGAAATCTCACGACCCCAGGCGTGGGAGCATGTCAAGATTGAACGAATTTAAAACGGCGCATTCCCCACCCAATACGGAGTATGGGTGGGGTTAGCCG
>LFRM01018023.1_pt1 | contig 23724 bp, 19 predicted proteins | sample 618341 | NCBI WGS metagenome assembly LFRM01 (sample SAMN03654438, study PRJNA283298) | anaerobic digester metagenome | isolation source: pool of bioreactors CSTR01a, CSTR02a, and CSTR03a thermophilic anaerobic... | place: Denmark: Kgs. Lyngby | collected 2014-05-21 | reverse complement strand
TACATCTAAGTCACATAATATGTTTTGGTGTATACATAATTATTTATTCAAATTCTGAGGAGATTGGTCAAACTTCAGAATGCCTCGCTTTGATTCCTACTTCTGAGAATTTAGTACCGTTACAATCTGCTTTCATTCTTGGAATTCATTGTGTTTATATTATATTTTCAATTGAAGAATCCTTTAAAGAAGATCCAAATTATTCCAATACAATCNNCTCACTTGCTTGTTTATTTATTTATGTTATAATGCCGTGTGATGTGTTATATAAATACTTTTAAAGGGGTACGATATGAATAAAACAGCACAAATGAAAGAAGAAAAGATTCCTAAATTACTGCTAAAGTTTTCTCTCCCTGCCATCGTCGGATTACTAGTTAACTCTCTATATAATATAGTTGATAGTATATTTATAGGCCGTGGTATAGGCGATATGGGACTAGCCGCAGTGACGGTAAGTTTCCCCATTGTAACAAGCTTTGTTGCTTGTATTATGTTAATCGGCATGGGAGGTACAGTATTAATATCGATTCGTTTAGGTGAAAAAAACGAAACTGAAGCTGAAGAGATTATTGGTAACGCCTTAGTGCTGTTTCTAATAATTGGAATTTCATTAACCATATTTGGATTAATATTTCTTAAACCGATTTTAACCTTATTTGGAGCTAGCCCAACTTTGTTGCCACTTGCTAGTGATTATCTAAGAATAATTTTAATCGGTAGTGTATTTTTGGCTATTGGTACAGGTATGAATAACTTTATTCGCGCTGAAGGTAATCCAAAAGTTGCAATGAATACTATGTTAATTGGAACAATTACTAATATCATCTTAGACTATATATTTATATTCATCTTTCATTGGGGAATTAAGGGAGCAGCACTAGCCACAATTATCTCTTATAGCATAACTAGTACATGGGTTTTATATTATTTTTTTTCAGGTAATAGCATGTTAAAGATACGTATTGAAAATTTTAGACTCAGAGCACTAATAATTAAAAGTATTTTAATAGCAGGTTTCCCAACTTTTATTTTACAATTATCTGGTAGCATTCAACAGTTGGTCCTCAACCGCAGTTTAGCTCACTATGGAGGAGATATGGCTTTAGCTGTTATAGGTATAATTATGAGTATTGTCACTTTTCTTGTAATGCCTGCCATGGGCATTAGCCAAGGTGCCCAACCCATCATAGGATATAATTATGGAGCCAAAGAACTAGGACGCGTTAAAAGTACCTTGAAATTCTCCGCAGCTTCAGCTACTTTTGTAGTAACTCTAGGCTTTATATTTTCTAAGCTCTGGCCAGCTCAATTGATCGGACTCTTTAACCAAGACCCCCAGTTGATTGATATGGGAACACATGCCATGGGAATATTTTTCAAGTTCATACCTCTAGTAGGACTACAAATGATAAGCTCAGGGTATTTCCAAGCTGTAGGCAAACCCAATCAAGCTACGCTGTTAGGATTATCTAGACAAGTGTTTATATTTATCCCACTTCTTCTAATTCTTCCTCATTACTTTGGATTAGAAGGTGTATGGTGGTCCGGTCCTTTTTCTGATCTGGGTGCTTTTATATTAACTGGTGTATGGCTTTTATATGAAATCAGGCATCTAAATAAAGCTGCCTCTCACTCATAAAATAACTACCAATAAGTTAGTACTTTTTCTTTAGACATCGGCTGACTTCTCATAATCTCTATTACTATAGTATTGATTAATTTTGCGTAGCATACCCTCCAGTTAATATCTGTAATCTGTCTGCCACATTTACGTTGCCAGTTCTTGATAGTATTGGGCTTCAATTTGTTTTGTAATTTTATCCGCTTGCTACTTGCTTTACGGCACTTGTTCTTATTCGTTTGCTCCAGGCAAAACTTAATCATCAGTTTCCAGTCGGCAGAATACTTAACTCATTAAAAAAATACTGCTGTGTGAAAGTAGATGTGTTTACTTATCAATTTACATACTATGATGAGATTATTGAAGCATGTGAAAAAACTTTTGGTATTGAAATGAGTAATCAGTGTAGAACCCAGTTACAGCTACGAAGAATGCTGCGCTATTAATTATTAAAGGAAAGAAATAAAAATTTTAATTTATAAATAGAGATCATTATATAACATGTAGACAAAGTGGCATAAGCCCTGTGATTAAAGGGTTTATGCCACTTTTGCTTCCAAACTTGAAATTTCTACTTAACCTTCTTTCAAATTATATACACTGCCTCCTGCTATTTGTAAATCAAATTCGTTAAAAGTCACTTCCGCCATCATCAAATTAAAAACCAACTGCCAACATATGTATCTAACATCAATATTAATAAAAATTTCATTTTTTACTAGTGCTTTTCTTACCCGTGCTCAGATGAGCTTAAATATATTAATCAAGAAAACCCATGACAAACTATAATAAACTAACACGGCAACCAAGTCGTTCACGGTAGTGATCAATGGACCAGATGCAACCGCTGGATCAATTTTGATCTTATGGAAAAACATTGGAATCACTGTGCCTACCAAACTGGAAACCGCCATTGCTACAACCAAAGAGACACCTACGCATCCGGAAATGAGAAAGGCATTAGTTAAAGGCATCTGTCTGAATACAAAAACATAAATTCCAGTAAAGATAAAGGCTAATACGCCTAATAACAGCCCATTTACAAGCCCTACACGCGTCTCTTTAAATATAAGTTTTCTTTTCTGCTTTGCCTTTAGATTGCCATGCATCAGAACCCTTATGGTAACCGCTAGTGACTGCGTTCCAACATTTCCTGACATATCCAAAATCAAGGATTGGAAACTAATTATAATTGGAAGTATAGCAACTACGGGTTCAAATATTCCTACTACCGATGAAACAAGCAAACCTAAGAACAAAAGAATAATCAACCACGGGAGCCTCTTCTTTATGCTCTTAAGCATTGTCTCATTGATATCTTCCTCTGCCGTTAAGCCAGCCAGTTTTGCATAGTCTTCGCCCAGCTCATCATCCACAACCTCTATGATATCGTCAGCTGTAATGATGCCAATAATCTTTCCATCATCGTTCAAAACCGGAATAGAATCCTCTGCGTAATCTTTGATTCGTTCTATACAGTCACTGATTTTATAGTGACCTTTTACATAGGGATAGGACGTGCTGATGAGATTGTCCATTCTGTCATCCTCTCTGGCAACGATTAAATCTTTCAGATCAACGGCTCCATAAAAGTGTTCATCCTCATCCACCACATAAATCATAGAAATATTGTCATTTTCTCCGGCTTGTGAAATCAATTCACGCATAGCTTGGCGAACACTCATATTTTTTTTAATTACAATAAAATTGGTCGTAATTTTACTGCCTATTTCATCATTATCAAAAGAAAGAATAAGGCGAACATCTTGGCTGGACTCTGGATCCATCAAGCTTATCAGTTTTTCACTTGTCGCACTATCTATCTTTTCCAAAAGGTCAACCGCATCATCAGAATCCATCTGTGAGATTATACTAGAAGACTCCTCCAACTTAATCTCCACCAAATATTCTGTTGGGTTTTCTATATAAGAAAAAATTTCCGCTGTTTCTTTCGGTCCAAGCACTCGATAAACTTTTTTACGTTCATCAGGAGTCAAATCCTCCAACGCATCTGCGATATCGTTAGAATGGTAACCCAACAAGCCAGTTTTCATCTCCTCTTCAGAAATATCGCTTCGAATAATTTCAACTAATTCTTCCACATAACATGGCTCTATTAGTGTGTTTTTAAGAATTTCTTTTTCCAATTTTCATCCTCTCCCTTCTTTTCCAATTAAAACTCCTCACTAGGACGTGGTTTTGTCTGCATAACTTAGAAATTGCCTCAAACGGTTATAAAAAAGACATCTATTATTTAAATCTTCAGAACAAACCAATGATAACTAGAGATTAAATGTCCTACATACAACATCGCTATCCATACTTTGCCCTATAGTATCAAATCCGTTCATGAGATTTCATATCCCCTTTTAAACTCTATGTAGTATGCCTATACATTAACGTAAGTAGCATATGTTTACAAGTACATCTTCTAATAGTTTTTTAATTTCTCATACATTTTCTTTCTTGAAATCAATGCTATCGTCTCAACGTGGCTCAATTTAGGGGCTATGCTGTCTTTTAACCATACGTTAATAGTAAGATATCAACTGACGCAGCCTTGTTTTGAATTTCTAAAAATAATTTCATAAGGTATTAATTAACGCAAGGTGACAATTTGCCACCCTGAAGGGCTTCTCTGCTAAGTTGCACTTAGCAAAATTTGGCACGGAACTTCAAAGGGAATGGATTAAAAACCCATTCCCTTTTCATATTCATTTTAGCCGGCCAATGTCAGCCTCTAATCTCGATTACCCAATTAATTATATAAATGAATAAATTTGTTGTCACCAGAATAATCTCTAGTTTCTGATTCTTCTAGCATGTGCCTGATTTAGTTTAACTAGCTCGTCTCTATCAATTGTAATGAATTTCTAAAATCTTACTTAAAGAAATTTAATAAACGCTTTGCTTTACCTATTGATAATATCAAATCCGTCTTTGAAACACAACCTAATTTTGATAAAATTAATTTGATATTAGCGGTGATATCTTCTAGAAAAATAGATAATGGTAGTTGTCTTAAATATCATAACAATTATTATCTTCCAGTAGATGACCTCGGCATTGCTCTCCACCACCGTAAAGGCACTTCTGCTATGGTTATCAAAGCCTTTGATAACCATCTGTATACATGTATCAATGAGAAGGTCTACGCACTTGAAAAGCTTCTCAACCATAAGCCATCTTCAAAATCTTTTGATTTAGCGCAATTGCCCTCCGAACCAAAAAAGAAGCACATTCCACCTATGTCACATCCGTGGAAACAGGCAGCTTCTGGTGCTAATGTTTGAAATTTGTTGGGACATTTTCATAAATGGTTGACACTATCTATAGTCTGCGCTAATTGGATAATATAATTAAGCTATGCTATAATTAGCATAATTAAAAAAAGTTATAGCGAAACTATTATAGGAGATGATGAGATGAGNNATTAAAAACAAGCTGATTTCTAAGGGTTATACAGTGTATAGCGTACCTTATGAAATCAAAAGTATTAACGATATTGAAGAAGAAATCGATGTAGTTGATCTGTGCATTAACCCCGTAGCAGGACTGAAAATTTTGCAGGAATGCAAAAAGGAATATAAGAATTTAGTCATACAGCCAGGCGCTGAAAGTGGAAAAATAATTGACTTGCTAAAGAGCAATAATAAACCTTTTATTGAAAGTTGCCTACTAGTTGGCTTAAGTCTTTATTCTTGATTTAGCTTTTCTGCCAGTTCTTTAATTTTTTTAAATCTTTTATTGACGCCAGATTTTTGAATGGGAGGAATTAACCACTCTCCTATTTCACTTAAATTAGCATCTGGATTCTCTAGCCTAAGCTCAGCGACTTCTTTAAGAGGCTTTGGTATATTTTCTAAACCAAGCTTTTCTTTGATAACATTAATTTGACCAATCTGCTTTTCCGCAGTGATAACAGCTCTGTCTAAATTAGCATTGTCACAATTAGTAATTCGGCTAGCCTCAGCACGAATTCCTTTGTTGATCATAATATTCTCAAATTCAAGCATACTGTTGTATGCCTTCATTATTGCCAATATATCACTTATATAGTCGGCTTTTTTAATATACACAACATAGCTGCCATTTCTCTTTATCACATTGGCGTTTAAATCTACAAATGATCCTATTAATTTTTTTAAGTCTGTAGCAAACTGCCTACTAGATGTTACAAATTCCAACTGATATCTTTTGCTAGGATCAGTGATGGTACCGCAGCCTAAAAACACTCCTCTAAGATATGCTTTCTTACAGCATTTAGAACGTAAATTATTAAAATATATTCCATCAGAAATATAGTCTTCGCCTTCGCGCACCAAAAGAATACCGGTTTCTCTTAAAATCAAATCACTTCTGTCCTCAGGTAAAATTGTCAAGGAATAACTGTAACCAATCTTCCTTGGAGTATTTGATTCATTAATTTCCAGCTTTGCATCTACACTATAGTAAGTCTTAATCATAGTCTTATAGTGCCTTGCTACAGCTGGATTTTCTGTAGTAAGCACAATTTTAAACTTACCATTTCCGGCAAGTCTTAAGCTGCCTGAAACTCGCATAAAGCCAGTAAGCTCGGCAAGCATACAACACTTTTTCTCCAGTGTTATTCTCGCTAATTCATTTTTTGTCTCACTTGAAAATGACATAATATCTCCTAAAAAAATTGCTCCGAGTATTACTCGGAGCAATTGGTTAAATATAATTAAGCCAGAGGCTTAAGTCCTAAAATTTCTCTAGCTTCAGTAGGTGTTGCAATTTCTCTGCCTAATAACTCAGCAATTTTAACTGCCTTTTCTACCATTTCGCCATTGCTCTTAGCAAGTCTTCCTTTTTCAAGGTAAAGGTTGTCTTCAAATCCAACTCTTACGTGTCCACCCATTGAAATAGTTGCTGCTGCGATATGCCAAGCATTTCTTCCTATGCCTGTTGCTGTCCAAGTTGAACCTGCAGGAATAGAATTAGAAATAAATACTAAATCTCTAATTGTAGCAGCCATCTGAACTCCTAGTACAAAGTCAAAGTGCATAGGATGCTCTAACAAACCTTTTTTATCAACTTTAAGTGCTATGTCAACCATGCCCTTGTCAAATACTTCTAATTCAGGTTTGATTCCTCTCTCCTGCATTATCTTCGCAAAGTTCATTATAGTATTATCAGTGTTTATGAATATTTCATCTCCACCAAAGTTTACAGTACCACAATCTAAAGTCGCAAATTCTGGTGTAGGAACTATGTTTGTGGATTCTAATCTTTCTAAATCTGTCATTCCAACCGCACCACCTGTTGAAGGTTGAATAATTACATCAGGACATACTTTTCTGATAGCATCATAACATTCTTGGAATCTTTCTGTGCTCTGAGTAGGTGTGCCATCATCCCATCTAACGTGTAGATGTATAACAGATGCTCCTGCATCATATGCAGACTTTGCTTCTCTTGCTATTTCCTCCACAGTATAAGGAACTGCTGGATTCTGTTCCTTTGTAACTTCTGCTCCGCTTATACAAGCGGAAATAATTAATTTCTCCATTTTTAAACTCCTTTATATTAACAATTTATTATCAAACTACATCCATTATATCATCCGCTATTTAGTAATACAAGAATATTGGGTGTATATGCCACTATGAGGCTCTTGCACCACACATTTGCGAACCCTTATCGGTTCGCTATAAATCCCTGTGTTCTAGTGAAACTCGATAACCATCCTTTTTAAACATCTCAGCTGCTGTATTTGCCATGCACACCGATCTATGATGGCCTCCCGTGCAACCAAAGGCAATATTCAAATGATACTTACCCTCTTTAACATAGCCAGGAACAATCGAATTAACCATGCTATGTAAATTCGAAACAAAATCTTTAGCTACTTGATGTTTTAAAACAAAATTAGCAACCTTTTTATTATTTCCTGTCAATTCCTTTAAGCTTTTAACGTAAAAGGGATTCGGAATGAACCTCATATCAAAAATCATATCCGTTTCAAGGGGAATACCATATTTATATCCAAATGAACTAACATTAATCGTGAATTTATTATCTCCATCTTCACTGAGAAAAATTCTGCTCATCTCACCCTTTAGGTCTGCCACTTTCATGCTACTTGTATCTAATACAAAATCTGCCTTTTCTCTGATTTTTTTGAGCATCTTAATTTCTTTTTCAATGGTATCCCTGTTAGGAGATCCCCCAGTCAAAGGATGTTTCCTTCTCGTTTCATTATATCTTCTTATGATGGTTTCTACAGATGCTTCAGTAAAAAGAACTTTACTTTCTACCTTAGATATTTTTCTCAAATTATCTATTACATCATCTAAATCTTTAAAAAACTCTCCGCCTCTTATGTCCGCCCCTATAGCCACACCTTTAACAGTACTTTTTTCAGAATTGGATAGCTCAATAAAATTCTTAATAAGACCAGGAGGCATATTGTCAATACAATAAAAACCCTGGTCTTCAAACCAATCAATAGCGTTTGTTTTCCCAGAACCCGAAAGTCCTGTAATAATCACAACTTTCATAACCTCATCCCCCTTCATCAACTTAATTCGATGTTTGCTATTCTGCTAAAATCAATACCCGCTTCACGAGCCCTCTGAAGACTTTTCCCTACGCAGCCAACATCTTCAGGCTTATGTGCATCGCTGCTCACTACAAACTTAACGTCATATTTTTCGATCATCTTTATTTCTTCAACGGTTAAATGCTTATGTTTATTATTAATTTCAATTAAAGTATTCGTTTCCGCGCAAACCTTAGCTATTTCTTTAATATTAAAAGGTCCCTTGTCTCCCGGATGAGTAAGTATTGCTATATCGTTTTCGTATAGCGCACCTATAGTCATATCGGTGTTTAGGATCTCGAGTGCTTGTCTGCTCCCTGACGGAAATCCAAAATGTGAACAAATATAGTTATCAAAAACGTGTCCATGGGAAACCCCATAATGATATCCTGCTAAAACTATATCATAATCCTTAAGTTCCTCAACGGTAATATCCAGGAAATTGCCCATAGTTACGATATTAGCTTCCACCCCTAAAAGAACCTTTACATCAGGATATATAACTTTTAGTTCTTCAATTTTCTTTCTCATTTCAGGTAGCTTCTTCTTGTCTAAACCATAAAAATGATGCCCCGGTCCATGATCGGTTATCGCTATTTCTTTAATTCCCTTTTGTCTAGCCACCTTAACATTATCTACTATATCTCCTTTTCCGTGGGAATATATAGTGTGTGTATGGTGGTCATATATTAATCTGTAATCTTCGTACATTTCATCATCTCCTCAGTTAAATAATTCTAACTTCCGGTTCTAGCATAATCCCAGTATTGTCATAAACCGTATTTTGAACCAACTTAATCAGCTGGATAATATCTGTAGCTGTAGCTTTTCCTTTATTAATAATAAATCCAGCATGTTTTTGCGAAACCTGTGCTCCACCAACGGTTAGTCCTTTGAGACCAGCTTCTTCTATGAGCTGGGCTGCATATCCTTGCTTTGGTCTTTTAAAAGTACTTCCAGCGCTAGGAAAATCAACAGGCTGTTTGCTGTTTCTTTTGGTTGTTAATTCTAAAATTTTAGCAGCAATTTCTTCCTTTTCACCCTTTTTTAATTTGATAACTGCAGAAGTTACTATCATTTTATTACGTTGCAATGCGCTATTTCTATACTCAAATTCCATATTTTCATTGCTAAATACGTATTCATTCTTACCATCTGGACTAATAGCATTAACAGCAATAATGACATCTTTAAGCTCTCCTCCATATGCTCCTGCATTCATATAAAGTCCACCGCCAAGGCTTCCTGGTATCCCCGATGCAAATTCAAAACCCATGAGTGAGTTATCAGATGCAGCTGCGCTTATTTTAGATAGAGGACTACTTGCGCCTGCAACAATCACATCGCCTTTTACAGTGATCTTCTTGAATTCATTGCCTAATTTAATAACTATTCCTTCATATATTCCATCTCTAAAAAGCAAATCCGAACCATTTCCTACTAACAAATGGTCTATGCATTTTATTTTGACATATTTTAACAATTCTTTTAATTGCGTCTTATCATCAACTACTATTAAGTACTCAGCTGTGCCTCCTGCTCTGAATGAAGTATACTGAGCCATAGAAACATTTGTATTAATATTTTCTTTAGGTATCCCTAGTTCAATGATATCATTTACGTTTTTTTCCACTTAACAAATCCTCCTTGTCTACACCATAGCTTTCATAATTGAGGTAATTTTCTGTATGTTCTGGTAAATCTTTTCTTTTTAATTTTTTCTTAAATGTCTTGTCTGCATATGTATAAATTATAGCAAATATAGGTACCCCTAAGAACATACCTATAAATCCAAAGAATCCTCCTCCGATAAGAATAGATACGATAACCCAAAAGCTAGAAAGCCCTATTGCATCTCCCACAATGCGTGGCCCTATTATATTTCCATCAAGCTGTTGTATTAACAGTATCATTATTAGGAAGTATACAGATTGCATAGGATCTAACAAGAATATAATGAAAAACGAAGGTATCGCTCCAATAAACGGTCCAAAGAAAGGTATTAAATTCGTAACGCCAATTATGACTGATATTAGTAGTACATACGGCAAACCTATAACACTCATGCTAACATAAGTGATACAACCTATAACAAATGCATCAATAATTCTTCCTACTAAGAATCCTATAAAAGTTTTATTAGCTATGCTCATAAACTCATGTAATTCCTCTGCTCTCTTTTGAGAACAAACGGATATAGTCGCTTTTCTTGCTTGGGCAAATAAACGCTCTTTATAGTTAAGCAAATATATACAAAGCAAAATACCAATAAATATATTAATTATTCCTCTTACTGTGCTTATTATTCCATATGATAGTTCGGCAGCCAAGCTTCCGTCACCATCCACAAGGATATTTTCCTCTACCCAACTAATCACAGTTTCATAGCTACTATTAGCAAATCTATTTATTGCGTCGGCTATTTGAGGAAACTGTCCCACGTTTTCTTCAGCCCATAATTGAAGGCCTTGAAGCCTTTCTGGCATAACATTTATCAGACCTGCTAAATTAGTTATAATTTGAGGTATTATAGTAACGAAAAACATTCCTAAAGTTACAAAGATAATTATTACTACGATAAGACTAGACATTATTCTAGCATAAAGAAGACCACTTTTATCAGTCATAAAAGCAAATGAAGTTCTACCAAATATTCCTTTAACTAGTCTATTATAAATAGGACACATAACAAACGATAATATCAACCCAATGTATATAGGCATCATAACCGAAGTAATACTATCCAAAATATTACTTATGGTATCGGGATGATTGACAACCCGATTTATTAAAATAATAATTGCTCCACTTATTACAAGCGCTACGCCTGCTTTTACGTATACACTTTTAAAGAATTCCTTCATACACACTCCTTAGAAAAAATATTTTTCCTTATACTTTATTTTACATCATTTATAGTAATAATGTAAGCTTATTAAAAATATATTTTAAATTACTTTGTGCATAAATATAAATTTATTCTTATTTTTATAAAATATGTGTTGACATTGACCATATTAGGTGTATAATATATTTAAAATTTAAATAATTATTCATACTTATGTATAATTATAGTAAAAGGGAGATTCGCAATGATGAAAAATATTAATTCAGATTATCCTACATACTTAGAGTTAGGACTTGATCATGGAGAAATCAAAACAGTCAACGGTAAAGAATTCAGTAGCACGGGTATTATTAACGTTCTTAACTATATATCAAGCGACTGTAGAGTAAATGCTAACGAAGTTATCGATGTAGCAAAACACAATTCTCCAAAAGAGGGTTGCATAAAATTAAAACTTTTCAATGGAAACGTTAAATGCCTATAAAAGATAATGATATCCAACCATAAAAGCAGAATCATCTCGTATATGCGGGATTTTCCTGCTTTTTGAATATTTTTATGGTAAAATATTAATGATTTGAAAGGAGCTCTAATGAAAATACTCGTAATATCAGATACACATGGGGATTTAACAAAAGCGAAAAATGTAATAAAAAAACATAGTGACTCAGATTTAATAGTGCACTGTGGAGACAATATCAAAGATGCAAAAGAACTTAAAAATTTCACGAGTATAGGAATCATTATGGTAAAGGGTAATTGCGACGGTTCCCAAAGCCAAGATGATTTTATAAAATACAAAACACCATATGGCACAATTCTAATAGTCCACGGTCACCAGTACGGAATAGATAACTCATATTTAAATTTAGCATATAAAGCTAAAGAAGAAAACTGCGTAGCTGTCTTAGCTGGTCATACCCATGTTTCTTATCTAGGCGAGCATAGCGGTATAAAAATACTAAATCCAGGTAGTTTAAGTCGCCCAAGAGACGGTAAACCTGGATCATATGGGATTATTAAAGTTAGCGCCGATGAGTTTTCATACAGCATCGAGTACTATAACGATAAAAAGACCAAAAAAGTAACTGGCGGCTTTCTACGAGGTATGATCAATCACAGCGACAGGTATTAATATAACTATCCATTTCATCCTTAGGTACCATGCTGCCCCCTGTAGCCCATAATATATGGGTTGCATTTTTTATATATTCATATCTATTCGACTTAACTACAAGCCCTGGGCCAATAAATGAAGCACATGCCGATGGCTCTAATTTGATATTTTCTAACTCAGAAAGTTTAGATAATATTTTATATAGGCGATTATCGTCTATTGTAAACGAACCATCAAGAAGCGTCTGCATAATGCTTCCCACTAATTTTGAAGGCCTTCCTACAGCCAGGCCATCAGCTACAGTCTTTCCATCTAGTCCAATATCAGATACTGATATTTCATCGTGTTTTTTAGTCATAAGACCTAGCATCATGCATGGCGCGTGAGTCGGCTCTGAAAAAAATACATGAACATTGTCTCCGAACATTTCCTTAAGTCCAAAAGTTATGCCTCCAGGAGCGCCTCCTACACCGCAAGGTATATAAACAAACAGCGGATGTTTTTTATCTACAGCTATATTAGCATCTTCAAGCTGCTTAACTAATCTTTTAGCAGCTACCGAGTACCCTAAAAAAAGGTCAGAAGATCCTTCATCGTCCACAAAATGACAATATGGGTCATCTAATGCTTCTTTTCTTCCTTCTGCTACAGCTATCTGATAATCATCAGGATATTCCACTACTGTTGCACCTTTTTCTCTTAACAGTTCTTTTTTCCACTCCCTAGCGTCAGAAGACATATGCACAGTTACGCCAAATCCAAGTTTAGCGCTAATTATACCAATGCTAAGACCTAGGTTACCAGTTGATCCTACCGCAACTCTGTATTTGCTGAACAATTCCTTGAATCTATCTTCTGTTAATATCGAATAATCATAATCCATAGTTAGCATGCCGGCGTCTATGGCAATTTTTTCTGCCAATTTAAGAACTTCATAAACTCCGCCTCTAGCTTTTACTGACCCCGAAACAGCTAACTGGTTATCACATTTTAAGAACAACTTACCTTCTATATTAACTACGTCATAAGAGCATAGATATTCTTTCATCTTTGGTATCTGAACCAAAGTTGATTCTATTATTCCTTCAGTAATTATCGTTTCGGGAAAGGCTTTCATTATATATGGTGCAAATCTTTTTAATCTTTTTTCCGCCTCTTCAATATCCTCTAGTTTAAAGGGTATTTCATTATGTTTTCCTATGTCAGGATTTAACCAAAACACTTCTTCATAATTCTTCATTTTTGATAATTCATATTCACACATAATAATCCCTCCATTTTTAATTAACTCGTGCTTTTTAGTCCTAGTCAGTTTTTTATATTCGTTTTCTCTACGCATAGCATCACTTTTATTTGAAAACAACTCAAAATATGCTAATGAAACTGGTCTACGTGCTTTTGTATATTTAGCACCTTTACCCTCATTATGAGCGTTAATCCTTTTATTTAGATTATTTGTATAGCCACTGTATATCGAATTGTCACCACACCTAAGCATGTATGCATAATGTCTATCATTCATATTTTCACTCCATTAACTAATATATATTATAGCATATCCTTGTTAATTGCAAACACGAAAAAGCCTTCGGTTTAAACCGAAGGCTACTGTGTTAATATTCCTCTTCTTTACTCATCAGAATAAGTGTTACTATGCCCATTATGAAGGCAAATGCACTTAACGCGAGTGTTAACATTTTTATAACTCTCATATTTCATTCCTTTCGTTACGAAGAAATCTTTTACTAATTATACCATACCCAAGAGTTATATTCAATTTTCTATTCTAATACATAGACCTTTATATACTTAACGCCCCATGCATAGCACTCATTAGTACTACTCATGTACAGATCTACCGTTTTACCCTTAATATTACCACCTGTGTCGTTTGCTACTGCATATCCATATCCTTCTATGTAAAGCCTGGTTCCAAGAGGTATAACATTAGGATCTACTGCACACGTTCCTCTAGTGCATAAATTCCCAGAAGCTCCCCTTGCATCGTTACCCATGTAATACGAATAGGCTTTGACTTCGTTATAGACTTTTGTATAGTTGTTTCCGTTAATAGTGCCTTCACCTTCAGAAGGTGCTGCGTAAGCGCCCTTTGTTCCTATAATAATTTGTTCTTTAATCACTTCTGCAACAATTTTTTCATCAATCACTTCTCTGCTTACTTCTTCATCGTCTTCGTATGTAATCATGTAAGTAATTTCTTTTTCACCATTTTTGCCCTTTTGTACTGTTTTCGTTTCTCCGGCATCTATGCTATCATCATATTTTATACTTGTTTTAAACTTTATAGTTTCAGTTATGGTTTCTTCTTCTAAAGTCACTTTTTTTACGGCTATAGTAATGCCCGGTTCTAATTGCTCTTCCAGAGTAGGGTCCACAATGTCATCTTCTGTAACTTCAACGTTATTTGCCTCTAATGTTTCTTCAACGGTGCCCGGCCATCCATAACACGATTCCGTTTTACCCGTGACACTAATATTGATTTCAAAAGCTTCTTTGATTTCTATATTCATTGAATTTTTAATTTTGGTGTCTTCACTCGGAATCACCAAGTCGTTTTCGCCTACTTGAACATCGTTTTCTTCTAAGAATTCGCCTACAGTAGTCGCTCTTGTCTTATGCTTAGTTTCTAGGGTTTCTCTTGCACTTATCTGGCCTAGACTAACCTCTTCTGCATCTGCGTAATCAATAGCATAATATGCTCCTGCAAATATAAGGGCTATACACATAATCCCTATAATAAAGTAATTTTTACTTTTATTCATGCCGTCAATAATCTTATCAAAAATGTTGGTATGTAAATCTATCATAATTTATTCTCCTTGCTATTCGGATAAATATTACCATATCTGCCCTTTAAAGTCAAAATAACAGGAAATTATTTACACAACCTCCACCAAAACTACATTTAAGATAAGGTTTAAGTGGGTTTTATTCATATATGTGTTTTCCCTCGGAATTTACAAGCTCTTTAATGCAAGGGATGTTTGAAAAAGTGTCCTTTAAATAAACATAATTAAATTCGTGCTTTATGTCTATGCCTTTTATGGTAAATGTTGACAAATCACTATCACCAACAACTTCCTTATATGTAAATGTAATCCCTAGATTCTTGCCAATGAGCTTTTTCATCAGCACGAAGCTACTTATGATTAATATCTTATCATTATCTGCTTTAAGATTATTGCGCTTAAGCAGGTCACCAAAGATTTCTCTAGTTCCTGAGCCTTTCTCTCTTAACAGAAGAGTTTCATTTAAGATGTCTTTTAATTCTATACTTTTATTTGAAAATTTATGATTTTTGCTGCATACACCTAAAAATCCCTCGTTCTTGTACAATGAGTATCCATATTTATCCTTATCAAAGTTACCTTCCGTAAGTATGATATCTAAGTCTCCACTATCTAATTGATCAAGTAGGTTTTTAGTATTATCTACATAGATTTCAATTGGGTTAAATTCTTTTTTCAATATGCCCGATATCATATCTGATATATAGTAATCTCCTATGGATTTGGTCGCACCTAACCGCAGTCTTTCCTTATTTACAACAGGTATTAAATTCATAAGTTTATTATGGTTATATATCATAGACCTAGCTGCGGTTTCAAGCAGCTCAGCATTTTTAGTCTTATATAGAACTTTCTTTTCATAATTAAATAGCTTGCAACCATAAATATTCTCTAAATAATGTATGTGCTGCGTTATAGACGGTTGACTCAAGTTCAAATTTTCAGCTGCCTGCCTGTAATTCATTGTTTTACATACCTCTAAAAAAGTATATACTCTAAAATCCAACATAGCTCTCCTTCAATTAAAAATACTAATCAATCAATCAATAACATTTAATTTATCTTATCATTGATTTGTGTTAGAATCAACTGGTAAAGATACAGGAAGGTTGGTTTAATATGAAGGAAAATTATAAGGGGTTGCTTTTATGCATTTTAATTGCAGTGCCCGCATGGATAATTGGTAAAATGTTTCCGGTAATAGGTGGACCAGTAGTTGCCATTATTTTAGGTATGGTAGTAACTTCGTTTATAAAAGACAAAAGTAACTATACTAGTGGTATTAGATTTGCATCTAAGAAAATTTTGCAGTGGGCGGTAATACTGCTTGGTTTCGGATTAAATCTTTCTGTTGTAATATATACAGGAAAACAATCACTACCAATAATAATAGTCACAATATCAATGTCACTTTTAATAGCTTTTGTTTTGCAAAAATTCATGAAAGTAGACAGAAAAATAGCCACGCTAGTTGGAATAGGTTCTTCTGTCTGCGGCGGATCCGCAATTGCAGCCGCTGCACCTGTAATAGACGCTGACGATGAAGAAGTTGCTCAAGCAATAGCAGTTATATTCTTTTTCAATGTAATAGCCGCAATACTCTTCCCTCAACTCGGATCTCTTTTAGGCTTTTCAGCTGAGTCAGGAGAATCATTTGGTGTGTTTGCAGGAACAGCAATTAACGATACATCTTCCGTTACAGCAGCCGCATCAACTTGGGATAGCATTCATAATCTAGGTAGCGCAACCTTAGATAAGGCCGTTACTGTTAAACTTACAAGAACCCTTGCGATAATCCCAATCACTCTAGTACTTGGATTTTCAAGATTGAGAAGCGAAAGAAAAGAAAACATAACTTCAAAAGAAATAAGTTGGAAAAAGGTTTTCCCAACATTTATCATATATTTTGTGTTGGCATCTGTAATTACCACAGTGCTTACAAGCTTTGTTGGTATAGATATCTCTTTCTTCGATCCTATAAAGGCACTAAGCAAATTCTTTATAGTAATTGCAATGGCTGCCATAGGATTAAACACCAATTTAATAAAACTCATTAAAACCGGCGGTAAACCAATTATTATGGGTTTTTGCTGCTGGATAGGGATAACATTGATGAGCCTTTTAATGCAGTCTCTTATGGGTATCTGGTAATTAAATTAAAAAAGAGTTAGATTAAATTCTAACTCTTTTTTATTGGGTTTATCGCGCCTTATTCAGTGATTAGGGAAGTAGGATATCCAGCATCACCGATGGCATCTATGATTGGTTGAATGTCAACATTTTCTTCCAGAATCACGGTAACCTGGCCTTTTTCGAGAAAGACCTCATATGATTTGACTTCACCAAATTTATCTAGAACCTCGCTTACTCGTTTCAAACAATGCTGACAGCTCATGTCATCTACTTTTAATAAAAACTTTTTCATTTTTTCTCCTTCTTTCTCTAAATCAGTATTTTCTAAATCATCTTCATTGTTTTCAAGAATAATGTTACAAGTCTCGCCTTTGCAGATTGTTTCGATCTTTGTTTCCTTAACTAGTTCTTTTTCATAAGACCCTGTAAATTTCGGCTTAAAGGTCTTAAGCGAAAGAGCATTAAGTACTACAGAAACAGAACTAAAACTCATGGCAGCGGCTGCAATCATTGGATTTAAAGTTATGCCTAGTGGAATGTAGAGTAATCCCGCAGCGATTGGTATACCAATGGTATTATAAATAAGGGCCCAGAATAAATTTTGTTTAATATTTCTAAGAGTGGCCTTACTTAATTGAATTGCAGAAACGATATTCAATAGATCGTTTTGCATTAAAATGACATCCGCTGATTCAATCGCTACGTCAGTACCATGACCAATAGCCACTCCCACGTCACTTTTTGCTAATGCGGGAGCATCGTTAATGCCGTCACCAACCATAATAACTTGATGACCTTCATCTTGGATTTTTTTAATCATCGATGATTTTTCATGAGGGAGAACATTGGCAACAATATTTTTAATGCCTATATTCTTTGCAATAGCTTTTGCAGTCCCTTCGTTATCGCCCGTTAACATATAAACTTCAAGTCCCATGTGACTTAACTCTTCAATGGCGTGAATACTCGATGGTTTAAGGGTATCGGCTACAGCAATAATACCTTTTACCTCTTCATCCCATCCGACTAGTAAAGGTGTTTTTCCTGAAGCTGATAAGTCATCATAGGTTTTAAGCATGTTTTCAGGTGCCTTTAGGGATTCTTTGTCCATCAATTTCATATTCCCAGCCAATATTTTTTGGTCATTTATTTTTCCCGAAATTCCTAGCCCTGGGTGAGCTTTAAAGTCATTAACAGGAAGAATGGAAAGATTAAGTTCCTTGGCATAAGCGATAATCGCTTCACTAAGCGGATGCTCCGATTGATTTTCCAGTGAAGCTATTTCTTCTATTAAACGATTTTCGGAAATCGAATGATCAAAGAGAATCACATCTGTAACAATCGGGATACCTTCTGTTAATGTTCCTGTTTTATCAAAGACGATGGCATCGGACTTACCAAGAATCTCTAAAGATGGTCCATTTTTAAAAAGAATGCCTTTTTCAGCTCCTTTACCTGTACCAACCATTATAGCTGTAGGTGTAGCTAATCCTAATGCACAAGGACATGAAATAACGAGCACGGTGATTCCAGCAGAAAGTGCAAATGGAAATCCATAGCCTAGTATCATCCAAACAACGAAACTCAATGCAGAAATCGCCATAACCGCAGGAACAAAATATCGACTGATTTCATCGGCAATTCTAGCAATCGGCGCCTTTGAGGATTGTGCTTCTTCGACAAGCCTAATTATTTTACTGAGAGTCGTATCCTCTCCAATTTTATTTGTTATAAATTGGAAAGACCCAGTTTTGTTTATGCTTCCAGCAACTACTTGATCACCAATCGTTTTTTCTACAGGAATGCTCTCACCAGTTAGTAGGGATTCATCAATACTTGAACTGCCTGTGCTAACCTTCCCATCAACTGGAATTCGTTCCCCAGGTCTAATGACCACTGTGTCACCAATTTGAACATCTTCGATTGAGACTTGAGCTTCTTTTCCATCTTTGATGATTCGTGCAGTTTCTGGCATTAAATCAATTAACTTTTCGATTGCTTGAGATGTTTTTCCTTTTGCACGAGATTCGAAAAATTTGCCTAAAGTGATCAAGGTTAGAATCACAACCGTCGATTCAAAATAGAGTTGATGAGAATACTGGTGAATTAATTCAAAATTTTGGTATGAAAAACCATATGCCAGCATGAACATGACAAACACACCGTATACAAAGGCGGCCGTTGTTCCAACCGCGACCAGTGAATCCATATTAGGAATTCTTTTAAATAAGGCTTTAAATCCATTGGTATAAAAATGGCTATTAATATAAATGACTGGTAATGTTAATAACATTTGAGTCATCGCGTTGATGAGTAAATTCTTTTCTCCAGCTAGAAAGCTTGGAATAGGTAAACCAACCATAGGTCCCATAGCAAGATAAAATAACGGGATGGTAAAGATTAAGGAAATAATCAGTCTCTGACGGATTAAAACAGTTTGATCTTCAACCGGTTTTTTGGTTCTTTGTTTTATATTATCTTTTCGCTTTTCCAGGGGAATATTAGCCACATAACCAAGTTTTTCTATTACTTCAATAATGGCACTAATCTCTACTTGGCCCGAATCAAATTTAACGACTAGATTTTCGGTTGTAAAATTAACAACAGCCGATTCAACACCAGTCATTTTGGAGACATTTCGCTCAATCGCAGCTGCGCAAGCTGTACATGTCATTCCTTCAATTAAAAAATGTTGTGTTTTCATAAGTGATCCTTTCTTCCTTCGTTGTACTTTAACTTACCACATATATTTTAGTACAGTTTTTTCGCTTTCTATCTTAGAGAAAACACATTAGACTTTCTACAACTAATCTTACTTATTTTTCGTTCAACTTTTTCATTTTTATAATTCACTTTTCTTCTTTCTTTAGTTGTCTTTTATTATGTTACTTTTAAAGGCTAAAAATGTGAATTTCCATATCAGATCTTTTAATATACATTACCCGAGGTTTTAAGTACTTTTTATTCAAAAGTGCTTGTTAATATAGTTACCCCAAAGAAAAAGTATTAAACCTATAATCATTTTGATTACAGGTTTTTTAGTGGCAGGGGAACACTTAAAAAAGAGTGATTGTATTAACCACTCTTTTCAATCTTCAATTATAGGTTTGTTATGGTTATTAAAATTTTGATAGTATTGTCTACATTGATTTCTGAAAAGCTAGTCAATACCAAGGGAAAACATATATTTCATATGATACTAAAAGTTCATTCATAGACTCGTACTTTAATAACAGCAACTATTTACTTTACTACTTATGCTTCATCTTTAAATCAGAGCATTGTATTATCTTCAATAAAAACTTCTTTTCTCTTATCATTAAAAGGTTCAAACCCTTACACATCTGATAAAACCAGTAATTACCTAGTCAAAAGCCAAGCCTAAATAAGCTACTCCAATTTTAAAATTTTCATCTGGAAGTATGGTGTTTTTATTTTCGGTTGCTTTAATCATACCAAAAGTACGAACAACACTAGTCAAATTTGTTCCTAAAAATAAAGGCATCCGAATTACGTATTCTTTAGCATGGTGGACCTTCATTATTTGTTCTACAGCAATCATCAAAAGCTGATCTGGGATCAAAATTTCTTTAATTATTATTTTATCCTGGCTCAATCTTTCAATAGCTGCACAACCTTCTATTTCTCCAATTTGCAGCCTATAAATATCCGCACCAGCCTGCTTTGAGATTATTTTTTGATAAGCTATATCTTTATCATCATATGAAATATATTGTTTTCCCTGAAGGCATCTATTTCTAATAAGGTTATACTCTGCTGCCTCTGCCTTTTTTATGCTGCAACTTTCAATATTATCAACAGTTTGGGTTTCAATATCATCTTTTGTCAATAAACTCTCACGTACATAAAATCCATCCTCATATCCCAGCTGACGATAAAATCCAAAAAGATGTTCTCCCTCAGGCACCAGAAGAGAAAATACATTATTTTTATCTTGCAAATATTGATGCGTAAAATTCATTAATTTAGTCGCAAACCCTCTCTTTCGATATTTAGGGTGGGTGGCAACGGCATAAACCATAGTGGAGTTTCGCCTTTTTAGATCTTCTTCTGTTAGTTTAACAGGCAGCATAGTTAGCATGGAAGCAATCTCTTCATCATAGAGCAAAAGCATAGTTTCTTCTTCTCGAAAACAATAATTATAGTAGTTCTCAATATTCTCATCACTATCTCCTATAAAGGAAAGTTTCCATATTTCTTTTAACTTTTCCACCTCACATTTTTGTGCAAGTCTCACATTTATCATAATTATCAACCTTACTTCTTTTTTCCTATTAAATTTGAATATTCACTAAATTGCAATCTTTATTTGTGTACAGAGTAAGCTAAATATTTTTCCGCCAGATAATCAGGATAATATGATAACTTGGCCTGTCTCAATCCTTCGGCCCCAGTGTCTTCCTCACGGTTTAGATAAACAACTTCCGGATATTTTTTTTGAATCCAGGTTGCAAACTCACGATTAATCATTTGGTAAGAGCCTTGAAATTCAGTGAAAGCCTTTTCCACATTAATATCATATGTGTTATAGCTAAGCTTTCCTCCCATGGTAAAGGCTATTACTTTTCCATCAACTCGAAGGAGCCCTCCTTCTAAACCCAGTTCTTCATAATAGTCAAAGCATCTTTTGACCGCGCAACTCTCCTGTTCTAGTTGGGTATCCTTTTGACAGTCACGGACTCTACACCACTCAATACTCATCTCCATACATTCGGATAAGTTATCAGCAGTAATTTCTTCAAATTTCCATTCATACTTCTTAGTAAAACGATTAATATAATTGCGTTTGGCATGTAGTTTTTTACCTGGTAAATTCACCATTTTTTCTAATAAGTACACATAGTCAAAGCTATCTCGCATCTCTTTGTATACAAAGCTCTCTGGAAACAAGGAGTTTAATTCATCAATATCATCATTCGTTACGCCGTTATAGATTAGTTTGTTCCCCCTGTCTATGGCATCTTTTCTTATTTCTTCTAAAACTCCCTTAATGTCACCTTGACCGATTGGGTAGAAATAGTAAGGGCCTTCTTCGATGAAATCTCCTTTTACTAAGAGAAAATCATTAATTTTTGCTACCTGATAATCATATATTTTTGACCAAATAAAAAGGTTAATAAAACTTTGGTGACAACCAGTGATATTAGCCTTCGCCATTATAGATGTGATCCATTTTCTATCTGAAATTTCTATCTCTTTAAACTTTATCATCTTACTCCCCGTTTTTCTCTATAAAATTTTATTCAGCCTATAGTTTTACATCAATTAAATAATTAAGCTAACAATTACATTTAGATTCATTTGGTTATATTTAATAGTCTTTTTAGAAAAACTTAATATTTATATTACTCTAATTGTGACATACTCGGCTTTCAACTGAACTAAAATTTTATCCTATTATTATAACAACCTACTCAGTCGCTTGAAAATACAAAATTCTGTTTTAATTTCTACTCTAATATAGCAAAAACAAACTATAAAGTCCAGATTAACCTCAGATAGTCTCAATATACTTTCGGGAACTAATAATCAGAATACTCCTCATATGTTTCGCTGTTCCCCACGTCACCTTATTAAGTACTTTACTTATACATAATTAGATAAACAAGTAAAAGCTACTTTTCTACTTTTCCTAGATTAATTCTGTCAGTATCACAATGATTTAACTTGCCAATACTTATATCATGGGATAGAATTAAAATATATAATTGAGTTATTAAATTAAAGTTAAGATGTCTATAGGAGGATTTTGTTATGGATAAAAAGAGTATTATAACACCAACAAAAAATGGGCCCTATGTCGTTCAAAACTTAGATGCCGTAACTGAATCAGTAGGCATGCCTAGTAAAACCGAAAAAGAAACGGTGGCTTTGTGCCGCTGCGGAAAATCTTCTACTAAACCTTATTGCGATGGTACTCATGGAAAAATTGACTTTGATGATTCAAAGCATATAGATCGAGTTGAGCGCAAAATTGATACATACATTGGAAAGAAGATTACAATACATGATGATCGAGGCATTTGTTCTCATGCAGGATACTGCACGGATGAACTGCCAAATGTATTTAGAATGGGAAAAGAACCATGGATAGATGCAGATGCGGAAACTGTTGAAAAAATAATTGAGACTATTAAAAAATGTCCATCTGGTGCACTAAGCTATGAAATAGATGGCGTCCTACATGATAGTTTTAGTGAAAATGAGCAAGTGACGATAACCGAAGACGGGCCATATTATGTTTCTGGATCAATCAAATTAAAAGACGATGATGCACCAACCTCAGACGAACACTATGCATTATGTCGTTGTGGGAAATCTAAGAACAAACCATACTGCAATGGACAGCATTGGTATATTAAATTTAAAGATGATGGATTGGTAAAAGAAGAATCAGAGTGCAATTGCTCGAAAGAACTTAGTTATGATAATAAATATGACACAATTAAAAACTTAGCTAAAACTGGCCATTCCGTTCATAAGTCAATGCGTACTGAAAAACTTTTTGCGGGGCTTGAAACAATACTTTTTAAAAGCGCGCAGGTACACCAGCTGCCACTTCCAGATGACATTGAGATAAACACAAAAACTGTGATCGGAAAAAAG
>LFRM01394159.1_pt1 | contig 23791 bp, 22 predicted proteins | sample 618341 | NCBI WGS metagenome assembly LFRM01 (sample SAMN03654438, study PRJNA283298) | anaerobic digester metagenome | isolation source: pool of bioreactors CSTR01a, CSTR02a, and CSTR03a thermophilic anaerobic... | place: Denmark: Kgs. Lyngby | collected 2014-05-21 | reverse complement strand
ACATAATTCTGTCTTCGGGAAGAAGAAGCGTTGCCTCTTGTTTAATGACACCACTTTTTTGACTTTGGGAAGCAATTGAAATATCTGCTTCTACAAAAGCTGACAAACCTTGGGCATCCTCGGTGGTTATGGCTACTTTGGCGCCCTTTTTCTTCCACATTTTTACTAATTGGCTCCGCTGCTCAGAGCTTAAATCAACATATACCGAATAATTTTCAACAACCAATTCAAAGTCTTCTTCTGACATTGATTTCATTATTTCTCCGGTGATAATCTCATAACCTGGAATAAGAATACTGAGCTCTCTAGCAAGTTCAGAACCTAGCTCAATAGAACTTCTGGTTAAAAGGATTGGCCGTATGCCAGCATTTTTTAAGGTTTTGATGGCTTCTTTGACTCCACCGCGACCCGGATCCCCCAAAGCAACCAGACCTAGGAAGTTCAAATTATCTCTAGCCGACGTCACCTCGTCTTTATAAGCTAGGGCAATAACCCTTTTACCTTCGTTTTCAAATTGAGTTCTGGTTTCCAGAATACCTTGGCGTATTTCTTCTTCAATGGGTAAAAATTGGTCATCTAAGTGATAGAATCCTGAAATGCCCAAAACATCCTCTAGATTTCCTAGGGCAAAGGTAAAACCTTTGTCTTGAATTTCGTAGTGACTGCTAAACAGATCACTGCCATCGCTAGCAGAAAGTCTTTCCACAAAGGTATAGGCTTCCAAGGATCGGTCCAGGTTGGGATCTTCCTCAATCACAAAGCGGCGTAGGGCCTTTAAGGTCTCACTGTTTTCTTCTGTGTTTTCTGAAGCCGCTAGAAGGCAAATTTTCTTTATAAGGACTTCATCCTCCTCGTGGGTGCTAGATAGGTCTTTGACCCTGAGGGTATCATCAGTTAAAAAAGGCCTTTCATCAAGCAAAAGCAAGGATACGCTACTAAGATTCTCTATGGTTTCAAATTTCTTAAGGCCAATATCATGCTTTGAAAAACGAAGAGAACCAAAGGACACAAGACTAAGCACCAAAGATTCAAAAGTCTTGGGCGAAGCGGCCAAAGCAAGAGCTATGACAACAAAAATCGCTTCATCGAACATTTTTCCCTTCAGAAAAGAATACACTCCCAGAGCAATAGAAAGGACTATAACGAAGAATCTAAATCCTTTACCTAGGCTCATCAGTTTTTTATCCAGTAGTGACTCTGATTCTTCATCTTTATAAAGCATAAAGGCAACTTTGCCGACCTCTGTCCCCATTCCGGTATTGGTTACAATCATAAGGCCTTGGCCTTCACAGACTAGGGTCGAAGCATAGACCATATTGGCCCGTTCACCCAAGGGAATATTTTCCACGGTGGTGAAGCTGACATCTTTACAAAAAGGGTGTTCTACTCCAGTAAGAAGGGATTCATCAATCCAAAGCTGGTCTCCCTCAATTAAACGCCCATCGGCGGGGATAATATCCCCCTCTTCCAATAGGACAATATCTCCAGGTACTAAGTCCCGCATAGGGAGTTCAATGATATTTTCTTCTTGCAGAACCTTGCAGGTAGGAATATTTTGTTTAAGGAATATTTCTCTAGCTTTTTGCCCTCGATAACTTTTTATACTTCCGATAAGGCTGTAAAGAACAAAGATCCCTAATAGGATTAAGGATTCTTCAAATCGTCGAACAAAAGCAAAAAATAGCGCAGCTATGAAAAGCACCTTAAGAGCCGGCAAGCGCAATCCTTCGCCGTATAAGCTCAGAAATGAACGATGATCGTTGTTTACAAGCTCATTATATCCATGGTCTTGACGTCTCTGGGTACGCTCTTCTTCAGAGAGTCCCAGTCTTGAAAAACGAAGTTCTTCAAGTTTTTCGTCGATGGTATTTTTGTACATGTAACCTCCAATTCTGTTAGGCTATTGTATCACAGCTGATTTCTAAAGGCTATTTTACATAAAATCAACCAATACATAGTTAAACAGATCAAAACCTTCTTCTGTCATGCCTAAGAGTTCCCCCCTTTGTTGCATCAGGCCATTCTTTTTGTGTTTTGCTATGGCCTTTTCTTCTTGAGGAGTTAGAGGGAAGAGGTTTTTCAAATCTATTCCCTCTACCACTCGAAGACCTAACATAAATATCTCAAAGCGACGTTCTTTATCAGTAAGGAGAATTTGCTCATCTATTGGCAATTCGCCTTGGGATAGGCGATGAAAATATTTTTTCAAATTTCTCTCGTTGGCATAACGCCGAGGACTTAATAGTCCGTGAGCTCCTAGGCCAAGACCCAGATAATCTCCGCCCTGCCAATAATTCAAATTGTGCTGGCTATAGTTTTTATCTTTGGCGAAACTGGATATCTCATAGCGCTCATAACCCAGTTTCTTTAGCCCATCTTTTAAGTGCTGCCAATCTCGAATATAAAGCTCTTCATCGGGCTCTTTGAGGATTTTAGCTAAGGGGCGCGTGGGGTGCAATTCTAAAGCGTAGCAAGAAAGATGCTCTGGAATAATTTGCGACAAAGCTTCAAGATTCTTTGTCATAGTAAACTTCTTCTCAACGGCATAGATGAGATCTAAGGATATATTTTTAAATCCAGATTTTCTTATGGTCTCCACGGCTTTAAATATTTCTTGCACTCCATGGGTTCTGCCAAAGAGTTTTAAAAGCTCTTCATCAAAACTCTGAGAACCGAGACTTATTCTGAAATCTCCAAAGTTTTTTAGAATGTCAAGAGTTTCCCAGTTAACATCATCGGGGTTCATTTCAAAATCAAGTTCTCCTCTGGGAGTTACCCTTTTAAAAACTCCCTGAAGCAGATACTCAAGCTCCCGTGCACTGAGTAAACTGGGCGTACCACCACCAAAATAAAGACTTGTAATTTGTCTACTTTTAAAAAGATCCCTATAGAGATCCATTTCTTTTAGCAAAGACTCCAGGTATAGTCTGCGAGTCTCTTGGCTAGCAGAAAAGCTCAAAAAATCACAATAGGTACATTTTTTACTACAAAAGGGCAGATGGATATAAAGAGCCAGATTATTCTTCATCGAATTTAAGAACAGTAAGAAAAGCTTGTTGAGGAATCTCTACACTTCCAAATTGACGCATTCTCTTTTTCCCTGCTTTTTGTTTTTCTAGAAGCTTTTTCTTTCGGCTGATATCTCCCCCATAACATTTAGCAGTAACATCTTTTCTAAGAGCTCTTATTGTCTCTCTGGCGATAACATTATTGCCGATGGCCGATTGGATAGGAATCGGAAATTGTTGCCTGGGAATAACGTCCTTTAGCCGTTCCACAATTTGTCTTCCCCTAGGAACCGATTTATCACGATGCACAATCATACTAAAGGCATCAATGAGTTCTTTATTAATGAGTATATCCATTTTTACAAGATTGCTCTCGATATAATCATGAAATTCATAATCAAAAGAACCATATCCCCTGGTTTTACTCTTAAGAGCGTCAAAGAAGTCATAGATAATCTCGTTAAGGGGAAGATAATAATCTAAAAGTACCCTTCGCTCATCAATATATTCCATATGAATAAATTCACCCCTTCGGTTCTGACAAAGATCCATAACATTCCCAACGTATTCTTTGGGAACAAAGATATTGGCCTTAACAACGGGTTCATAAAAATGAGCAATCTTGGTTGGATCAGGTAAATTACTGGGGTTTTGGATAAAAAGAGTTTCATCGGAAGTGGTTACTACTTTATAAATGACACTGGGAGCCGTAGCAATAAGATCAAGATCAAATTCCCTTTCTAGGCGCTCTTGAATTATTTCAAGATGAAGAAGCCCTAAGAATCCACAGCGATAGCCAAAGCCAAGAGCCACACTGGTTTCGGGCTCGAAGGTAAGGGCTGCATCATTTAATTGGAGCTTATCCAGGGCATCTTTTATATTCTCATAATCCTCGCCCTCGGCGGGATAGAGTCCACAAAACACCATTGGTAAAGCTTTTTTATAACCCGGTAAAGCCTTTTCCACCTTTCGATTGGTATGGGTGATGGTTTCACCTACGCGGACGTGTCGTACATCTTTAACGCTGGCACAAAGATAACCTACATCGCCAGCCATTAGGGATGCAACAGTAGTCATTACTGGAGTAAAGATCCCTACTTCCGTAACCTCGTAACTTTGCTTGGAGGCCATCATATAGACCTCGTCGCCTTTTTTTACTTCACCATCAAAAACTCTTATTAGAGGGATGGCCCCTTTGTAAGAATCATAGAAAGAATCAAAAACCAAGGCCTTTAACGGCGCCTTCGCATCCCCCTGGGGTGGGGGCACTTTCTTGATAATGGCTTCAAAAACTTCTTCGATATTAAGGCCGGTTTTCGCACTTATCAAAGGTGCATCATCTGCTTCAATTCCGATAATATCTTCAATCTCTTGTTTTATTTCTTCCACTCGAGCTGAAGGCAGATCAATTTTATTTATAACAGGGACAATCGTCAGTCCTACTCCATCGGCCAAATATACATTGGCAATGGTTTGAGCTTCAACGCCTTGGGCGGCATCTACTACAAGCAAAGCACCCTCGCATGCTTCGAGGCTGCGTGAGACTTCATAACTAAAGTCTACATGTCCCGGTGTATCGATCAGATTAAAAATATAATCCAAACCGTCTTTACCTTTATAATATAAACGGGATGTTTGCAATTTAATCGTGATACCCCTCTCCCGCTCTAAATCCATATTATCGAGAACCTGATTCTTCATTTCGCGCTGGGTTAAAGCGCCACTTTTCTCAATAAGGCGGTCGGCCAGGGTACTCTTCCCATGATCAATATGGGCTATAATTGAAAAATTTCGAATGCGATCTAATTCCATTTACTTATTTTCCTCCAGTTTGTATTATATCACGGATAGAAAAACTTGAAAAGCTGAACAAAAAAACCTTGCTTAACCATTGGATTCATGCTATCATCATTCTGTTAAGTTTAGACGAGGAGGTGAAATCGTGGCTAATATTAAATCTGCAAAAAAGAGAATTCTTGTTATTCGTAAAAAGACTGCTTTGAACAAAGTACAAAAAACGAAAATGAGAACTTATGTGCGTCAATTCCTAGAAGCAGTTGCCAAGGGCGATGTAAACGAAGCGACAGACAAATTCAAAAGCGCAGAACGTGTAATTCGTAAAACTGCCTCTAAAGGCGTGATTCATAAAAATAATGCCGACAGAAAAGTCTCAAGACTGGCTAAACAGTTAAATAATATGCAACAATAAAATGGCTCAAGCCATTTTTTTGTTTTTATAAAGACAATAACTCCAGTAAGAGGTTTTGGATCAAACTGTGCATATCTACACTTTGAGATTTATAAAGTGCCTCCCACTCCAAAGTGCGATCCAGAGATTTAAGAAGTTCGCTTCGAGTTAATCCCGAAGCACTGGAGATTAACTTTCGTTTGATAAAATTACTACTTATTCCCAGTGGTTTATCCCAGCTTTGCATGGGAACACCGGCTTCTTGAAGAACTTTTACCTCTAAAAGTTGATAATAGTTTCTTACCATGGCAGGGACTAGGGCGTAGAGACTGTTTCCCGAAGTAAGATAATCGCTATAAAGACGAAAAACTTGCCTTTTGTTTCTTTTTGCCAATTGTTCCATCATAAGATAAAGATTCTCTTCAGGGGCCACATGCATTAGGCTTTCTACTCTCTTTAGGGTAATTTCTTTTTCCTCTAAAGAAGCCATTTTATCCAGCTCGCTTTTAACATAAAAGAGGGTAACGCTGGATCGATATTCAAGATACCTGCTTTGATCTATTAACAAAGCCATGGCATCGCTCTCCATGACCTTTCCCTTTAGTCTCATTTCTTTACGGATCCAGGCCTCCATTTGGGGGCGTTTTATTTTTTGGCAGTCAATCTTTGTTGTCAAAGAAGAAAGCTTTCGATAGGAACCATCCTTGGCCGAGGGCAAAAAAATAACCAAAATCCCTTCAAATAATTCTTTAAGCATTTTCTCGCTTTGTGAGCTAATACTGAACTTCTGAGCATCTTCAACAATTATGATTCTTCTTTGAGAAAAAAGAGAGGGACTCTGAATGGCGCTTTGAAAATCCATTTCTCTTAGATCTTTGCCATCAAAACGGCTTAGGTCAATGTCCTCCATCCCCGGTTCGATAAAGTTGTCTGATACCTTCTGAATAAGATCAGAAATCAGATAACTTTCTTCGCCTTCAATGGTAACACTAGGCGGGAAACGGTTATTCTTTAATTCTTTTAAAGCTTGTTGATAATCCATTGTTCACCTCTAGAAAATAGTTTACCATATTTTCTCTCTAATAGCTTCTATACCCTCTGTTTTTTAGATGGAGGCTTCCGTCATTAAAGGTCTCAAACACCTTAAATTGTGGTTCTAAGTACTGCATTACTTCAGGGTGAGGATGGCCATAGTTGTTTCTTCCATAGCTTAAAATGACTATTTGTGGATCTACTGCGTCATAATAGCTTCTCTCTAGAGAATGACGACTTCCATGGTGGGGGTATTTTAATATATCCACCCTTTCACGGGGAAGCTCCTTTAGCCTTTTTATACCCACATCGCCGGTATAGAGAATTTTTTTACCTTTATAATTCATAACAAAAACAAGACAGTCCTCATTATCATCATATCTTAACTCCGCCGGAGAAATAAAACGAAGAGAAACATCATCGATTTGGATGACGTCACCTTCTTCAAGGGGATACCCCTCAGGGTAGTGACTGCCCTTAGGGTAGTAAAGCTTTTTATAGTGCAATTTATTCAGTTCCTTAGAATGATCTTCATCAAAATGAGTGATAATAACCATATCTAGGCTATAGATACCCAAAGATTGTAAATGTTCGTGAATGGCCCTACCCCTACCTGTATCGATAAGAAGAGTCTTTCCGCTGTCGGTAATAAGAAGAGAACTGTCCCCCTGACCGACATCCAAGAAATGCAGTCCAAACCTTCTATAACTATTCTCAAACTGAAACAAAACTAAGAATAAAAAGAGGAATATCCCGATGCTTTTCTTAGAGCGGATAAAAAAATATTCTTCTTTATTCTCTCTTGCCAAAACCCCTGCAAACAAAAAGCCATAAAAGACAAAGAGGCTGAGCCAACCCGGTGGCGTAAAATGCCAAGCCCAGGGTATTTTGTTTACAAATTCTAAACTACCCATAAGAGCGGTAAAAAGATATCCAACGGCTTGGGCAAGAAAGGAAAACACAAAGCCTAACATGAGAATTGGCAAAATCACAACCATAAGGCCTGCCAGAAGACTGTTGACAAGATAGTAAAGAATCTTTATTTCTGAAACAAAGATCAGCTGCAGTGGAAACATAAGAACATACATAAAAATCAAAGAATTTACTCTAGCAACCCTTAGGATTCCATAGCTCAGTGTGCCTAAAATAAAAGAAAAGCTCGTTGCATAACTTGGCCGATAGAAAAGAAGAAAAAAGCCAACAAATCCCATTGCCTCTAGAGGATCCAGCTTTTTCTTCCTATGAAAAGCAATACTTTCGAGAATGTAAATTAAAAATGTACGTACACTGCTAACATGAAAATCACTCAGGCAACAGAAGAAAAATATGAGAGATAGTCCTAAAATTTCTCCGCAAATATGAGGTCCTCCAAAATGTTTTACAATGTAAAGGCAGCTACGATAATAGATGCCCAAATGCAGTCCACTGACTACAAAAAGATGCATAAGACCTATGCTACTAAAAAGAGTCTTTTCATCGGGACTTAGACCCTCTTTAAGACCAAAGACCAGACTGTAGGCAAGGCCTTGATACTCTCCAAATACTGCGGCTCTATCAAAAATCTTTTGTCGAATAATAGTTAGAAGAAAAGGTTTTACCTCCAAGGCCTCGCCTCGCCATTGAAGGCCCCTTGCCTTAAAGCCCAGGGAATTGTAATAGTCTTTTTCACAAAACCCACTAGGACTTCTTTTTTCAGAAAATTCCTCTAGGGTAAAATCACCCTTATATAACCCTTCTTCCCCTTCAAAGTTTTTTAAAATGTAGCGGCGTCCCTCAATGCTTAGGACCATGTCGTTTTTAAGAGGGGATATTTTTCTTAATTGACAGAGGCCTTGCTCCTGTTGAATTTCCTGTGCGGGTAGAAAAAGACGTAGAAGAATAAGCAGCATGACTATCCAAGTTTTTGATGGAAATAAAATAAACAACAATACGAAAAGCGGGATGAAGACAATCTCCATCCCGGTGATCTTAGAAAAGCAACAAAGAAACATGATAAGACCCCATAAAAACCAAGGTCGTTTCATGCTTCACCTCCTAAAGGTCTAGTTTTATCCTATCCAACCACTGCTTACCATCTTTTTCATAAGTATAGTAAAAGGCTGAGGATGTGCCTAGACTTTGGGTGGGTTTGCCCTTTAAGGAATAGCTTTTGTAGGTGTCTTTTTCAACCACCTTTAACTCTGTATCTTTAACAACAAAAATCAAATCCTTTGTGAAGTTCAATCCATCGGATTCAAGAGCATAAAAATGATATTCATTATCATCATAGGAATAAAAGAAATGATTTTTAAAACGGAAAACATGTACATCATCAATTACTTCTTGATCTATTAGGTCTTCACCTTTCATCATATTAATTTTCTTAACCATCTGAGTTTGTGCATCTAGCTTATTTAATGATAAAATCCCATCTTTTTCACTGATAAAGCGAATCCTACCCTGAGAATCGAATTCGGGGCTAAAGAGGACTTTTTCATTTTTTGTCGTTAAATTAAATTTGCTGACTTCTTCGGAGCTGATTTGATAAAAACCAATACGATTAATATTTTCTTGATCTTCAAAAAGAAAAGAATCATCCACCCAGGAAGTGGCGCTCACTCTCCCATCAAAACTCATGACATGTTCCAAAGCTTCACTTAGATAAATATCGGTGATACTTTCTTCTTCATTATAATAGAGAAAGTACTTTCCTCCTTCGAGAAGTTTGAAGTTTTTTAACTGATAGGGTGGCTCTCCTTGAACATTTTCTTTGATAAGCTGCGGAATCTTACGAGTGAAATTAAGAAGGAAGATTCCTTGTTCCTGTGAATACAGTAATTTATCCTCAATGACAAAACTATCCAAAATTCCCTCGGTAATCATTTTTACTTCTTGTTTATCAAAAAGATAGAGTTCTCCCTTTTCCAAACTAAAGGAAAGTTCTCCACTTTCAAAGATTTTCTCGCGATAGTCCGTATCTTGGAGTTTTTGTTGATCCCATAATACTTCTTTTGTTTGCTCGGATTGGATATACACTTTTCCTTTATTTTCAAAAAGACGAAGGTTTTCATCCCTAGAAAAAGAAAAACCCGAAGACACTTCTGCGGGCGTTTCATCTTTTTCGGTTGGAGAGATTCCTTCTTCTTTTTTAGAGCAGGAGCCTAGGGCCAAGAGAAGTAATAAAATGATAACCAGCTTCTTTTTAATTCCTTTCATCTCTCCTCCTCGTTAATTAACGAACAGAATCTACCAAGGCGGCAAAGGAAGCCGCATCATTTACTGCCATTTCAGCCAGCATTTTTCTATTGATTTGAATGCCTGCTTCTTTAAGCAGATGCATAAATTTACTATAGCTCAGTCCATTCAACCTTGTCGCTGCATTAATACGTGTAATCCAGAGTTTTCTGAAATCACGACGTCTAAGTTTTCTACCGATAAACTGAGAGCGCATGGAGCGCATTACAGCGGGATTGGCAGCTCTAAATACTTTGCTTTTTTGACCATAAAAACCCTTGGAGAGTTTTAATACTTTTTTGTGTTTTTTCTTGGCGTTTACAGCGCCTTTAATTCTAGCCATATTCTACCCCCTAGTAAGGAATGCCACTGATGATGCGTTTGAGATCTGATTCGCTTACCATCGAGGCCTTTCTTAATCTTCTTTTTCGATTGGCATCCATTTTGCCAAGTTTATGTCGGGTGTGTTGTGAATTGCGTTTTAAACCACCCGAAGCTGTCTTTTTAAAGCGTTTTGCAATACTGCTTCGCGTTTTCATTTTTGGCATACTATTCTCCTTATTTCTTAACCGGGGAATAGAAAGCAACAAGGGCTCTGCCCTCATAATTGGGTTGCCTATCTAAAGTCCCATGGTCTTTAATAATTTCGGTAAATCGTTTCATAACTTCCATTCCTTGCTCTCTATGCATCATCTGGCGACCTCGAAAACGCAGAGAAACTTTTAGGCGGTCCTCTGCTTCAAGGAACTTAATGGCATGGCGGGCTTTGGTGTTAAGGTCGTTATCTTCAATATTCATACCGAGACGAATTTCTTTAACTTGTATAACTTTTTGTTTTTTTCTAGCTTCTTTTTCAAGTTTTGCTTGCTCATAACGAAACTTACCATAATCCATAAGTTTGCACACCGGCGGATCCGCCTGTGGAGCAATCTTTACTAGATCGAGTTTCGCTTCATTGGCTAAGTTTTGTGCTTCTCGTGCGGAAACGATCCCCAACTGCTCTCCATTTGCTCCGATGAGTCGAACAGCTGCGTCTCTGATTTCCTCATTAATTTCTGTTTTCTTAATAACAGTCACCCCCTATAAAAAATAAAAGTGCGAACGCAAAAGCCCGCACTTAAAAATAAATATTAACCCACGACTTCGGCCGTAAGGTGAGAAACGGACTTTCTACTTTGTTTACCTTGGTTATCATATCAGAAAAACCCGTGGATTGTCAAGGCTTTTCAAAGCATCTTCTTGGGTTTTACAGTTTTTTACATCCAAATATATCTGATCAGGTACTTTCTTTACTTCAATACAATCTCTTTATTGCCTCTGAGCTTTTTATAAAAATCAATCTTCTATTTTATCGAGATAGTATTTTTTAGAAAGAATTTCCTCTGACATTTTGTCAATAAATTCTTCCATGGCCATGTCTTCTAATACACCTTCAATAAAATGACGTACGGTAAAGAGACCGGTTTCAATTTCTTTATCACCTATTACCAGCATATAAGGAACTTTTTCTACCTGAGCTGAGCGAATCTTATAGCCAACCTTCTCACTTCGGTTGTCTAAACTTACTCTAAAGCCCTTTTCCAACAACTCTTTTTCCACTTTTTGAGCAAAATCGCTATGACGGCTGGTAACAGGAATAACCCTCACTTGCTCCGGAGCAATCCAAAGAGGAAACTTTCCGGCAAATTGTTCAATCAAATTGCCAAGAAAACGCTCGACGCTACCGAGAATGGTTCTATGAATCATAACAGGCTGCTTGCGCTCTCCGTCGGCATCGATATAGCCTAATTCAAAGCGCTCGGGCATTTGAAAGTCCAGCTGAATGGTTCCACATTGCCAAGTTCTGCCGATGGCATCTTTAAGATGAAGGTCTATCTTAGGGCCGTAAAAGGCTCCGTCGCCTTCATTTAGGATATAGTCAATCTTCATTTCCACTAAGGCTTCTCTAAGACTGTCTGTAGCGCTCTCCCACTGCTCCAAACTACCCATAGAATTTTCAGGTCGAGTTGAGAGCTCCACATGATACTCGAAGCCAAAGGTTTTATAAATCTTATCAGCAAGACGCATTACATCTTTTAATTCATCTTTAATTTGTGAGGGTAACATAAACAGATGGGCGTCGTCCTGAGTAAAGGCTCTGACACGCATAAGTCCATGAAGAGCACCACTCAGTTCATGGCGATGAACAAGACCCAGCTCAGCCCAGCGAAGAGGTAAATCCCTGTAGCTAAAAAGATCTTCTTTGTAAACCAGAATACTTCCAGGACAATTCATGGGTTTTACGGCATAATTTCCTTCATCAATGGTTGTAAAATACATATTTTCTTTGTAGTGATCCCAGTGCCCCGATTGGTGCCAAAGGGATTCATTAAGAATAATGGGTGTTTTAATCTCACCGTAGCCAGCCTTTTGGTGTTCTTCTTTCCAATAGTTTTCAAGGATATTTCTTAAGATCATTCCCTTGGGATGGAAAAAAGGAAAACCTGGGCCTTCTGGATGAATACTAAAAAGCTTCATCTCTTTACCCAGTTTTCTATGATCACGCCTTTTGGCCTCTTCTAATCTTCTAAGATAATCTTCCAGGCTCTTTTTCTTCTCAAAAGTTGTTCCATAAATTCTCTGGAGCATTTTGTTTTTTTCGTCGCCTCGCCAGTAGGCGCCAGCAATACTCAAAAGTTTTAGGGCTTTTACCTTTCGTATATCCCTCAAATGGGGACCACGGCATAAATCGACAAATTCGCCAAGGACATAGAAGGAAATTTCTTCCCCTTCAGGAAAGTTCTCAATTAGATCTACTTTGTAAACTTCCCCTTCCTTTGCAAATTTATCCAGAGCTTCCTGACGATCCATGACAAAACGCTTTAGCTCATGGCCCTCTTTAATAATTTTTTCCATTTCAGCTTCAATAGCAGATAAGTCCTCGGGGGTAAAACGGTGCTCGGTATCAAAATCATAGTAGAAACCATCATCAATAGCAGGGCCGATAGCAAATTTTACATCGGGCCATAATCTTTGCACTGCCAGAGCCATAATATGGGCACTGGTATGCCAAAATATACTGCGTCCTTCGGGTCGATTAAAGTCAACAAATTCAACATAACTGTCGTCTTTAAGTGTTTCTTGCATGCCTCTTGTGGTTCCATTGACTATAGCTCCAAGCATATTTCTTGCAAGTCCTTCGGAAATGCTCCTTGCCACCTGGTAGAGTTCCACACCTTTTTCGTACTCTCTTATATTTCCATCGGGAAATGTAACCTTTATCATGACTTCCTCCTAAAATAAAATACGCCCTACTAGGGCGTATCCGCGGTTCCACCTATTTTATCATACGATATCTCTAATGATTTAACGCAATCCTACGTCGGGATTTCACCATAGCTACTTACCCGAAGCTAGAAAGTGGTTTTCCTTTGGTGTTTGGAAGGCTTCTCATCATCGCCTTTTTCTGTAACCCTATGACATCCAAAGTACTCGTCTTTCGTCACTGCTCCTAGCTATTATACTACCCCGGCTCCGCTTCTGTCAAACCGCAAAGATAGTAGATTCTTTCGGGATTTTCGATCTTTTCTTTCACTAGCAGTCCTGCTTCAACAATTAATCTTTCCACCATCTCTGGTGCCCATATTTTTTGAGCGTGCTCTTCTGAACTTTTTATATAGGCATTGTTTTCTTTCCAATATAAAATAATTTCTTGAAACAGAATATCTCCTTCTCTTTCGTTTATCCAAAGTAAATCCCCCAGCTCTTCTTCATAGAAAAATGTCTGATTTGCTAAGTCTCTTTCCATGGCACTAGGGTGTCTTAGATCAAACAAAAACTCTCCCTTCATGTGGCGCTTTTATCTGGCAAAGAAAAGTCTGAGTTCCTCTTCACTAAGATAGTAATTAACAACATCAACACAGGCGAAAATTTGGTCGAAACCTCCCATATCCATTTCTTCAAGGGTTCCTAAATAAAAATTTACTCCAGGAAGATTTCGTTTTGCGAAGCTGAGCATATTTGGCGAGGTATCCAAGGCATGGACTTCGGCTCCCCTATGAAAAAAATAATGGGTCATCTTTCCTGTACCGCATCCGATTTCCAAGATTTTGCCTCGGGGTGGTAGCAGTTTCTCAATGATATTTTGATAGTCCTCATAGGGAAAATTCTTCATCAAAATATCGTATATACGTGCAAATTCTTTATACATGGTTCTCCTTTTAAGTAAGACTTTTCTTTATCTTCTCTTTATACTATAATGTTCTTGGAGGGAAGTATGAAAATAGCAATTGTCGGACCTCGGAGTCCCTTAGCCGAGGCATTTATTGATTTATTAAGAAATAGCGATGATCATTGGACCCTAAGCTTTTACCATAACAGTGATTTAAGTCCGCTTATTGAGTTTAAGGGCGAAGAGATTCCCGTACTACCTATTAAGGGGGATAACTTGAAATTTGATGCCCCCGAAGTAGTGATTTTTTTTCCTCAAGAAGACTACCAAGAAGCAATCCTAGCAACAGAGCTTCTTGATTTAAAAATCATCGATACCACGGGAGCATTTATAAGTGACCCCACAATTCCTCTGATTTTACCCCCAGTAAATGATGAGCTTGTATTAAAACATAATTTAGTCAGCTTACCCAGCTTTGATACAGCCCTCTTTGTGCCGGTAATCCACAGCCTTGACCGTCGGTTCCATATCAAAAGGGTCAGTATCATATCTCAGGATAAAGAGCCCAATAAAGACTTTTTTTTGCAAAATGATTACGATACCTCAGAAATCAATAGTATAAATGAAATGTCAAAAATTCTCGATAATGATAGCCTTCGAATTACAGTGACCCATAAAGAATACAACGCCAGCCCCTTGCACAATTACTTTTTCAATATCACCATGGCTAGACCCTTTAACACCGAAGAATTGCTTACTCAATTAAGAGTGGTAGCTTCGGTTTACAGTCAAAAGGATCTTGGAACATTTGATTTAGAAAAGGATCTTGTTTTAAGACGTTATCGCCGGGATTTGAGTTTAGATAGTGGTATCCATCTATGGATATCCACAAAGGATCCTCAACAACCCCTTCTTCGGGCGATTTTATCCGTCTTAGAAAAAATTAAAGCAGGCTAAACCTGCTTTTTTTATTCCTTGTAAATAAAAATATGATCTTCATTGCGATAATAATCCCCAAGATTCAGACCATAGCCAACGATAAAATGATCATCCACACTGGTGCCAATATAGTCGCATTCAAAGGGAGTTTGTCGCCGAATAGGCTTATCCAAAAGAGTACAGGTTTTTATACTTCTGGGCCCACGACTAGATAAAACATCATATACATGTTTCATTGTATAGCCTGAATCGATAATATCGTCGACAATTAAAATATCAAAGGAGGTAATATCTCGGTTGACATCCTGCAGAATATTTACAAAACCTGTAGATTTCGTACTTTTATCGACATAGCTGGAGGTAATCATAAACTCCACCACTAGAGGAAGTTTGATTTCACGAATTAAATCTGCTGTAAAAACAAAGGCCCCTTTTAATAGACTGATTACCATTAAATTTTTATCTCTATACTCTTCAGTTAAAACTGCCCCCAGCTTCTTTACCATCGCTTGAATTTCATTGCGATCAAAGAGCACTTCACCTCGATGCTGCATAATCATCTCCTTTAAATTATCTTATTTAAATTTATTCGCCATTTAAGTATTGAATTCATAATACCCTTTTTATTAAAAATCGTCTAATGTTTTATAAAAAAAAGGATAAAAATAATACGATTTATAAAGCAGTGCTCTAAATCTAATAAGTTAAATACTAGCTCCTGCGTATTTTGCTGGGATAGTCTAGGATTGCAACTATATAAATCATCAGGGAAATAAATATTTTGAGGAAAAACATAATTTTAAACTATCATCACCGGGGACTGTCGACTTAGGGGTCAATGTAATGTGATTTATAGAATATTCATCGAAATGTAAAATTACAATAAAAGCTAAGAACACTTCAAACTGTCCGTAGCTTTTATTATACTTACCTCTGTAGTAGATTAGTCATTCTAGTAAAATAGCTTATAAAGATATATTCATTATTGTTTTGTTTTAACTTAGAAAATAGAGATGTCCTTTTTCTTGCATTAAAATATGACATGGTCCATATGCACATAAATTTTGCAAAAAGAAACAAATCAAAGGGATCTAAGAAAAGATTATAAAATACTTTAGTGAATCCACTGATTAGTGTAGAAATCAAATAGCCAATTAATAATGCGAGAAATTCCTTCTTCCGGAATACCTGCTTGCGTCAAATAGTTGTTCACATCCTTACCCAGATGCTCATCAGCTTTGTATAACTATAGCACCATTTATTAGCTATTTCCTAAATCATATCTAAAGTGAAAGCTATCACAAATAGAATCTATACTTCACAACCTTCATTAACAAATCCACATAGCAACTAATTTTTATTTGTTTGTGGAATAATGCATATTAGGTAGATTGAGTCAAAAAATCCTATTCAATCTTTGTCAAACAACTCTATAAGGGGATAGAGCAAGTGAGCAATCTACAGCCAACCAAACTGAAAAAAACAAAAGTGAAAACTTCCTATATCGCAATTCATCTTATTATATAAAGATACTAAGATCTATGATTAGCGACCTTCTAATCCCTAGATTCATTGTAAAGGCGTATAGCGGTGGTATGACTCATCCCCAATACATGGCCTATATCGCGAAAGCTTAAATCTGTTTCCTCTCTAAAACGACGAATCAGGCATTTCTTTTCTTCATCAAAGTTCCCTTTTAGAAACTCTTCTCTAGTTATGTCCTTCTCGTTTAAGAAATTCTCCATAAATTCATAGGCGCGTTCTCTGCGCTTAAATAATTTGTCACGTTTAAAAACTTCGTGCTTTTTAAATTCAAGGGCATAGACACCACTGGGCTCCTTTGCCAGTTCATTTAACAATAAATTTCTATCGCCTTTATGGGAATAGCTATAGGAATTGAGAACAAGAGAAATGTCTAGAAGGTCTTCTTTCACATATCGTGAATAATTTTGATAAGATTTAAAAGAGTTCCTTCCTTCGCTATGCAAAAATCGCATAAGTTGCATATATTTCTCCATGGATTCTAGTGAAAAGATTTTTTTAACGAGACGAACTTCACGTTCTTGCATGAGTTGCAAATAGTAACCATAGGCTTCAACAAGGTGTTTGGCGAAAGAATCCCGCTTATCTAAGCGATCATAGACTAGAAAGTTAGCACAGTCCTTCTTTAATGAATAGGCTAGAAGATGAATAGAAAATCGTTCTTTGTATATCCGGGCATAATCCAGAAACCGATCTTCATCACGCCTTGATAGAAATATCATATCATTGCCAGGTGCACCAATAATTAAATGAAATATATTATGCATAATAACCTCCTATCAAAACTATTTTAGCAGGTTTAATATTTTTTTCAACAAAATATAGCCCATTATTCCACCTTGGAAAAAGCTATTTGCTTTTCTGACGTATTCTTCTTATTTCATCTAAAATCTGAAGCAGTGTATACTGAATCGAAGCCAGTATCACAAACAAAAACACTATAATAATAATCTCGTAACGTATTTGCATAACAGCCTCCTATTGTCGGTAAAAACCCTTTGTGCTATAGTGAATACTAGATAGAATGATCTATTACGATGCCTTGAAATAAATAAGAAAGATAAATAACCATGGATATTGAACAAAAACTATGTATTCTCCACCTTCTTGATCTGAATAATACGCCTCTTTCTAAGGATAGCGCCCATGAAATAATGATATCATTAGGCCTTTTCAAACCTTTGGAAGTTGAGCTTATCCTATCGGATTTAATCAAGAGTGAGCTAATCAAAGAGGAGAAAAACATGCTTTCTTTAAGAGAAGAAGGCTTGGTTGTTTTACAGTTTTTTAGAGATCGTCTCCCCCTTCCTTTACAAGAAATTTTATATAAGGCCCTGGTCAAGGAGCATCCCAGCACGCAGTGGCAAATCTACTATGATGAACAAAAACAACGGCTATACCTAAACTATGAAAAGGAAGAAGAAAATCTTCTTTCTTTGGATTTTTTTCTAGAACCCCAGGCCTACGAACTTATTCGAAACAATCTTTCTCGGCTTGAGGATAAGGATTTCACAGAACTGAAAATGTTTTTTTTGAATAAATAAACACTTTTAAAAAGAGTCGACCTAGGTCGACTCTTTTTTTACTTTTGANNCTCCACCGGAACAACTTTCTTAGCCGGCTTAATGGCTTCAATGGCTCCCGTAGGGCAAGCTTTCGCGCAAAGCATACAATTGACACATTTATCATAATCAATTCGGGCAAGATTATCAATTACGTGGATGGCATCGAATTTACAGGCCTTCTCACAAAGGCGGCATGCAATGCAAGCCACAGAACAATTTTTCTTTACCTGGGGACCAATTTCTTTGTTACTGCAAAGCACATGAACGCGGCAGGAATCCGGTACCATTTCAATTATTCCCTTAGGGCAAGCTCCCACACACATTTTGCAGCCAACACAGTTTATAGGGTCAACTTGAGCCACACCAAACTCATTGATATGCAAAGCATCAAATTGACAAGCGGCGACACAATCTCCATCGCCAAGACATCCTTCTTTACAGGCTTTAGGTCCCCCAGCAACAAAGGTTTTGGCCAGACAGCCACTAATACCCTCATAGACTGCCTCATCAAGGCAGTGGACTCCACCCATACATTTTACCTTAGCCACCATACGTTTGTCGCTATCAATGGTATCAACGCCCATTATTCGTGCAATCTCTGCTGTGACCGGTGCTCCTCCAACAGAACAAAGATCAATGGCGGCTCCCCCTACAACGGCCTGGGCATAACTGGCACAGCCAGGATATCCACAGCCCCCACAGTTAGCCTGGGGTAAAACTGCATCTACTTTCTCTACTCGTTCATCCACTTTAACGGCAAATTTTTGAGAAGCAAAGGCCAAAGACGCTCCGAAAACTATCCCGAGCACAGCTAAACTGCCCACGGGCCAAAGCATATTCATAAGATCCATGGTTTCCTCCTAGATCATCCCTTGAAATCCTAAAAAGGCAAAGCTTAGAAGACTTGCTGTAATCAAAGCAATGGGAAAACCTTTGAAGGGTTCAGGAACATCGTTAATTTCCATCTGTTCTCTAATAAAGGCAAAGAGAACAATCGCCAGCGTAAAGCCCAGGGCTGCCGCTGTGGAGTGCACAACGGATTCAATCAAATTAAAACCGTATTGTTCATTGAGTAAGGTTACCCCTAAAACAGCACAATTTGTCGTAATAAGAGGAAGGAAAACCCCTAGAGCCTGATAAAGGGAAGGTAGAATTTTCTTTAGAACAATCTCTACGAACTGCACTAGGGAAGCAATAATAAGTATAAACATAACGGTCTTCAGATAACCCATATTATGGGGAATCAGTAAATATTTATTTGCAAAATAGGTAAAAGTTCCAGCCATGGCCATAACAAAGGTAACGGCAAGTCCCATACCCAGGGCTGTTTCTACCTTTTTACTCATTCCAAGGAATGGACATATTCCAAGAAATCTGCTCATAGTAAAGTTATTTACAAGAATAGCACTAATTATAATTGTCATAATCCCTGCATTTTCCATTTATGCCTCCTTCTTAGCGCTCATGGCATTTTTAAGTGCAATAAGTAGCCCAAGTACAAGAAAGGCTCCCGGGGGCAAAATCATGGTGATGGTAGGTTGAATCCCCAGGTTTAGCAAGCGCATTCCAAACAAAGTTAATTGGCCCGTTCCCAATATTTCACGAATCAGTCCCAAAAGGCTTAGAGAAAGGGTAAAGCCAATGCCCATGCCCAGACCATCGAGAAGAGAATCTATCGGTTTATTTATCGAGGCAAAGGCTTCGGCCCGGGCAAGGATTATACAGTTGACTACGATAAGAGGAATAAATAATCCTAAAGCACCATAAAGCGCTGGCACATAGGCCTCCATCACCATCTCCACGATAGATACAAAAGTAGCAATAATAACAACAAGGATAGGTATACGTATCTTATTTGGGACAGCTTTTCTCAAAAGAGAAATAAGTAAATTGCTCAGTGCAAGCACGGCAGTGGTAGCAAGTCCCATTCCTATACCGTTTTCCATGCTGGTCGTAACAGCCAAGGTGGGGCACATCCCTAAAAGCTGGACGAAAATGGGATTTTCTTTGATAATCCCTCTAGTTAAATTTGAAAGTTTCATTTAGTCCAAACCTCCTAGCAAAGCACTCAGTCCATTCACGCCGGAGACAACAGCATCGGAAGTAATGGTAGCAGCACTGATGGCCAAAATTTCATTTTCACCAGGCTGGATTTTATTTACTCCAATATCTTGTTTAAGGCTTAAGCCGGTAAACTGCTCATAGAAATCCGGACTAGTGGCGTTATCGCCAAGGCCCGGGGTCTCTGCGTGTTTACCTACCCTAAGACCGGTAATGGCTCCATCCAAATCAAAACCCACTATAACTTCCATGGTACCACCAAAGCCACCGGTAGCAACCTTAGCAACATAGCCCATTTTCTCACCAGCTCTTTCAGCTTCATACAGTTCAGAAAGTTCGGGGGTCTTACTTTTTAGCTCTAGCAATTTATCTTCTTCTACCAAAACAAACTCATCGGCATCTTTAAAAACTTGCTGCATATTTTCTAGATCTGCTTCTTTTCTTGAGCTTGCAATAGCCGGAGCCGTCAAATCATTTGTCAGTGCTAGACAGCCCGCGGAAATAGCACTGAAAAGAAGTAGAATAATCCCAAGCTTCACCATTTCTTTCATTTTTTAGCACCTCCAAAGATTTTAGGTACGCTAAAGTGCTCAATAAGAGGAGTCGCTACATTCATAAGTAAAATAGAGAACATCACTCCCTCGGGATAACCACCAAAGAGTCTTATTAGTGTGGTCAAAACACCGGCACCAAAGGCAAAAATCATTTTGCCCTGTCGAGTTACCGGCGATGAAGAGTAGTCTGTGAGCATATAAATACCACCCAAAAGAAGGCCCCCTGACAATATGCTGTACAAACTTCCATAGAAATTCATTCCGCCTAGTAAAAAGGTAAGTAAAAAGGTCGTACCGATATAAATAACCGGGATTTCCCAACTAATCACTTTACGATAAATAAGATAAGCTCCTCCAACCAATAGGGCAAGAGCGCTGGTCTCTCCAATGCTACCGGAAGTTTTTCCAATAAAAGCATTCATTAGAGGAGGTAAATTGCTAAACTGACCAGCCTTAATCAGTGCTAAAGGAGTTGCTGTAGAAACAGCTTGAGTAACTGGTTCAAAGTAAACGCTCATTATTTTTGGGTAGGAAATAACAAGAAATACCCGAGCTGCCATGGCTGGATTCATAAAGTTCTGTCCTAGCCCACCAAATAACTGCTTAACAATAATAATAGCAAATGCCGCTCCGACAACGGCAATCCACAAAGGAATGCCCGGCGGTAAATTTAAGGCCAATATAAGTCCCGTTACAACGGCACTTAAATCATTAACCGTTACTGGCTTTTTTCTGACTTTTTGTACCATAGCTTCAAAAATTACTGCTGATACAATGGTGGTGGCAATAAGAAGGGCGCTGGATATACCAAAATAATAAATCCCTAGGGCTGTGGCGGGCATCAAAGCCAAGAGCACATCAGCCATAATACTACTAATTGTTGTTTTTGATCTTACATGGGGTGATGAAGTGATAATTAATTTATCCATACTCCCCTCCTACTTCTTTCTCGACTCGAGTATTTTTCGCTTAGCCATACGTATTGAATGTACAAGAGGCCTTTTCGAAGGACAGATAAAAGAACAGCTGCCACATTCAATGCAATCCAAAGCTCCAAGCTCATCGGCTTTACCAAAATAGCCTTTTTCTGCATAGCGTGCAATATAAATTGGCTCTAGAAACACCGGACATATATCGACACATTTTCCACATTTTATGCAGGGCTCGGACTCAGGTATATAAGCATCTTCGCTATTTAAAAAGAGAAGACCCCCCGTGGTTTTTGTTGAAGGCATATCCATATCCGGTGCAGCCATGCCCATCATTGGTCCACCTAGAATGAGTTTGGCAAAATCCGGCGTGACTCCCTTAGCCACTTCGACTATATGGCTCAGAGGTGTTCCATTTTTAATCTTTACATTCATAGGACTTGTGATTCCGCTACCTGTAACAGTGCAAACGCGATCTACTAGGGGCATCCCTCGCAGTATAAAATCTGCAACAGCCTTGGTTGATGCGGTATTGTTTACAACAACACCCACGTCCATAGGCAAGCCTCCGCTAGGAACGTAACGCCCTGTACAGGCAAAAATAAGCTGTTTTTCAGCTCCCTGCGGATACTTGGTCTTTAGTGATACAACTTCAATGTCTTGCTCGTTCTTAGTGTGTTCTTTCATTGCTAAAATGGCATCGGGCTTATTGGCCTCTATTGCAATAAAGGCTTTACTGACACCCAGGCTTTTCATTATAAGCTTTGTGCCTTGAACAATTTCTTTGCCATTTTCCAGCATTAATCGGTGGTCTCCCGTGAGATAGGGCTCACATTCGGCCCCATTGATTATCAGTACGTCAATGGGCTTGTTTTCCGGGGGCGAGAGCTTTACATGAATAGGAAATCCCGCACCGCCCATACCAACGATTCCAGACTCCCCTAAAAGCTTTCGTATTTCTCCTGGTTCTAGTGCATCTAAGTTTCCCCGGGCCTTTACGTCCTCGTGAAGACTCTCTTGGAAATCATTTTCGATTTCAACCAGAACCGCATCGGTGCCCATAATCTTCTTTGTAGAAATCCTTTTAACGATTCCCGAAACGCTACTATGTATATTGGCCGAAACAAAGCCCCCTGCCTTACCTACAAGCTGTCCTATTTTTATTTCATCCCCAACTTTGACAACTGCCTGTGCCGGAGCTCCAATGTGTTGACGCATAGACAAAAACACACGTTGCGGTGGCGGACAATCTACAATGGGCAGCTTTTCTGTCGCTTCCTTCCCATGGGGTACATCAATGCCCCCTCGAAAAGTTAAAAAACCCATAATTCCTCCTCATAAGCTACTCCGTTTTACAGAGTAAATTACATTAAGTACATCTTAGCACAAATATAAGCCTCCCAGCCAAGATTGTCAAAAAATAATCTTACAAACATCCTCACTACCCTATTTGATTTTAATCTATACTTCTACGGTAGAATATACATTTTACCTACTTACAAATTAATAATCAAGTCAGTAGAATTTTAAGGTTCAGTGACAACCTACCAAACAATTATAAACTTTAAGCAAAATAATTGTAAGTTATTTTTTGAAAACTATATTATGATTTAATTTACCAAATCAAAGCTAGGAATTGTTATAATTGATACAAATATGACTTTGAATCATGAAAGGATAAATCGATGACCCTAGAACAAATTATAGATGCACAAAAAAGAATTGCACCTCACATTATTAAAACACCTCTTGTCCCAATCGAAAGGCTTCAGAGTATACTCGGATTTGTTCCCTGGCTTAAACTAGAGAATATGCAAAACATCGGAGCTTTCAAGATACGGGGCGCAATGAATGCGGCACTACTGCTATCTCAAGAAGATATAGACAGAGGCTTTATCACTGCCAGCAGCGGCAACCATGGAAGAGCGGTGGCCTATGCTGCCAAGGCTCTTGGCACTAAAGCTCTGATTCTTCTTCCAAATACCGTAAGCCGAGCCAAGCTGGAAGGCATTCAAGCACTGGGAGCCCAGACAAGACTGGTGGAGCCGCAAAAACGAATTGAAATTGCCTTGGATGTAGCCCAGAAGGAAGGGCTTACTTTTATCCATCCCTATAATGATGAAAATGTAATCTGTGGTCAGGGCAGCCTTGGCCTTGAGATTATGGCCCAGCTACCTGGGGTCAAACGAATCCTCGTCCCCATGGGTGGAGGCGGCTTAATCAGCGGTATTGCCCTGGCGGTTAAATTCTCTCGACCGGAAATTGAAATTATCGGCCTTGAACCGGCAGCTGTTCCTAAATTCTCACAAAATATCAGAAGTGAAACCATTCACAGCGTAAAGGAATTTCCAAGCATTGCCGACGCACTTCTAAGCAATAAACCAGGAAGTATCCCTTTGGTAGTGGCAAGAAAGTATGTTGATCGTATTATTTCTGTGGAAGAAGGCCCTTTAAAAGAGGCTTACCGTCTTCTGCTTCAAGAAGGTAAGATCTATTGTGAACCTTCCTCTGCTATAGGATTTGGTGCCGTCTTGCAAGGGGAATTCCGTTCCTCTGAGATGGAAGACAGTGTGTTTCTTATCAGTGGCGGGAATATTCTTCCTGAAATGA
>LFRM01267646.1_pt1 | contig 23794 bp, 22 predicted proteins | sample 618341 | NCBI WGS metagenome assembly LFRM01 (sample SAMN03654438, study PRJNA283298) | anaerobic digester metagenome | isolation source: pool of bioreactors CSTR01a, CSTR02a, and CSTR03a thermophilic anaerobic... | place: Denmark: Kgs. Lyngby | collected 2014-05-21 | reverse complement strand
GGATGGCTGACATTTTTATCGATAGTGATTAAATGCGTTCTGACGGTTGCGGCAGGGGTACTCTTGATGGCTACCACGGGAATGGAAAGATTGGGAATGGCCTTGCGCATGATACGGGTTCCCAGGGTTTTCGTTTTGCAGTTGCTGCTGACCTATCGATATATATCGCTATTGATGGGGGAACTGGCCAGGATGCTCCGAGCTTATGCCCTCCGCTCTCCAGAACAGAAGGGCATAAAGGCGGGTGCCTGGGGGCCCTTTGCCGGTAGTTTGTTGCTGCGCTCCTTTGACCGGGCCCAGCGCGTCTATGCCGCCATGTGCCTGCGGGGATTTGCAGGTGAGTATCATACCGGTGCGATGGCGGGATGGAGCATAAGAGATACAGGATTTTTAGCGGGCTGGAGCGCATTTTTTTTGATGGCGCGTTGCTATGATTTGCCACTGTTGCTTGGTTCATTATTAACAGGAGTCTTGCCCATATGAGCCACCATAAAGTCGAAGTGAAAAACGTTCATTTTTCCTATCCCGGTGGACAGGAAGCCATAAGGGGAATATCTTTTACGATTTATCATGGTGAAGCGGTGGCGATCATCGGAGCCAATGGAGCCGGCAAATCCACCCTCTTGATGCTTTTGATGGGCTTGCTCTGGCCGGATGAGGGTGAGATCCTGGTGGGCGAAACTCGCCTGAGCAGGAGGAACTTGCCCCTGATCCGGCAAAGAATGGGCATGGTATTTCAGGACCCCGATGATCAGTTGTTTATGACCACTGTGGGCGATGATGTTGCCTTTGGACCCAGGAATTATCAGCTTGATGAGGCTGAAGTAGCCCAACGGGTAAGCGAGGCCCTGGAACAAGTGGACATTCCTCACCTGAAAGAGCGAGCGCCATTCAAACTGTCGGGCGGGGAAAAGCGGGCTGCTGCCATTGCTACTGTGCTCTCCATGAGGCCGGATATCCTCATTATGGATGAACCCACCTCATCCCTCGATCCCCAGTCACGGCGGCGGGTAGTGGGACTGCTCAATAGTTTTCAACATACCAAGATAATAACCAGCCACGATTTAGACATGGTCCTCGAAACCTGCCAACGGGTGATAGTTATTAAAGAGGGCATGATAGCAGCAGACGGACCAGCGCAAGAGGTCTTAACTAACCGCACCCTATTGGAACACTGCGGGCTAGAAATGCCCCTTTCCCTGCAGAATTGCCCTTACTGCGGAACCTCCAAGCTCAACAAACCATAAGGCCCTGCGGTGATACAGTAAAGGTAGTGCCGCTTATAATCCGCCAAAAATTACGGCGGATTTTGCATTTCAGGGCTGTTTGCAGGGAAGGAAAAACCTGTGGATAATAACAATTGACAAAGCAAGTCAAGAGTATATTTTAAGTATCTATTATCTTTCTACTAGGAGGTGACGGATTGGAGAATTGGGAAAACATAAATGCGGTACAAAGGGTTCAGGATTATATCGCTGAGCATATCAATGAGCCCATCACCCTGTATATGCTGAGCCAGGCAGCGGGTTATTCACCGTGGTACACATCCAGAATATTTAAGGAGTACACCGGAAAAACGCCACTGGAATACATACGCTGGCTGCGCCTGTCCCGGGCGGCCCTGGAACTTTGGGATGACAGCAAACGTGTAATAGACGTTGCCCTTGATTTTGCGTTTAATTCCCACGAAGGATTTACCCGGGCTTTCTCAGATAAGTTTGGGATGACCCCGCAGCATTACCGCAAAACCACCCCTATGATACCGCTTTTTATACCTACCAGCATCCGCGCATATCACCTCATTAAGAAGAAAGGAGCAGATAAAATGCAAGCCAAGAGCGACACCAAGGTAGTATTTGTGCAGGTAGTGGAAAGACCTAAGCGAAAGCTGATTTTGAAAAGGGGGACTAATGCAGACAACTATTATGATTACTGCGAAGAACTGGGCTGTGATATATGGGGAGAACTGTGCAGTATCAAACAGGCACTATACGAACCTATTGGAATGTGGTTGCCGGAAAACCTGCAGAAGCCCGGAACGTCGAAATATGCCCAAGGGGTGGAAGTGCCTTTTGACTATCAGAACGACCTGCCGGAGGGGTATGAGATAATTGACTTGCCAGCCTGCAAGGTAATGGTATTCCAGGGACCGCCTTTTAAGGATGAGGAATTTGAGGCAGCCATCAACGATTTATGGCAGGTGATGGATAATTATAATCCTGAGCTTTACGGTTTCAGGTGGGCGGATGAGGATGGACCCAGGTTCCAACTGGCGCCGATGGGAGAACGGGGGTATATTGAAGCCCGGCCGGTGCGGGCCTTGTAATATCCCCGGGACGCTCCTTCGGAGACTCGGAGTGAAATGCCAATCTTACCTGGGATTTCAGAAAAGTACCTTAGGGTTGACAGATACTAATGAATTATTCAGCGCCAATCTTATATTCTATCACTCTGTCTAACTTGTCGATCCAAATTGACTTTCCTGATAATTTTTTAACAGATTCATCGATATGCAGTATAAGGCTCCTGATATTGTTCATTAATAAAAGAAATATTCATGGGTTAGCCCCGAGCTGCCAAATTGGCGGCTTTTTTCTTGCACGGCCAAAAGGGCTCTCAACGCGATACCTCAAGACAATAAAGGCCGCTCCGGCTGAACGCAGGAACGGCCTTGAAATTGGCACTCAGTTGCAATAAAGCTGAACAACCACTATTTATGACAGCAAACCGCGCTTGTTTAATTCATGGGCGGCTCCGGCTGCGGGTCCAATTTGTTGTACCTGATTATTACCTGATTGTTCTGGCCCACCCATTCGACTTCGCAGCCCAGGTTCTCGGCGATGAAGCGCAAAGGCATCATGGTTCTCCCGTTGATGATCAAGGGCATCACCGCAGGGTTGTCGGGGTCTATAGCAACGCTCTGACCGTTAATTTTTGCCTGGCTCTTGCCGATCCACAGCTCGATCGATGTGCTGCCCTGCTTGATCAATACTTTCTTTTCCGTATCGAACCACTCAATGGTTGCTCCGATGGCTTCGGTGACAAAACGGATAGGGAGCAGGGTGCGCCCTTCCATGATGATGGGGCTTACATCCATGGCCGAGGCAGCACCGTTAACATTATAGATGTTATTGCCGATAAAGAAATCCAGGGTGAGCTGGCTGCTGGCACTGCTTCCGGAACTGCTGCCGCCACTGCTTCCCGAGCTACCCCCGGCACTGCTCCCGGAACTGCTGCCAGAACTAGCAGTGGGAGTATAGACGACCGTATTTGAGGGTGGGGAATTAAGGTACATATTGTAGGCTCTGACCCGGTAACTGTATGCTTGATTTGTATTGAGGCCACTCTCAGTAACAGTGGTTTTATCAGCACCTACGGTAGAACTCATAGTCCAATCCTCTGAACCGGATTTTCGTTCCACAATGTAGCCGTCTATATTAGTTGAAGGGCTGGCCTGCCAGTTGAGTTTCACTGCTTTGGGGTCGCTTGGAACGGTTTGGGCCGTCAAAGCTGTGGGCGCAGCAGGGATCAGCTGGACGTAATCGATATTGGGCATAAGTGCAATTTTATTAAGCACTCCCGTGGCTTCGTTGGAATAAGTGGAATCAAAGACTCCTTTGGCTTTTACCCGATAGTAATAAGTGGTGTTGAGCTGGGCACTGCTGTCCGAATATTTGGTAACGTTGGCGCCTACCTCGGCGATTTTGGTATAAAAGCCGCCGCTGACCTTTCTTTCAATGACAAAACCGGTTTCATCGCTGGAATTGTCTTTCCAGGCCAGATCCAGGCGAGAGAACAGGTAGGGGGTTACCGTTAGGCCGGTGGGGGCAGCTGGGAAGAAACTTGTAACCGTCTCTTCGGCTTCAGTGCCCGGCAGCACTATAGTAGAACTGCTGATACTAAAAGCGGAATCGCTGGTGTCGATGGCATAAGCCCAGGAATCAGTTTCTTTATCATAATATGACCAGCGCGCCTGAAGCAGCACATTGGAACTGGACTTATTGGGAACCTGCCAAATATAACTGCCGTTATTGGGCAGATCTTCCTTGATTTTGATCCATCCATTGGTGGCGGGGTCGCCAGCGGCGTAATAGAGATTCATTTTACCGCCGGACAGGGTGGAAGTCCATTCAATTTTCTGCGTATTTCCGGCTTTTAGGGCTTCTCCGCCATTGGGCTTGGTGACTTTTATCTGTTGCAGTACTTTTGCCGAATCCCAGGCTCGGAAGGCCACACCTTCGTAATTGTATCCAGGGATATTGGCCGCAGGCACTTGATAAAAATGATGCCGGACCATTTCTGATGCACTAACGAACGGATCACCACCAAGCCAACCCCAGCCGTCAGAATGGTCTGATTCAGGACGGTACCAGCGGTTGACATTGACATCACCTGAGGAGGTATTCCCGCTAGGGATGACATAGCCTTCAATGCCGATGTAAGAGAAGCCGTAGGTTGATATGACTGCATCCCGTTCGGCAGAGCTGGTGGCATAGTACATGTCATTGTAGAGCATGCATTTATAAAGGGGGACTGTGCCAGGCAGCGGCACCGGGGATATGTAGCAGCAAATCCCTTCATCAGAGAACCCTGACGACAACCAGCTGTTGCGCTCCTGGATATTGGTAGTGTACCAGTGTACCTTGCCGTTCCAGCAACGATACAGGGGTATAGCCTTGATACTGATGCTTTCAGTTGGTCGCTGTAATGAAGGTGTTTTGATATCGAGGTCGGTTGGAGGAAGCAACTTCAGGTCAGGCAACTGGATACTCGGGCCCTGTAATGCGGCCGCAGTTCCGGGGGAAATTGAGATCATGGTCAGCATTATCAAGCAGACCAGGACGGCACACAGTCCTCTCCTCTTCAAATCTGTCACACTCCTTGTCTTTTTTGATTTTAATCATAGCACCTTTATTTTCCACTTCCAACAGGAAAACCGGAAATATTGCTTGCTCTGCCGAAATCAGCAGCAATCACCAGTGCCGATCGACACGCTCTGACAGTGTGAGGATGAGGATGAACCCGGGTTCCAACTGCATCCGGTGGGGAAACCGGGATATATTGAGGTCTGTCCTGTGGGTCCAGTTGCGGTTCAGCTGTGAAACCGGATCGTGTCTATGTTGAACACGTGTTAGAGAAACGAAACAGGGGGAGTTTGCCAGAACATCCCCCTGCTTAAGGCAAGCCCGGCATGGAGGCAGTCTAAAGTCCACCCCGATAGCAGATCGTGCTACAGGCTCACAGATTCCCTGACGAAGAAGACGGAAGATATTGACCTTAACTATATAGTACCTTACAATAAAGGTACTATATAGTTAAGGTAGTGTTTTTTATGGCTTTCAAGCATATCTTATTGGGAACTCTGATGGATTTACCGACTCACGCCTATGACATGATAAAAAAGTGCTTCGCAGATTTTACCCCCGCTAATATAAGACTGAATGAGGGGCGTATCTACAACACCTTAAAGGATCTGGATAAAGCCGGCCTGGTAAAACGCAGTGTGCGATACAATGAGGGTGTTCCGCCTCAGAAGGTTGTGAGCATCACTCCTGCCGGCATTCAAGAGTTTCGCCGCTGGCTGGAATCCACCGAAGAGGAGGAAGGCCATACCAAGTTTGATTTCTTTACCCAGTATCCTTTTTTGACCAAGGTCAATTTCTTCAAATTCCTGGATGATGAAATGATTGTGGAAAAACTGCTGGAGCAGTTGTTCATCACCAAAAGACGCCTGGAGCGCTTCAAGCAGGCCAGGGAGGAAATGATACACAAAAAGGTGGATAAATACCGCATTCGAATCATTGAATACGGCATCGAAGTGGAAGAACTCAGATATGCCTGGCTTCAAGATATTCTGGCGGAACATGGCGTTACTGAGCCCTCAATGGAAGAGGTGTGATTTAATGGACAGCATACAGGATATAAGGGACAAAATGTTTCAGGCGGGATATATCTGCGACGATAAAGTGGCTACAGTGCTTTTTCTGGCCGAAGCCCTGCGAAAACCGGTATTGGTGGAAGGACCGGCCGGTGTGGGCAAGACCGCGATTTCCCAAGCCTTCAGCCGCGTCAAAGGCCTGCCCTTGATCCGCCTGCAATGCTATGAGGGGCTCGATGAATCCAAAGCCCTCTATGAGTGGAACTACAAGCGACAACTGCTGCATATTCAGGCTGTATCCAACCAAAACCTCAGCGTGCAGGAGATTGAAGAGGATATATTCTCTGAAACCTTTTTGCTGGCCAGGCCTTTGCTCAAATGCATTGCCTCGGAGACGCCCACGGTAATGCTAATCGATGAGATTGACAAGGTGGATTTCGAATTTGAAGCCATGCTTTTGGAGTTGCTGTCCGAGTTCCAGATTACTATCCCCGAAATCGGAACTATTGCCGCCACGCATCATCCCTATGTTTTTCTGACCTCCAATACCACCCGGGAGCTTTCCGAGGCCTTAAAAAGGCGCTGCCTTTATCTCTATCTGGATTTTCCTTCTAAAGAAATGGAACAGCAGATCTTGATGCTTAAAATCCCGCAGCTTCCTGAACAACTGGCAGAAAAGGTGGCCCAGGTGGTCAGACGCCTGAGGAAGCTGGAACTCAAGAAACCGCCCAGTATCGCAGAGAGCATCGACTGGGCTGAATCATTGCTGTGGCTGGGCAAGGAAGACCTTGACATGGAAACCGCTCTTAAAACCCTGAGCACGATAGTAAAATACCGCGAGGATCAGGAGAAGCTGGAGCGGATCATCTACCGTGAGCGCGACCTCAACTTCCGGGGATAAAAGGCCTAACATTAGGGGGGCTTATTATGCCGGTTTTGCAGTATCTACAGGCATTTTTTGAAGAACTGCGCCAGCAGGGCATTCCCGTGACGACCAGTCAGGTAAGGGATTGCTGTCAGGCGGTACTGCTGATTGATTGGATGCATAAGGATTGTTTTTATTCAACCCTTTTTACCACCCTGGTGAAGGATTACAGTTATAAAGAGGCTTTTGACCAGGTCTTCAACCGTTTTTTTGAAGAATATCTCGCACCCCATACCCTTCAACGCCTGGAAAGCCTGGAGAAACAGAATGCGGTTCGTTCAAAAGAGGACACAGCGGTAAGCAATTACGAAATAGGCATGGGTTCGCCAATGGGCAAAGGAGGTTCATCCCAGGCCCCCGGTGGCCAGAAGAACCCGCTGGAACAGGACTTCGGCCGGATCAGCGAGGCTGAATTGGCCCGCATCGAGGCCTTTGTACCGCTGCTGGCTCGCCGCCTGGCAGCCAAGTTTGTTAAAAAGCGAAAACGCAATGAGCAGCACAAATTGGACTTCCGGCGTACAATTCGCGCCAGTCTGTCAACCGGAGGGGTTCCGGTAAATCTGTTCACAGTGCAAAAGCATCGAGAAAAGCCGGTTGTTTTGACAATTTGCGATGTATCGGGGTCGGTGATGAACTTCAGCTGCATTTCACTGGCCTTAATCGCCTCATTGGAGAGGTTTTTTCAGCATATCGAGTCATATGCATTTATCGATGAAGTGGCGGATATTACCGGTTTGCTTCTGTCCGGCAATCCTCTCAATTTCCGGGGCCATGTGCTGCGTAATGCCAGGGTGATAGGGGCGAGTGGATATACTAATTACGGGTACAGCCTGGAGGAATTTCACAAACGCTTTAAGCACCGTATGCATCGCAAGACCACCGTTTTGATATTCGGTGATGCCCGCAATAACTGGCAGGAAAGCGGGAAATGGGTGCTGCAAGACATCAAAAACCGGGTGAAAAAGGTATACTGGTTCAACCCCGAGCCGGCTGCCTTATGGAATACGGGCGACAGCATCATCAACCAATACTCGCCTTATTGCGATGCCGTCTTCGCCTGTCCGAACCTGCTGGAGCTCGAAAAGTCACTGGCCAAGATTTAGGGGGGATTTGTTTTGAGTAGATATTCTGGGGATCGCCTGCCGCCGGTACTGTACCAATTCTTCGCGGTCGATACCATGGTCGGGGTAGTTTCTACCGTTGATGAAGACGGTTTTCCCAGGGGAGCACCCATGTCGCAGTTTTATGCCCCCGGGGATAAGGTGATGTTGATGGCGGCGCAGAACAAATCGCGCACCTATGCCAATGCAGCACGTTCCGGAAAGATTGCCCTGACCTTTATGGGGGCCAACAATCTGGTTTTCACCATTCAGGGGACGGTGCGCGTGTTCAGGGAAAGCATGAAGTCCAACCATAATCTGGGTATTCTGGTCATCGACATAACAGAGGTGCACAGCAACGAAGCCTGCGATGTTGTAGTTACCGGGGGGATCAGCACCGAATTTATCAGTGAGCAGTGGCGGCAGCGGATGGAAAGCTGGTTGAGCGAGCTGCGCAGCTATACTTTGAAGGATATTGCCATGTGAGCAGTTGCTGGCAAGAGGTTTAAATATGGCACAGCTGCAGGAATTGGATTTTAATTTGAGTAAAATAGAACTGAGTGGTCTGAGCAGCATAAAAACACGGGATTTCCCGGTGCATGATACATGCCATGAGGGAATTAAATGCGATCGCTTCTCATTAGGTAAGAGAGCGGTCGGAGAATATTGATAGGGTGGGATTGATGGAAAACAGGACCGCCGGTGATTTTGTCCTCCGCCAGGGGTTGATTCCCTTGAGGGACCTGGCTAACAGCCCCTTAAAACCCGACGGCTTTGATCTGGCTCGGCTGCAGGCGCAAATCGAAGCCCAGGGATTGAAGGTGGATAATTTTTACTATAATCCTCATGAAAGCAGCTCCCCCTATTATTATTACCGGGGTATGGTGCTTTTGGCCTGGGAAGAGTTTGACCAGCGGCTGGCAGCCATTAAAAGCCGGATAGAGGCCATGGAACAAGCCCTCAACGCCATGGCCATCAAGCGGGATTTTGCCGCCTTGCTGGCTGCAGTTGACCGGCGCCTGGCCCCGGATTTGTATGTGGAGGTTTTCCACATGATCCCGGATCATGATAAATATCGCCTTTTTGAGGCCATCTGGCAGCATAACCCCTACAGCGGGGAGGTGTTTGACAGGGATTTTATAGCTCAGGTCTCAAAATACCGGGGAGTGAGCAGTATTCTTCCGGCAGCCGCGGAAGATGGCTATGTAGAGGTGTTCCGGTGTGAAAACCAGCCACCCCAGGGGGAGGAGGTGGTCTCAACCTGGAGCACTGATGTGAATATAGCTATCTCCCAGGCCCTCCACTGTGAAAAGCTGCCCACCATTTACCAGGGCCGGGTACAGCCTGAGCATATCGTTAGCTACGACGGTGACCGGCGAGAGGTACTGGTGAAGGGGGACCGGGTTGAGCGCAGAAAAGCCCTGGCCTTGTTGGACCTGCGGGATTTGCTGCCTGAATTGACTGAAGCCGGGATAATGAGGCAGTATCATGGTTTTGCGCAGCAGATTGACAGCCGCTGGTTTCACAATCCGCAGGGAGTACATGGGATAAGACATACTGAGCGGGTCCTCTTGTTGAGCCTGATCATAGCCTATTTGGAGCGATACAGCGAAGCTGACCGGGAGCTATTGGGTTTAGCCGCGATATATCATGATATCGGCCGGGTTGACGATGGATACGACCCGGACCATGGCCTGAGCAGTTATGCAAAATTCGTACAGGCTGAGCTTGCCGGTTCAGATGATGAGGAGCGAGAGACACTTCGCTTCATAATCGAAAACCATGCCATACCCGATCACAGGGCTTATAATAAAATAGGCCAATATCAACTCGCCGACCAGGGCAGGGCCTGGCGCTTGTTTATGGCCTTTAAAGATGCCGATGGCCTCGACCGGGTACGGCTGAACAATCTAAAACCCCAGTATCTGCGCACTGCGTCGGCTCACCGGCTGTTATTGGCCGCACACCAGCTGTACCGGCAAAGTCAATAGTGCCTAATTGAAAGTCAAGTTGCATGTAATAGAAGACCGAGCGAGGCTAACCGCCATTGGTTCAAATAATAAACCCCTATATACCAGTGAAGCGATAATTTTCAGTTGTAGTGGATATTTCCATAACCATCAGCCTTTAACCTATGTTTAGCTGGGCTGTAAGTCGGTGTTATTTTTATGCTATACTCATTATGCGCACAATTCAGATTTAAGGGGTCAGATGAAATGAGAATCACTGTAAAGCTTTTTGCCTATCTGCGTGAGGGCAGATTTAAGAGTAAGGAAATGGATGTAGCAGACGGCACTACCATCGGTGAGGTCTTGGATAGCCTGTCCATATCCCGCCAGGAGATGCAACTGGGCATCCTTTTCATCAACGGCAAGCATGCCAAATTTGATTCTGTCCTGCAGCATGGCGATACTCTGGCAATTTTCCCCCCCGTGGCTGGGGGTTGATGACACATTCTGCAAAACTTTCCTTTAACAAACCGCTCACTGTCAGCTTGGGCAAAGTCAAAACCTGCCCGGAATGTGACACCTGTCACTGGCACATGTCCCATTACCGTAACAAAAATGTTACACTCGAAAGCCACAACCCCATCTGACAAATGCCTTCATAGCAGCCTTCTTACCCATTCCTGCCACTGGTACATTTATTGCATGACCTCTATTAAAACTGTATCAGCACGCGAAAGAGTGGTTTGAAAAAACGCTCTATGACGAGGAGGGATTAACACCAACGCGGCTGATGAAAGCAATATCGGGGCTATGTTTGCGTGGCGAAAACGCATCAAAGGAGGTGAATTCTGGTTTTCTGCTGTGAAAACCAGTACCGTATGGACAAGACTATTGTAGTTCAGCCCGAAAAATGTACCGGATGTCACACCTGTGAATTAGTATGTTCCTTCACCCATACCGAGGAATTCAATCCCACCCGTTCCCGTATCTCCGTCATAAACTTTGAAAAAATCGGTTTTGCCTTCCCGGTTCTCTGTCAGCAGTGCGGTGAAGCGGCTTGCATGAAGGTTTGCCCGGTAGGGGCTGTTAGCAAGAACGCAGTTACCGGTGCCATGGAGATTAATGACAGCAAATGCCTGCGCTGTCAGATGTGCACCATTGCATGTCCTGTCGGAGCCACATTGTATGATCCGGTCGCTAATATAGTGGCCAAATGTGACCTCTGCCAGGGTGATCCCCAGTGCGTTAAACTGTGCCCTTCAGGAGCTATTTCTTACCAGGCAGCCAGCGTCAGCAGCTTATCCAAACGAAAAGCATCTGCAGCACGTTTTACCGAGGTCTTTGAGGAGGTGGGATAATTATGTACGGATGGACTGGTAAGATTTTAAGGGTAAATCTGACCGATGGCACCATCAGCAAGGAGCCGTTGCCGGTTAAGGATGCCCATGAATTTATAGGCGCCCGCGGGCTGGGGACCAAGATTTTCTTCGATGAGGTTGATGCTGCAGTTGACCCCTTAAGCGAGGACAATAAGATAATATTTATGACCGGTCCCTTAACCGGAACCCTGGCTACTTCCGGAGGCCGGTACAATGTGGTTACCAAAGGAGTCTTAAACGGCACTATCGCTGCATCAAATTCCGGGGGACTATTCGGCCCGGAACTGAAATTTGCCGGTTGGGACGGCATAATCTTTGAAGGCAAAGCACCACAGCCGGTATACCTGTGGATTTACAATGATGAAGTAGAACTGCGGCCGGCGCAGGAATTATGGGGAAAAACCGTTCCCGAGACTACCGATATGCTCAAGGCGGCAACCGATGAAGAGAGTAAGATTGCCTGTATTGGCCCCGCGGGTGAAAACCTGGTCAAATTCGCCAATATCATGAATGAATACAATCGCGCTGCCGGCAGGTCAGGGGTAGGAGCGGTTATGGGTTCCAAAAACCTCAAAGCGGTGGCGGTGCGCGGTACCAAAGGAATCAAAGTAGCAGATCCCCAGGGATTTTGGAATGCCATCAACAAAGCCCGCACCATGCTGAAAGAGCATCCGGTTACAGGTGCTGGCCTGGCTGCTTATGGTACCAATATCCTGGTTAACATTCTCAATGTGCATGGCGGGCTGCCGGTGAAGAATTTCAGCGAAGCTGCTATCTTTCCCAATGCCGAAAGCATATCCGGGGAGCATCAGGCTGAGCATAACCTGGTGCGCAACAAGGGCTGTTTTGGCTGCCCCATCGGCTGTGGACGGGTCACCAAGAATAAAGGCAAATATAAAGGAATCGGTGAAGGGCCGGAATACGAAGCCACCTGGGCTTTCGGTTCAGACTGCTATGTTGACGATTTTGAAGCCATCAGCAAGGCTAACTTCCTCTGCAATGAGCTGGGTCAGGATTCTATCAGCATGGCCACGACTTTGGCCTGCGCTATAGAGATGACCGAAAAAGGCATTATTCCCCGCAGCAAATCACATTTAAGCTGGGGTGATGCCGACACCATAATTGAAATGGTACAAAAAACTGCCTACCGCGAAGGCTTTGGCGATGAGCTGGCTGAAGGCTCTTACCGCCTGGCGGAAAAATATGGCCACCCCGAATATTCCATGAGTTCAAAAAAACAAGAGCTTCCTGCCTATGACCCGCGCGGCCAGCAGGGCATCGGCTTAAATTACGCTACCTCCAACCGGGGCGGTTGTCATGTGCGTGGCTACATGACCTCGCCGGAGGTTCTGGGCATTCCCGTACAATTAGATCCTGATGCCACTGAGGGCAAGCCGGAGATGTTGAAAATCTTCCAGGACTTGACCGCTCTGGTTGATTCCTGCGGATTATGCCTGTTCACCACCTTCGGCATCGGCCTTCCTGAGATAGCAGAGCAATACCGCACTGCCACCGGGGTGGAAATCAGTGATGAGGACCTGCTCAAGGCAGGCGAACGGATCTGGAACCTGGAACGGCTCTTCAATCTCAGAGCTGGTTTTACCAAGGCTGATGACACTCTGCCGGAAAGACTTTTAAAAGAACCCATGAAGGATGGTCCGCATAAAGGCAAAGTGGTGGAACTGGACACCATGCTTCCAATTTACTACCGCATTCGTGGCTGGGATGAAAACGGTGTTCCTACTGCTGAAAAAATGCAGGAATTGAACCTGGTTGTATAGATAGGACAGATTTGATAACAACATTCACCGCCGCCATCTGTTCCGTTGAAGGGAGCAGGTGGCGGCAGGTTTGCGAGGAGGCTGGAGCACGATGCCTGCCGAGACAAATTCAAAACCAAATGAAGAGATGCTTTTAGCCATCATCAATAACTACCCCGGAGAAAACCGTTATATCCTCAGCATCATGCAGGATATGCAGAAACAATTCAACTATTTGCCCAGACAGGGCCTGGAGATGATCGCCCTTCATGTGGACTCACCTTTTAGCCAGGTTTACAGCATGGCTACCTTTTATAAAGCATTCAGTCTGGTTCCCAAAGGGCGCATAAACTTTAAAGTTTGTGACGGTACTGCCTGTCACATTAAGGGTTCCAACGTAATTATTGATCAGATTTATAAACACCTGGGCATCAGGCCGGGAGAGACTACCCCTGATGGGGAGTTCTCCTTGGAAACGGTCAACTGCATTGGCGCCTGTGCACTAGCCCCGGCTGTTTTGGCCAATGACCGGGTACACCCCAAAGTGACCTCGGCAGGGATAGTGGAGATCATTAAGAGCTATGGAGGGCATGTCGATGCAAGCAGCAAATGATTTAGATTCCAAACTTATACTGGTATGCTGCGGGACCGGATGCCTGGCCAATGGGAGCAGGGAAGTATACCAGTCCCTTAAGAAACAACTCACGGATTCGGAAGTGACAGTAAGCACCTTCACCAAGCCCACCGGTTGCAACGGCTGGTGTGAAAAAGGGCCTCTGGTTAAGATAATGCCCGATGACATCACTTACTGCCAGGTAAAAGCCAGTGATGTCCCGGCTATAGTTGAAAAGACCATACAAAACGGCGAATTGCTGGAGCGTTTGCTGTATCGCGATCCCCAGACTAAAAAGCGGGTAAAGTCACATCACCAAATAGACTTCTATAAAAAGCAGCATAAATTGGCCTTGCGCAATATCGGGGAAATTGACCCTGCCTCCATAGATGACTATATTGCCCGGGATGGATATAAAGCCCTGGCCAAGGCCTTGCGAAAAATGACACCTTCTGAGGTTGTGGAGGAAGTCATAGCATCCGGACTGCGAGGTCGCGGGGGTGGAGGTTTTCCTACCGGGATCAAGTGGAGGGCAGCCGCAGGACAACCAGCCCAGCCTAAATATGTGATATGCAATGGTGACGAGGGCGATCCCGGGGCTTTCATGGACCGCAGCATCATGGAGGGCGACCCTCATACAGTCATCGAAGGCATGATAATCTGTGCCTATGCCATTGGAGCCACACGGGGATTTATATATGTTCGTGACGAGTACAGTCTGGCGGTAACCAACCTGGGCATAGCCATAGACAGTGCTCGCCGCCACGGTTATTTAGGTAATAATATCTTGGGCAGCCAGCTGTGTTTTGATATAGAGATCGTTCGCGGGGGCGGCGCCTTTGTTTGCGGTGAAGAGACAGCATTGATGGCCTCTATAGAGGGAAATGTCGGGGAACCTCGCGATAAGTATGTTTTTCCTACTGAGAAAGGCCTGTGGGGCCAGCCTACAGTTATCAATAATGTTGAAACCTGGGCTAACATTCCGGTGATTATACAGGATGGTGCTGAACAGTTTGCTGCTTTGGGAACTGCGGGCAGCAAAGGCACCAAGGTGTTCTCCCTGGTAGGCAAGGTTGTAAATACCGGCCTGGTAGAAGTTCCGATGGGAACAACCCTGCGGGATATTATTTTTACCATCGGGGGAGGAATTCCGGGGGGCAGGGGATTTAAAGCGGTGCAAACCGGCGGACCCTCAGGGGGATGTATCCCTGAAAGCAAACTGGATCTGCAGGTGGATTTTGACTCCCTGTTGGAAGCCGGCTCAATGATGGGTTCGGGCGGCATTATAGTAATGGATGACCGTACCTGTATGGTTGAGATTGCTCGTTACTATGTACATTTTTTAGCCGGGGAATCCTGCGGCAAATGCACCCCCTGCCGGGAAGGCATCAAAGCCCTGTTGGATACCCTCACGGCTATATGCCATGGTCAGGGCAGGGAAGAAGACCTGCTTTACCTGGAGGAGATCAGTCATACTATGCAGGATGCCTCGCTGTGCGCCCTGGGGCGGACCGCTGCCAATCCGGTACTTTCCACCCTGAGGTATTTCAAAGACGAGTATCTGGCCCATATCCGTGAGCATTGCTGTCCGGCTGGAATCTGCCGGGAATTGACTGAATTTGAAATCGATCCCGCAACCTGCACCGGATGCGGCTTGTGCACCAAGAATTGCCCGGTCGATGCCATCAGCGGCGAAAAGAAACAGGCCCATATTATTGACCAGAATAAATGCATTCGCTGTGGTGAATGTATCGACCACTGCCGATTTAACGCGGTTTTGGTCAGATAGGAGGGTGGATAATGAGGATTATAATAGATGAAAAACCGGTTGAGGTGGAACCAGGGATCACGATTCTGGAAGCTGCCCGGCAAAACGGCATCGATATTCCCACCCTTTGCTACCATGAGGCTTTTGGCGGGCAGGGCATGTGCCGCATGTGCATGGTAGAGGTCAAGAACGGGACCAGCAGTCGTCTGGTAGCCTCCTGCACCTACCCGATCAGCGAAGAGATCGAGGTCAGGACTTCAACCCCGGCCATTGCAAGAATCCGCCGCAATATAATCGGGCTGTTGTACCGCAGAGCACCCAACAGCGAATTTATGCGACAATGGTATGAAAAATATGAACAGCCTCAATCCAGGCTTAGCCCGGATGTAGAAGAAAGCTGCATCTTATGCCGGCTGTGCGTCAAAGCCTGTGAAGAAATGGGTTCCAGTGCTATAGCGGCAGTGTTCCGCGGCACTGAAAAGCGCATCGGCACTCCTTACGATGATGCTGCCACCGCCTGCATCGGCTGTGGGGCTTGTGCCCAGATATGCCCCACCGGAGCAATAGCCATGACTGAAAGTGAGGATCGCCGGACCATCTGGAACCGGGAATTCGCCCTGGTACGCTGCCAGAAATGCGGACGGCCAGTGGGTACTGGGGAGCAGTTGGAGTATATTGCCTCTAAAGGCGGATCGGCGCTTGAATCAGGGCTTTGCCAGGTATGCCGCAAGAAGCAGGCTGCGGTAAGGGTAAGTGAATTTTACCGCTAAATTGACCGCAGGTAGGATAGGAATATTTCACAGGGCAGGTGCCAAAAACATTTTATGATGCCGCATAATTCAGCCATGGAAAGATATCACAGGCAGATCATACTACCGGAGATCGGCATTGAAGGACAGAAGAAGCTAGGGGACTCAACCGTTTTTGTCCAAGCGCAGTCGGTTGAGTCCTGCGCTCTTTTGCTCTTTTACCTGGCAGCTGCCGGGATGGGCACCCTGTATTGTGACTTTGCAGAAAAACAGGGTCTGGCCTCTTTGATCAGGCAGATCGGGGCTTTTAACTCCGGGGTGAAGATTCAAGCAGTACAACCGGGGTGCGAAAACCTGCCCGGAGATACTGGGGTTGGGGTTATTCAAGGCAGCCTTCAGTATGTGGCTCAACCCGCTGTTGATTGCAGCGGTAAATGTATTCCCTTGATCCTGGCAGCTAACCGGGGATGGCAGGGCTGGCTTCAGTTTATAAAACGCCCAGATGATCTGAGGGCGATCCTTTTCAAGCGGGGCCCACAACCGCCAAGGGGATATAATATGCCTGATGATGGTACTGAATCGGTTTTTTCCTCCAATTTGCTCGGGGCTCTGGTAGCGGTGGAAGTTGTGAAAATCCTGCTCAGTCTGGAGAACAGCGCTGCGTACGGGCTGGAGTTTGACCTGTCTACAATGAGGTTTGAGCGCTATAAAGGCAGCAAAGCTTGCCCTGCCAGCATCGCACACCCCTGCATCACCTCTGGAACCCCTGGACTATTCCCTGGCCTGATCACAACCGCGGATACCCAGCAGCTGGCACAGAGCCGTGTTGCGGTGGTGGGGAGCGGGGGATTGGGATCACCAGCGTTATATACCCTGGCCAAAGCAGGTGTGGGAACCATTGCCCTGGTGGATTATGACCAGGTGGACATCTCCAACCTCAACCGTCAGATATTACACAGCGAAACCCGCCTGGGATTACCCAAGGTAGATTCGGCAGAAGTTTTTCTGCGCCAACTGAACCCTGCCGTCAATCTGGTAAAGCACAACACCTGTTTAACTGAAGAAAATGCCCGGGAAATAATATCTACTTTCGATTTGGTGGTTGACTGTGTCGACAACCTGAAAACTCGCTACCTGGTCAATGAAGCCTGTGCCCTGCTTAACAAGCCCCTGGTGGAAGCCGGGGTAAACGGTTTTGAGGGCATTGCCACAACAATTATGGCTGCCCATAGCGCCTGCTACCAGTGCCTGTTCCCGGCCAGGCCATCACTCGACTACAATAGCAAATACGGGCCTCAGGGTATTCTGGGTCCAGTAGCAGGAGTGCTGGGAACTATCCAGGGTTGTGAGGCCTGCAAATGCCTTAATAAAAAAGGTAATCCCCTGCTTAATTCGATATTGGCTTATGACGGAATGGAAGCCCAATTCGAGATATTCCGCACCGAAAAAGATCCTAATTGCCCCATATGCGCAAAACGATAGTTAACTTTTAAGCCCTGGGAGGTAACTTATTCGCGCGGGCAGATTGGGTGTGTACAGAACGAGGTTTTTCGGGTGCAGATTGCATGCCCGAATGATCAAACCGAAACCGCTAAGGATTTACTATGCTATCATGAGGCCTTTGGAGTCCGCTAGTTCAATCGCAGTGGAGCAGGGCGTAAAACCCTTCTTGCGCTGTAAAGAAATTGATATTAAGCGCATGTTCCTATAGCTTCACTACTTATGCCTGTCTTCGGGGTGAATTCGATAATACTGGATAATGAGGTTGTCCAGCTGTTGACTTAAGCTGATAACATCGGGATGTTTTAAGCCTTTTTCCTCTCCTAGTTTAGCCAACTCGATACGCAATTCTTCGATTTTTGCAATGATATCCATGATTAATTCCTTTCACCTTTGAAACCAAACCTTATTAATAAAACGCAGCACAATAACCCCTTTGCAGGACCAATAATATATTCTTAGGTTCTGTTGTATGGATCTCCGACCTCCGGTAGGATGGATAGAACAGTCGGCAGGATCTTATAGATATTGTTTAATGAGATCATTGAACCCCCAATATTATCGGGTTTTACAGGAATGCTGAAGCTCGCTGCAGCCTGTATAATCGATAAGTACCTATTCTCAATGACCTTATATAATATTGTTCTTTTCGGTAAGCTAGTTGGCCGGGCGGGCACCATTAAGCACCTTAAAAAATGCATTCCAGCATACCGTTCAACACAAATTGTTATAATAGTCGATTATCATTCCCCGTTTTTTAGCATCAAGCCTTTACGACAAAAAATCCTTTTAACCCTAATATCAGTTAAAGAACAGAGGTCGCTAACCCCGGTCAGTTTATATCAGTATTCAGCAGAAAAGGGCTATTTCCTGCCAAAAATTTTAATTAATGTTAATATAGGAAAAAAGGACCCAGGATATTCTTAACCGCACCGCGTCATAAACTATTGCGACCTCAGGAATAATTATCCACATTATAAGATTATATACCAATTAATTGGAAAAAGGTAAATAATTTGAACCAAAGTTTAACTTGATGAGGCCAAGGACAATTGCGTAACGGATTGCTCTGCTGTTCAAAGCCGTATGCACAAACTTGCTGCCAGCATTATCTTAGATGGTGTTATTCTTCATAATCCGCGACTTGCTGGGGTTGCCAGCGGAGTCCCCAAAAAAGGCCAGGCCCGCGCTATTTGAGTTAAAAGAGTTAGTTTACAAAGCATGCGCAAGTCCACCATATAACTACTTTTTAGTCAGGTAACAATAGAAATCCTGGCATAGTTATTGACATATGACGATAATAGTATAATATTATCTATTAGTGGCATATGCCAAAAATAAAGCGAGGTGAATAAAATGGCGAGAAGAGATGGTCATGGCCCGATGACAGGCAGAGGAGTAGGTCTGTGTTGCGTTGTTGATGCATCTGCTAATAGCACTATTGGCAAAGGATGTAGAAGAGGGTTGGGGTGCATTGATAATCAGGGCTATGGATATGGCTCTATCGGTATAAAAAGGGCTCTGCCAAGGCGAAGACACGCAACCGCAAAAGAGTTTTTATTGACACAAAAGGAGCAATTGGAAAAGGACCTAGACGCAATCAATGCAGAATTAGATAAAATATAAGAAAAAGGCGAAAACAGCAGGTAGCTTCCTCTGTTGTTTTTGCTATGAAACGAGGTAGCTTTATGCCCAGGCCAAGAAAATGGAGACATGTTTGCAGCTTGCCGGATACGGACCGTTTTGGCCCGCTGAACCTGCCCTCAGACATAGTGGAACCGGTCATTATGACAGTTGATGAATATGAAACCATTCGCTTGATTGACCTGGAAGGGTTAACTCAGGAAGAGTGCGCCCAACAGATGAATGTGGCACGTTCAACCGTGCAGAGCATTTATGCTGAAGCCAGAAAAAAGCTGGCCGACGCCCTGGTCAATACCAAGCTCCTGCGCATAGAAGGCGGAGACTACCAACTGTGCGATGGCTTGAAGAAATCTTTACGCTGTGAGGGATGCCGGCGTCATCGCCGGGGCAGGGGGGTTATGGGACAAAAGAACCAAACATAGCCCCTGGCAGGGATATAATGATTAATAGATATGGTAACAATATCTATATTAAGCGGCACAAACTGCAAGAGGGGGTATTTGCATGGAAGACACTATTTTAACCGCTGTGGAAAGACCGCGGCAAGGCGGGAAGTTCCGGGAGAAGGGCTTTGTGGCCGGGGTAGTGTACGGAGAAGGTGTAAATACCGGAAAGCCGGTTAAATTCGATGCAGCCGCCCTGCAGCGCATTCTCAAGCGCTATGGCTCTAATGCCAGAGTCACGGTCAGGCTTGATAATCATGACAAGGCCGGCATTATCAAGGAAATACAGAGAGATGCGATATCTCGGCAGATTACCCATGTCGATGTGCAGCTGGTTTCCAAAGACCAGGAGGTAAAACTGCAGATTCCGCTTATCTTCAGAGGTGTGGAAGAGCTGGCGGAAAGGCAGCTGCAGCTGCTGGTGCAAAAACATGATGTTACTGTGACAGGAAGAATGGACCTTATGCCTGAGGCTATACACATCGATGTAGCAGCTATGAATCTGGGCGATTCAATTACAGCAGATAATTTCAACCTGCATCCGCAGCTAAAAGTGAGCGAAAAAGAGGAAGTCGTGTATGCAGTTATAAACAGCCTGGCGGTTGGAGAAGCCCCCGAGGCTGAAGCCCCCGCCGGGACCGGTGAAGAGGCCGCTGCATCAGACTCCGAATAGCGGCTGGCAGATAGGAACGGTCTGACCGCCCGCTATGTCCCCTTATTCAATAAGGATCGTTTTCCTATTCGCAAAAACTTACCGGAAAGCCCATCCGCGTCTATCTGGCCTGTTCAGTTGGCAGGTCCCAATATACCGGCTTGCCGTAGGAACAGCCAATCAAAAGCATGTTCCTACGGCATATGATATCTCTATCACCCTTTAACCGGCAGCACTTGCCCGATCTTGCCCTTCAGTCCGCCTTTTTCTTGCGTTTTTTCCCCACTGCCAGAGCGGAAAGCGAAATATTGGTTATGGTGGCAAATGCGATATTAATGCATTCCTGGCTGATGAGTTCAACAATGTAAGTGCAGCAGCCCGGGCATGATTCACAGGTACAGAAGCTGAATGCGAATGAATCGGTTTGCTGTACAAAGTTGCTGTCAATCTGGGTAACCCCGATCTGTTCGCTGGACTGCCTTTCGAATGTCCAGGTTCCCAGGGGAATGTGGCTGCCGTTGCAAACCCTGCTCAGCTTGAACAATAAGCGCAGGAGATAGAAGTTATTATCGGTGGTTCTGAAGCTGATAAGTGAGGAAAAGTCCAATTTGATGGCAGGATCGATCAAATCACTGCTGTCCAGGGCTACGGTTGCCTGAACCAGTCCGCTATTGCTGAGGCTGCTTGAAGCCGCCCCGTTAACCAGAACGGTGTTGCAGGATATCGGTCCTGAACCCACGCTGTTGCCGCATTTGAGTATGGTTTCCATCTCGTGCCGGGGAGAATCGGAATCACGTTGGTCTTTTTTCTTGTCGTCTTTCTTGGAGTCATGTTGGTCTTTGAGAAAATATGGGCAATAATCGCATTTGTCATCAAAGCAGTATTTTTGCCTGGAATAGGGAGAATAGTCCCAATCGCCGTAAGTGTCATCATGTTTTCTCCGCTTGCGTTTATCATCCCGGTAGCAGTCCCGCTGATAAGTGGCCATCATACCATAACCTCCTGTATCTTGAATAATTTGCCAGGTCATTTAGAAATACCTGATCAGACCTAATCTAGTTTATTCTCAGATACCATATTTTGGTTACTAGGCCATGTACAGGAAGTATCGCATGCAGGATAACAATGGACAGGATGGGGCAGAAGTGCGCCGGAAAAAAATAACCCCCATATCCTTGCAGATTCATAACAATTATCTGCTGGTAGTGTTAGTTCACTGACAAAACTGCAGGGATGTTGGGAAGTAAATCGAGTAAATACTTAACCTGTGAGGTTTCCGTAATTCCAGTTTTGCACCAGACCACAAAATTTTCGCAATTGCCTATGGAGGGGCTGTACTCGCGTTCTCCTACCTTGCTCAATGCCCTCTGTACAGTCTGGTGGGGTGTGTAGATTCTATAATGGGGATTTTGCTGGAATAATTCCCACAGCTTAAGGCGGGTTAACCAGGCAGGTAATGGTATGTTCTGGGTGCTGATGCGGTTGATTGTGCCAATTTGTGGGAAAATGCAGATGAAATAGCTGGCCTTGCCATGTAAGAACCTATCCAGGGTGGTTTTGCGAATATAATGGTATTGATCGAATTGGTCAATGTAGGGGGCATAATGCACTACACTGCGGTCGCTGATATAAATCCCATAATGTTTGGTCGGACCGCGGTAAACACCAATAATGTCGCCAAACCTTGCCGATACAAGCTCATCAGTCATATGAATTCCCCCTTAACTGATGTAGAGCTTTGTATTCAAAGTCTACGATTGCAGGCGGCATACTATGCTCTTCAAAATACTATGAAAAAACAACAACCCCCGGTACAATTGATTCTGACTGTGTTCGCAGGTCTTTTCCCCTGCTATTACAATCTACACCCTATTATACCATAAAATGCCAGCCAATGGATTGCAGGGATATATCAACTTGACAGACTTTTTCGCCATTTTCATAAAACAGTGGTGACTATGAAGAGTTGAGCCCGGGCGATGAACTGTGCAGGAAGGCAGCAAATCAGGGTGACAGCCCGACTGGCACATTTTGGCGGGGCCAACCCCAACAGGGTATCAAGGTGTTTTTTATCCAGTTCTTCAGGATACTGTTCAAGATGTGCTTTCGAAAATGCAGCGGCGGGCTGTATAATATCCACCTGTAGCGAAGGTTTCACAGGCAGTGGAGGGCCCCTCTTGCTATCGAGACCCTCCACCTGCCTTGCATTTATTTAGGTACAAACTGGCCGGTAACCACCTTTTCATAAGGGGCTATTTTATCAAGCTCGCCGGCATCGCTGATGATTTGCTGTAACAGATAAAAATCCTTTTCCAGCAGTAAGGGGTCTTTTTTCCAGGTATTTTGTTCTTTGTAGTTCTTAATGGCGCTGACCAGTATTTCCTCGGGCTCATCCGGGAAGCTGGGTTTGATAGCCTTGGCTATCTCTTCGGGGGAATGGCTATCCACCCATTGTTGTCCCCGGTAGATGGCCTGAGTGAACTTTTGCACCAGCTCGGGGTTTTTCTCAATAGTGCTTTTTTTGGTGAAATAGGCGGTATAAGGCACTTCGCCGCTCTCTTTACCCAGGGAGGCTATTATATGGGCTTTGCCCTCCCTGGCCATGGTCGAAGCGGTAGGCTCAAATATGATCACATAATCGCCCTGACCGCCCAGGAAGGCCCCCGGCATGGCCGCAAACTGCATGGTGGTATCGATGAAAACATCTTTTCCCACTGTCATACCGTTTTTCTCCAAAACATACTCCAGGACGATCGCGGGCATCCCGCCTTTACGCCCTCCGATAATGGTCTTGCCTTTCAGGTCGCTCCACTGGAAGTCGGGGTCAGGTTCCCGGCCCATTAAGAAGGTGCCGTCACCGTTGGTCAATTGGGCAAATACCACCGCATAGTCTTCTTTGCCTTCATTGTAAACATACACGCAGGCCTCCGGGCCGGCCAGACCGATATCAGCCTGGTTGGTCAAGACTGCAGTCATGACCTTGTCAGCTCCCTGACCGTTGGAAAGCTCGATTTCCAAACCCACGTCCTCAAAAAAGCCTTGATGCAAGGCCACATACTGCGGGGCATAGAAAATCGAATGGGTGACCTCGCATAGCCTGACCCTGGTAAGCTCGCTGGGTGAAGAGCTGCAACCCGACAAAATCAGTGTGAAACCCAGCATTAGAACCAACAACAGTGCCATTAATCTTCTCATTGCCATTTCTTCTCCTCTCCTTGCCTGTGGCCGTTTTTTCTCAATACATAGCCTTCAAACCAAACTACTCCCTGATACATAAGCATGGCCGCGATCCCTAAAATGACCACGCTGGTCATGACCAGATCGAGTTTGAATACCTGCCCACCGTAAACGATAAGATATCCCAGACCGGCTTTGGAAACCAGGAACTCGCCCACAATCACACCAACCCATGACAACCCCACATTTACCTTGAG
>LFRM01296324.1_pt1 | contig 23815 bp, 17 predicted proteins | sample 618341 | NCBI WGS metagenome assembly LFRM01 (sample SAMN03654438, study PRJNA283298) | anaerobic digester metagenome | isolation source: pool of bioreactors CSTR01a, CSTR02a, and CSTR03a thermophilic anaerobic... | place: Denmark: Kgs. Lyngby | collected 2014-05-21 | reverse complement strand
GTCCAAGTTTTCTCAAAGGTCAGGAATAAATTCTTTGCCAGCTGCTGAGTGATGGTGCTGCCTCCGGCAACACGCCTCCCGGCCTTGAAGTTTATGTAGAAAGCCCTGAGAATGGCGATGGGGTTGAAGCCCGGGTGCTTATAGAACCAGCGGTCCTCCATGGCTAAGATGGCATCCTGCATGACCTGGGGGATATCCTCCAAGGGAATGTAATGGCTGGGGCCCTGCCCCAGTACAGTGAGGACTTCGCCGTTATCTGCAAGGATCGTTGCCCCTTCCAGTTCTCTCTCTGTCTCAAACTGCCTGAGGAGAAACCAGCCCCGCACATACCAGCCGGCGAAGACCAACATGGGGATAATGAGGAGCAGCAGCCAGAGATATCGATAGCGCCGCCAGAGTCTCCCGATAGACATCAAGGCCATCACCTGAGGCTAGTATGGGTTGGAAGGTGCTGACATATACTAGGGCCTATCCAGTATTAGTGTGCCGCGGCCGCAGATCGCGGCTCCGACTCCAACTCTTGCTCTTGGAACAAGCTTCCGATACTTGCGGACATCCCCATGGCTGCCCCTAGGGCTGCTGTTGCAGTCCCACACAGGAGCAGGAAATAGGCCGCGGGAATCACATCCACCAAGACTCCAGCCAACGCCATGGATATGGGGACCAGCATCTGCACTAGACTGCCAACCAAGCCAAACACCCTGCCTCGATAGTGATCGGGAACGGTTTCCTGCATCAAGACATTCAAAGGCACATTAACCTGGACGTTGAAGATCCCGATAAACAGCATCGGCGCCGCGATACTGACCAAGATGGCCAGGGGGGACAGGTGTTGGAATACAATTGGGAACCCGATGATGCTCATCAGCAGCGCCATAATGCCTTGCCCAATGGTTGCCCAGGAGAGCAGCCGGTGCCTGCCAACCTTCTGTGCTAGGATACCTACGACTAGAGTACCCACCATTACGCCTGCCGGAAAACTTGATTGGGTCAAGCCGTAGTGAGCGGCCTCCATCTGGAGAACCTCCTTGCAGAAGTAGGGGAACACCACTGAAAAGAGGGGAGTGCCGATGAAGTTTAGGACCAAGGCGAACATGATTATAGTCCGCACGCCGGCATTACTCCAAATGTAGGCGAACCCTTCCCTAAAATCGATGACGAACTGCCGTGCCGGGCCGCCCGATGCGGCTGCCGCAGGAGCTCGCCGTTCCCGTTCGGGGAAGCGGATAAACATCTCCGATATCCCAGACAGGATAAAGGAGATTCCGGTGATGGTGAAGACGCTGACATATCCTGCGGCTCCAAGGAGCGCTGCTCCCACAATGGGGCCGAGAATCCCCGTGGCACTCATGGAGAAGCTGTCCCTGGCATTGGCCTGCACCAGCTCCTCTTTCTTGACCAAGTTGGGTATGGTGGCGGAGATAGCCGGCCCAAAGACAACGCCGCACATTGAGAGCAGCACCGTAGCCCCATAGAGGACCGGTATAGTCACCTGCCCAGAGTGATAGACTAATGCCAAAGCCAAAATGAGAATACCTCGGATGATGTCCGCCCCGACGATGATCAATTTGCGGTTGACTATATCAATGATGACCCCGGCAAAGGGTGCCAATAAAATGCCCGGCAGGCTCGAAGCCATCAGAAGTGAACCTAAGACCGCTCCTGAGCCCGTCAGGTCCAGTACCAGCCATGTCAAGGCGAAATAGTAGATGCCATCACCGATTTGTGACACAAGGCGGCCCAGGAGCAGGAGGCCGTAGTCCCGGTTAATAAAGAGCCTTTGCCACAGAGAAGCATGGCCTTCTCCTGTGTAAGCCATATCCATCTCTCCCTTTTGCTGCTGCTTTGCATAAAGCATACCATCATCGCGGTTTAGCTCCCAGAGCCTGGGGTTGGAAATTGCCTCCGTCTTGAGATGTAGAAAAGTGTAGCTGCCGCTTAGAAAATGTGCTTTACAAACCCAGCCTTCTGTGCAATAATAGGAGCGACAAATCTTTAAACTGGGTACAGAGATACCGGTAAGGTTTGTAGGAACGCGCAGACATAGTTTTATACTCTTTTTGTGCTGTTCTATTACGATCTTGCCGGGGAGGCAAGATTTTTTTTGCCTTTTCGGTCTCCCAGAACAGAGGAGGAGGAAACTTAATGTCAGCTGAGAGAGTCGTGGGTTATCTGCCAGATGAAACACCGCAGTTTTGGGAATTGATCGTGTTTGCCTTGCAGCAAATCGTAGTAATGTTTCCGGCAACGGTATTGGTAGCACTGATCACAGGGTTTCATGTCTCCACGACGATATTTGCCAGCGGCTTGGCAACCTTGGTCTTTATCCTGGTCACCGGGAGAAAGATACCGCTGTACTACGGGTCTAGTTTTTCGTATATTGCAGCCATCGCTTCCATTATGGGTGCAGAGGCATTTGCCGGTCTATCCTTAAATGAACGGATTTCCATTGCCCAGTTCGGTATAGTCATGTCCGGTTTCGTATCAATTGCCGCAGGGATGATTATCAAGCGGAGCGGCAAGGAAGCCATCGACCGGGTACTGCCTCCTACAGTCACCGGCAGTATTGCGATTATCATCGGCTTGTCCCTGGCAGCCACTGCTATGAATGACGCATCTTCTGTACCTCTCGGAGTGCCCGAAGCAAGCATGGGGATGGCCACCAGCTGGGCTTGGGTAATCGCCATCATCACCTTGCTTTCCACAATCCTCTATTCTGTTTATCTGAAAGGCAAGGCTAGTCAGTTCCCGATTCTCTTCGGCCTCATGACTGGCTATCTGTCAGCGATGATTATCGGAGCTGCCACAGGCATCCAGTTTGTCAACTTCACTACAGTGGAGTCAAACAGCATCCTGAGCCTGCCCATCTTTACACTGCCCAAACCGTCGGCGGCGGCGCTGGTGGCAATTATGCCTATCGCCATCGCTACCATTCCCGAATCTACAGCCCATATCTACCAATTGGATCTCTACGTCAAGAATCTTGCCAAGCGGAAGGGTTCTAAGAAGCAGTATAATATCGAGGACAAACTGGGCCTCAACCTCATTGGTGACGGCATCGGCGACATTGTCTCCGGGTTTATTGGCGGGCCGGCGGGCACCAACTACGGCGAGAATATCAGTGCCATGGCGATTTCCAGGAACTTCTCGGTATCGGTGCTCATGGCGGCAGCCATCATCACCATGATTATCTCCTGCTTCACACCGCTGATTAACATCGTCTACTCAATACCCAAGGCGGTCATTGGAGGCCTCTCCATTTACCTCTTCGGCGTGATTGCCGCCCAGGGTATAGCTATCATTATGGAAAAACAGGTGGATTTGTTCAGTGCCAAGAATCTGGCTGTCATCGCGGTGATTCTCATCGTCGGCTTGGGAGGCACCTTCAACTATGACGGCGGCATGATTCCCATGTTTGGCGTAGAGCTGCCTGCTATAGCTACTGCAGCGGTGGTCGGAATCCTCTTGAATCTCATGCTGTCGGTGGGTGAGAAGCAGAAATATGCAGAGGCGAAAAAGGCGGAGAGCCTAGCTTAAAGGAGATCTAGAGATAAAGAGCATGTAAATGGAAGGCAGTGCCGAGTCTATCACTCAGCACTGCCTTCATCGATATAGCGACATTGCTGTTTATAGGGCTGTCATTTGATGCTTGTACTGCTGCCGTATTTAGAGGGCCATCATTTTCTGCTCTGCATTTGAGATATTGCTGGCTGAGTTCTATGCAAAGGATGTTCCTTCGGTGTTCCATGCCTGCTGTATTGCCGCATTTGAGGTAATGTCTATTTTCTGCTCGAGCAGTGAGGTCTTCAGCTAGGCTGCATATGTTGCATTAGAGGTCGCGATAGCAGAACCACCAATCCCAGCACTCGAATTTGCCGGCTTTAGCATCTTCCAATCGAGCCTTAGCGCCGTCCATACTGGGAGGAGGCGGGATAATCACTTTGTCGCCCAAGTCATCATTGTTGGGCCAGTTGGCCGGCAGCGCCACTTTGTGCTGTTCGTGGGTCTGCAGGGCCTTCAAAGCTCTCAGGATCTCATCCATGTTCCGCCCGATTTCCTGGGGATAGTAGAGGATTAGGCGGATGACGCCCTTGTCGTCAATGATGAACACCGAGCGGACAGTATTGGTGCCTTTGCCTGGGTGAATCATTCCGAGAGCAGATGACACTTTGCCCAGTTCGTCGGCGATGACGGGATACTGAACATCTACATTGCGGTTTTCCTTGATCCACTCGATCCACTTTATGTGGGAAAATACCTGGTCGACGGACAGGCCGATCAGTTCACAGTTGAGAGCCTCAAACTGCTCCCGCAGCCGTTCAAAGGCAATAAACTCGGTGGTACAAACCGGGGTAAAGTCTCCCGGATGGCTGAACAGCACAAACCATTTGCCTGCATAGTCATCCGGCAGCTTCATCTTGCCGTGGGTTGTGATTACCTCTAGCTCTGGAAACCGCTCTCCCAATAATGGCAGTCCTGAACTCATGCAAAGACCTCCCTATTAATATTTGTTATCACTAATACTATACCCGTCGAGAAAGGAAGTTAAACCTAACAAATCACTGAGCAGGGAAAAAATGGCAAGCATCGGTGATGGGAAACAGCCAGCTTCCGTCATTACACCTGCCTCGAGCCCATACATTTATACAAACCCGGCAGATGAGGTGGGGTGTATGGTGCCGTGGCAGATGTGGCTGGTTTTGGCGGCCATGCTGTATATCGGCCGACTGGCTGCGGTGGGCTGCCTGATGGGGGAATTTGCGGCCTCTGCTTTGGCCGCGGGCGGGCTGGCCTTGTTTGAGCCGGAACTGGAGGCCCAGGTGCGGTGCTTCTTGTGTGTTGCTCTAGCTTGCATTCTCTGGACCCGCACCCGGGGCGGCAAAGCTTGCCGCGGACGGATCGGTGCTTTTCTCCTAGAGGAATTTGCCCCTCTGCGGAGAATATTGGCAGGGCATACGAGAGATGGAGGTCCGGATATGGCAAGCAATCTGATCAGAGAATTCACCGAGGATAATTTCGATACCGAAGTACTCCAGCAGCAGGGCATGGTAGTTGTGGATTTCTGGGCTGAATGGTGCGGCCCCTGCCGCCGGCTGGCGCCCATCATCGAGGAGTTGGCAGAGGAATACGCCGGAAAGATCACTGTAGGCAAGCTGAATGTCGACGGTGCCCAACGGCTAGCCGGCCGGTATGGGATTCTCAGTATTCCTACATTGGCCTTTTTTGTTGACGGCAAGCCTGTTGATCGGCTGGTGGGACTGCATTCCAAGGATGTGATCAAGCAGAAAATCGAGGAATTGGGAGCTTAACAGGCTCTGGGAATAGCGTCTTATAGTCGTGCTGGATAGAGAGGCCTGAGACGGTGGCAGGGCACACCGCCTAGGCCTTTTTGTTATCCTGTCTCCACATGACGGACAAGGGCAGGGCTTCTACCCGCCGGGCTGTTATGCTTTTGGCATTTCCCCTCTGCTCCAATGTCCCCCAGGCCAGCAAAGCCGGTTCGGTAAAGATGATATGCCCGTACTTATGGTAAACGTCTTCAAAAACGGTGACATCAATCATGCCGAACTCATCTTCCAGGGTGAGAAAAACTACTGTGCGGCCGCTTTTGGTGGGGGGCCGGTGGGGCCTAATTACGATCCCAGCTGCACAGACCTTCTTGCCGGGGGCCATTTGTTCCAGCTGCCGGCTGCTGGCTGCCCGGCGCTGCTTTAGATAGGGGCGGAGAAATGCCATCAAATGGCTGCTGACATTAAATCCAAGCACGGCGTATTCCTGCAGGAACTTCTCCTTGGGGGAGAAATCCGGCACATCTTGAGGCCCGGCTTCCCGGAGGAGGTCAGGTAGTTCTCCTGAGAAAAGGGAAAGCTGGTGCCCGCCTGTCACCAATTCCAGGATTTTATCTAGATCCCAGAGGAGCTGGCGCCGATTGGGATGGAGTGCATCAAAGGCCCCGCAGAGAATCAGATTAGTGGTGATATCCTTATCCAGCTGGGCCCTTAGGCAAAAATCCATTAAGGACCGATAGGGCGCCTTAGCCCGCTCACTGAGAATTTTGCGGAGCGATGTTTGATCCATCTTCGCTACCTGTGCCAATGATACCCGGATGCCCAGCCTAGGTTCTGCCGGGGCTTTGCCGTTACCACCGCTAGGCAGCTCCTCCACGGTAAACTGGCCGGTACTGATGTTGATATCCGGCGGCAGTATCGGTATATTCCGCCGCCGGGCTTCCAAGCAGATGGTGTTGGGGGGATAGAACCCCATGGGCTGGTTGCTGAGGATAGCTGCATAGAAATGGGCCGGATAGTGCTCCAAAAGGTAGCTGGTTTTGTAGGCGGTATCTCCGAAGGCAGCCGCATGGGCTTCACAAAAGCCGTAGCCGGCATAGCCTACTATATACGAAAAGATGGTTTTAGCTACATCTTGCTCGACGCCGTTGGCAGCGGCCTTGGCAATAAACTCCCGGCCAATGGCATCCATCTCCTTTTGAGAGCGGAAGTGGGTCATTACCCGCCGCAGCCGGTCAGATTCGCCGGGGGTAAACCCGGCAATCTCGGTGGCGATTTGGATCACCTGCTCTTGATACAGCACCACGCCATAGGTTTTGGCCAAGATCCGCTCTAAAGCCGGATGGATATAGGTTGGTTCCTCTTGGCCCCGCCGGCGGGCGATAAACGGCTCCACCATATTGCCTTTAATGGGGCCGGGCCGGATCAAGGCTACACTGGCGATGATGTCTTCCATGTTTTCTGCTCCCAGCCGGGCCTGCAGAGCCCTTTGGGCCGGGCTTTCCAGCTGAAAGGCGCCGATGGTTTTCCCTGAGTTCAGCCGCCGGTATGTGGCCTCATCATCTAAGGGGATCTTTTCATAGCAAAAACCAGGAGAGCTGCTGGGTCCAGCCTGGGAATTGATGGATGCCACCGCATCTTCTACAGCAGACAAGGTCCGCAGTGATAGGAGATCCAACTTGATCAATCCCAGTTCTTCAACATCATCTTTATCGAACTGGGTGATCAGTACTCCCTTGGCTGCCGGCTGGAGAGGGGTGACAGCTGTCAACGGCTCCCGGCAGATGACCAGCCCCCCTAGATGTGTGCCGATAAATCTGGGAAAGCCCGCGGCTTTCTCGCACAGGTCGAACAGCTGCCGGTATTTCCACATCGGCACCGGGGTCCGGCGAAGCTCTGGGAATTTGTCCAGTGCCGCCGTAATGGCATCGGCCGGCACATGGGGGAAGCGTTTGGCCAGGCTGTTTACTTCCTCTGGAGAAAAACCCAACGCCTTGCCAAAATCCCGCAGGGCAGACCGGGCCCGGAAAGTATTAAAGGTGCAGACTGAGGCGACATGCTCCTCTCCATACTTGCCATAGACATACTTGGCGACCTCATCCCGGCAGCGGGCATCGAAATCTATATCAATATCGGGCTTTTGAGCCCGTTCCAGGCTCAAGAAGCGCTCGAATAAAAGCCCCCGGGCAATGGCATCAACCTCTGTAATCCCCAAACAGTACACTACCGCCGAGTCTGCAGCTGAGCCCCGGCCGGCATAGCGGATCCCCTGCTCTCTGGCGAAGCAGGCAATATCCCACATGGCTAGGAAATAGTCTTCCACCTGCAGGCGGGTGATGATATCCAGCTCATGTTCCAGCCTCTGCCGGATGGAGGAAGTAATTGTCCCATAGCGCTTCATCGCCCCTTCATAGGTCAATTCCCGGAGGAAAACAGCTGCTGGTTTGCCTTGGGGGACGGGGAAGGCGGGGAAGAGGGGCCTTTGCAGATCCAAGGCCGGCTGGCAGCGTTCAGCAATTTCTAAGGTGGCTGCCAGTGCCTCTGGGTAAGCTGTGAAGAGCTGTCTCATTTCTGCCGGCGATTTTAGATAGTTTTCCGCATTGAGGCGCCGTTCAGGGTGGACATCCTCCAGCCGGGTGAGGGTGCGGATACAGGTTAAGGTGTCGTGGAGGGGGAAGCCGGACTTCTCAGCATAATGGACATTATTGGCGGCAACCACTTTAAGCCTCAGCTCTGCAGCCAGTTCCGCCAGGGCTCTGTTGAGCTGAGCTGTATGGGGAAGAAAATCACTGGTCAGTTCTATGTAGAAATGATCCCGGCCGCAGATCTTTAGATAGCGATTGGCAGCAGCCCGGGCAGCATCTGCCTTCCCTTGGAGCATCAAAAAAGGCACCTCGCCCCGACGGCAGCCCGAAAGAAAGATCAAGCCTTTATTGTATTTGGACAAAGCCTGAAAGGGCACCCGGGGGTCTAACCGGTTACCATGCTGATATGCAGAGGTCAACAGCCTGCACAGGTTGGCATAGCCTGCGGAATTCTCCGCCAGGCAGGTTAGATGATGGCCGTTTTCTAAGGTCAGCTCTGCTCCTTGAATTGGCTTAATCCCCGCGGCAGCTGCTGTTTTGTAAAACTGGACAGCGGCACTGACGTTATTGTGATCAGTAATGGCCAGGGCCGGCATCTCCAGTTCAGCAGCCCGCTGTACCAAGGCAGGTATGGAGCTGGCCCCATCGAGAAAAGAGAAGGGGGAATGGACGTGGAGATGGACAAAGGCCACAGAAAGGACCTCCTTTGGCTGGAGCTGTCAAGAAATCCAAGCAGGAGCAGGATTTCTTTGGTTTTGTAGCAAAGTGTGTTAAAGTCAATTCTGTATGCTGCCCGACAGCAGGCGGGCAAGATAAATATCAGGAACTGTGAAAGGGGATAAGGTGCTCCATCGGCACCGCGCATCATGGCAAAACGGGTTTTCTCTGGCGTTCAGCCCAGCGGCTCCTTAACCATCGGCAACTATTTCGGAGCCTTGCGGAATTTCGCTAAACTACAGCATGAAGCAGAATGCTTTTTTTGTGTGGTGAATCTCCATGCCCTGACAGTTCCGCAGGATCCCAAGGAGCTTTACCAGCGGACACTGGATGTAGCTAAGCTCTTTGTGGCCTGCGGCATTGACCCAGAAAAGGCTACCATCTTTGTCCAATCCCATGTCCCAGCCCACAGCGAGCTGAGCTGGCTTTTGGAATGCACTACTTATGTCGGCGAACTGCGGCGGATGACCCAGTACAAAGACAAAGCTTCTAAACGGGAAGTCGTTACATCAGGCTTATTCACATACCCAGTATTAATGGCAGCCGATATTCTCCTCTATCAGACCGATGAAGTGCCGGTAGGAGAAGATCAAAAGCAGCATTTGGAGCTGGCCAGGGATATTGCGATTCGGGTCAATAATCGATTTGAGGAAGAGGTTTTTAAGGTGCCCGAACCCTATATCCCGCCAAAAAGTGCCGGCGGCCGGATCATGAGCCTGCAGGATCCCACTGAAAAAATGTCCAAATCAGCGGAGAATCCCCGGGGGAATATCGCCATTTTAGATCCCCCCGATGTGATCAGGAAAAAGATCCGCTCAGCAGTCACCGACTCAGGCCGGGAAATCTACTATGATGAAGAAAACAAACCGGCTGTCTCCAACTTGATGGTGATCTATTCCCTCTGCTCCGGCAAATCCTTAGATGAGATCCGGGATCAATACGCAGACAGCGGTTACGGCCAATTCAAAAAGGATCTGGCAGAGCTGGTGGTAGAGACCCTGCGGCCGATCCAAACCCGCTTCGAGGAGCTTTCCCGCCCAGGGGTCATCCAAGAGGTTTTGGCACAAGGCAAAAACAAGGCCGAACCTATAGCCCTGGAGACCCTTGAGCGGTTCCAGAAAAAGCTGGGCCTTTTGCCGGTTTGATTCCAGCTGCCAGTTCAATCCTCAATCGTAGATTTTATATAATATCCACCGGCCGGCAGCCTGGTGGTGGAGTTCATAGAGCCCCTGATCGTCAGTCATCACCTGATAGACTGTGATCTCCGGGGCTTTTTCCCACCATTCGCCCCTTTCTTTCCAGCTTTCAATGATCTGGGCAATGCTGTGCAGCCGCCCCTCCCAGCTAAAGGCAGCAGGCTGGTTTCTTCGGCAAACTACCTGGATAGGTGCATTCACACGGCGGGCCACATAGCTGCCTCCCCAGGGCTGGAATTGATTGGATTATCCCCAAAGCCTGTCAGAAGCTGCAGCATCCGCTCCCGGCGGGGGATGGAAATATCTGCAGCAATAAATACCCGATCAGCCCCAAACTTGGCCTGGAGAGAGGATAACAGCTGCTCCAGCTCCCGGGGGCGCTGGGGTTTGAGGTAAGAAGCTAAAGCTAACTGCCCCAAAGCGGCTGGCTTCAGCCCCATTAACATCAGCCGCACCCCGGTGATGGGGGCAGGCCAGGCTTCTGCGGCCAGCAGGCTTTTGATTGCCAAAAGCAGTTGATCGGCTGTCTGCAGTTCATTTTTCAATGGCTTATCCCAGCATTTTTCCTCTAGATTTTTGTATTCCACCATAAGGCGGAGCCTGGTACAAGCTTGGCCCTGCCTGGATAGCTCTTGGGCGGAGCTTTCCACTATGGGCAATAGCTGTTTTGTCAGTTCCTCCCAAGTTCGGCATCCTTCCATCTCCGGCGGCAGCTGAAAATAGCCCTGGATGGTTTCAGGCGGATAAAGGCTTTTTACTGGGGCCGGATCTATTCCCCGGGCTGCATCGTGGAGGTTTTTGCCCGTTTCCCCAAACAGCCTCTGCAGCTGCTGTCTCGGCACCTGACGCAGCTGGCCAATGGTATATATGCCGAGATTCTGTAGCTGCTGGTGGATTTTATCCGGCCAAGGCCACAGCCGATTAACCGATAAAGGTGCCAGGAAATCTTCTGCCAGATCAGGAGAGATGATCAGGCAGCGGCTGGTATTGGCCTTTGGTTTGCTCCTGCCTTTCAGCTTCAGGGGAGCAGAGCTTCGCCCCCGCCCTTGGTGCCAGGTTAAAGGCTTTTGCCTGGGCACTGATGGGGGAAGAGCGGCTGCTTCCAGGTAAGCGATTTTAGCTGTTAGCTTGTTGGGAGCTATGCATAAATAAAAAGGAACCCCCAGCTGCCGGGTAAGGCGGTTGGCGATCTTGTCACTGACTGCCCTGATTTCATCCTGCAGGGTAAGCCCCATAAAGGCGCTGTTATGGCTTTCCGGCTCTACCGATGGGCTTAGGCCGGCACAAATATCCCAGAACCGTTCCGCGGCCGGCAACGGATCAGCCTCCGCCTCGACTACCTGCAGAGCTGGACAGGCAAGGCGTGCTTGCCGTATGCCCATGGCGACAGTAATTTGCAGCTTGGCAGCTTCAGGAGAAACATCGATGATTTTACGGCCCTGGGTAACTATAAAGGGCTGATGCCGGAGGCGGGGGCTGTGTTCAGCTTCCAAAAGTGCATAAAAATGGTGCAATCGGATATAAGCTGTCATCGAAGCCATGCCGCTTCACCTTCCGTACAAACACATATTCGGCAAACAACTGTTCGTATAAAAAGTATACGCCAGGCCCCTGGGGGGTGTCAAGGGAGAACAGCCCGGGTAATTGCAGTTAGATTTTGGCAGCTCTAGGTGGAATAGGGCTGGGCCTTGGCCCGTCGTTTGGCGAAGTTCTGCACCAAGAGGGCGATTTGGGGCCAAGCCTCCAGGGCAGCCCGGCGGCCGGCTTCGATAATGGCCGGTACCTTTTCTATATCAGTTAGGGAAGCACTGCCGGTGACAGGCTGAATTACCACATCTGCTGTCTGTTCCAAGCGGACCTCGGTATTGGCCTGGCCCATGATATCCAGGGATTGGATGAGGATTTCCAAGATAGTGTCGATCTCGTCACTGTTTTGGGAGTGGAATCCCAGATCCACCGCGATGATAATATCGGCACCGGCCCAGCGCAAAAGATCCGCAGGGACGTTGTTTTTGAGGCCGCCATCTACAAGGAGATGATCTTGCCAGATCATCGGCTGGAAAATGCCGGGGATGGCAGTACTGGCCCGAACGGCTTGGGCTAAAGGAGCATCGGATGTGAATATGACCTCCGGCCGCTGGGGGCCCAGCTGGCCGGCAAGCCCGGGAGGGCAGAAACACACCAGCCGGCCGTCACAGAGGTTAGTGGCAGTGATGAAAAGGGGAAAATCTATATCATGGAAATGCTTGCTATTGCTCAAGCGGCAAAGCAGCCGGTAGAATTTCTTGCCTCTCACAAATCCCAGGGGAGTAGGGGGAAGCCAGCGGTGGGGCAAGGACAACCGGTCCAAAATGGTCTTGATGCTGATTAGGGTCAAAGACTTGAGATTGACAACATGGTCAACATAGTCGCCGATCTTGATCTCCGCCAATAGGTTCTGCATATCCCCAGGGGCCCACCCCAAGGCGTGGAGCATGGCGATGATGCTGCCGGCACTGGTGCCTGCCATCATGTCAATGGGAAGCCCCTTGGACTGCAGCACCTCCAAAACGCCGATATGGGCGGTTCCCCTAAGGCCTCCGCCGCCTAAAGCCAGCCCGATTACCGGCCGCCGCGGCTTGTGAGGCTCGATGAAGCCAGCAGCCATTTGCTTAGGCCTCCTCCTGCAATTCTAGTTATATCATGATATGGAAACCGGCCCCGAAAGTTGAACCAGCCAATAGATACCAAGGCAGCAGCGGCGGCGATGGAAAGGAATTGGGCAGTTCTTATGGAAGGATAGAAACAAGTGGGAGTACAGCGAAATTAAGAGTGCGAATCTAGTTCATGGAACGCAAATGGGGGCATAAGAATGGAGTAAACAGGGAGAAACCAGGAAGGTCCGGGGTGAGAAAAGTGGATGCCAAGCAGCGGGCAATTTTGGAGTTCAGCCAACGGTTGTTGAAGGAACCATCGAGCAGGTTGTTTTTGCATCGGCTGCTGAACAACAGGGAGCTTGTGGATAAGATGGTCTTTGTCCTAAACCGCAGACTGCTGGCCAATACTTTGCTGGTATCGGAACTAGGAAGCTCACGGATCGGTTTTCAACTGGAATTGGGAGCCAGGCGCCAGGAAGAGGTCTCCCTGGTTAACGGCCGGTTGGTGCGGAATGTGAAGCGGACCCGCAGAGTCTGCCTCAATGACCCCATGGAAGCCTGGGAAGCATTGGAGAATTTCGAGGGCCGGCTCTATACCCAATTTAGCTTTGCCGGCGAGATCCCTGATTGGTATTTGGCTGTGGTGGAGCCCAATCCCGCCTTGCCTGCAGAGGCTGCCGGGCCTGCTGCGGATGAAGAAGATGCCAGTGATATTTTCCGGGAGCAGCTGGATATTGCCCTTTGGGTCGTCTTGCTCAAGCAGGAGATTGATCAGGCACTGGCGGAGAAAGATGAGCAGCGCTTCTATGAGATTGTGGGGCTGTACAACCGGCTGAAGGAACGGTGTCTTTGGGAATTCGATTGATCTTAATGCCGCCGCCCTGAAACAGAGGGAGGATTTGGCTAAATAGCGGTAGAATAAACAGGTTAGATAGGGTGGGGATACTTAGGTACTCCATTGGCGAGCACCACCGCCGGTGGGAAGCAGTTAGTAAAGTTTTCATGGGAGGTTCCCATGACCATTGCCGACGGCGCCCGTGGTGCGGCGCCGTTGTTTTAACTGCAAAAAGGGGATGATATCTTGTCCGTGCTTAGTTCACCGGGCCAGGAGAAGCCTTTGTGGCGCGACTTATTGGAAACAGTGGGTGGAGCAGTAGTCTTAGCTCTGTTTATCATGACTTTTATTGCCAGAGCTTTCACGGTGGACGGCCCTTCGATGCTGCCCACACTGCAATCTGGTGAAAAGCTTTTGATTGACAAGGTTACTTATAGATTCAGGCCGCCCCAGCGGGGAGAAGTGGTTGTCTTCCGGTATCCTGCCAACCCCAAGGAGCATTTTATCAAGAGGGTGATCGGGATCCCCGGTGATACCATCAGTATCCAGGATGGAATGGTTTATATCAATGGTCAGAAACTAGAGGAAGACTATCTGATGGAAAAGACCTGGGGGAATATGGCATCGGTGAAGGTGCCGCCGGAGAGTGTATTCGTCTTGGGCGACAACCGCAATAACAGCCACGACAGCCGCAGCCCCTTGGTGGGATTTGTCCCCAACCGCTTAATTGAAGGACGGGCAGTATGGCGCTACTGGCCGCTGCAGGCTCTGCGGGTGCTGGAGCTACCCCCGGCCTTTGCCCAGCTCAAATAAGGGAGAAAGAGATCAGCCTACATGAATATAACTGCATTAATTGCTGGAGAATTGGAGATCAAGGCGTGGCAGGTGGAAAGTGCTGCCCGCCTTCTTGATGAGGGGAACACCATCCCCTTTATTGCTAGATACCGCAAAGAAGCCACCGGAGAACTGGATGAGACGGTACTGCGGAGCATCGCCGAGAAATTAGGCTATTACCGCTCTTTAGAGCAGCGCAAGCAAGAGGTCTTGCGGCTCATCGACGAACAGGGCAAGCTCAGTGATGAGCTGAAATCAGCTATTTTGGAGGCAGCCAAGCTGCAAGAAGTTGAAGACCTCTACCGCCCCTTCCGGCAAAAGCGCCGCACCCGGGCGGCCATTGCTGAGGAGCAGGGATTGGGCCCTCTGGCTGAGCTCATTTGGCAGCAGGAGCTCACCCATGGAGTGCTGGATGATGTCCTCAAGCCCTATGTGCAGCCGGGCGAAGGAGTGGAGTCTCCCGCCCAGGCCCAAGCCGGGGCTTTGGATATTGTCGCCCAGCGGATTGCCGATGATCCGAAGATCAGGGCCTTGGTGCGCAGGATCAGCGAAGAGAAAGGATGTTTGACCAGCTGCTGTCAGCTGGAGCCGGAGCCAGCAGGGAACCTGCCGGTCAGCAAGTACGAGCTTTACTATGATTTCTCCCAGGAACTGAGCAGCATACCTGCCCACCGGATCCTGGCCATTAACCGGGGCGAAAAAGAGGCTGTGCTGAAAGCCAGGGTGGCAGTACCCCAAGATGAGATCATCGAGGCCATCAAAGGGGCGGTCATCACCAATCCCCGCAGCATTTTCCAGCCACTGCTTGCAGAAGCGTGTAAGGATGCTTATCAGAGGCTGCTGGCTCCCTCGATTGAAAGAGAACTGCGCAATCAGCTGACAGAAAGAGCTGAGTCCCAGGCGATCCAGGTCTTCAGCACCAATTTGCGACAGCTGTTGCTGCAGCCGCCGGTGTCAGGCAAAAGGGTCATGGCAATTGATCCTGCGTACCGGACTGGATGCAAGGCGGCGGCCCTCAATGAGCAGGGAGATGTCTTGGATACGTTTACCATCTATCCCCATGCTCCCCACAAGCGCTGGGATGAGGCCCGGGAGCAGCTGCTGGCCAAAGTAGAAGAGCATTCCGTAGAGATCATAGCCATTGGTAACGGCACAGCTTCCCGGGAGACAGAAGCCCTGGCCGCTGAAGTAATTGCGGCTTGCCGGAAGGAACTGCATTACTTAATTGTCAATGAAGCCGGAGCTTCTGTATACTCCGCTTCGCCGCTGGCCCGGGAGGAACTGCCTTGCCTAGATGTGTCTATGAGAGGTGCGGTTTCTATCGGCCGCCGGCTCCAGGATCCTTTGGCGGAGCTGGTCAAGATTGACCCCGGTTCCATTGGCGTGGGGCAGTATCAGCATGATGTAAATCAGAAACGCCTGGAGGAGAGCTTGCGGGCAGTTGTGGAATCCTGTGTCAATTACGTGGGAGTGGAGCTGAATACTGCCAGCCCCGCCCTGCTGCAATACGCGGCGGGGATATCCAAAACCTTGGCCCAGCGGATAGTGGAATACCGCCAGAGTGAGGGGCCCTTTTCTGACCGGCGTCAGCTTCTAAAAATCCGAGGGCTGGGGGAAAAGACATTTACCCAATGTGCCGGGTTTCTGCGGATTCGAGGTGCTGCCAATCCATTGGACAATACGCCTGTCCATCCCGAGTCTTACCATCTCGCCGAAGCGATCCTAGAACTGGCCCAGGTGCCCCTGCATGCCCTCACTGCTGGGGACGGCCTTTTCCACCTGCGGACAGGATTGGCTGAGCTGAAGGCCGAAGAAGTGGCAGGGAAGCTGGATGCAGGCTTGCCCACTATTAGGGATATAATTGCTGCGCTCCTGCAGCCGGGCCGAGATCCCCGGGAAGAGCTGCCCAAGCCTCTTTTCCGCCAAGATGTACTGACAGTTGAGGACCTAGAGGCCGGCATGCTGCTTTCCGGGACAGTGGCTAATGTGGTGGATTTCGGCGCCTTTGTGGATATTGGCGTGGGGCGGGATGGCTTAGTACACATTTCCCAGATGAGCCAAAGCTACATATCCCATCCCTTGGAAGTCGTCGCCGTTGGTGACATAGTGCAGGTGCAGGTGCTGGCTGTTGATCTAGAGAGAAATAGAATCTCCTTGAGTCTGCTTACGTAAAGCTGTATGGTCCTCACGGAAATACCTGCATAAGGATGTGGAGCCTGTGGGTAAGCTGTTGCTGTCCCTGGGTAGAACGAAGGAGCGCAGCCTGATTAGCCTCGAGTATGTCCTGATCTTTCTAGCTAATGGTGCCATGTTCCCGTTTTTCAATCTCTACTTGACGAAGCATCTCGGTTGGTCAGGCACGAGGATTGGTTCTGTGGGGGCTCTCAGCGCTGTGCTGGTAATGATGAGTCAGCCGCTGTGGGGCAGAATTTCCGATGCCTCGGAGAAGCACAAGGTTCTGGCTTTTGCCTTTGCGGTGAGTGCCTGCCTGGTTATTCTGCACCCGCTGGCTGCCGGCAGCTTTCTTATTTTCCTCCTAGTCCGCCTCTCCCACGCAGTCTTTATCGGTTCCACCACATCGATGTTTGACGCCATTGCCTTAGACGTCTTAGGCGAAGATAGAGACACATACGGCAAGTACCGCCTCTGGGGGTCATTGGGATTTGCGGCAGCGGCTCTCTTCATGGGAAAGGTTTATGAAGTCTTAGGCTTCTCCTCGATGTTTTTCTTCAATGCTGTCTTGGTTGGTGCAGCCGGCTATGTAGCATCTAATCTAGGCGGGGCTGCTGCCGGTAGGGAGAAAGAACACGGCGAAGCATCGATGGAGCTGACGAAAGTCTTGGCTAATCCGGCTCTCCTCGTCCTTTTGGGCGGGGTGTTTTTGGTCCAGACTGCCAATAGTGCCGGCGAAACCTTTTTGGGAGTCTACCTCGATGCCATCGGCGGGTCTAGCAGCCTGGTCGGCAGTGCCTTTGCCGTGATGGCCTTCGTTGAGATACCCACCTTTCTAGCAGCCCCCAAGGTAGTGGAGCGCTTCGGGTATAAACAGGTGTTGGTGATGAGTACCGCCCTTTTCGGGTTGAAACTGGTGCTGAATGCCCTGTTTCCCATTCCTTGGCTGGTGCTGGCTCTCCAGCCTTTGTCCGGCATCGGTTTCGCCTTCTTTCAGGTGTCATCAGTGTTGATGGTGGATGCTCTGGTGCCCCGTCAGTTCCGCTCCACCGGACAGGCGGTGCTGTCCGCCGTGGCCTGGAGCGTTGCAGGGATGTCGGGCGGCTTGATTTTTGGGATGTTATTGGATACTGCCGGAATTATAGCCGCCTTCGGCATCGGCGGGTGTGTGGGGCTCTTGGGGACGCTGTTTATCCAGTGCTTTGTTCCAGGCGAAGCAAAGCGGGCACCGGCGGCAGATCTAGAACAAAAGGCATAGCTCATCGCTATGCCTTTTAGATCTCTGAGTCCCGCTCCTGCGGTTTATACTCTGGTTTTCACCCTGCTTTTCCAACAGAACCGAAGATCCTCATTTTCTCAGCTACTGCTTCTTTGATAGTCTCTACTACTGTCAACATGAACTGCCCAAAGTCGGTATTGGCCGGCAGTGTCTGGGCAGTACGGATTTTAGCCATAGCTGCCTGGGACATGTCCGTATAGACATTGATCTTGGCAATCCCATTGGCAATTGCCTGGCGGAAGTCATCATCGGATAAGCCAGAGCCGCCGTGGAGGACTAAAGGCACTCCTGCCAGATCTCGAATCCGGGCCAGGCGGGGGATATCCAGTTCCGGTGTACCCTTGTAGATACCGTGGACGCTGCCCACGGCGACAGCCAAGGCATCGACTCCGGTTTCTTGGACAAACTGCTGGGCCTCCCCGGGATCGGTAAACAAAGTGGGATCGGCCACTCCGGGGCTGGGATCGCCTTCGCCGCCGGTGACGTGTCCCAATTCGGCTTCCACCGAGGCACCCACGGTATGGGCTAGTCGGACGATCTCCTTGGTTTTGGCGGCATTTTCCTCATAGGCAAGGGTTGAGCCATCGAACATAACTGAGGTAAAGCCCCAGCGCAGTGCTTTCACGAAGCTGCTGAAGGCCTGGCCGTGATCGAGATGTACCGCCACGGGGACGCTGGCCCGCTCCGCTGCTCTTAAAATAATGGGAGCATACTGCTCCAGGTCAATTAAGCCCATATGGACCTCGGCTACAGCCAGAATGATGGGCGACTTGTTCTCTTCGGCTGCCTGCAGGGCGCCTTGCAGTGTTTCCATATTGACGACATTGAAGGAACCTACTGCGTATCCGCCCTGAAAAGCATCATTAACCAGCTGCTTGAGAGTAACTAATGCCATATCCCTGTATCTCCTTGTATTTAGTCTAACGTTCACCCCACTGAGCCATATGGGCCAGGTGGGTTACTGTACATCCGGCTTTCTCTAGATCCTGTATGACAGCATCGCTGTCCGCTGTATCCAGACGCAAGACGATGGAGCGTTTTGCTTGCCCTTCATAGAACGTGGCCAGACTAATAATGCTGATGCCATGATCTCTGATAATCCGGGTAATGTCCGCTAGCACACCGGGTTTGTCCTCTGTTTCTAGGGACAGTCTGATCCCGTTGCTCCTCAACCCCATGGAATCAACAAAGGCGTCAAAGATGTTGGTTTCTGTGATGATACCCACCAGCTTGCCGTCATCAAGCACCGGCAGTCCGCTGACGACGTTTTCCCGCATGAGCACAGCTGCTTCTTCGATCAGGGTGTCGGGAGTGACGGTAACAGGATCAGGTGTCATCACTTCTCTGACGGGCATCTTGTTGAGGATGGTGTTCATCTCAAACACACTCAAGGTGGTGGCTGGGGAAGGTGCTACCCTCAGAAGCTCTGACTCAACGACAATGCCGATCAGCTTGTCATCTTCCAGCACCGGCAGCCGCCGGACATTGTGCTTCCGCATGAGCTTCAGGGCATCGAGAACCCCCATATCCGGAGTAGCGGTAATTGGATTAGGCGTCATCCGGGTCTTTACCATCATGGCGAAACCCTCCCGTCTTTGCTCTTTCTAATTCCAAAGTTCCGTAGCTCGCAGCGAAATCCTGCTTTATTACCGGATTTATACCCACTTTGCCGATACTAAACATCATCTTCAGTACCTTTATTTGATCCTTGGGAAATAGGGCGCCAGCGGGCCTGCAATGATTAGATGGCTGCCCAGCGGCGGGGCAGTTTGGGTCAGGGTGACTCGATCGCATAAAGGAAGCAGCATAGCCTCCTGGGCTATGCTGCTCTCTAGCTTTCGCCTTCTCTTTGCTTGCTGGGGCTCAAACCTATGGGGCTGGCCCAGCTACTTTAGGGTAAAGCAGTAGCATCCCGAGCCGCCTTCGTACCGGTAGTATGCTTCGCCGCTTTCGGTAACCAGCTTGAAGGCCTCATCGGCAATGGGGGCTCCATTGAGGGTGGCTGTTAGGATGCTGTAGTCCAGCTTGGGTACATAGATGACTGCTTTGGTGTTTACTGGGATAGTCACTGCCATCTTGAAAGCTGACCTGCATCGGCTCCAGCTGGACTTGATCTGGCCTTTCAGTGTCTTGACAGAGGCGCTGGCATGGTCTAGGGCAGCGGGGATGGCAGGCTTGATGATCACTGAATTCCAGCCGGGTTCTCCCAGCCGGATGCCGGCCAGTGCCCGATAGAACCATGTGTCGACACTGCCTAGCATGATGTGGTTGTGGGAGTTCATGCCGGTGCCTGTCAGCTTCTCCCATCTCTCCCAGACAGTAGTCGCGCCTTCCCTGATCATATAGCCCAAACTGGGGAAGCTTTCCTGGGCCATCATCCGATAAGCGACTTCCTTATACCCCAAGTCCGTCAGGGTATCCAGCATGTAGCGGGTGCCGACAATGCCGGTATCGAAGTGGTAGTCTGTCTCTCTGACGATGCTGTCCACGAGATTCTTAGCGACTGCTTCGATCATGTCATCCGGGGTGAGGCCAAACTGCAGGCCGAGGACGTTGGAGGTCTGATCATGGTTGCCGTAAGACTTTTTGTCCGGATGGAAATACCTCTCATTGAAAGCGGCACGGACTTCTTCAGCCTTCTCCAAGAAATACTCGGCGTCTTCGTCTCTGCCAATCAGCTCAGCCATCTGGCCTAGCCGCAGGACATCGTGGTAGTAGTGGAAGGCAGAGGTCATTTCCCTGGGGTTTTTCTTAGGCAGTACGCTGCCGGGAGGACACCAGTCGCCATATTTTACATAGGTGACTATGCCGTTCTCCTCTTTGGACTCCAGGAACTTGACCCACTGCTTCATACTGTCATAGTGTTCCTTAATGACCTCAAGATCGCCGTAATACCTGTACATGGCCCAGGCTATGGTGACATACGCAGTACCCCAGGAGGGATCTGCCGGGTACAGGGGCCAGTACGGCGGGATCACGTCAGAAAGGCTGCCGTCCTCAAGCTGCGCATCCTTGATATCTTGGAGGTACTTCACATAGAAGGCGGCCATATCGAAATTGTAAATGGCCTCTTCCACCACCAGCTGTGCATCACCCATCCAGCCCATGCGCTCATCCCGCTGGGGGCAGTCGGTGGGCACGCTCATCAGGTTAGCCAATTGCCCATAGACAACGTTCTGGTGGATTTTGTTGAAGAGCGGCTTGGAGCTGGAGAAGCTGCCTGTGTAGTCCACAGCGGTGTGGAGGAAGCATGCTTCTAGGGTATCCAGGCCCGGTGTCCCCGGATAGCCAGTGACTTCCACATACCTGAATCCGTGGTAGGTAAAGCGGGGTTCCCAGACCTCCACACCTTCTCCCTTGAGGATATAGGTATCGGTGGCTTCAGCCTTGCGGTTGATGCGGGGGTCGAGCCGGCCGCAGTCATCAACCACCTCTGAGAACCGGAGCTTAACCTCGGTGCCCCGGGGCCCCTCTACCTTTAGCCGGACCCAGCCGGTGATGTTCTGCCCAATATCGTAGACATACACACCGGGGTCTGGGTTATGGATTGCCACAGGCTGGAACCGCTTAGTTATCTTGATGGGCGGCATCATCTGAGCCCGCATGCGGCCGCCGGGCGGGTCTACCTTAACCGCCTGGGCCCAACTGGCTGTATCCAGGTTTGGCTTGTCCCATCCTGGGATTTCCATACGGGCATCGTACACTTCACCCAGGTAGATACCATTGATGCCTACAGGGCCCCGGGCTGTCTGCCAGGTGGTATCTGTCACGATTCTTTCCTGAGTCCCATCGGTGTAGGTGATGTGCAGCTCTGCCCGGAGGCAGGGGAAAGCGTCGTAGCCGAATAATTTGCCTTCAATCCAGCGGAAGCTGCAGTAGCGGCCGTTGCCCAGCATGACTCCCACGGCATTGGCCCCAGGCTTAAGGCTGCAGGTGATGTCATATACCGAATACAGCACAGTCTTGCTGTAGTCTGTCTGTCCCGGATCCAATACCCGGTCACCGATTCTCCTACCGTTGATCCGCAGCTCATAGTAGCCGAGGCCGGAGATATATGCCCGGGCACTGGCAACCTCCTTTTCCAAGGAGAACTCTTTCCGCAGGAGGCTCCCCGGCCGCAGATTATACTCAGAGTTATCTACTGTAACCGCATCAGCCGACGCATCATCTCCGTTGGCAATCCAGGAAGCGGTCCATTCCTCATCCTGGAAAAAGCCTGTTTCAAAGACGTTGATGCAGCTGTAAGGGCTGACATTATCGTCTTTGTCCCACCAGCGGACCCGCCAATAGTACCGGCGGCAGGATTCCAGCTCTTTGCCTGCATAGACGATGTTGACTGAGCGGGAACATTCCACTTTGCCGCTGTCCCAGATGTTCCCCTCTTCCTTGGCGATTAGGGCTTCATCATCGGCAACGATCACTTGGTATGCCCTTTGGCACTGATTAGGCTCACTGTGTTTGAGGATCCAGGATAACCTGGGGTTGGGGCGGTCGATGCCCAAAGGGTTCTCAACATACTCACAGCGAAGCTGTACCGGGGCCTGCGGGCCAACAACCTGGGTCTTGGTCATTCGTAACTCTCCTTTCTTTTTTCTGTGGTTGCTTTTGGTTTTAGCCAAGAATTCTTTTTTCCCTGCTAAGCCGTGGTTTTCCTGCGGCTTTCGCCTGAGCAAAAGAAAAGCCAGTGACGGATACCGCCACTGGCCCATCTTTTTCCAGATGTCTTTACTTATCCAGCTGTCCATGGGGCAGGCCCAGGGGCAGCGGGTTGGGCCGGATACAGGAGCTGGGGAGCTTGTAGTGAGTCCCAGATTCGGAAGCATCTAGGAAGCCGTGCATGATATCCAGTACATGGTAAGCCATGTCGCCGTTGGCCCTGTGGGGCCTGGCATAGCGAACGGCATAGGCCATATCTGCCAGCCCGATCCCCCGGCTGTTCTCAGCGTAGCCGTGGGTTAGGGGAATCTCGGCCCATTCCTTGGAATCCCATCTCCGCACTAACACTGGGCCGCCGAAGGTGTTGGGATCAGGAACCTGCAGGCTGCCCTCACTGCCGTAGATCTCTATCCATGGAAGGTTGGCACTCCATACATCGAAGCTGGTGATAATGGTGCCCACCGCGCCGCTGGCAAAGTCTATCACCCCTGCAATATGGGTGGGCGTCTCCACCTTGATCTGCTTGCCGTACTTTGGCTGGCTGGTGATTGTCCGTTCCGGGAAGGTGATCCTGCTAGAACCGGTGACTCTGTCAACTGGCCCGAGCAGGGAGATTAGGGCAGTGAGATAGTACGGGCCCATATCCAGCATGGGGCCGCCGCCGATCTCGTAGTAGAACTCGGGATCCGGATGCCAGCTCTCATGGCCGTGGCACGTCATAAAGGCTGTGGCCGCCACCGGCTCTCCAATCCATCCATCATCGATGAGCTTGCGGCAAGTCTGCAGTCCGGCACCGAGAAATGTGTCGGGAGCGCAGCCTACCAACAGGTTCTTGCTCTTGGCAAGCTCCAGTATCGCCTGGCCGTCTTCTCTGGCAACCGCGAGGGGCTTCTCCACATAGACGTGCTTACCGGCTTCTAAGGCTGCTTTAGATACCTCATAGTGAGCCTTGGGTGTTGTCAGATTCAGCACAATCTCAATCTTCGGATCTTGCAGCAGCTCCTCTACTGAACAAGCTTTAGGCACGCCGTATTCCCTGGCTTGAGCCTGGGCCCTTTCATGAATCAGATCGGCACAGGCGGCAACCTCCAGAATCTCGAAAGTCTGGGTGCAGTTCTTAAGATAGATGCCGCTTATGTTGCCGCACCCGATGATACCCACTTTGACCTTCTTCATGGCACCTATTTCACTCCTTTAAAACATGGTCTTGAGGGCTTCAATGTAGCTTTCTTCTTGGCTGTGCTCGGCAATCTCTTTTCCTTCAGCCGCCCACAGGAATCCCCGCTGCATGATGGTCCGGGGCTCATAAGCCTCTAACACATCGGCGTGATGTCCCAAGGAACAATAAAAGACCCTGCCTTTGCCCCAGCGCTTGGTCCAAATCACCGGCACATCTACTTCACCGTTGGCAGCATGGGGGCCGGGGACTGTGGGGTAGCGGGTGGTAGCCAGCACCTCGATGGCGGGATCTATATGTAGATAGTACTGCTCGCTTTTTACCTTGAAGTCCTGCAGGCCTTCGACAATGGGGCTTGACCCTCTCTTGATGTTCACCACATACTCAACCCCATCCCCGCCGGGATGGGCCACCCACTGGCCGCCGGTCATAAACCTGTC
>LFRM01020321.1_pt1 | contig 23820 bp, 22 predicted proteins | sample 618341 | NCBI WGS metagenome assembly LFRM01 (sample SAMN03654438, study PRJNA283298) | anaerobic digester metagenome | isolation source: pool of bioreactors CSTR01a, CSTR02a, and CSTR03a thermophilic anaerobic... | place: Denmark: Kgs. Lyngby | collected 2014-05-21 | reverse complement strand
GATGTTGCTAAGTATATGGAGACAAGCAAAGAAAATGCGCGTGAGAATGGTTATGTAGAAACATTATTGGGCCGCAAACGTTTCTTACCTGACATCAATTCTAGAAACGGAATTGTGAGAGGGTTTGCAGAACGCAACGCTATAAATGCACCCATACAAGGTAGTGCAGCAGACATTATTAAAGTGGCAATGATTGCCATCTTCAGAAGGTTTGAAGAGGAGCAACTGAAATCGAAAATGATACTCCAAGTACATGACGAATTGAACTTTAATGTGCCAATGAATGAGCTTGAAGTTGCAAAGAAGATAGTTGTAGAAGAGATGGAAAATGCTTATAAACTAAGTGTGCCATTAAAGACTGATTGCGGAAATGGAGCGAATTGGCTTGAAGCCCATTAAACAGAAGCCTTAGAGACGCAATATTTTGCGTCTCAATTGATCAGTTACAGACCAATAAAAGATAGAAAACTCATAATTAATTAAAACTATGCTTGAAGGATTTGTAGAATGGGGATACTTCGGATTGTTTATGGCGGCCTTTTTAGCAGCCACCATCCTACCCTTCGGCTCAGAGGTAGTATTTGGAGGGTTAATAGCGGCAGGATTTGACCTGTGGACTTCTATAATAATTGCTACAATTGGCAACTCTATTGGCGGAATGACCAACTATTGGCTCGGATCGTTCGGTAAAATAGAGTGGATAGAGCGCTTTATGAAAGTGAAGCGAGAACGAATAGAAAAAGTACAAGCTTGGCTTCATGGGAGAGGAGCTATAATGAGTTTCTTTGTCTTTCTGCCTGGTGTGGGCGACATTATAGCCCTTGCCCTTGGTTTTATGCGTGCCAACCCATGGTTAGTACTAATTTTTATGACTTTAGGTAAATTTGCACGCTATATAGTAGTTGGATTTGGATTACAAGAAATAATATCTTGGTTTTAAAAACAGAAATAAAAAAGAATTAGATATGTCAACAATATTATTCAGTGAAATAGTTTTCGGCCCTATTCATAGTCGCCGAATGGGTTCGTCGCTGGGAATGAACCTGTTGCCCTTCGATGGCAAATTGTGCAACTTCGATTGCATCTATTGTGAGTGTGGATTTAACGAGAATTTTAGGACACGTACAAAATTACCTACTCGCCAAAATGTGAAAGATGCATTAAAAGATAAACTAATAACACTGAAAGAAGAAGGCACAAAGATTGATGTGATAACCTTTGCTGGTAACGGAGAACCCACAATGCATCCAGAGTTTGCGGGTGTGATAGACGACACTATTGAGCTTCGCAACAAGTATAGCCCGGATGCAAAGATAAGTGTTCTTACTAATGGAATTAGTGTAGGTAAGAAAGCAATATTTGAAGCATTGCAAAAAATAGAAATTCCTGTATTGAAGCTCGATTCGGCGTTTGACAAGACCGTAAAGCTAATAGACAGACCCAACTCCCCTACTTATACTGTTGCCAAACAAGTAGAACTATACAAACACTTTGAAGGCGATTTTGTGTTGCAAACTATGTTTCTGAGAGGGTCATTCGAAGGACAGGTAGTTGACAACACCATAGAAGAAGAAGTTTCGGCATGGTTGGATCTCGTAAATGAGCTTAACCCCCGCGAGGTGATGATTTACACCATCGATAGAGAAACTCCTGCAAAAGAGCTTGTAAAAGCTCCTATTGAAGTATTAAATGAGATTGCTGAGAGGGTGAAGCAGTTGGGGATTAAAACGAATGTGGCGGGGTAGATAAAACTAATTTAGAACAAAGCATTATCTGGTTATGCTATTATCATTTATCTGAAAACAAATTTGTTATAGTATTAACTAACAAGTAAACTCTATGAGAAAAATCTCTAAAGTTATTTTCAGTTTAACGCTGACTTTGCTACTCTTTGTTTTTATCCAATGAAGCGGTGTAAAGAAGAGTAACATGTCTGAGTATATTGAGGCAAATATAGGTTATTGCATGGCACCTCTTATTGAAAATGGGGTTGATTCGGTTAAAGCAAGGAGTATTTGTAAATGCACTCTTGAACAACTGTTTATAATAGAGCCCAAGATCAGAGAGATGACTAGTGAAGAGTGGAATAATATATTTAATAAGAAAAAAGAAAAAATACAAGAGAAGTGTCCAGCACTAAAAGAATTCACGAAAAACGCTAAGAACTGATTTCTTAGCGTTTCAACACACCTATTTCTCATTAGAAATTATTAGTCTAAACTGTTTTCTGTTCTCATCTTAATCAAATGATAGATTTGTATAATAGCTACAAATCCATTAGATATTGCTACAGGCCATGCTTGAAGCATGAAACCATACGCTACAAAGAAGAGACAGCCTATAAGGTTGATAACACGAATGCGTACTATCTGTTTTGGAATAAATGAAAGCACTAAGAATGTCATGGCAAAATAGCCAACAATTTCGACGATATCCATACTATTAAATTTTTTGTTACCTACAAATATAGCGGTATTTCTTTAGAAACACCGCTATAAAATATATAGTTTTTCATTTATACTATATCTAAAATATAGGCATAGTAAATTATCACTTCTAAGATATTACTTCTTTTCGTAAGAAAGTAATCGCTGATCTCCCTCTAACTCACGCATTTTTGTGATATCTTGGGTAATCTCTACAATTCCTAAATAGTTATTTTCTTTGTCTCTCACAGCAGAAAACTCTATATAGATGAATCTTCTTTGGAAGTTGGACATCCAAAACATTGCTTTATTCTCTTTTCCACTCTTGAAGTCTTCAATAATTTGTTCAACAATATGAACACTTCCGGGTGGGTGACACATACTCACATCGCGACCAATAATAGAGCGATTGCGCTCGAATACTCTATTGGGACTATGCGAGAAGAAAGCAACTTTATCGTTAGCATCTACAAAGGTAATGTCGATGGGTAAATGTAAGAAAAGAGCTTCTAACTGCTGAATATCAAACGAACCTGATGAAAGTTGAATAGGGCCTGCATCTACATACGCTTGCTTCTCTACTATTACATCAGATGGCTTCCATTCGTCTTCGGGGTCTATGAGACAAAAGCCAAACTCCAAAGTTTCAGAATATATTCTAAACCACTCCTCTTCGGTAAGCGTATCCATTGCCATAGGAAAAAGAATCTCTTCTTCTTTCATAATCATTCCATCAACCAATTCGAGGACTATATTGAGATGGCGCTCTATTATTGATTGCATTTGCTCTACAGAAGTAATAGAACTTTCGAGTTCTTTGATAGCAGTATTTAAGAACCCCCTTAATTCATCGTGTTTACCCCACATAACAGTGGGAGGCCCAGTAATAAGATGTTTTTCCAAGTATGGAAATAGCAAGAACTCTTTTCTTTTATAATGTTTGTCTATATCTGACAAGGCATTGAATATGGTGCGCATTTGCATAACATATCCTGGAAGCTTGTCAGCACTAAGAGCATCCACTGCTATGATTAGTTTGCGTGCTTTATCAGTCTCTTCCTTAAGCGCAACATTCTCTTTCTGGAAAGTATCTACAGGATGACCAGCGGGTATTGCTTTTGCTCCAGTTTGGTCTATTTTACCATCTAAGATGTCTGTGTGTATATCGCAAAACTGAAGAATTTCTTCTTCTGTCAACAGGTTACTGTTTATCATCTCCTGCTCTACCTCAACAACTTCGTTGTAAGGCACATTAGTAAGGCCCTGAATCAATTCCTCGCGTATTGAATCGATGTTTTCACCTGCATGTACTCTTAGCAGCAGGCTGCGTAGTTTATCTTTACGCTGTGAAGAGTTATTTATAAATTCACTCATAGAATGTTTAGTTTTTTATCATTGTTAGTATCATTTTAAAAGATTCAACAGCATACAATGCATGAGGAACATTGGCAGGCATTATAATGCTATCTCCTTTTTTCAGGTTGTGTAGGTTACCGTCAATAGTAATTTCCACCTCACCATCAATTACCTGCACCAATGCGTCGTAAGATGCACTATGCTCTGTAAGTCCTTGCCCCTTATCGAAAGAAAAAAGCGTTATATTGCCTCCCTCACTGTTAACAATAAGCTTGCTAACAACTCCTCCAGAAGTGTATTCAATGGACCTGTCCATTGAAAATATTTTTGATGTGTCAAATGTTGCCATAATTATAAATCTTTAATTAGTTAATAAAAAAGCGAGTGACAATAAGCGCATTTACACCCTGCCACACGCTTCAATATTGTTATTTATAAAGATGCTTAAGCACCAAGTAAAACCTTCATGTCCTCATCTACAGATGTAATGCCTGAAAGGGCAAAATTGTTTACTAAAACATTCACAATGTTTGGAGATAAGAATGCAGGCAATGTTGGCCCTAAATGAATATTCTTAACACCCAATGAAAGCAATGCAAGCAATACAATGACTGCTTTCTGCTCGTACCATGCTATGTTGTATGCAATTGGCAAATCGTTTAGGTTGTCTAAGCCAAATGCTTCTTGCAAGCTCAAAGCAATTTTTACTAGCGAGTAACTATCGTTGCACTGCCCTGCATCTAATACACGAGGTATACCATTGATATCGCCAAGCTCCAATTTGTTGTATCTATATTTTGCACATCCTGCAGTAAGAATTACTGTATCTTGAGGTAATTTCTGAGCAAACTCTGTGTAATAGCTTCTNNACAGCTTCAACTACTTGTCCAGAAAGTGCTGCCACTTGATTGTGTGCAAATCCACCAACTATTTCACCAGTCTCAATTTCTATTGGCGATGCACATTTCTTAGCATGCTCTATTAATGCTGAAAAATCTTTTGTTTTGCCATCTTCTCTGTCAGCAATATGTGGGAAGCCTTCGAAACCAGAAGCTCCAGTTGTATACACTCTACCAGCATATGTAGCACTCTTTTTAGGTGGCACAATACAGTTTGTAGTAAAGAGAACAACACCATTGAAAGTTTCAAAATCGGTAGTTTGTTGCCACCACGATCCACCGTAGTTACCCACAAAGTGATCATACTTTTTAAATGCAGGATAGTAGTTAGCAGGCAACATTTCGCTATGTGTATAAATATCTACACCCGTACCTTCGGTCTGTTTTAGCAGCTCTTCCATGTCTTTCATGTCGTGACCACTGATAAGTATTCCAGGATTATTGCGAACACCAAGGTTTACTTTAGATATCTCTGGATGACCGTAACTACCTGTATTGGCACTGTCGAGCAGGGCCATTGCTTTCACACCAAACTCACCAGTTTTCAACACTAATTGTGTTAGTTCGTCGGCATTCAAATTATCATTTGTTGTATCCACTAATGCTTGTTGGATAAAACCATATATTTCATTGTCCTCAAATCCTAAATTAAAAGCATGCTCAGCATAAGCTGCCATACCTTTTAATCCGTAGATAGTTAACTCGCGTAACGAACGAACGTCTTCGTTTTCGGTAGCAAGAACCCCAACTTCAAGAGCTTTGTCAAACATCTCCTCTTCAGTTTCGCCCATCCAGTGTGCACCTGAATAAGTAATATCATCGATGTGTATACCCAAATCTTGCAATTTCTTTTTTGCAGCATTGCGCATTTCATAGGCAATATACATACGAACTTTAAATCTATTCAAATCGAAATTGGCATTGGTAATGGTCATAAACAGACTGTCTACCACGAATTTGTTTATTTGCGGCACTTCTACTCCATTTGCTCTTAAGCGAACAGTATAGTGTGAGATTCCTTTACACAAATACATCAACAAATCTTGCATATTGGCTACATCTGCTGTTTTACCACACACGCCTTTCACGGTGCAACCTTCGTTCTTAGCGGTTTCTTGACACTGATAACAAAACATTTTGCTCATATTACTATTCTTTTTAATTGATTTTTTAATTGTCTATTCCCTAGTTTGACTGCAAATGTAGCTACTGAAAAAACCAATAGGTGTAACTCAAGTTACACTTTCAATAATTAACTATTATTTAAAGGAGAAAGCAGCTAACTTGCTTATCTTTGATTGCTAAAGGATAAATAAAACTTGATTATGCTAGACTACGATATCTCTACATGTCCTCTGTTTTCGGAAATAGACAAGACAGAACAAGAAGCTTTTCTGACTCGATTGGTGAGCAACAAAAATGTTTATGAGAAAGGCCAAACTGTAGCTCGACAGGGCGATGAGATAAAGCATCTTTACCTACTTGTGAAAGGAACTGTGCGCACAGAGATGATTACGCAAGAGGGCAACTTATTGGAAATAGAGTTTATTGATGCTGTGCGCCCCTTAGCTCCAGCATTTGTGTTTGCACAAAACAATCGTTTTCCAGTGGATGTAATCACAATTGATGAATGTCACTTTTTGCTGATTCCTAAAGATGTATGGCTAAGCGAAATGATGCGCAATGAAACGTTGCTGACAAACTTCTTGAGGTTGAACTCAAATATGACCGTATTTTTGTCTCAAAAACTACAGATGATATCTATAAAAAGCCTAAAAGGAAAACTATCACTCTTTATCTTAGAACATACTACAGAAGAGAAGAAAAGCTTCACACTTAAAAGAAACCGTACACAGTTGGCTGAGTATTTTGGGGTTCAACGCCCTTCGTTGGCCCGTACAATAAGCGAGTTGGTGGAGAAGAAGATTATAGCTATAGATAAACGAGAGGTAACAGTATTGAAGAGGGATGAATTGAGAAAGGTCTTGTAAAACGAGGTTTGTGTTTTAGGTTTTTGTTACGGAATAACACAATCTCAATAATAATTTCATTAGAAAACAAGTTTGTAGTTTATGTCTTCGATATGTAATAATGGATTTAATTATATCCAAAAAAGGTGTAATAAGTAAAGGGTGCACAAAAAAGTGACACCCCCTACTCTATTCATTTATCCCTTTAATCTTGAAAGGGAAAACTCTTAATTCTTATGTTCAAATTTTACTCTTTACACATTAAACCTAAAATGCATTACATCTCCGTCCTGAACCACATATTCTTTTCCTTCTACAATCATCTTTCCAGCTTCTTTAACCGCATTTTCTGAGCCATAGCTGATAAAATCTTCGTATTTAATGACCTCTGCACGAATAAATCCTTTTTCAAAGTCTGTATGAATAACACCAGCACATTGTGGTGCTTTCCAACCATCTTCAAAGGTCCATGCGCGCACTTCAAGAGGTCCAACAGTGAAATATGTTTTAAGGTTAAGCAATCGATAAGCTGATTTAATCAAACGGTTAACACCCGACTCCTCTAAACCAATTTCTGAAAGAAACTCTTGGCGGTCTTCGTATGTTTCTAATTCTGCAATTTCAGATTCTGTTTTTGCAGCTACAACAATTATTTGCGCATTCTCGTGTTTTACAGCTTCGCGTACTTGCTCAACATACTTGTTGCCTAAAACAGCACTATCTTCATCCACATTGCAAACATACATTACGGGCTTGGCTGTAAGCAAATATAACTCGTTGGCTATCTTAAGATCATCCTTATTTTCAAACACAACACTACGTGCAGACTCTCCTTTAAGCAAAGCATCGCGAAGCTTTGAGTAAATATCGAAAGCTCTTTGTGCATCTTTGTCTTTTGCTGTTCTTGCAACTTTCTCAACACGATCGATACGAGATTCTATTGTTTCAAGATCTTTTAGCTGCAACTCTATATCTATAATTTCTTTGTCTCTAACAGGGTTAACGCTTCCGTCGACGTGTGTCACATTTTCATCGTCGAAACAACGCAACACATGCAACACTGCGTCTGTTTCGCGTATGTTTGCAAGAAACTTATTTCCAAGACCTTCGCCTTTGCTTGCGCCTTTTACCAAACCAGCAATGTCCACAATTTCTACTGTGGTAGGTTGCACACGTTGTGGCTTAGCTATCTCGGATAATTTATTTATTCTTTCGTCTGGAACTGTAATAACTCCAATATTGGGTTCTATGGTGCAGAATGCAAAGTTAGCTGCTTGCGCTTTTGCATTCGATAAACAATTGAAAAGGGTTGACTTACCAACATTGGGAAGTCCAACAATACCGCATTGTAATGCCATTATTTATTTGTTTTAATTTTTGAACCCGCAAAGATAGTAAAATAAAAGCATATAAATAAAATGGAGTAGGGTCGGTTATCCTCATTTATAAATAGTTAATAGATTATTATGTTTCATATTGCACTAAAAAGAGCAGCTATATTGTAAGAAAAGAGCAACTTATCAACCATGCATATTTGTCTATCTTATTTTCTTTATTTCCAAATGTCATTTAATAGTGCTATTTTTGCGCCTTCAAAAAAATGAAAGGTAAAAGCATATCAATCAAACATTAACTGATTGTAATAGCATAAACAAGTCAACTCTGATATGTTTCTTTTATCAATACTCCTAGCAAGCGTTAGGTTATCAAAACCACCTGTTTGCAAAACACTTATCACTAGATTATAAACACCTGACATAAAAACTATTCAACAAATGAAAAAGATTTTAAACCTCTTCGACTTCAAAGAGAAAATTAATTATAAAACCGAGATACTGTCGGGTCTAACAGTGGCATTGGCCTTAGTTCCCGAAGCAATAGCATTTGCTTTAATTGCAGGACTCTCGCCCCTTACAGGATTATATGCAGCCATTGTAATGGGATTGGTAACCTCCATTCTTGGTGGTAGACCTGGAATGATATCGGGTGCTACGGGTGCTGTGGCAGTTGTGATTGTAGCATTGGCTTTATCGCATGGCGTGGAATATGTATTTGCTACAGTAGTATTAGCAGGAATTATTCAGGTGTTAGCTGGTGTGCTTAAACTCGGAAAGTTGATGCGACTTGTACCACAACCTGTTATATTTGGGTTTGTGAATGGTTTGGCAATTATCATATTTATGGCACAGCTCGACCAATTTAAAGACCCAACTGGAAGTTGGTTGACAGGAATGCCTCTCTACGTTCTTCTTGGACTGGTACTGCTTACCATGCTTATTATTTGGGGCTTACCCAAAATAACGAAAGCTATTCCTGCATCGCTTGTTGCAATTCTTACAGTGTTTGGTATAGTAATGGCTTTTAGTATCAACACGCACACTGTGGGTGATATAGCCTCTATTCAAGGTGGTTTCCCTCCATTTCATCTGCCCAAAGTGCCATTCACATTCGAAACATTAAGCATTATCTTTCCTTATGCAGCTATTATGGCCGCAGTTGGACTTATTGAAAGTTTATTGACACTGAATATTGTAGATGAAATGACAGAAACTCGTGGAAACAGCAACAAGGAAGCAATGGCACAAGGTGTAGCCAATATGCTATCGGGAGTGTTTTCAGGAATGGGTGGTTGTGCAATGATTGGTCAGAGCTTAATTAACATATCGTCTGGTGCAAGAGCACGTTTATCGGGAATTGTAGCAGCATTAGCCCTACTCATGTTTGTGATGTTTGGTTCAGGAGTGATAGAGCAATTACCAATGGCTGCACTTACAGGAGTGATGATAATGGTGGCAATTGGTACTTTTGAATGGGCGAGTTTGCGTACATTCAACAGAATGCCCAAATCAGATGTGTTTGTAATAGTAGTAGTTACAATGGTAACAGTAATAGTAGGCAATTTAGCATTGGCGGTGTTTGTAGGGGTTATTATTTCTGCATTGGTGTTTGCTTGGGACAATGCTAAACGCATTAGAGCAAGAAAGCATATCGACGAGAATGGAGTGAAACACTATGAAATATACGGACCTCTCTTCTTTGGTTCAGTTGCAGTATTCAACGAAAAATTTGATGTACTAAACGACCCACAAGAGGTAGTAATTGACTTTAAAGAGAGTCGTGTAGCAGATATGTCTGCTATAGAAGCTCTCAACAAGTTAACAGAACGCTACATGAAAGTAGGCAAGAAAGTACAACTAAAACATTTGAGCAAAGATTGCCAAAGATTGCTCAAAAATGCAGATAAGATTATTGAAGTAAATGTATTAGAAGATCCAACGTATAAATTGCCACTAGACAGGGTGAAAAAGCAGTAACAAAAGCCATTGAAAATATTTGTAAGAAGGGATGTATCGAAAGATATATCCCTTTTTTAGTCTTTATACTGAAACACATTGAAAGGAATAGATGCACCCTTAATCTTTAGTACTACAACACCATGAGCTGGTACTTGGCGTAACACCTCAAGGTCTGTAGCCGAATCGAATGTTTCTTTCGACCACAAATCTTTCATAATATAGCCTTTGGAAGCTTCTACCCCAACTTGTTTCAACGCAAACTTAATAGGCTGCGCCTCTTCAGCGCGATTCAATAATACAACAGCCACCTCACCACTCATAGAATCAATCAACGGCTTGGCCCAAACTTCTAAATCTCCATAATCAACCATTCGCCGAGCTTGATATACATAGCTAGTTTGATTGAGAGCAATAATATCTTCGTTAGTTACTATTTCTAATGTTTCGTCAGACATTTCTGTCAAATCATTACCCAAGAGTAGGGGAGAGTGCATCATTGCCCACATCGTAAAGTGTGCTTTATCCTCTTCGTAACTCATTCCACGGCCCACTTGCAACATATCCATATCGTTGTAATGACCATAAGAAGCATATTTCCACAAATCTGCATTAATATCAATGATTGCGAGTATTGAACTGAAGTGATTGTCTATATCGCCAGATATTCTCCACGAGTCAGCCACTTGTGTTGCCCATATTCCTGGAAACTGCCAACGACAAATATTAAATATTACCGAAGGTTTAATACTGCGCGCTATATTAGCTATGTGAGTGTATTGCACCTCCTCGTCAAGCCCCATCCATTCACCACCGCACCAATCCACCTTTATAAAGTCATAATCCCATTCCTTCAGATAGCGTGTCAAGTCTTTCACTTCGTGACCATAGAGACCCATCCCTGAACCAATAGTGTCTTTGTCCCAAAACGAAGCGCAAGTGTTGATTCCCGCATCAGTATAAATACCTGCATTCAATCCTTTAGCGTGTATATACTCTGCCAACGCTTTCATTCCGTTCGGAAAGCGCACTGGATGAACCAGAAGATTTCCATGTTCGTCTCGACCACCATAAAAGCCATCATCGATATTGATAAAGTTATAGCCTGCCTCATTTAATCCTGAAGAGATCATAGCATCAGCTTGAGCTTTAATGATGTCTTCATTTATTTCAACTCTGAAATTGTTCCAACTGGCCCAACCCATAATAGGGGTTTTGGAGCGTGGTTTATTTGATGAATTAATCTGAGAGCTTGCGTATATGCTTATTGACAGTAGGAGTAGCGTTATTACTAGATATTTTAATTGTTTCATTTTTCAGCAATTGAGATTGAATGCTTTTAATTGAATACAAAGATACTTGTAAGTTGCGAATCAGCAAAACTAAGAAGTTGACAGAGCAATGAATTAAATATTAAAAATCAAACTTTCTTTAATTACCCCTATAAGTACTATATCCAAAAGCCGACAAGGTAATAGGGACATGATAATGCTTATCGTCCTTTATCTCAAACACCACTTCTATGTATGGATAGAACGTATCTGTTTGTTGACTTTGAAAGTAAGGTTCAACATAAAATTTTAGTTTATAAACACCAATGTGGTCGACACCATCAGTTTGCGGTAAGAAATCTGACACTCTACCATTTTTGTCGGTTTGCTTCTCTGCAAGTATTTCCCATTGGTTACCCTGAATTTGTTTTTGCAGGGTAATCTTTACATTGGGCGCGGGCATGCCTTTAGAAATGTCTAAAATATGGCTTGATAACTGATAGTTGGTTTGCTGTGCAAATAGTATGTTTGATGAAATGAATATTAATAGTGAAATGATGATGATTTTTTTCATAATGTGTATAGTTTTTGATCTTAAATCTTTGAAGAGTTCATTAATAACATTGCTAGACTGCAATCGTTCTTTTGGAACTGAATTATTACTAATTTTTAATGAAGCGAAAGTATGTTGAAACGTACATGTGCTATCTATTTTCAATATTAATAGTGAGATAATCTACGTATGTAAACAACAATATAGAAAGTACAGGTGTTTAAAATAAGAATAAATAAACTTTGAACACAATATCATGCTATTTAAAACTCTACCAAAACTTCTGTTATTANNGTTATTATACACTTTCCTTATTATTTGTGCATTCACCAGTCAAGCACAAACAGATCAATTAAATACAGTACAAGACACTTTAGTTGTGGGCATTGCCGGAAGTGAACCTTTCGTATTTGAGGAATTGGGTAAAGGAATTGCTACTGAAATTTGGGACGAAATAGCAGATAAAAGATCTTGGAACTATAAATATGTGGCTTTCGAAAACGTAGAAGATGCATTGCATCAATTAAACAGTGGCGATTTAGATGTGGTTGTTGGTCCAATAAGCATCACATCTAATCGACTTGAAGATATGAGATTTTCTCAACCATTCTACAACTCTAGTATATCTATAATTTCCCTTGAAGCAGAAAAAGGCTTTTGGCAAAAAATAAAACCTCTTTTTAGTTCCAAGTTGTTATTGGCTATAGGTGTCTTTTTGCTAATACTCAGTATTGTTGGATCACTCCTTTGGTTAGCAGAACGCAAAGAGTCACCTGAGCAGTTTCCAAAAGGGCCTCTTCAAGGCATTGGTACGGGTATGTGGTTGGCCATTGTAACCATGACTACAACAGGATATGGTGATAAAGCACCAATAACACTATTGGGAAGAATAATAACAGGAACTTGGATGGTGATTTCTATTATCTTTGCAACATCTATGGTTGCAGGTATTGCAAGCATACTTACACTCTCTTCACTTGACTCAACCACAATTTCGACCATCGAACAACTTTCAGGACGTAAAGTTGCAACTATTTCTGGGTCAACTTCGGAAGACTTTTTAAATAAATATAAAGTTAGAACTGTAAGTACAAATAATTTAAATGAAGCTATTGAAAGATTGGAAAATAAAGCGGTAGAAGCTGTAGTGTTTGACCGTCCACAACTACTATACTACTTGAAAAACAACAATGCTGAAAAGTTTTACATCAGTAAAGCTGAGTATTCAAAACAAGGATATGGATTTGCATTTCCAATCAATTCAGAACTTATCTTTAGTGTAAACAGAACATTGCTAGAACTCGCAGAAAACGGGCAAACGGAGAGGATTATAAATTATTATATCAAGAAAGATGAGTAAAATGAATGTTGTTTGTCTTTAGTGGCTAGTAAAGATTAAAAGTAGCACGACCGGGAATCGAACCCGGATCTAAAGTTTAGGAAACTTCTATTCTATCCATTGAACTATCGCGCCAACAAACAAATGATATTTGCATTGCAAAAGTAATTGTTTTTTTGAGTATATCCAACACTTGCACCATTTTATGCAACCTTACAGAACATTACTTTCAATAAATCTGCGAATACAATTAAATATTCAAACAAATTTTCTAGTTTTGTGTTTATTATCGATATAGCTCATTAAAAAAAATACACATTAAATATAAAATACAATGAATAAAATAGCCATACTATACGGTAGCTCGGGAGGAAGTACAGAATCGGTTGCTAACAGAATAAAGGATAAGTTTGATGGTAAAGCTGATGTTTTTAACGTTGAAAGTGTTTCTGTACAAGCAGTTCAACCATATAAGTACCTGATATTAGGAACTTCTACTACAGGAATAGGAGACTTACAAGATGACTGGGAAGGTTTCCTTCCTACTTTCTCTTCAAGAATGGATTTCACAGATAAAACAGTTGCTATATTTGGACTGGGCGACAGTGGATCTTTCTCTGATTCGTTTGCCGAAGCAATATTTGCACTACATGATGCATTGAAGGATAAAGTGAAAATTGTGGGTGAAATTCCAGATGAAGGATATACTTATGATGACTCACTTGCAGTGGAAGATGGCAAATGGCTAGGACTGGCCCTCGACGAAGACAATGAATATGACGATACTGAAGAGCGTCTAACAAAATGGGTGGATCAATTAAAAAAAGAGTTTGTATAAATTCTAAATTTGACTTAGTGAGTATTCTTGCAAATAATAAATAAGTTGTAATTAGAAGAAGGGTTCGGTTATTTTATATCCGAACCCTATTTTTTGCAATTTATAATTGTGATTATTTATTACTCTTTCGACAAAAAGAAAACTTCTATCTCTTCTAACGAAGTATCTTTAAGGATAATTGTTTTGTTTTGGTCTAACAGATAGATTGTTGGCAATGTCTTGAGGTTATAAACCCGTTTATTGGTTAAAACTTTTGATTTGTCATAAGCATGTATCCAATTCTTTTGTGGCATAAATGCAAGAGACTCTTCCCAGAGTGGAATATTAGAGTCAGGATAAATGTGCAATACAGAAAGCATTGTTCTACTAAAGCTATTAAGAGCACACACTCTCGCTAGCACTTCCGAATTTTGTATGTTATGTGCAACCGATACACAATCGCTACAACCAGGTTTGGAGAAATAGAGAATCAAATAATTACTTTTAAGAGCATGCATTCTTTTCCAATCACCACTCTCAAGAGTATAAACAAAATTGGTAGCTTTAGAGCCAACTCTGTTCTTATGAATCATCGCCTCTTGAAAATCATACTTCTCGTAATCCTCATCGCTCAACATATCTGATTTTAAAATTGTTTCTAGCACAGGAATATACAACTCTTCATTTCTAAAAGGAGAGTCGGCATTGTAATAGTATTTTTCGAACAAAGAAGCAAAATGGCCATACATATCTTTATCTTTTTTTGCAAGCACAAACAGATATTTTATCGACCTGCGCGCATGTTTAAAAGGAATGAAATTTATAACATGAATATAGTCAACAAAGGCTTGCTCAGTGACCTCTGATTTGTTTATAAGAGAAACATCGTCAAATGGAAACTCTTTCCAATAATATTTAGACAAATATATTGCCCTGTCTTGTCCATCCACAATAGATTCGGGTATTTCTGGCAAAGGAAAATTAGGGTTCTGATTTTGAACCAAAATAGAGTTTTCTATTTCATCGAACGACTGATTATAAGATGCCTTTGACCTATGCAAGCCACAACTAGCAAACACGAACAACCCTAGCAATAAAAGAAGAGAAGAGATATAAAAGTTTTTCATAATTATGAATCCTAAACAATAAAAGTAATTTCAACTAATTCTTTTACAGATAAATATATACTTAAGACACATCAAAAGTAAGAACTAAACCAGTCTATACAAAAGTATTTAACATGAATTTTCAATCATAAATAGTTAAATAATAGATTAATAAATAGATTTTTAAATTTTATGAATAAATACCCGAGTTCTATCGGCGTATTTAGCAACAAACAGTAAAGTGTATAACCTTGTTACGCTAAGCTATAAATAATAGTTCAAATTGGATTTTGATTTACGCTGTATAAAGTCATTTATTTTCATTAGATTTGTAGTTCAAATTATATATTATTATGGACAACTATATTGTTTCGGCACGGAAGTACCGCCCTGCTACTTTTAAATCGGTTATTGGTCAGAATGCACTAACAACAACGTTGAAGAATGCCATCTCTAACAACAAGCTGGCGCATGCCTACCTGTTTTGTGGACCTAGAGGGGTGGGGAAGACAACCTGCGCTCGTATTTTTGCAAAAACAATCAATTGTTTCGACCTAACCTCTGAAAACGAAGCTTGCAACGCTTGCGAATCTTGTGTAGCTTTTAATGAAAGCAGATCGTACAACATTCATGAAATGGATGCTGCCTCTAACAACTCTGTAGAAGATATACGCGATTTGATAGACCAGGTACGCATTCCACCTCAAATTGGTAAGTACAAAGTGTATATCATCGACGAGGTTCATATGCTATCGACCCAAGCTTTCAACTCTTTTTTGAAAACATTGGAGGAACCACCCAAACATGCTATCTTTATTTTGGCAACTACCGAGAAGCATAAGATTATTCCTACAATACTGTCACGCTGTCAAGTATATGATTTTAACAGAATAAACCTGACAGACATTGTAGAATATCTAACCTACGTAGCCAAAGAAGAAAATATAACAGTAGAAGAAGAGGCCCTAAACATTATAGCTCAAAAGGCAGATGGGGGAATGCGTGATGCATTATCGATATTTGACCAAACGGTGAGTTATACTGCTGGTAATGTAACATATCAAGCCGTTATAGAAAACTTGAACGTGCTGGACTATGAATACTATTTTAAACTAACCGATGCAATACTGCAAGGAAACGTTGTGGATAGCTTGCTCATTATTAACGATATTCTTAATCATGGTTTCGAAGGACAACACATCATATCTGGAATGGCATCGCACTTCCGAAATCTGATGATAAGCAAAGATCCTCGCTCGGCAATGCTTTTTGAAGTAGGCCCTACTATAAAGAAACGCTACATAGAGAGTGCAAAGCAGTGCTCAATCGATCTACTATACAAAGGCATAGAAATTGCCAACGAGTGTGACCTGAACTACCGTGTAAGCAAAAACAAACGCTTGTTGCTTGAGTTAGCTTTTATTCGTATGTGTCAGCTATCAGATGGAGCAGGGGAGGAAAACAAAAAAGCAGAGGCAATTAAGCAAATAGATGCATCGCAAACTACCCGTACGATTGTGGCTGAAAAGCCTAAGCCAACTGTAGAGCCTACAAAACAAGTTGAAGCAAATGTACCTGAAGTTAAAAAACCCGAGCCTGTAAAAGAGCCCGCAAAGCAAACTGCAAAACCTGAAGAAGAAGAAGAAGATAGCCGACTAACAGAACGCGACCCTCACTTTACTCCTCAAGAAAAAGAGCATCAAACTGAAGAAAAGCCTAAAAAAGAGGAGAAAGAACCGGCTAAAAAGTCACCAGCTTCTGGCCATAGACCTAGAACATTTTCCATTGCCAATCACGGACTGTCTATCACGTCTGTAGAAGAAGAAAAAGAAGATTTTGAGGCTAATAAGCAGGTTGATAATGGAGATAGAAGAAAAAACACCTTTACAGAAGAGGCATTACTAGAAGCTTGGAGGGGCTATGCAGAAAATCTTACCGAAGAGAAGTTGCTCATTAACACTATGTCTCTTTACTTACCTAAAAAAGTAAACGATACAACAATTGAAATAACTGTAAACACCGATATCAACAAGGAGTACATAGAGAGCAACATGCGCTCTATTTTAGATTGGCTGCAAGATAAATTGCAAAACGATCTTCTTGAAATGAAGATTGTAATATCTAAAACTATTGTAAACAAAAAGGCTTTTACAGCACAAGAGATTTTTCAAGAGATGACCGAAACAAACCCAGCTTTAAAAGATCTTACTGATGAGCTCGGATTAGAAATAAAATAGTATTTTCATAAGCAAAACAAACTTAACTTGAAACAAAGATGAATAAGTACAGTTTTTACACAACAGTATTGGTAATTGTGGTAATATTTGGAATTATATTTGGTTTAATGTTTGGGATACCAAAATACAATGTTTGGAGAACTAAAATAGCTATCGAATCGGCTCAAAATATTGGTAAAGCTGAGATGGCTAGGGCTGAGCAAAACAGAATGATTCAGATAGAAGAAGCTAAAGCCAATTTAGAATCTCAGAAACTAAATAGTTTAGCTGAGATAGAGAGAGCTAAAGGTATGGCCAAAGCAATAGAAATTGAGAATGGTAAACTAACAACTAAGTATATTCAATACTTGTGGGTTAGAAACATCGACAAAATGGATGGCGATAAGATATACATAGCAACAGAAGCTAGTCTACCCATATTAGAAGCTAAAAATGATAAAGGCTCCAATAATTAGAGAAAAACAACCAGGCCTATTACTATTTGGCTCTGTTTGACACTTTCTATTTGCAGCCTATTCTTCACTCACAAGGTTATCATTGATATCATTAATAACCAAGCTAGCCAACATAAATCCGTATATTCCGGTTATATGTAGCATAGCTCCATTGGTATGGGGCTTGTATGGGCTAATAATGCCATTTATCTCTCTTTCCTCAATTTCATAGTTGTCTCCTTTGTTTTGTAGCATCTCTTCGCTGTATATGCACTGAATCTCCTTGGAAGGCTTCTCTGTCTTTCTAAATCTTTGGCGAAGTGCCGAAGCTAACTTACAACCCTTTACTTTCCAAAACTCTGTAATGCTAATGCGTGTAGGATCCATTTTAAGCCCAGCACCCATTGATGCATATACTTTTGCGTCTGTTTTAGAAGCCTCCAATAGTAAGTGTGCTTTATGAGTGAGCGTATCTATTGCATCTATTATGTAGTCGTAATTATGCAAATCAAATGATGCTGAGGTCTCTTCTGTATATATTTTAGCAAGAGCTTCAATTTGGGCTTCGGGATTTATTTCGAGGAGTCTTTCCTTCAAAACTCCAACTTTCAGCTCTCCTATGGTATTTTGAGTAGCAGGCAATTGTCTGTTTATATTTGATGCATTTATCCAATCTGGATCTACGATGGTTAGATGCTTTACACCACTTCTCACCAAAGCTTCTGCACACCAACTACCTACGCCACCTATACCAAACAAAATAACTTTTTTAGAAGCTATTCGTTCTAAAGATTCTCTGCCAAGTAGCAACTCTACGCGAGTAAAAGAGTTAATAGTAGATGTTTTGGCATGATTGTTTTGATTGTTATTTTGCATATATAGTTTCTCTTTAATAAAACTGTGTATCGTAATGTTTACGGCTTAAAGTGCTGTTGTAAATGAATATATTTTAGCCTATAAAACATACAAATGTACAAAAATCAAAAGAATCTTACACACTGTTCTCATTTAGAAAAAGCAAAATTGAATTAGTGTAATAAATCTGCATGGGTGTTTTAAATGGTGTCGACATCTATTATGTATAAAAATAGAACCGAAATATTATTAAAGCTTGTTGCTATGTTAATACAAAAATTAATCTTATTTTTGTGTAAAACCATCTTTATTTGTAGCACCCTCTTAATCTTCATGAAATGAAAATACTTCATACAGCAGACTGGCATTTAGGAAAACGATTGGATAGCTTTTACCGACTGGAAGAGCAAAAGCTTGTTTTAAATGAGATTTGCGAGATTGCCGACGCGCAAGCGGTTGACGCAGTCATTGTTGCCGGTGATCTTTTCGATGCATTTAATCCTCCTGTAGAAGCAATAGAACTTTTATACAAAACTCTGAAACGATTAACCAAGAATGGTGAGAGACCAGTAATAGCAATAGCAGGCAACCATGATTCGCCCATTAGAATAGACTCTCCCGATCCTTTGGCTCGTGAATGTGGAATACTATTTATGGGACTTCCCAACTCTAAGGTTCAGACACTACAACTAGAGAATGGATTTGAAATAACAAATACAGATGAAGGGTTTATGGAGTTCAAGTTACCTAATCATGACTATCCTCTAAGAATAATAGCCACACCCTATGCAAATGAAGTGAGGATGAAAGAGTATTTTGGCGAAGAAAAGGATGTTGCACTACAAAACTCACTTAAGAGCAGTTGGGGTAAAATTGCAGATACTTATTGCGACGAAGGTGGCGTGAATATGCTAGTAACACATCTGTACATGTTAAAGCGTGGTGGTGATGTGTTAGAAGAACCAGACGGCGAGAAACCTTTAAAAATTGGCAATGCCGATCTTGTTTACTCAGACTCAATCCCACCTCAAATACAATATACTGCTCTGGGACATTTGCACCGTTATCAAAATGTAGGGAGTGATGAGCAACCAGCCGTTTATGCAGGAAGTCCTTTAGCATATTCATTTGCTGAAGCTGGGCAACAGAAGTATGTAAACATTATAAAGGCTGAGCCAAATAAAAAAGTAGTGCAAGAAAGAATACCCTTAAAAGAAGGGAAACAATTGGTATGTAAGAGATTCAATAATATAGATGTAGCTGTAGAGTGGTTGACAGACAATCAGAATACAATGGTGGAGCTAACCTTAGAGAGTGATGATTATCTAAAATCGGAAGACCTAAAGCGACTACGCAACGCACACAACGAAATTGTGCATATTATACCCATTGTAGCCAACGATAATAAGTTGGACTCAAACACTAAGCAGGTAAACCTTAATCAAGACATTACTGCACTATTCAGTGATTATTTTAAATCTGAAAAAGGCCAAAATCCTAATCAAGAAATTCTAGATTTATTTAAAGAAGTAATTAACCAAAGATCATGATACCAATCCATTTAAGCTTGGAGGGCATATACTCCTATCAAAACAAACAAACTATAGATTTTAGAGCACTTACCGATGCAGGCCTATTTGGAATATTTGGAGCAGTAGCCTCCGGAAAATCTACCATTTTAGAAGCCATAACCTTTGCTCTATATGGCGATTCTGAGAGAATGGGAGGAACAAATAGAAATTACAACATGATGAATTTGAAATCAAATAGAATGTATGTTGATTTCGAGTTTCTAAACTTTGAAAACAAAAAATATAGAGCTATTAAGGAGTACAGAAGAAATAGTAAATCCTTTGATGATGTAAAAATACATAGTTCTACATTCTACAAATGGGAAGATGAAGAATGGGTGCCACTTGACCATACAAACGCAGAAACAATAATAGGATTAAGCGCAGAAAATTTTAAACGCACCATAATAATTCCACAAGGAAAATTCAAGGAGTTCATTGAACTTGGAGGTAAAGATCGCACTTTGATGATGAAGGAGATTTTCAACCTTCACCACTATGACCTTTACAATAACGCAAGGGCTCTTTATAATACCAATGAACATGAGTTGAATATGTTGCTAGGTAAGATATCAGCTTTCGAAGATATTTCTGAAGAGGTAATAGCTGAAAAAGATAAAGTATATAAAGAGCAAAAAACAGCATTTGACAATAAGCTTGAAGAACACAAAAAGTTGAACGAAGCTTTTGAGCAGTTAAAGCAATTGAATACAGATTTCAACTCCTTGCAACAACAAAACAATAAACTAGCTGCTGAAGAAGAGAAGAAAAATAAGATTGAAGAGAAAGAAAAATCACTGACATTGTATGTAAAAACTCATCAGCAGTTTGATGAAATATTGAGATTGAAGCAACAAATTAGTGTGAAACTTGCTTATGAAAATGCCAATCTGAATAATATAGCAAAAGAGTTGGCAGTCAATCAAGAAAAATCGGTGAACACTAGTGAAAAACTGTTTACCCTCAAACCTTTTATCGATGATATTGACACAAAGAAACAAGAGGTAGTAGACTTAGAACTTATTTCTCAAATATTGACTTTTAGGGCAGCAATCAAAAAAGGAGAAGAGCGCACAACAAAAGGACGAAGTGTAGTAGAAGACCTTTTAAAAGAGGTTGATTTATACACAAATAAAATAAAAGAAATAGATACTGAAATTGAGACCATCAAGGGTAAACAGATAGATGCAAAGACCCTTACGTCTGTCGAACTTTGGTTTTCTAGTCATAATACCTTAACAAAACAAATTGAAGATAGAAGAGGCAAGCTTAAAGATATAATTAAACAAATAAATGAAACAGATGAGAAGTTTCAAGCATTGGGTTATGCTTCAGACAATTGGAAAGAGGTAATAGAAGAGCAAAGCAAAATATTGAATGAGCAGTTTGATAAAGCAACCAAACAAAGAACACAACTAGAAGTAAAAGAGAAGATAGCTCATTTTGCTAACGAAATTTATGAAGGCTCGGCTTGTCCTCTTTGTGGCTCACTTGATCATCCACATGTGATAGAGACAGAGGATGTTAGCACAGAGATATTGGAGAACAAACAACAGGTAAATACTTTGGACGAACAGATAAAGTTGAACACTGCTACCTATATAGAGTTGACTAAACTGCAAGAGACTATAAACAGCTTCAATAAAAACAAGGAGAATGTTGAAGCTGAGCTAAAGAGAATTGATGAAGAGAAGGAACAGCATATAGCTCAATTTGTATGGGATGGTTTTTCAGCTGATAATGAAGTTGCTTTTAAAGCTATTAAAATAGATAATGATAAACTGATTGCTGAAAAAGAGAAGCTTGAAAAGGAGCAAAAAGAGAATCGCTTGCAATTGGAGAATAATTCTAAAAGGCTTTCAGAGGCAAAAGAGTTATTGACGAAAATTGAAGACGAAAACAAATATAATGAAACGCTTATTGCATCAAACTCTAGTCAGATAAAGCTTCTCCAGCTCAATAATTTTGAGAACCAAACAACTGAAACAGTCAGCCAAACTATCACAGAGCGCAAGCTAATTATTAAAACAAATCAAGATGAGCACACATCATTAGAAAAGCAAAGTACAGAGTTACTATTAGCTATATCGGCTCAAAGTGCGACTAAAGAAGCTTTCGAAAAACAGATTGCTCAGTTGAACAAAGAGGAGAGTGAGAACAATGCTATAATTGAATCTAAGCTTGCTGAGAGCTCTTTTGAATCGACTGAGGCAATTGAACAGTTGCTTAGCGAGAGGCGCGATGTGGAGACTGAAAGAGCCCATATTCAGAGTTTTAATATAGCGTATGCAAAACTGAAACAATCAATTGAAGAGTTGGAAAAAAGATTGGATGGTAAATCATTCATACCTGAAGAGTTTGAAGCTGAAAAGCAAAAGTACACAGAGAGCGAGGAGTTAATTAATAGTTTACGAGAAACATTAGCAACATTAAAGCACGACCTTGAGCGTATAGAAAAAGAGTACAAAGAAAAGAAAGTTCTAATAGGTGAAAAAGAGCAATTAGAAAATAGAAAAGCGAATATATCAGTCCTAACAAATCTTTTCACTGCAAATGGTTTTGTAAATTATGTATCGAGCATCTATCTCAAAAACCTATGTGCTATTGCCAATGAGCGCTTCCACAGACTTACAAAAAATCAACTAAGTTTACAGATAAACGATAAAAACGAATTCGAGATTGTAGATTATCTAAATAATGGTCGCACCCGTTCTGTTAAAACCTTATCGGGAGGACAAAACTTCCAAGTATCTCTTTCATTAGCGCTTGCTCTGGCCGAAAATGTGCAAAGTTTGACAAACGCTGAAAAGAACTTCTTTTTTATAGATGAAGGATTTGGAACACAAGATGCCGAATCTGTGAACATTGTTTTTGAGACATTGAGCAACCTGCAAAAAGGAAATCGAATTGTTGGTATTATTTCACACGTAGAAGAGTTGCAAGAACGCATTCCAAAATCACTGTTTATAAGAAAAGATTTAGAAGAGGGCAGTTTAATAGAAATGATAGGGTAGGAGCTTAGCGTGAAATATGCAGCTAGTCTGCATATTCACTCAACTCTAGCCAACGCATAGTTTTTTCATCAATAAGCTCCATTAAAGAGGCGATTCTATTGGAGCTTTCAACAAGTTCGTCTGAAGATAATTCTCCAGATGATAACCTGTTGGTGATTTCTGCTTTCTCTTTTTCTAAGTCTGCTATCTTTTGCTCAAGACCATCATACTCCTGCTTTTCTTTGTAGGTGAGTTTTTTCTTTACTTCTTCCATTACAGGTGTTTGAGGCTTGGTCTCAACTTTTGCAGCTTTCTCATCTCTAGCCTCTTCATTGGCTATTTTGTCTTCTATTTGTTTCTTTTCGCGGTATTGAGAATAGTTGCCAGGAAAGTTTCTGATTGCTGCGTTGCCCTCAAATACCATTAAATGATCTACTACTTTATCCATAAAGTATCTATCATGCGAAATAACAATAACGCAACCCTTAAAGTTGACCAAATACTCTTCAAGAATGCTCAGCGTAACAATGTCTAAATCATTGGTAGGCTCATCAAGAACCAAGAAATTGGGATTCTTTATCAATACAGTACAGAGATACAAACGTCTTCTTTCGCCTCCACTAAGCTTTGCTACAAAATCGTGTTGTTTTTCGGGGGCAAACAAAAAGTGTAGTAAAAATTGAGATGCTGTCATTTTGCG
>LFRM01275539.1_pt1 | contig 23822 bp, 21 predicted proteins | sample 618341 | NCBI WGS metagenome assembly LFRM01 (sample SAMN03654438, study PRJNA283298) | anaerobic digester metagenome | isolation source: pool of bioreactors CSTR01a, CSTR02a, and CSTR03a thermophilic anaerobic... | place: Denmark: Kgs. Lyngby | collected 2014-05-21 | reverse complement strand
GGCGGGAACGTTCACCGCCACTCAGCACGGACAGCTGCTTGAAAACCTGTGTATCCCGAAAACCGTAACGGGCCAGCAGATCCCGGGCAGCCCCTTCAGACAAGATGCTGTGAGATAAAAGCTCTTCCAGAGCTGATTTGCTTTCATCATCAAAGACAACATGCTGGCCCAGGTGGCCAATCTGCATCTGGTCGGCCAGCCGGACCTGCCCTTCTGCCGCCACACGTTCACCACGCAGGAAATTGAGCAGCGTCGTTTTACCACAGCCATTGGGGCCGCAAAGGCAGGTTTTACCACGAGCACGCAAAGTGAACGAGACCTGTTGAAAGAGAGGTTCGCCGCCATAACCGCCGGTCAGCCCGCGGACATCCAGTAAGACACGATCCGTGTCACCGGAATTCAATCCGGGCAAAAAACGGAAACTCAGGCGCTGTTGCTTTTTATGCGCGTTGCCGATCAGATCGTTAAGGCGTGACGAGAGGCGCTGCGCTGATTTTTCCCGGGCATGGTAGGCCGACATTTTTCGATGCGACAGCATAGTCTGGGCGACAGCTTCTTCGTGCTGCAATGCCAGCGTGACTTTATTGATTTCCCTTTTCCTGGTCAGATCATCCGCAGCACTCAGTTCCATGAACCGGGTATAACCACCAGGCCGGATACAGATGTTGCCGCCGGCCAATTCACCGACAGCCGTTGCTGTCCGGTCAATAAAGGTCCTGTCATGTGAAATGGTCAGGACAGTCCCTTTGAATCGAGCCAGGTAGGTTTCCAGCCATTCCAGCGCTGTCAGGTCGAGATGGTTGGTGGGTTCATCCAGCAAGAGCAGGTCCGGATTGCGGATGATCAGCCGCGCCAGGGCTACCCGCATGCGTTCGCCGCCGGACATGGTGGCCAGAGGCCGTAAAAGAACATCACCCTGCAGGCCCAGGCCAGCAAGTGCTTCTTCCATGAGATGGCGATGCGCGTACCCTCCCAGGGCTTCAAAGCGGCTGTGCAGTTCGGCATAGCTGGCGAGGGCGACCCGCAGTTCAGGGTCGCCTTCAGGACGGTTGCCCAGGCTGGCCATCTTCTGCTCGGCTTGTCGCATGGCCTGCTCCAGGCCACGGATCTCCGGACTGATCCAGTCAGTGTCCCGCTCTGCGCCGGCTTGATCCAGTTCTTGGGGAAGATAGCCGCAGACCGTGCCGCCAGCGATCGTGATCTGACCTTCATCTGGGTTTTCCAGTCCCATGATCAGGCGCAGCAAGGTTGTCTTACCAGCACCGTTGTTGCCGATCAGGCAGAGACGATCTCCACGGTCCAGCTGAAAAGATATGTCCTGCAACACGGTCTGGTCGGCATATGTTTTTTTCACTGAACGCAGTGTCAGCAGGCTCATGGCAACCTCCGCCCCCCAGCCCGGATCAGATATGGTCGTCCATGGGCTGGCAGAACGCCGCAAGTATAGCATAATTGCATCTGGCGCGCCACTTCAGGCAGATCGGCATGTCGACTATTACGCCTGTGAAAGCGGCTGCCCTGTCTGATTTTGCATAGCTGCTTGCCTGTCCGTGTCAACTTTGCCGATTGCTTCCATTAGGTGGAAAGTATTAAGAAAAAGGCGGCTGATCGTGCTTGTCGCCGGCATGAATCCGGCGTATCCTTTTATCATGGAGGCCTATTCTGCCCACAACAGGTTAAGCCTCACAAGACCACAGAAGGACCATGAAGAGGTGATCAAACATGCCAAGTAGAAATGTGGAGATCCTGGACACGACTTTGCGCGACGGAGCACAGGCCGAAGGGATTTCCTTTTCTGTCAATGATAAGTTTCAGGTGGTTGAGACACTGGTTGAGCTGGGAATCCGCTATATTGAGGCGGGCAACCCGGGTTCAAACCCCAAGGACCGTGAATTTTACGAACGCTTTAAAGCGGCACCACCGGCGTTAGGCGGCAGTATGCTGGCAGCCTTTGGCCCGACCCGCCGAAAAAACACGGTTGTTGAGGATGATGAAGGGCTACGTGACTTGCTGGCAGCCGGCACGCCTGTTATTGTGATCTTTGGAAAAGTATGGGATCTTGAAGTGCGCGACATCCTGCGCTGTACCCAGAAAGAGAATATAGCCATGATTCGGGATTCGGTTGCCTGGTGCCGAGCCAGCGGCAGGGAAGTCATCTTTGACGCGGAGCATTATTTTGAAGCGTGTGCAGCCAACCACGATTATGCGCTTAGCTGCCTGCAGGCTGCTTGTGATGGCGGTGCTTCAGTTGTCTGCCTCTGTGACACCAATGGCGCCAGCATGCCTGAGGCCATCCTTAAGGCAACCAGTGATGTGGTCAGCAATCTGCCTTCTGACGTGCGCGTGGGCATTCACTGCCATAACGACGCCGGCCTTGCCGTGGCCAACACACTGGCTGCCGTAAGCGCCGGTGCCACCCATGTCCAGGGTACGCTTAACGGTGTCGGGGAACGGTGCGGCAATGCCAATCTTTCCACAATCATCGCCAATCTGCATTTGAAATATGAAAAAATCTGCGTACCTGAAGAAAAACTGGCCAGTCTGGCACCTCTGGCCCGGCGCATGGCTGATATTGCCAACCTGACCCTGCCGAACGGCGAGCCATATGTCGGGCTGTCCGCATTTTCGCACAAAGGCGGCATGCACGTTGATGGCGTCAAAAAGAATCCAGTGACCTTTGAACATATTGATCCCGGTGTGGTCGGCAACAGCCGCCGTTTTCTTCTCTCTGAAGTTTCAGGCCGTTCAGCGGTTCTGGACATTATCCGCCGGGTCAATCCGGATATTGCCAGAGACGCTCCTGAGGTCGGCAATGTGCTGCAGAAACTCAAGGAAATGGAGCATCAGGGTTTCCATTATGAAGGCGCGGAAGCGTCACTTGAACTGCTGGTCTGCAAGGAACTGGGGCTCTATACCCCTTTCTTCAGCCTGGAAAAGCTTCGAATTGCCAGCGAGCAGCCCCGTTCAGGCACGTTCAGTGCCTACACCTACATCAAAATCATGGTGGACAGCGTCGGTGAAGCAACCGCAGCAGAAGGCGAAGGTCCGGTTAACGCCATGGACCGTGCCCTGAAGAAAGCCATGAATGTCTTTTATCCGGAACTGACACATGTTCGCCTGACAGATTTCAAGGTGCGTGTGATCAACAGCGAGGCGACGGCATCCAAGGTCCGCACCCTCATAGAATCAACAGACGGCCGGCAGATCTGGAACACGGTCGGCGTCTCGAACGACATACTGGAAGCATCCTGGCAGGCGCTGGTCGATTCACTCGAATACAAACTGATGCGCCGCCAGCTGGGTTGGGAGGAATAACCTATGGCAATGACAATGACACAGAAGATCCTGGCTGCCCATGCCGGCCTGGATCAGGTAACGGCAGGACAGCTGATTGAAGCGCACCTGGATCTAGTCCTGGGCAATGATGTGACCGCTCCGCCGGCCATCCGAGTCTTCGAAGAAGCAGGTCTCACAGAAGTCTTCGATAAAAAGAAGGTCGCTCTGGTCCCTGACCATTTCACGCCGAACAAAGACATCCAGTCGGCAGAGCATTGTGCCTGCATGCGCCGCTTTGCACGTCGGAACAGCCTGGACCACTATTATGAGCAGGGGGAACCCGGCATGGGCGTCGAACACGTCATTTTGCCGGAAAACGGGCTGGTCGCTCCCGGTGATGCCATCATTGGAGCTGATTCACACACCTGCACCTATGGTGCACTGGGGGCTTTCGCCACGGGTGTGGGCAGCACTGACCTGGCATTCGCCATGGCAACGGGCAAAACCTGGTTCCGGGTTCCCGAGGCCATCCGGGTCAACCTCAGCGGTGAACTGCCTGAGGCTGTCACCGGCAAGGATTTGATTCTTGACCTCATCGGACGCATTGGCGTTGACGGCGCTCTTTACCAGTCACTGGAATTCAGCGGCCAGGGCGTCGCAACGTTGAGTATGGCTGAGCGCCTGACCATCTGCAACATGGCCATAGAGGCCGGCGGGAAAAACGGTATCTTCCCGGTTGACGGCCAGACTTTGGACTATATCCGGAAATTCGCGCCTAAACGTTACGCGACCGGGTCCTACCAGGCCTATGATGCTGATCCAAACGCCGTTTATGTCAAGACGATCGACCTTGACTTGTCCACGATCAGTCAGACAGTCGCGTTCCCTCATCTGCCGGAAAACACGCGGGCTGTTGGCAGCTTTGCCCCCATTCCCATCGACCAGGTTGTTATCGGCTCCTGCACCAACGGCCGTCTCGAGGACATGCGCCTGGCTGCAGACTGGCTGCGGGGACGCAAGGTGGCCAAAGGTGTGCGCCTGATCATCCTGCCGGGCTCCCAGCGTGTCTGGCGCGAGTCGCTGGCGGAAGGGCTGCTGGCTGTTTTCGCCGATGCCGGCGCAGTCATCAGTGCCCCGACATGCGGTCCCTGTCTGGGCGGCCACATGGGCATCCTGGCTGCAGGTGAGCGCTGCGTTTCCACCACCAACCGCAATTTCGTCGGCCGCATGGGCCACCCGAAATCCGAAGTGTATCTTTCCGGCGTACCGGTTGCCTGTGCCTCGGCTGTTCTGGGACGCGTCGCCGGTACCGCGGAATTAACGGACATAACGTAAGGAGGTAATGACATGAGCATAACAGGAAAAGCGTTTAAATACGGAGCCAATGTGGATACAGATGTGATCATACCCGCCCGCTACCTCAATACTTCTGAACCGGCGGAACTGGCGAAACACTGCATGGAAGACCTTGACGCAGGATTTGTCAGACAAGTGCAGCCGGGCGACATCATCGTTGCGGGTCCCAACTTCGGCTGCGGTTCATCGCGGGAACACGCTCCGGTAGCCATTAAAGCCAGCGGCATCAGCTGTGTGATCGCCCCCAGTTTTGCCCGGATCTTTTTCCGCAATGCCATCAATATGGGCCTGCCTATCCTGGAGTGCGGGGAGGCTGCTGAAGCAATAGCTGCAGGGGACACTGTTTCGGTTGACCTGGCGACAGGACGGATTGAAGACCAAACCAGCGGCCGCGTTTTTCAGGCTCAGCCTTTTCCGCCTTTCATCCGGCAGATTATCGCTTCGGATGGCCTGATGGGTACGCTGAAAAAAACACAAGACGGGTAAACCGGTAAAGGAGCAAAAAAGATGGGCAAGTTCAAAATAGCTGTCATACCTGGCGATGGGATAGGACCTGAAGTGACCAACGGCGCACGCAAAGTGCTGGATCGGGTCGGTGAGGCATACGGACACACCTTTGCCTGTGAGGAGTGGCTGGCTGGCGGTATCGCCATTGACGCGACCGGTGAACCACTGCCGCCGGCTACTGTTGCCGGTTGCCGCAACAGCCAGGCTGTTCTGCTGGGCGCTGTCGGCGGGCCACAATGGGACCGACTGCCGGGTGACAGACGTCCGGAACGTGCTTTGTTGGGCCTGCGCTCTGCTCTGGGCCTATTCGCCAACATCCGTCCGGCTGTGCTTTACCCACCGCTGGCTTCCGCTTGTCCGTTGCACCCGCTTATTGCTGCCCGCGGTATCGATCTGGTCTTCGTGCGTGAGTTGACCGGTGGCATTTACTTTGGGGCAAGCGGACGGCGGGACGGCAGTCTTGGGCCTGAAGCCTATGACACAGAGCGATATAGTGTGATGGAGGTCGAGCGTATCGCCCGTACGGCTTTCAGCCTGGCCCGCTCACGCAAGCGGCGGCTGACTTCTGTTGACAAAGCCAATGTTCTGGAAAGCTCTCGCCTCTGGCGGGAAGTTGTTATCCGGGTTGCCGCTGAGTATCCGGATGTGGCACTGGAACACCTTTATGTGGATAATGCCTCCATGCAGCTGATCCGTAGGCCGGACACGTTCGATGTCCTTGTTGCCGGAAACCTCTTCGGCGACATCCTGTCGGATGAGGCAGCCATGATCACTGGTTCAATCGGCATGCTGCCTTCGGCATCAACAGGAGCGCCCGGTACACCGGGCATGTATGAGCCAGTACACGGATCCGCGCCTGATCTGGCCGGCAAAGATGCAGCCAATCCACTGGCTATGATCCTGTCCACAGCCATGATGCTGCGTTTGTCCCTGCAACTGGATCGTGAAGCAGCGGCCATTGACGAGGCGGTCAGCAAGGTTTTGCTGGCCGGTTACAGGACAAGCGACATCATGGATCCGCAAGCAGGTGAACATGATTTGAAAAGGGTCGGGACACAGGAGATGAGTGATCTTGTGGCGGCGGCCATTTGACAAAGGAGTGACTGGATATGCGCAGTGATGCTGTGAAAAAGACCCCGGGGCGCGCGCCCCATCGTTCCCTGTTATATGCCCTCGGCCTGACAGAGGAAGAGATGAAACGGCCTTTTATCGGTGTGGTCAATGCTTTCAACGAGATTGTACCGGGACACACTCATCTTCGGAACTTGACGGATGCCGTCAAGGAGGGTATCCGCAGTGCCGGCGGCGTTCCTTTTGAGTTTCCCGCCATCGCTGTATGCGATGGTTTGTCCATGAACCATACCGGCATGAAGTATTCGCTGGTCAGCCGTGACCATATTGCTGACAGCTGTGAAATCATGCTGACTGCCCATGCCTTTGATGCGGTTGTTTTTATACCCAATTGCGACAAGGTGATTCCCGGTATGCTGATGGCTGCGGCCCGCATGAACCTGCCCAGCCTGTTTGTAAGCGGCGGGCCCATGCTTCCCGGCATGCAGGGGGGACAGCGGATCGGTTTGAGCAACCTGTTTGAGGCGGTGGGCGCCCATGCTGCCGGCAAGCTGAGCGGTGAAGAACTTACCCGGATGGAGCTGTCGGCCTGCCCGACCTGCGGCAGCTGCTCAGGCATGTATACGGCCAACACCATGAACTGCCTGACCGAGGCGATGGGCATGGCATTACCGGGCAATGGGACCATTCCGGCAGTCTATGCCGACCGTCGCCGCCTGGCCCGCAGGACCGGGGAGATGATCATGAACCTGTTGGCGGAGAACAAGACCGCCCGCACGATTATGACACCGGCAGCCTTGCGCAATGCCCTGCGCGTCGACATGGCTTTGGGCGGGTCCACCAATTCAGTTCTGCACTTGCTGGCGATTGCCCGCGAGGCTGGTGACGCGCTTACCTTACAGGAAATCAACAAGATCAGTGAAAGCACACCCCAGCTTTGCAAGCTCAATCCGGCGGGACCCGACTTTATCACTGATCTCAATGAAAAGGGTGGCATCAGCGCCGTTATGGCGGAACTGGCCCGGGCCAGCCTGATTGACCTGACCTCCGTGGTCGCTGAGGGCACTGTCGCTGACCGCGTTAACCGCAGCAGCGCGGCTGATGGCAGGGTGATTCGCCCTGTAGATGATCCTTACGCACAGGACGGCGGATTGGCCGTTCTTTTCGGCAGTCTTGCGCCAGATGGCTGCGTGGTGAAAAAAGGCGCTGTGCTGCCGGACATGATGCGGCACGAAGGGCCGGCGCGAGTATTTGACGATGAGGAAGCGGTATCCGAGGCTATTTTTTCCGGTGAGATTAAAGCAGGAGATGTTGTGGTCATTCGCTTTGAAGGGCCACAGGGCGGACCGGGCATGCGCGAAATGCTGACCCCCACCAGCGCCCTGGCGGGTATGGGACTGGACAGCAGCGTGGCGTTGATCACAGATGGCCGGTTTTCCGGTGCGACACGTGGTGCGTCGATCGGCCATGTCAGTCCAGAGGCTGCAGCCGGTGGTCCGATTGCCCTGGTGCACGAAGGCGACCTGATCCGCATCGATATCCCGGCACGCTCCATTGAACTTCTTGTACCAGAGGAAACCTTGCGTCAGCGTGAGCCGGCGACGCGGCCGGACCGCCGGCTGAGCGGTGTGCTGGCCCGTTACGAAGCATCAGTGGATGCCAGCCACCGGGGGGCCCGCGTGCTGACACCAGACAGGAGGAACCAGCCAGAATGAACGGAGCAGAGACGATCATTGATTTTTTGACACGAAAAGGCGTTAAACACACCTTCGGTTATCCGGGTGGCCCTGTCATCGTGCTTTTTGACGCGATCTACAAGATGGGTTTTCCCAACATCCTCACGCGTCATGAACAAGGTGCAGCCCATGCGGCAGAAGGCTATGCCAAGGTATCCGGACTGCCGGGTGTCATGCTGGCAACGTCCGGTCCCGGCGCCACCAATCTGGTTACCGGCCTGGCGGATGCCTACCTCGATTCAGTTCCGGTCCTGGCCATTACTGGGGCAGTCGCCCGTAAGGCAACCGGAACAGACGCGTTTCAAGAAGCGGACATCACAGGCATCACACAGCCGATCACCAAATATAACTACCTTGTGATGCGTTCGGAAGACCTGCTGCCCATTCTAGAAGAGGCCTGGACCTTGACAACGGAAGGCAGACCCGGTCCGGTGCTGGTGAACGTGCCCAAGGATATTCTGGCAGGCCCGGTCAACAGCCATGCCATCACGGCCCAGCCCTACACACGCCACCGGCCGCCGCGTATCCGCACACGTTCTTTGACCAGCCAGGTTTACGAAGCCATTGCAGCCAGCAAGCGCCCTCTGCTGCTGGCCGGCGGGGGCTGTGTCATCGCACGGAACGGGACAGAGGACCTCAGGCGATTTGTCGAAGCACTGGGCATCCCTGTGGCCACGACCTTAATGGGAAAAGGCGCGATTGCAGCCGGCCACCCGCTCTATCTGGGCAACCTGGGCATGCACGGAACGCCCCAGGCTAACACCGCACTGGGCAATTGCGATCTGCTTCTGGCTGTGGGTACGCGCTTCAGCGACCGGATCATCGGCGATCCTGAGCTGTTCACGGGGTCGGATCAGAAGAGGAAGATCATCCATGTGGATATCGATTTAGCTGAAATCGGCAAAAACATCCATACGGACATAGAGATTGAAGATGATGCCGCCGCTTTCTTCGAAGCCATGCTGTCTGCGCTTCCTTCCAAAGCAGGCTTTGCCGATTGGACCGACTGGCAGCAGAAGCTGCGGGCTATTGGTAGCCGTTACGCGGAACTGGTCGCGGATATGTACCAGGCGACATCACCGCTGCGTCCACAGTATATCATTCACCAGGTTGCCGAGAGGCTGAAAGGGCAGAACCCGGTTGTTGTAACAGATGTTGGCCAGCACCAGATGTTTGCCGCACAGCATTATCCGGTTGAATCACCCCGGTCCTTCATCACTTCAGGCGGCCTGGGCACCATGGGCTTTGGCCTGCCGGCCGCGATTGGAGCCTCATCAGCCAGTCCTGAACGCACCACCGTCCTTTTTGTTGGTGATGGCGGGATCCAGATGACCATCCAGGAGCTAGGCACCCTGGCCAAGCAGAAGTATCCGGTAAAGATCCTTGTGTTTGACAACAGCTGCCTGGGCATGGTGCGCCAGTGGCAGGAGCTTTTCTTCGATCAACGCTATTGCAACACGATCCTGGACAACAATCCGGATTTTGTTAAAATCGCTGATGCCTACGGGATTCCCGGAGAGCGGGCCCATGACGGGGCAACCCTGTCAGCGGCACTGGACCATGCCCTGCAGACAGACGGCCCCTACCTGATTCACTGTGCTGTTGATCCGGAAATGAATGTCTACCCGATGATTCCGGCCGGAAAAATGCCACAGGACCTGCTCATGCCGGGTATGGAAGAAGAGAACTAGATCTTCTTGATCACTAATTTGCAGCAATAAAGCCGGTCCGTCTGCTGACGGACCGGCTTTATCAGTGGTGATTGGGCTGATGAAAAAAGGTACTGGCTGTTTAGTCTTGCGGCTCTTCGCGCCAGCTCATCATGCTGCGCAGCTCACGGCCAACCTTTTCCACCTGATGGTCGGCCTCAAGACGGCGGCGAGCCATGAAATTCGGCCGTCCGACCTGGTTTTCCAGGATCCAGTTGCGGGCAAAGACCCCTTCCTGGATATCACGCAGCACTTTGCGCATCTCCTGACGCGTCTCGTCCGTGATGATACGGCGGCCGATGCTGTAGTCGCCATATTCCGCCGTGTCGCTGATGGAGTAGCGCATCCTGGAGAAACCGCCTTCAGCAACCATGTCAATAATCAGCTTCATTTCATGGACGCACTCGTAGTAGGCATTTTCCGGGTCATAGCCAGCTTCTACGAGCACTTCGAATCCAGCTTTCATCAGTTCGGTGACACCGCCGCAGAGCACACATTGTTCACCAAACAAGTCTGTTTCTGTTTCTTCGCGGAAGGAGGTTTCCAGAAGGCCTGCACGGGCTGCGCCAATGCCATAACCATAATCAAAAGCGATATCGCGGGCTTTGCCGCTGCAGTCCTGATGGACAGCGAAAAGGGCAGGGACACCGCGTCCTTCTTTGTACTGGCTGCGCACGGTGTGACCGGGGCCTTTGGGAGCGATCATGAAGACGTCGATATCAGCCGGTGGCTGGATACGGCCGTAGTGGATGTTGAAGCCGTGGGCAAAGGCAAGTGCCTTGCCCGGTTTCAAGTTGGGCAGGATGTCTTTTTCGTAAAGTTCAGGCTGTTTTTCGTCATTGATCAGAATCATGATCACATCAGCAGCTGCAGCAGCGTCAGCTGCAGTCATCACGGATAGGCCGGCCGCTTCTGCCCGAGCCCAGGATTTGCTGCCGGCATAAAGGCCGACAATCACCGAAAAACCGCTTTCTTTCAGGTTCTGCGCATGGGCATGTCCCTGGCTGCCAAAGCCGATCACGGCAATGGTCTTGCTGTCCAGGGCATGGGTACGGCAATCGTTTTCCTTGTAGATCTTTTTCATTTGTTATCCTCCTCTGTAGGTTGTGTGGCCAGATCAGATTCTGCCCTTGTGGGGGCTTCTGAAAGACTCATGATGCGTGTGCCTCGTTCGATGGCAATCGGGCCAGTCCGGACCATTTCCAGGATGCCATACGGTTCGAGCAGATTGAGCAAAGCTTCGATCTTGTCGTCTTTGCCGCTCAGTTCAATGGTGATCGTAGATGGGGAGACATCGATGATGTGGCCACGGAAGATGTCGACAATCTGCAGCACCTGAGTGCGTGTTGCGGCGTCTGCCTTGACTTTGAAAAAAACAAGTTCACGGGAAAAAGACTCTTCCGTTTTCAGGTGACGCACCATCAGGACATCCGGCAGCTTGTGCAGCTGGCGAATGATCTGGCGGATCAGTTCCTCATCGCCGGACAGGGTGATGGTGATACGGGAAATAGCCGGATCCTGGGTTGTGCCCACCGCCAAACTTTCGATGTTGTAACCGCGTCGGGCAAACAGGCTGGTTACCCGATTGAGCACACCGGCCCGGTTCTCTACCAGAACGGATAAGCTTTGCAGCATGATGTACCTCCTTGTATATTGGACTGGATTAGCCGGCCTTGCCTGGACATCCGGTCTGCCGGAACGGCCTGGCTTGTGTTTTCTGCTGATGGCAAGTCAGCCCTCAGAAAGCAGTGCCGGAAAAGCTGTATTGCTAATCTTCAAGGTATCACTTTTACCGGCTCAGGGCAACGTTGCCGGCAAAGCCGTGGGAAAATGATCATTTTTCCTGTTTGAAACAGACCGCCTGCACTTGGAGCACTGACAATGTGCGGCAACGGGCAGGAAAAAGCCGCCTTACAGGAAGGCGGCTTCACATCGCAATGGGTTGGCCAGTGCCGTGCGCTGTTTACTTGTCTTTGAGGAGGTCGCGGATTTCTTCCAGCAAGGCAACGTCAGCCGGTTTTTCCGGGGGCGCTGGTTCTTCTTTAGGTTCTTCTTTTTTCTTGAGTTTGTTTACAGCCCTAACGACAAAAAAGATAACCAGGGCGATGATGAAGAAGGTGATGATCGCCTGGATCAGCAGACCATAGCCGATGGCCGCTTCCGGTTTGACAACAACATCGTTTTCCACAATGGCTTCGGACAGAACCAGTTTCAGGTCGGCAAAATTGATATCGGCTATAAGGAAGCCGATTACAGGCATGACGATGTTGTTGACGACACTGTCAATAATCGCCTTGAAAGCCGCACCGATGACGACAGCTACTGCCAGGTCAACCACATTCCCACGGTTGATGAATTTCTTGAATTCAGCCCACATATAGATTCCTCCCGCTCCTGCGCTTTAAGTCGGCGCTCTGTTTTATCCATTATACGTCTGCCAAAAAGGTTTTGATAGATATAAATGCAACGATTTCGTCCCGCGCAATAGGAAAAAACGCCGAAAAGCTTGAGAGAAGTTGTTGTAAATCACAGCTTTCATGATGAACTGCAGTGCAGGAGACTACTGCCGAATAAGAACATATGTTTGACATATGTCTGGCTGCATTTTATAATCTGAATAGGAACATGTGAGGTGACGGGATGGATCTGATGGAAAAACTGGCGATCCTGGGAGAATCAGCACGGTATGACGTATCCTGCTCAACCAGCGGTGTCGCAAGGGCCAACAGCGGCAAGGGCGTGGGTAATGCCAGCCTGGGCGGCATCTGCCACACCTGGACGGAAGATGGGCGCTGTGTTTCGCTTCTGAAGGTGCTGATGAGCAACCAGTGCTGCTATGATTGTGCCTATTGCATTAACCGGCGCAGCAATGACAGGCCGCGTGCCTCGTTTGAGCCGGAAGAACTGGCGGATTTGACCATGGCTTTCTACCGGCGCAATTATATTGAGGGGCTGTTCCTCAGCTCCGGCGTTCTTGTCAGTCCGGACCACACCGTGGAACGCATGGTGCGTACGCTGAGGCTCTTGCGTCATACACACCGCTTCCGCGGCTATATTCACGCCAAGGCCATTCCCGGCACCTCGGCAGGCCTTCTGGAGCAGCTGGGTCTGCTTGCCGACCGGGTCAGTGTCAATATTGAGCAATGCACGGCGGCCGGACTGCGTCTGCTGGCTCCGCAGAAAACTGAACGGTCCATTGCCACCCCGATGCGTTTCCTGGCAGGCCGCCAGGCTGCAGGCCGGGAGGAACTGGCACGCTTTCGGCATGCGCCTGCTTTTATCCCTGCCGGCCAGAGCACTCAGGTCATCGTTGGGGCCAGCCCGGAAAGAGACCGGCAGATCCTGACGTTTTCCCAGCGCCTGTATCAGCAGTTCATGCTGAAGCGTGTCTATTATTCAGCCTATGTCCCGGTCAATGACGACGCCCGCCTGCCTGCCCTGGTGCAGCCGCCGCCTCTGCTGCGGGAGCATCGGCTTTATCAGGCGGACTGGCTGCTGCGTTTCTATCACTTTGATGTCAGCGAGTTGTTTTTGCCGGAACAGGCTGATCTCGATCTGGAAATGGATCCTAAATGTGCCTGGGCACTCAGCCATCTCGACCTTTTTCCCATTGAGCTGAACAAAGCTGATTTCGAGACACTGCTGCGCGTTCCCGGCATCGGGGTCCGTTCTGCCCGCAAGATCGTAGCCGCCCGCCGACGGCAGCGTCTCCGCCTGGAGGATCTGAAACCGTTCAATCTTGTTATGAAGAGGGCAGGCTGGTTTATCACATGTGACGGCCGATATGGTGCCGCCCGCTTTCCCAGCGCTGCCGCGTTGCGGCTGCTCCTGGCTGACACAGCCGGACGTCAACGCCAGTCACCTCTGCAGATCGGATTGGAGGATCTGGGTTATGTTTGTCAGCCATGAAGCCGGTTTTGACGGCTTGTTGTCAGCTGTTGCCTGGTGTCTGAGGCGACGCGCGGAACACCCCGTCCTTTTGTGTGCCGGAGAAGAGCCTCTTCTCTTGCCCGTGGAACCGGTCACGACCGAACCGGAGATTCGAGCTTTCTTTGCCCGGCACTACACCCGGCGCCTGGGCGAAGCGGTGGCCAGAGAATTTCTGGACAGGGCATTCAGGGCTTATCTTGCTGAACAAGACGGTATGGCGACACGCCTTTACCGGTATTTTTACCTGGGATGGCTGCTGGGACTGGACCCATCAGCCCAATTGCAGGACAAGGATATTGCTGCGGTTGTCCAGGCTGCGGCGCGGACAGGAATGGAAGCACACCGATATCTGGGCCTTTTGCGCTTTCGCATGCTGGAAGGGGACTGCTACCTGGCGGAGTTTGCTCCTGATTGCCATGTCCTGCCGTTGATTCTGTCTCACTTCATGGACCGCCTGCCTGACCAGTGCTTTGTTATCTGCGACCGCAGGCGGTTGCTGGCTGCCTGTTATCAGCCGGGCCGGGGCTGCTCGATCCATCGCATAGCGGAACAGGCTGAACCTGATGGCTGCGCGCTCGCGGATGCAATCAGCCTTCTGCCGGACCGCTGTACGGTACTAAACGCAGGATCAGAGGCCGACGGCGGGTATGCCCGCCTGTGGGTCCGGTACCTGCAGCATCTGACCCTACCGGAAAGACGCAACCTTCGCCTGCAACGCCAAAATCTGCCGCTGAAAGTCAGAGCGTACCTGACAGAGTGCGGCAGCACAGCGCCAGAACAGGCCGACAATCCTTATCGCGGTACCGTTCTGTCTGAACAAAAACTGCTGCCCCTTGCGGGACAGCAGCCAGATACAAACAGTTAAAGACACAACTTTCCCACCCCGAGCAGCGGGTAGACTTTTCAGGTGCTGCTGTTTGACAAGCTGANNACAAGCTGAGGAGCTTGCTCCGCGGTCAAACAGCCTGCGTAGCAGGATAAAGCACCGACAAGTCTGTGGGAAAGTTGTGTTAATGAAAGTTATTTTGCGTCACAGCCCCCTTATAGGACGCAGGTTAACAATATCTGCGCACGCCTTCCGGCAAATCTTCGGGATCGGCGCTGAGTATGATCATAACATGAAAATTATCCTTGCGGGCGAAAGCGTCCAGATCATGCAAGAACACAGCAAGCCGTTCCGGATCTTCATCTCCGGAGACTTTGTAGATGCTATCGATATAAAGATGGGTGATATCATAATCTTTTGCACTGATGCCAGCGATGAAACTAAGTAGTTCGCGATATCCCCTGACTGGATATTCTGTGATATCGGTTAGGCGGATCTGATACTTGACCATGCGATCCAGCCGCCGCCCGGCCTCGATGCAAACCACATTATTGGCATCATTCATGGCATGCATATTCAGGTCATCCACGAGCCGAGCGGTTTTTCCGCTTCCTTTGCTGCCGACAATTACTTTGAGCATAGGCTTCACCCCTTATTCGTTTTGCCTTTTCACCAGTAGATGTTGTACAGGCTAATTTTATTGTAACGTAAAATGTTCCGTAAAAGAAGGTATATACAGGGAATACATGAAAAACAACGCCTGTTTTTCAACATCTTTTTTGTGTATATAGACAAATCATAGCCCTGCTGCGCTGTCCAATGCCTCTACGCACCGATGAAGCGCGTTTGTCTTGCATCAGCTGTCAGCCCGTGCTATAATACGTAAGGAATGACAGTGATGCGGTAGCAAAGAGTGGGGTCCCCCACTCTTTGTTGCTTATAGACACTCCGGTGATAGACCGGCAGCATGGTCATCCTGAGAAATCAGACCGGGGAAAGGGGTCGTCCTATGGCGGGAAGTCTGAATAAAAAAGCGCTCATGCAGCTGCTTGACGCACCCGTCACTTCTCTTGGCGTCAACCTGATCGATGTGGAAAGGGTCAGCCAGAGCAAAGGCGGACCAAAGACCCTGCGCCTGATTATCGATAAAAGAGGCGGCGTGAGCATGGATGACTGCTCAGCGGTCAGCCGGCTGGCCGATCCTCTGATAGACAGCCATCCTGAGCTGAGCGGGCACGACTATCTGGAAGTGTCTTCGCCCGGCCTGGACCGCCCCCTGAAAACGTCGCTTGATCTGGCGATACACCAGGGAGAACCTGTCGCGGTGAAGCTCTACCGGGCCCGCGACGGTCAGAAAGAATTTCAGGGGAATCTGGCACCCAGTACTGAGGATCAGGTTGTACTGGATCTGGAAGATGGAACACAGCTGGTATTTACCCGCGACCAAGTCGCGAAAATACAGCGAATAATACAGTTTTGAATGATGGAAGGAGATCCTGTGGAATGAACGCGGAGTTGATAGAAGCCCTGCGATTACTGGAAAAAGAACGTGGCATTGATGCCGAGGTGCTGTTTCAAGCCATAGAAGAAGCGCTGGTTTCAGCCTATAAGCGCGAATTCGAGGCAAAAACAACCGACAACATTCGTGCGGAGATAGACCGCGAGACCGGTGAGATGCGTGTTTTTCTGACCAAGACGGTCATTGAGCAGGTTACCGACACCAATACAGAGATTTCGCTAGAGGAAGCCAAGGCCCTCTCAGAAGATTTCGAAGTGGGCGACATGATGGAATACGAGCTGCGCCCGCAGGACTTTGGGCGCCTGGCGGCTCAGACAGCCAAGAATGTCATCAATCAGAAGCTGTGCAGTGCCGAGCGCGAACGGATCCACAATGAATTCAGCAGCCGTGTGGGCGAAGTCGCCGCAGGTGTTGTTCAGCGAAAAGACCGCCGTGAGGTTACGGTTGACATTGGCAGGGCAGAAGCAGTCCTGCCCTATAATGAGCAGGTCCGGGTGGACAGCTATAATTTTAACCAGCGGTTACGTTTTTTGATCTTAAAAGTTGACGAAAAAAAAGGCCGGCCGATTATTTATGTCTCCCGCAGCCACCCCAACCTCGTACGAAAGCTTTTCGAACAGGAAGTACCGGAAATCGCTACCGGTATCGTAGAAATCATTTCGGTTTCCAGAGAAGCTGGATCGCGCACCAAGATGGCGGTTTATTCCCGTGATGCCAATGTTGATGCAGTCGGCTCCTGTGTCGGCCAGCGCGGCCTGCGTGTGCAGGCGGTCATGGACGAGCTGATGGGGGAAAAGATCGACATCATAGAATGGGATCCGGATGAGACCGTGTTTATCAGCAACAGCCTCAATCCCGCCAAAGTCGTGCGGGTTGACCTGCATGAAGAAGAAAAAGTGGCCCGTGTCATCGTTCCGGACCACCAATTGTCCCTGGCTATCGGTCGTGAAGGCCAGAATGCGCGCCTTGCTGCCCGCCTGACGGGCTGGAAGATCGACATCAAGAGTGAGTCACAGTTCCGTGTCGCGGTCGAATCGGAGCTGATGGCCCGTTTCGCGGAAGCGGCGGAAGCGACTGCTGAGGACTTCGAGGATGAAGAAACCATTGCGGATGTAGAAACCGTTGATGTCACGGTGAATGAAGAAGAATGACCCGGATGGATCGGCATGATTGATCGATGAAGTGAGGCAACAGACATGGCAAAACGGATACCACAAAGGATGTGCGTCAGCTGCCGGTCCATGCGCCCCAAAAACCAGCTAATGCGGATTGTCCAGAACCAGTCCGGTGAAATAGCCCTTGACCCTTCTGGAAAAAAACCAGGCCGGGGCGCCTATATCTGTCGCAGTCGTGCCTGCATTGAGCAGGCTGTCAAGGCCCACCGTTTGGAAAAAGGCCTGAAAGCACCCGTCGGCAGCGATGTGATCAACCAGCTGGTACGTGAAATGGAGGCAATGCCTGTTGATGAGGCAACCGAAAATGAATAAAAAAAAGCAAGACAATAGGCAGGTGCCGGGTTTGGAGCGCATGGTTGACAACCAGTCAGTCTACCGTTTGCTGGGCCTGGCCAACCGTGCCGGTCGTGTGATCGGAGGCAGGGACGCTGTTGATAAAGCCATCCGGCAAAAACAGGCCTGCCTGGTCATTATCGCTGATGACACCGCCAAACGTACAAACCGGCAGATCCGTGAGATGGCCGGACGGGAGAATGTGTCTGTCAGTGAATTCGGCCAAAAAGATTTATTGGGACACTGGACCGGGGCAGCCAGCCGTGCGGCTGTAGCTGTCATGGACACCCATTTCGCGGTTCGCCTTAACGAACTGATTGATCAGATAGAGATGATACAGGACAGCTGACGCCTATAAGGCACACGAGCTGCAACATGGTATGGAACTGCTGCCAACATGGAATAATGTGGAGGAACAGGAAAGGTATTATGGCAAAAAGAGAAGATTCTGGAGCTGGATTGAGAGCAGGGTTTGTCCGCGGCGACGGCCTGATGCAACATCCGCGAAAAAAAGAAAAACCTCAGATCAAGGAAGAAGAGCCGGATATCAAGCCACAGCCACCGATACCGGAACCCGAAACAGAACCTGAGGAGCCCAAGGGCCCAACGTTGACCATGCAGGGCGTTTCCGGTAAAAAGATAACCGGTGTTGTTAAGGTTGTGAAAAAAGCCAGACCGGACAAGCCTGCCGCACCAGCAGAGTTTGAAGGCGAACCTGAGGCTTTGACGCAGGACGCTGATTTGGCTTCTGAAAAGCCGACAACGCCTGCTGCCGAACCGGTTGAAACAACGGTTGCGCAGGTGCAAGGCGTGTCTGTGTCTGTGCCTCCAGCCGAGACAACTGCTGCTCCCAAGCAACAAGAGCCGGTGGTTCCTGTGGCGGAAAAAACAACAGCTGAAGCCGGTTCGCAAACAACGCAGCCGCTGGCACCGGCAGAAAGGCAGCCGCAGACACCAGCAGAAACGCAGCCGCTGGCACAGAAAGCAAAGGAATCGGAGATAACCGATACGGTTGCCGTTGAGGCTGTTGTGGCACCACAAAAAACGCAGCCGGAAGTCCTTGAAAAGGTAAAAACCGAGCCGGTTGCAAAAGCACCGGGCGACCAGGCCAAAACACAGCCGGTCAGACAGCCTGTTGTTGTTCCAAGCCATAAATCTGCCGAGGGGCCGGTAAGAAATAGTGAACCAACAGCGCGAACAGCGGACAGGGAACATACGGGGGGTAAGCTCGGCATGGGTGCCAGGCCGCCTCGCGGACCGCAGAGCGGCCGCTACCTGCGCCAACCGCAGCAACCACCCCAGCAGCAATCGCAGCAGCAGAGGCCGGCACCGCGCAGCGGCGATCAGCTAAGACCCGGATTCACATCAGGTCGTCCTCAGAATTCGACGAGCCTAGCCGCACGTGGCGGTCTGAAAATACCGGCAGTACCGCCGGAAATTCAGGATAAGGGTACTGAACCACGCGGCGGGATTGTCGCGCGCGACGCATTCGACAAAACGGTCAAGCGAGAGGATAAAAACGACAACCGCGAACCGCGTAAAGATGCGGCCAAAGGTGCCAATCAGACACGCGACAAACATCGTGTACTGAAAAAGCAGGCTCAGGCATTATCCGGAAAACCCGTGGAAGATGCTTTGTCCGATGAAGTTATCCTGGACACCTTTTATAAAGAACCAGCCAAGTCATCCCGTTCACGCGGCACACGCTCAAGACGTAATCAGCGCAAGTCGACGCCCGCTGTGCGGGCAGTGCTCAAGCACGTCAAACTTCCGGCGACCCTGACGGTCAAAGAGTTCGCGGAAGCCATCAAGAAAGCTGCCTCGGAAGTGATCAAGCAGCTGATGAAGCTGGGTGTCATGGCTGCGCTCAACCAGGAAATTGATTTTGATACGGCGACTCTGGTTGCTGCTGAGTTCAACATCACGACAGAGCAGCTGGTCGAGGTCACAGAAGAAGATATTCTCTTTGATGATTCGGAAGATGACGATGACAACCTGCAGGGACGTCCGCCGGTCGTCGTTGTCATGGGCCATGTTGACCACGGTAAGACATCGATCCTGGACCGCATTCGCTCTGCGTCTGTCGCCGAAGGCGAAGCAGGCGGGATCACGCAGCATATCGGTGCCTACACCGTGAATGTTGACGACCGCCAGATCACATTTCTGGATACGCCAGGCCATGAAGCCTTCACCACCATGCGGGCCAGAGGCGCGCAGGTTACGGATATTGCCATCCTGGTTGTGGCCGCGGATGACGGCGTTATGCCGCAGACCGTGGAAGCGATCAACCATGCCCGTGCCGCCGATACACAGATTATTGTTGCCATCAACAAAATCGACAAACCAGGTGCCAACACTGAACGGGTTAAGCAGGAGCTGACCAAGTATGATCTGATCGCTGAAGACTGGGGTGGGGCAACCACCATCGTACCTGTATCCGCCTTGACAGGTGAAGGTATTGCCGACCTCCTGGAGATGGTGCTGCTGACAGCGGACATCATGGATCTCAAGTCCAATCCGGATAAACAGGCTAAAGGAACCATCATTGAAGCGAAACTCGATCGCAACCGTGGTCCTGTCGCTACTTTGCTGGTGCAGCGCGGCACCCTGAATACCGGAGACACTCTGGTGACCGGGTCCATTGTCGGCCATATCAGGGCTATGACCGATGATCGCGGCCAGCCGGTGCGCGAGGCAGGTCCCTCAATACCTGTCGAGGTTATCGGCTTGCCTGAAGTGCCGGAAGCCGGCGAACTGTTCTATGTGGTCACAGATGAGAAAGTCGCCCGCAACCTTGTGGACAGGAGGCGTGCGCAGCAACGTGAGCAAAACCTGCGCAGCAGTTCCCGCATGACGCTTGATTCGCTGTTCAGCCAGATAGAAGCAGGCGAAGTGAAAGAACTCAATATCATCGTCAAAGCTGATGTGCAAGGCAGTGTTGAGGCGGTCCGCCAGTCACTGGAAAAACTGGCCAACGCCGAAGTACGTGTCAATGTCATCCATGGCGCGGTCGGAGCGATAACTGAATCAGACATCCGCCTGGCTGAGGTATCCAATGCCATTGTCATCGGCTTTAATGTCAGACCGGCTGCCAATGTGTCAGACATGGCCGCCGAATCTGGTGTTGACTTGCGCATGTATCGCATTATCTACCAGGCGATTGACGATATTGAAGCTGCCATGAAAGGTATGCTGGCACCCAAAATGCGTGAGGTGGTGCTTGGTCATGCCGAAGTGCGCCAGGTCTTCCGCGTTAGCGGTGTAGGCAGCATCGGCGGTTGTTATGTCCAGGACGGGCGTATTCACCGCTCCTGTGAAATCCGGGTGGTCCGGGACGGTATTGTTGTTCATGAAGGCAAACTGGCTTCACTGCGCCGTTTCAAGGATGATGTGCGTGAAGTTGCGGCCGGCTACGAGTGTGGCATAGGCATTGAGCGCTTCAACGACATCAAGGACGGCGATATCATTGAGGCCTTCGAGATGCAGACTGTAGAAGGGAGCTGATTCGGATGCGACGTTCAGACCGGGTCGGTGATGAGATCAAAAGAACCATAGCTGATCTGATACAGAACGAGATCAAGGATCCGCGCCTGCCCGCTATGGTTTCCGTGCTGGATGTAGCGGCGTCTCGTGATTTGTCGCATGCCAAAGTCTATATCAGCGTGTTAGGTGATGAAAAAGCGCGTAAAGACTGTGCAGCCGCCATCCACAGTGCGACAGGCTTCATACGCCGTGAGGTTGGCCTGCGGCTGCGCCTTCGTGTCACGCCAGAGCTTCATTTCAGTTTTGACGATTCAATCGAACGGGGCATAAGGATATCCCGGCTGATTGATGAAGCCATCGCCTCTGATCAGCCGGCCGCCACTACGGAGCGTGAAAAAACACGAGATGAAGGGAATTGAGCGACTGGCTGACAGGTTGCTTGCCTGTCGGCAGACTGATGAAACGGTTTGTATCTTTCCTCATGTCAATATTGACGGTGATGCGTTAGGATCGGCTCTGGCCCTTTTGCTTAGCCTGCGCGCGCTTGGTGTCTGTGCCTGTCTGCCTCTTGATGAGCCTGTACCGGCAAAACTGGATTTCCTGCCTGCTCTTGATCAGATCTCTTTGCTTTCCGGATCTGCTTTTCCGCCTTGCTCCGACGGCCGCTGGCTGGCCTTGCTTGTGGATTGCGCGCAGACGATCCGCCTGGGTCAGCGACAAGCGCTCAGCGAACAGGCAGCAGAGCGCTGGACACTGGATCACCATATCCCCCGGCAGCAGCCGGGTAGCCAGGACGTGATTGACACCTCTGCTGCCGCTGCCGCTGAGCTGGTTTATGATCTGATTCTGGCACTGGAGCATAAAACCCGGCTTGTCCTGCTGGACCGTGTTGTGGCGACTTTGTTGATGGCTGCCTTGATCTCGGATACGGGCGGTTTTGTTTATTCCAACACCAAAAAAAAGACCTTTGCCATAGCTTCACAACTGATGGACGATGACATTAATCTGAATGAGATCACCTACCGGTTGTTCCACCGCTCCAGCCAGGGCCGTCTGCGCCTGATGGGACGGCTTTTCAGCGAAGCAAGGTTCAGTTACGGCGGACGTGTGGCCATGGCCACGGTCAGCCCGCAAACCATGCAGGACTGCCAGGCAACGGATGATGATCTGGACGGAATCATCAGTCATCTGCGTGATGTGGCAGGCGTTGAGCTGGCTGTTGTCCTGCGCCTGCAGGCTGAGGGCGAAATTCGCGTCAACCTCCGCAGTGGCGCCTCGTTTGATGTTTCCCGGTTCGCTGGCCAGTTTGGTGGTGGCGGACACGCACGGGCTGCCGGCATGACCCTGACACAACTGACGCTGGAAGAGGCGGCCGCCCTTATCCTGCAAAAGGCAGGTGAGTTGCTGTAGACAAGCAGGCGACACCAACAGGCGGTATTCTGCTTATTGACAAACCACGGGATTGGACATCCTTTGATGTGGTCGCACGTCTGCGCGGCCTGACCGGCATACGGAAAATCGGTCATGCGGGCACACTGGATCCCTTTGCTGACGGTTTGCTGGCTGTCTGTATCGGCCGGGCGACCCGTATGATCCGCTATCTGGAGCAGCACGATAAAGTCTACCGCGTGACCGTTGCTTTTGGCCGGTCGACGGACACTTACGATCTGACAGGGAAAACCTGCCGCACCCATCAACTGACAGAAACAGAAAAAAAACAGCTGTTGACGAGTGATTTTGCTGTGGTCAGACGTGCTGTCCGGGCATTGACCCTGATGCGCGAACAAGAACCACCCATGTATTCAGCTGTAAAAGTGGAGGGCCGTCCGCTTTACGCCTATGCCCGTCAGGGACAAACCATCGAGCGGCAGGCCCGGCCGGTGCGCATTGATAAGGCCATCCTGGAAACCATCAGCCTGGACAGCCATGTTACCCTTGATATGACCATTCACTGTAGCAAAGGTACATATATACGAAGCCTCTGTGAGTACTTGGGACAGATGACCGGCTGGGGTGCGCATGCAACCGCCCTGCGCCGTGTCGCCAGTGGTCCCTGGCATGTCGGGCAGGCTGTCACACTGACACAGTTGGCAGCCTGGATGGATGGCCGGACCAGAGAAGAGGCCCTGCGGATATTTGCAGAAAAAGGCGTGCTTCTGCCTGCTTTCGCCGCCCTTGAGGGGTTGGCACGACTAACAATTGAGACTGCTGCTGCACACGATCTGGTTTGCGGCCGGCCGGTTTATCTGCCTGCCGAGCGCTCAGACCGGTCGCAGCGGGTTGCCATCTGGTGCGGTGAACAGCTGGTTGCTGTCGCACAGCTGGAAAGACATAGTGAGGATACGTGGCGTATCCGGACAGAAAGGGTGCTGATCAACAGTGCAGATTTATTACGGACCTGACCATGCTTTGCCGGAGACGCCTCGTGGCGTGGCACTGGGTTTTTTTGACGGCCTGCATCGCGGCCATGCCGCATTAATCCGCACACTCCTCTACCACTGCACACAACGCGGCATGTCCGCTGCCGTGTTCACGTTCGACCGCCATCCTGTCTCTGTCCTGCAGCCTGAGAACGGCACGCCTTGCCTTTATAGCTTGCAGGAACGACTGGAACTGCTGTCCGAAACAGGCCTTGATGAAGCTTTGGTGTATCCTTTTGACCGCCAGTTTGCCGCATGGCCGCCACGACTGTTTCTGGAGCGTATCCTGCGCCAGCTCCTGCATGCGTCTTTTCTGGTCGTAGGGCCTGATTATCGTTTTGGTGCCGGCGGTCAAGGGGATATTCATCTGCTGAAAGCCTGGGCTAAGGAAGAAGGTATCGAGCTGCTGGTCGCCGATGAGGTTATCATGGGCGGTACAAAAGTCGCCAGCTCAACGATTCGCGATCTGATCCGCCAGGGA